>VFQU01000095.1_pt1 | contig 118379 bp, 116 predicted proteins | sample 3512311 | NCBI WGS metagenome assembly VFQU01 (sample SAMN10412377, study PRJNA504923) | tailings metagenome | isolation source: Relicate 3 Philex TSF3 active mining site | place: Philippines: Tuba, Benguet | collected 2017-08-29
CATGAAACCGCTCGCAGGGGACGCTCTCGTGCTCGACGTCGCGGGCGAGCACTTCCAGCTCGGGCGCGATGCGCTCCCAGTCGTCGAGCGCCGCCTGCAGGGTCGGCGCGATGTAACCGGCGGCGCAGCAGCGGGTGAGGTCCTTGCTGACCACCACCAGCCGCCCGTCGCGCGTGCCGTTGTCGAGGGTTGCGAGTTTCATGTCCTGTCCTTTGCTTCTTCTTCGTCATGCTGAACTTGTTTCAGCATCCATCTTCCCGCTCGTGGCTTCGGTGCGGGAGGGAGCAATGGATCCTGAAACAAGTTCAGGATGACGAGGGTTGGGTCATTTCCAAAAAACTCACCGCGCCGAGAACCCCCCGTCGACCGCCAGCGCCTGGCCCGTGACGAAGCTCGCCTTGTCCGAGAGGAGCCAGGCGGCCGCCTCGGCGACCTCGTGGGCGAGGCCGATACGGCCCATCGGGTGCGCCTCGGGCGCGGCGGCGGCGAAGTCGGGGTTGGCGGGAAAGCCGCGCTCGGTGAGCATGGGCGTGGCGACCGCGCCGGGCAGCACGGCGTTGACCCTGATCCCCACCCCCGCCGCCTCGAGCGCCGCCGAGCGGGTGAGGCCGACCACCGCGTGCTTCGAGGCGGAATAGGCCGCCATCCCCGCCGCGCCCAGCCAGCCCATCACGCTCGAGGTGTTGACGATCGCCCCGCCGCCGTTCGCCTGCATCGCGGGCAGCTCCGCCTTGAGGCAGTTCCACAGCCCCGCGACATTCACCGCCATCACCCGCGCGAACTCGGCGTCGGGATAGTCGACGAGCGGCAGCATCGCCCCGCCCGCGCCCTCGATCCCGGCATTGTTGAAGGCGCCGTCCAATGCCGGGAAGCCCGCCACCGCCTCGGCGAGCGCGGCCGGATCGGCGATGTCGCAGGCGCAGCTGTGCGCACCGGGAAGGTCGGCGGCGACTTCGCGCACCGCCTCGTCGCGATCGACCAGCATCAGCGCGGCGCCGTATTCGGCAAAGAGGCGCGCGGCGGCGAGCCCTATGCCGCTCGCCGCGCCGGTGACGATGATGTTCCGGCCCTCCAGCATCCTCGAAGTCCCTCCCGCCTATGCCTTGCGTGCTTGCATCAGGCCGCGCGCCAATCCTCATGAATAGTCCGGGCATCGCGATAACATCGGGTGGGTTCCGGCTGCCGTGCACTTGTATTCATACCCCCATGCCTGAAATTCACTTCATCTGGCGCGGGGAGGCCGTGAAGCTGGCGGCATTGCCTCGCCGGCCCCGCATCGCCTCAGGGCAAAGCGCGGCGGGCGGGGTGTCTCTGGGGAGAGAACGACATGACACGCGCACACCATTCGATTGCCGCGCTGACCGCCGCGCTGCTGGCGACCGCCGCCGCCGCGCCCGCCGCGGCACAGGTCGCCGACCCGGAGGCCGCCGCCGGGGAGACCGCCGGGCCGGTCGGCGACATCATCGTCACCGCCGAGCGGCGCGCGGGCAATCTCCAGCAGACCCCGCTCGCGGTGACCGCGGTGACCGCCGAGACGCTTGCAGCCTCGGGCGTGGCGGTGATCAACGATCTGGCCGCGACCGTCCCCAACCTCACCTCGACCACCGGGCCGCAGGGCTCGGCCGACGCCAACTTCTTCGTGCGCGGCGTGGGGCAGTTCGACTTCATCATCACCAACGACCCCGGCGTCGGGCTCTATGTCGACGGCGTCTATCTCGGGCGCACCATCGGGGCGATGCTCGACAGCGGCGACATCGAGCGGGTCGAGGTGCTGCGCGGGCCGCAGGGCACGCTGTTCGGGCGCAACACGCTGGGCGGCGCGATCAACATCGTCTCGCGCCAGCCCGATCCCTCGCGGTTCTCGGGGAACGCGAGCGTGCTCTACGGCAGCCGCGACCGGATCGAGCTGGCGGGTGCGATCAACGCGCCCATCGGCGCGGACAGCGCGCTGCGCGTCTCGGGCTTCTACCGCGAGCAGGACGGCTTCGCGCGCAACGCGGTGACCGGCGACCTGTTCGGCGCGACCGATCGCTATGGTGGGCGCGCGCAGCTGCGGCTCGGGCTCACCGACACGCTGACCATCGACCTGTCGGCGGACTATTCGCTCGACCGCTCCAACCCCGCGCCCTCGGTGACCCGCGCGATCGTGCCCGCGCCCTTCTTCCCGCCCGCGGCGCTGAACGACGTCTTCGACCCCAACAACTTCTACCGCATCTTCGCCTCCAACAGCCCCGAGGCGCGCAACGAGACCTACGGCTTCTCGGGGACGGTCACGTGGGAGCTCGGCAATGCGACGCTGAAGTCGATCACCGCCTATCGCGAGCTCGACAGCTTCACGACCTCGGACCCCGATGGCACCCGCTTCCGCCTCTACGACCAGGAGGTGACGACCACGCAGAACCAGTTCAGCCAGGAGCTGCAGATCGCGGGCGACGCCTTCGGGGGGCGCCTCAACTACCTGCTCGGCGGCTATTTCTTTCGCGAGGAGGCCGAACAGGTGCTCGATCTGTGCTTCGCGCCGATCAGCGATCCGGGCGCGCCGCCCTTCGGGACGTGCAACACCTGGACGCAGGGCAATGCGCAGGTGACGAAGAGCTACGCGATCTTCGGGCAGGCGCGGTGGGAGGTGCTGGACGGCTTCTCCGTCACCCTCGGCGGGCGCTACACCTGGGACGAGAAGGACATCGTCTCCAACCAGTTCTTCGACTTCCGCCCGCAGGGCGTGGGGCCGGGCGCGGTGTTCGGCTTCGGCCTGCCGCCCGCCCTGATCGGCCAGCGCATCGTTCTGCCGATCGTCACCGACCTGCCGGGCAGCGTGTCCTTCGAGGAGTTCACCCCCAAGGTCGGCGTCGAATACCGGGCGAGCCGCGACGCCTTCTTCTTCGCCTCCTATTCGCAGGGCTTCCGCGCCGGGGGCTTCAACGGCCGGCTGATCGCCCCGCAGGCGAGCGTGCCCACCTATGCGCCCGACACCAACGACACATGGGAGGTCGGCTTCAAGACCGACTGGCTGGACCGCCGCCTGCGCGTCAACGGCACGCTGTTCTATTCGCAGTACAAGGGCATCCAGCAAACCATCGTCGATCCGCAAGTGCAGTTCCGGGTCGCCAACGCGGGCGACGCGGTGCTCAAGGGCTTCGAGCTCGAGACGGTGATCGTCCCCACCGACGGGCTGCGCTTCGACATCGCGGTCGGCTACACCGACAGCGAGTTCGAGAACGTGCCCGCGGCCGTCGGCCCGATCAACGGCAACCGCCTGCCCTTCAGCCCGGAGTGGACCGTGTCGGCGGCGGTGCAATACGATATCCGCACCGCGGTGGGCACCTTCACCCCGCGGGTGGACTACCGCCTGCAATCCGAGGTGTTCTTCACCGCCTTCAACCTGCCGCTCGAGCGCCAGGAGAGCTACGGCCTCCTGAACGCCCGCCTCACCTGGACCGACCCGGCGGAGCGCTTCAACCTCGCGGTCTATGCGCTGAACCTCACGGACGAGGAGTATTTCACCTTCGGGCAGGATGCGCTGGCGACGCAGGGGGTGGCCTACAGCTACCTCGGCCGGCCGCGCGAGTTCGGGGTGACGGCGGGGGTGCGGTTCTGATGGCGGCGCGGCGGGTCCTGGTGATCGGGGGGACGGGCAAGATCGGCTCGCGGCTCGTCGCGATCCTGCGCGCGCGCGGCGTCGAGGCCGTGCCGCTCGCCCGCAACCCGGGCGCGGGCGGCCTTGCGGTCGACACCGCCGACGCCGAGGCGCTGGAGGCCGCCGCGCGTGGCTTCGAAGCGGCCTTCCTCACCACGCCGCTCGGGGAGGACGAGGCCGAAATCGGCGTCGCTGCGGTCGCCGCCCTCAGGCGCGCGGGGGTTGCGCGGATCGTCTACATCGCGGTCCACAACCTCGAGGCGATGCAGGCCATCCCCCACTTCGCCACCAAGATCCCGGTCAAGGCGGCGGTGCTGGAAGAAGAGGGCGGCACGGTGCTGCAACCCAACTTCTTCTTCCAGAACGATCTTCTCGCCCTCCCCGCCATCATGCACGGCGGCGTCTATCCCATGCCGATCGGGCATGCGGGCGTGTGGAGCATCGACGCCGCCGACATCGCCGAGGCCGCCGCCAATGCGCTGCTGGAGGATGCGGGGCTGGGCAAGGCCGTGAACCTGTGCGGCCCGGCAATGCTCACCGGCAGCGACTATGCCGCGCACTGGAGCGAGGCGCTCGGCCGCCCGGTGATCTACCCCGGCGACGCGATCGCGCCCTTCCTCGGCGCGATGCAACAGGCCATACCGGGCTTGGGCGAGTGGGAGATGGAGGATTTCCGGCTGATGATGGAGGTGACGCAGCGCATGGGCTGTCCCGCCACCGACGCGGACCACGCCGCCACCCGCGCCATCCTCGGCCGCGCGCCCCGTTCGCACCGAGACTTCATCGCCGACGTCCTGAAGGAGGAGACCCCCGCATGAAACCCCTCTACACCGCCACCGCCACCGCCAGCGGCGGCCGCAACGGCCATGTCGAGAGTGACGACGGCCTCGTCGCGCTCGACCTCGCGATCCCCAAGTCGATGGGCGGGCCGGGCGGCGGGAGCAATCCCGAACAGCTCTTCGCGGCCGGATATGCCGCCTGCTTCCACTCGGCGCTGCAGTTCGTCGCCGGCCAGTCGAAGACCGACGTCAGCGGCTCCACCGTCACCGGCCATGTTGCGATCGGCCAGCGCGACGACGGCCCCGGCTTCGGCCTCGCGGTGCATCACGAGGTGAGCCTCCCCACCCTCAGCCAAGCCGAGGCCGAGGCGCTGGTCGCCAAGGCGCACGAGGTGTGCCCCTATTCCAACGCCACCCGCGGCAATGTCGAGGTCGAATTCACCGTCACGGGAGGCGCGGCGTGAGCGAGATGGGCTACACCGCCGCGCTCGCCGCCGAGCACGACGACGTCCCGCCGATGCGCGCCTTCACCGAGCGGGACCACCCCAACGCGATCATGCTCTACGAGGCGCACAACGCCTTCAAGGCGGGCGATGCCGAGGCCTTGTTCTCGAAGATGGCGGACGACGTCGTGTGGCACATGCCGGGCGACAATTGCCTCGCCGGGACCTATGTGGGGCGCGAGGAGATCCTCAGGAACTTCGCGATGCTCCAGGAGGCGGTCGACGCCTACTGGGCGCACCCGCTCGACTATTTCGGCAGCGACGATCACGTGGTGCTCGTCGCCGAGGTGCGGGCGCGGAAGGGGGATCGCAGCCTCGTCACCAAGGAGGCGATGACCTGGCGGATCGAGGACGGCAAGCTCAAGGAGTGCTGGCACATGTGCCTCGAGCCGGAGAAGTGGGACGCGTTCTTCGTGAAGGAGTGACCCGCTTGTTCTCCCCTCCCCTTGGGGAGGAGAGTCCTAGCAGCGCTCCCGCCACGCCTGCGGCCGCCCGCGCATAGGCACCGGTGGCGTCTGCATCAGCTCGGGCGTCCAAACGAAGTCGGTGTCGATCACCGTCTCCACCCGCGTCACGCCCGGCAGCCTCGCCAGATCATCCGCCGCGGCCTGCGTGAAGTGCGGCGCCATGGTGCAGCCGGCAAAGGTGACGCAGAAGGTCACCGTCAGCGTTCCCTCCGCGTCCAGCGCCCACCCCCGCACCAGCCCCATGTCGAGCACCGACACCGGCCGCCCCGCCGCGACCGAGCAGGGGTCGTGGATGCGGCCGAGCACCGCGCGAATCTGGTCCTCGATCACATCTGCTGCCAGCACGACCACGGCTCCTTCATCTCCACCCCGTCGAAGGCATCGCCCTGCTGGCGGGCCTGCCACTCGGCGATGTCGATCCCGATCAGCCGCGCGTAATTGCCGCCGAGGATCAGCCGCTTCACCGCCTTGTCGATGGGCGGGATGCCGTGGCGCTCCAGCGTCGCCTCGGAAAAGCGAAAGTTCCAGAACAGCTTGAGGAGGTGCTGCGGGTGGACCACCGTGCAGCCCGTCGACCACAGCAGCTTCTCCGGCCCGCCCCACTGCATCAGCAGCGCCAGCGCCGCCTCGAAGCGCCCCGGCGCCTGCCACAGCAGCGCCGTGGTCGTCTCGAGGTTGGCATAGACGTTCGGGAAGCGCCCGATCGCCATCGCGGTCTCCTCGATGAAGGCCATGCCGGAATGGACGATCTCGAAGCCCATGTCTGGGAAGGCGTCCGCCGCCTCCTCGAAATCCTCGGCGATGCGGTAGGGCGCAAGCGGCACCGAGCCGTTGGGGAGCGCCTTGTGGATGGCGATGGTTTTAAGTCCGAGCGCCCGCGCCCGCTCGATCAGCCGCAGCACCGTGTCGTCATTGGCGAGCCAGCGGCGATAGGGGTCCATCTGGTGGGGGTAGAGCTTCACACCCACCGCACCCGGCGTGTTCTCCACCTGCCGCTCGAGATCCTCCAGCACCTGCGAGGCCTCCTGCGTCGGGTCGAGCCCCACATAGCCCAGCACCCGCGTCGGCCAGCGGGTGGTCATCTCGACCGTCTTCCACTCCGCCGCGAAGCCGTCCTTGAACCACGTGTCGAGGCGCAGCGTGTGGGTGGTCGCGAGGCTGGTCTGGCTCTCCTCGAAGATCGTGCGCACCAGCGCCTCGGGAGCCATGTCGGTCATGTAGGTCGCCTGCGGGCACAGCGCCTCCGGGGGGCTCAGCATCGCGTGGAGCCCGTAGGACATCTGGTAGAGCTGCTCGCCATACTTGCTCGCGACATTGTCGGCCGAGAGGTTCAGCGCGTGGATCACCGCATCGATGACGAAGACGTCGTCCGGCAGGCTGGGCAGGTGGGCGTGGGGTGCGGGCATGGGCTCTCCTTGCCCGCCAGCTTACCGCCTCGCCGCGCGGCTTCCAGTGTGCGGATGGCGCAGCTTCATAACCAGAATTCATGAACCCCGCGCCAGCCGTCACATGAAGCGGCACGCGCCCGGGCCTACACTCGCTCCATGACCACCACCCTCCTCCGTCCCGCCGACCTGGTGCGCGCCGATGCCGTCCACCGCTCGGTCTACACCGACCCGGCGATCTTCGACCAGGAGATGGAGCGCATCTTCGGCCGCGCCTGGCTCTACCTCGCGCATGACAGCGAGCTGCCGAACGCGGGCGACTACGTGGTGCGGCACATGGGCACGCAGGGCGTGATCCTCACCCGCGGCAAGGACGGGCAGGTCCACGCGATCTTCAACCGCTGTGCCCACCGCGGCGCGACGCTCTGCGCCTTCGAGAAGGGCACCGCGCCAGCCGGGCACCAGTGCCCCTATCACGGCTGGCTGTTCAATGCCGACGGCACCCTCAAGGGCATCCCGCACCCCGGCGGCTACGAGGGCGTGCTCGACAAGGCCGACCTCGCCATCACCCGGGTGCGGACGGAGACCTATCGCGGCTTCATCTTCGGCAATCTCGCAGGCGACAAGGCGGGGCCGCTCGAGGACTTCCTCGGCCACATGAGGACCTCGATCGACGATCTCGTCGACCGCTCGCCGACGGGGAGGCTCGAGGTCGGCAAGTACCAGCTGCGGCACTACTACCGTGCCAACTGGAAGATGACCTTCGAGAACCTGAACGACACGATCCACCCCGGGTTTGCCCATGCCGCCTCGGTGGTCTCGGCCAAGGCGGTGGTGGCGGAGGTGGGCGCGGAGAACATCGTGCCCACGGTCGGAATGATGCTGGCGAACGGCAAGCCCATCGACTTCTTCCAGAACCTCGACATGGTGACCGCGCCGGGCGGCCACTCCTATATCGGCGGGCACATGGGGGCGGACTACACCCCCGATACCGCCGACGCCTACACCGCCGCGCTCGTCGACTACCACGGGCCGGAGCGCGCGAGGGAGGTGCTGTCGGTCGACCGCCACCTGACACTCCTCTACCCCTCCTCCTTCTGGCACGCGCGCTACCAGACGATCCGCATCATCCGCCCGGTGCGCCACGACCTCACCGAGATGATCGGCTACACCTTCCGCCTCGTCGGCGCGCCCGAAGAGACCCACGTCAACGCGATCGAGTACTGCACCGGCGCCAATTCCGCCGCCTCGCCGGTGATCGCCGACGACCTCGAGATCTACGAGCGTTGCCTCGAGGGGAACCGCAACGACGCGCGCGAGTGGGTGCCGATGGCGCGCGGCCTCAACGAGGTGCGCGGGGCGGACAATGCGCACACCCGCTCGCCCTCGACCTCGGAAATCTACATCCGCAACCAGTTCGCCGCCTGGGCGGCCTACATGGGTGCCGCATGATCGCGGAGGTTGCGGCGCTGATCGAGCGCGAGGCCGCCCTCCTCGACGACCGCCGCTACGAGGAATGGCTCGCGCTGTTCACCGACGACTGCCTCTACTGGGCCCCGGTCTCGCCCGAGATGGCGTCCCCGCGCGAGGGCCCGAGCCACTTCCGCGACGACCGCCAGATCATGATGGTCCGCACCCACCGCCTCGCCAACCCCCGCGCCTTCGGGGCCGAGCCAAGTCCGCGCACCCTCCACGTCATCTCCTCGATCCGCATCGAGGAGGAGGCCGGGGACCACATCCTCGCCTCCTCGAGCCAGATCATGCTCGAATACCGCAATCGCGGCCGCTTCGAGGAGGACCAGCGCGCCTTCGGCTCGCGGGTGCGCCACGTGTTGCGCCGGACCCCCGAGGGGCTGAAGATCGCCGAGAAGCGCATCGACCTCATCAACGCCGAAGGGCCCTTCAACGCGATGGCGGCGCCCCTGTGAGCCTCGCTTACATCCCCTACGGCGCCTATTGGTCGACGCCCTTCGTGCGCTGGCAGGGGGCGCTGGCCGAACTCCACAGCCTGCGCCTCGCCGCCTGGGTGGCGGAGCGCGCGCTCGCGAAGCGCGGGATCGATCGGCAAGCCTTCGACTTCGGCGTGCTCGGCATGACGGTGCCGCAGCAGGGGTGCTTCTACGGGTTGCCGTGGGCGATGGGCGAACTCGGCGCGCCCCATGTCGGCGGGCCGACGATCATGCAGGCCTGCGCCACCTCGGCGCGCTCTTTGCAGGTCGCGGCGCAGGAGGTCGCGGGTGGCATCGCGCAGTGTGCGCTGGTGCTGACCTGCGACCGGGTCTCGAACGGCCCGCACATCTACTACCCCGCGCCCTCCGCCCCGGGGGGCACCGGCGCGCACGAGAACTGGGTCCTCGACAACTTCGCGCGCGATCCCTTCGCCGGGGTCGCCATGATCGCCACCGCCGAGAACGTCGCGAGGAAGCACGGCATAGGGCGAGAGGAACAGGACGACCTCACCATCCAGCGCTATGCGCAATACGAGGCCGCGCTGGCCGAGGACCGCGCCTTCCACCGCCGCTTCATGGACCTGCCCTTCGAGGTGCCCGACCCGCGCTTCGGCAAGATCGTCGCCACGCTGCAGGGCGACGTCGGCATCCAGCCCTCCGACCCCGACAAGGTCCGCGCCCTCAAGCCCGTGGTCGAGGGCGGGAGCGTCACCTACGCCGGCCAGACCCACCCGGCGGACGGGAATGCGGGCCTCGTCGTCACCACCCGCGAGCGGGCCCGCGACCTCGCCCGCGAGCCTGGCATCGAGGTCGCGATCCTCGACTTCGGCACGGCCCGGACCGAGGTCGCCCACATGCCCGAGGCCCCCGTCCCCGCCAGCGCCCGCGCCCTCGCGCAGGCGGGGCTCGGCATCGGGCAGATCGACGCGGTCAAGTCGCACAACCCCTTCATCGTCAACGACCTCGTCTTCGCCAAGGAGACCGGCTTCCCGCTTGAGAAGATGAACAACTACGGCTGCTCGCTCATCTGGGGCCACCCCCAGGGGCCGACGGGCCTGCGCGCGCTGATCGAGCTGATCGAGGAGCTCAGCCTTCGCGGCGGCGGGCGCGGGCTGTTCCAAGGGTGCGCGGCGGGGGACACGGCGATGGCCGTTGTGATCGAGGTGACGGGATGCTGACCGCCCTCGACGGCACGCCGCTGTGGATGCCGCAGACCACCATCGCCATGCTCGACCGCGCCGCCGCGCGCTGGCCCGGCCGCACCGCGCTCGTCTGCGCCGGAGAGAATGGGGGCGAGGCCCTCACCTACGCCGACTATCACGACCGGGTGATGCACCTCGCCAGCCGCCTCGTGGCCCACGGCGTCACCGGGCAGCGGGTCGCGATCCTGCTGAGGAACGGCATCGACATCGCCCTCGCGCTCTTCGCCGTGCAGGCGGCGGGGGGCGCCACGGCCGCGCTCAACCCCGACTACACCGCCGGCGAACTCGCCCCGATCCTCGCGCAGACTGGGCCGGTGCTGGCGATCACCCATGCCGACCTCGCCCCCATGCTTGCCCCGCTGGTGGGCGCGGATTGCCCGGTCGTGACCGTCGCCGAGCTGCTCGCAGACCCGGCGGAGAGCCCGCCGCTGCCCGAGATCGACCCGGCGAGCATGGCGGTGCTGCAATTCACCGGCGGAACCACCGGCACGCCCAAGGGCGCGATGCTCAGCCACCGCGCGGTCGCGACAAATGTGGTGCAGCGCGAGGCGGTGCTGCCCACCATGCCGGGGGCGGAGCGGATCGTGTGCATGATGCCGCTCTACCACTCCTTCGCCGCCGCCATGTGCCTGCACCTTGCGGCCTATAGCGGCGGGGCGCTGCACATCCTGCCCCGCTACCGGCCCGACTGGCTCGTCGACTGTATCAAACGCGAGCGCATCACCCGCCTCCCCGCCGGGCCGACGGTGTTCAACAGCCTGCTCGCTTACGAGGGCCTGTCGCGCGAGAAGGTCGCCAGCCTCGTCTGCGCCTATTCCGGCTCCGCGCCCCTGCCCCATGACACCCTCGCGCGCTGGGAGGCGGCGACGGGCGTGCCGATCTACGAGGGCTACGGCCAGTCCGAGGCCGGGCCGGTGCTCACCTATCACGGCCCCGGCATGGCGCTGAAACAGGGCTCGGTCGGTCCCGCCCTGCCGCTCACCGAACTCAGGATCGACGGCGAGGGCCCGCTTGGCGAAGTGCTCGCGAGAGGCCCGCAGATCATGGACGGCTACCTCGGCCGCCCCGAGGAGACCGCCGCGACTCTCAGGGACGGCTGGCTCCACACCGGCGATATCGGGCGGATCGACGCGGACGGCTACCTCTTCATCGAGGACCGCAAGAAGGACATGGCGATCGTCGGCGGCTACAACGTCTATCCGCGCGAAGTGGACGAGGTGCTGATGGCCCACCCCGCCGTGCGCGAGGCGGGGGCGGTGGGCGTGCCCGACAGCTACCGAGGCGAGGTGATCTGGGCTTTTGTCGCGGGCGAGGCGCTCGCCGCGGCGGAGGTGACCGACCACTGCGCCGCGCGCCTCGCCAAGTACAAGCGCCCGGCGCGGCTCGTCGTGCTGGAGGCGCTGCCCCGCACGCCCGTAGGCAAGATCGACAAGCAGGCGCTGAAGGCCCTCGCCCGCGCATTGCTGGAGCGCGACGCCGATGCCGCCTGACCAGCTCGCCCCGATCCGCGCCGGCCTCCTCGCCCGCCGCGCCGCCCCGCCCCCGCCGATCGAGGCCCGCCGCGCGGGGTTCGAGGCGCAGATGGCCGCCCTCCCGGCCGATCCCGAGGTGAGTGTCGATGAACTCGACCTCGGCGGCGTCCCCGCGCTGCGCTCGCGCCACGGCGAGGCGAGCGGGCGGGCGCTGCTGTGGCTCCACGGCGGGGCCTTCGTGCTGGGGTCCTCCGCCAGCTACCGACCCTTCGCCGCGCGGCTGGCGCGGGCCACGGGAGCGGACGTGATCGTCCCCGACTACCGCCTCGCCCCCGAACACCCCTTCCCCGCCGCGCTCCACGACACCATCGCCGCGCTCGATGCGCTGGAGGGGGCGGGCTACGCGATGGGGAAGGTCGCCATCGGCGGGGACTCCTGCGGGGCGAACCTCGCGCTCGGCGCGCTTCAGGCGCGCATGGCCCGCCGCGCGGCGCTTCCGGTGGCGCTGTGGGTGATCTCCCCCTATCTCGACCTCACCCATGCGGGGGCTTCGATCCGCGAGCGCGCCGCGCGCGACCCCTTCGTCGACCCTGCCGGAATGCCCGAGACCGCGCGCACCTACCTCGGCGGCATCGACCCCGCCGACCGCCGCGCCTCGCCGCTGTTCGGCAAGGTCGCGGGCCTCCCGCCGGCGCTCATCCAGGTGGGTTCGGACGAGGTGCTGTTCGACGATGCCGTGCGCCTGCGCGACCGCATCGCCGCCGCGGGCGGCCGCGCGGTCTTCCAGGAATGGGCGGGGATGATCCACGTCTGGCCGCTCTTCGCCCATGTCGTCGACGAGGGGGCCTGGGCGATCGCGCAAGGCGCGGCCTTCCTCGCCGGCCTCGGCCCGCAGGTTGCCTCCGACGGATAGTGCTGTAATCTCGCCGGATGGAGCTGCGGCAGATCAAGTATTTCCTCGAGATCGTGCGCTGCGCGAGCTTCGGGCAGGCGGCCGAGCGCCTCCACATCACCCAGCCCGCGCTCTCCAAGTCGATCCGCAATCTCGAGCAGTCGCTCGGCGTGATGCTGCTCGAGCGGCACCCCGGCGGCGTGGTGCCGACCGAATACGGCAAGCTGTTCCTCGACTATGCCGCACTCATCACCGGCGAGGTCGACCGGGCGCTGGAGGAGATCCAGCAGCTGAAAGGCACCGGGCGCGGGATCGTGCGCGTGGGCGCGGGGGCGACGATGATGCAGTACCTCCTCCCCCAGGCGGTGCGCGCCTTCGTGGCGCAGGACGACAAGGCGGTGGTGACCTTCCGCCAGGGCCTGCGCGACGAGCTCATCGCCTGCCTGAGGCGCGGCGAGGTCGACATCGTGGTCGGATCGATCGGGGGCCTCGGGCATGACGACGACCTCAGGCAGGAGGTGGTGCTGGAGGACGAGATCGTGGTGGTCGCGAACGGCGACCACCCCTTAGCGAGCCGTGAGAATGTCGCGATCGCGGACCTCGGCGCCTACAAGTGGGTGCTGCCCGACGGCACCGAGGGCGAGCGGAACCGCCTCACGCGGGTGCTGCGCGCCACGGGCCTGCCGCCGCCGACCTGCGTGATCTCGACGCCGTCCTCGACCTTCATGGCGACGATGCTGCAGGAGAGCGAGTTCCTGAGCTACCTCCCCCGCGCGCTGATCCAGCTCGACCGCGAATATGCGCACCTCGTGCCGCTGAGGGTCGACACGCCGATCTGGGACGCGGTGACGGTGGGGGTGACCTATCGCCGCCGGGGCGTGATGCTCGCGCCGGTGCGGCGGTTCATCAACCGGCTTATCGAGGTGGGTCAGGGGATCGGCAACGGGTGACTCGCAAGCGCCCTGCTGGGGTGCCCCCGTCCCGGGCTTGACCCGGGACCCCGCTCCCTTCGCTCCAGGCCAGAAAGGTAGCGGGACCCCGGGTCAAGCCCGGGGCGGGGAAGAGGACTAACGGTCCCCCCACACCGGCCGCTCAGCCGAGAGGTCGGGCGCGATGCGCGTATAGGTCCCCGCCCCGGTCACGCGCGCGATCAGGCCCATCGCATACGGATCGGTGCGCAGGCGTTCGGGGTCGAGGAAGGCGTCGGCCACCTCCATCGCGACGACCTCGCCGATCAGAATCACCGTCTCTGGGGGCGCGTCGAGGAAGTCGTAGAGCCGGCACTCGAAGCGCGCCGGCGCCCCGGCGATGCTCGGGGGCGCGACGTGTTGCGAAGGCTCCATCGTCAGCCCCGCGAACGCCGCCTCGTCGACCTCGGGCGGGGCGTCGATGCAGGTCGCGTTCATGGCGGGGAGCATCGCCTCGCCGACGAGGTGGATCACGAACTCGCGCGTCGCGAGGATGTTCGCCGCGGTGTCCTTGAGCCGCCCGCCCGGCAGCCGCATTGTCCCCAGCACCACCAGCGGGGGCGAGGAGCCCATCATGTTGAAGAAGCTGTAGGGCGCAAGGTTGCCGACGCCCTCCTCCGACAGGCTCGAGACCCAAGCGATCGGGCGCGGGACGATCGTCCCCGCCATCAGCTTGTAGCGCTGCGCGTCGGTCAGCGCGGCCATGTCGAAGCGCATCAGGCGTCGTCCGAGCGGAAGGCGACCGGGGGCCTCGCACGGGTGTCGACCTCGAGCCGGAAGACGTCGGGCCGCGCATAGTGCCCCGCGACGTCGAAGTCGTAGCGGGCGCGGGGGATCTCCTCAGGGTCGATATCGGCGTAGAGGATCGTCTCGCCCGCGTAGTCCGGCCCGGCGAGCACCTCGCCCAAGGGCCCGACGATCATGCTCCCGCCGCGCAGGAGGACCGTGTCCGGATCGTCGCCGAGCGCGCAGTCAAAGTCCGCCGGGTAGTCGCCGCGGCGGATGAACTGGCAGGCGGAGAGCACGTGGCAGCGGCCCTCCAAGGCGACGTGGCGCATGGACGCGGCCCAGCCGTCGCGGTCGTCGGCGGTGGGGGCGCAGTAGAGCGTCACCCCTTGCGCATACATCGCCATGCGCATCATCGGCATGTAGTTCTCCCAGCAGATCACCGCGCCGACGTGGCCGAGCGTGGTCTCGACCACGGGAAGCGTCGAGCCGTCGCCGAAGCCCCAGATGAGGCGCTCGGCGCCGGTCGGCATGAGCTTCCTGTGATGCGCGATGGTGTCCGCGGTGCCATCCACGATCAGCGCGGTGCAGTAGAGGGTGGAGCCGGCGCGCTCGATGATGCCGATGACCACCACCATCCCCGACTCCGCCGCGGCCTCGCGGACAGCCGCGACCTCCGGCCCGTCGAGCGTCACCGCCTGGTCGAAATAGCGCGCGTAGTCCGCCCGGCCCTCGGGTTTCCGCATCCCCACCGGCGTCCCGAAGCTCGCGCCCTTGGGGTAGCCGCCGACGAAGGCCTCGGGGAACACCGCCAGCCTTGCGCCGCCCGCGCCCGCCTCGGCGATCAGCGCGGCGGCCTTGGCGGCGCTCGCGGTGCTGTCGGCGGGGACGGCGCTCGCCTGGACGACGGCGGCGCGGAAGGGATGGGGGCGAATAGAGGTCATGGCCATGACACCGAATAGCATGAGGGGGCGGCGCGCGGGCAATGGCATTAAGGGGTGGAGGCAATAACCATTGCGCATGAGGGAGCCGGAGATGGGGCAGCCAAGTTTCGACGCCTGGCGCGAGGATGTCGCGGGCCGCGCCAATGTCGCCGACACGCCGGAACTCGTCGCCTATTACGAGCGGCTGGCGAGCCTCGGCACGGGCGCCTTGTGGACGGTCGCCAACAAGATCGAGCCGTGGGAGCCGGTCTCGACCTCGGTGCCGATGCTGTGGCGCTACAAGGATTTGCGCGAGGACGTGCTGCGCGCCCTTGACCTCGTCACCCCCGAGCAGGCCGGGCGGCGGGTGGTCTATCTCGAGAACCCGGGGCGCTCCGACGTCGTGGCGGCGGTCGGCTGGCTCTATTCGGGCCTTCAGGTGATGAAGCCCGGCGAATGCGCCTCGAGCCACCGCCATTCCGCCTCGGCGCTGCGCTTCATCATGGAAGGCTCGGGCGCCTTCACCAACGTCGACGGGCACAAGCTGACCTTGGGGCGCAACGACTTCGTGCTGACGCCCAACGGCACCTGGCACGAGCATGGCGTTGCCGAGGACGGCACGATCTGCATCTGGCAGGACGGGCTCGACATCCCGCTGATGAACGCGCTGGAGGCGAACTTCTACGAGGTCCATCCCGATCTCAACCAGGCGGTCTCCTTTCCTATCGACGACACCACCGCGACCTGGGCGGGATCGGGCCTGCGCCCGCAGGGGCACGAGTGGTCCAAGCGCTACTCGCCGATGCTGAAATACGAATGGGCGCCGACCTACGAGGCCCTGACGAACCTCGCGAAGGTCAGCGACGGGTCGCTCTATGACGGGATCATCATGGACTACGTGAACCCGGTGACGGGCGGCCCGGTGATGCCGACCATCGGCGCGCAGATGCAGCTGCTCCGCCCTGGGGAGCACACAAAGGCGCACCGCCAGGTCGGCAGCTTCGTCTACCAGTGCGCCAAGGGCAGCGGCTATTCGATCATCGCGGGCAAGCGCTTCGACTGGCAGGAGTGCGACATCTTCGTCGTCCCCGCATGGATGTGGCACGAGCACGCCAATGCCAGCGCCACCGAGGACGCCTGCCTCTTCGCCTTCCACGATCTGCCGGTGATGCGCAGCCTCGGCCTCTACCGCGAGGAAGGCTTCGGCGAGAACGGCGGGCACCAGCCTCTCATCTGAACCAGAACAGAAGGACCTTTCATGAAGCTTGTGACCTATCGCCGCCATGTCGAGGCGGCTGCGCGGCTCGGCGCCATCGTGGATGGCCGGGTGGTCGACCTCGCGAAGCTCGGGGGGGCGAACGGGGTGGAGCTGCCCTCGACCATGCTCGACTTCATCGACCTGGGGCCCGACGCGGTGGCGGTCGCCTCGCAGATGCTGGCGGACGCGGGCGGGCGCTTTCCGCTGGGGAGCGCCCTGCCGCTCGCCGACGTGAAGCTCCTCGCCCCCATCCCGCGGCCGCGCAAGAACATCTTCGGCATCGGCCTCAACTACACCGAGCACGTCGCCGAGAGCGCGCAGAGCCTCGACACCTCGCCCGACCTGCCGCGCCAGCCGGTGATCTTCTCCAAGCCCCCGACGACGGTGATCGGCCCGGACGAGCCGGTGCGGCACAATGCGGAAATCACCCAGCAGCTCGACTGGGAGGTGGAACTGGCCGCGATCATCGGCACCACCGCGCGGCGCGTGGCGCGCGAGGACGCACTCCAATACGTCTTCGGCTACAGCCTCGTCATCGACATGAGCGCGCGCGACAACCGCCGGGCGGGCCAGTGGATCTATTCCAAGGGGCAGGACTCCTACGCCCCCATGGGCCCCTGCATCGTCACCGCGGACGAGATCCCCGATCCGCAGACGCTGGACCTCGCCCTGTGGGTTAACGGGGTCGAGAAGCAGCGCAGCAACACCGCCTACATGCTCTTCAAGGTCGACGAGCTGGTGGCGGACATCAGCCAGGGGATTACGCTCGAGCCGGGCGACATTATAGCCACCGGCACCCCGGCGGGGGTGGGCGCCGGGCGGACCCCGCAGGAGTGGGTCTGGCCTGGGGACGTGATCGAGGCGGAGCTGGAGAAGATTGGCCGCCTGCGCCACCCCGTCGTCAAGGTCTAGGGGAGCGCGGCGCGCAGCGCCGCGCCCAGCCCTTCGGGCCAGGGGCGCGAGCGCTGTGCGTCGAGGTCCATGCACACCAGCACGCCCTCGCCGTTCAGCTTGGGCGCACCGGCCACCGCGAAGTCGAAGCGATAGGTGCAGCTGCTGGTGCCGACCTTCACCGGGGTGAGCGTGATCGCCAGCTCGTCCCCCAGCATCGCGGGGGCGAGGAACTCGGTCTCGAGCCTGACAGTCGGGGTCCCGATCCGGTCCTCTAGGTGCAGCGCACGGAAGTCGCGGCCCAGCGCCGCGAACCAGTCCTCCACGGCCGCGTTCAGCATCTCGAAAAAGCGCGGGTAGAAGACGATCCCCGCCGCATCGACATGGGCGAAGCGGACGGGGGTCGTGTGGACGAAGCTCACCGGATCAGGCCCGCAAGGCTTCGGCGAGCTTCGCCTCGGCCCGCGCCATCTGCTCGTAACCGGGGCGCACCGCCGCCGGCACGAAGGCCCGAGCCTCGGCCGCCTTGGCCGCTGCGTGGAGCGTGAACATGGGATTGGCGAGATGCGGGCGGCCGATGCCGATGAGGTCCGCGCGGCCCGCCAACAGGATCGAGTTTGCCTGGTCCGCGTCCTCGATATTGCCCACCGCCATCACCGGCACCCCGGCGAGGTTGCGGACCATGTCGGCGAAGGGCGTCTGGAACATCCGGCCGTAGACGGGCCGCGCCAGCGGGTTGGTCTCGCCCGCCGAGACGTCGATGAGGTCCACCCCTTCCGCCTTCAGCATCCGGGCGATCTCGACCGCGTCGGCGGGCTGGATGCCGCGCTCGCCCGACCAGTCGTTGGCCGAGATGCGGACCAGCAGCGGGCGGCTCTGCGGCCAGACGGCGCGAACCGCGCGCACCACCTCGAGCGGCCAGGCCATGCGCGCGGCAAGGTCACCGCCGAGCGCATCCTCGCGCTTGTTCATGATCGGCGTGATGAAGCTCGACAGCAGGAAGCCGTGGCCCGCGTGGATCTCCAGAGCGTCGAAGCCCGCGTCGTAGGCGCGGCGCGCCGCGGCGACGAAATCACCCTTGATGCGCGCGAGGTCCTCCGCCGAGGCCTCCGAAGGCACCAGCCCGCCCGGCTTCCACGCCTGCGCCGAGGCGGAGAGGATCGGCCAGGGGTCGGCGAGCGGCACGTCGTAGCCGCGCCCGCCCTCGGGCGCCTTGCAGGCCGCGCGGGCGCCGGCGTGGCCGATCTGCGCGCAGGTCTTCGTGTCGGAATTGGCGTGGATGAAGGCGTTGATCGCGTGCCAGCGCTCCACCTGGGCATCGCCCCACAGGCCCGGGCAGGCGATGGTCGCGCGGCCCTCGGGGGAAACCGCCAGCATTTCTGAGACGATCAGCCCCGTCCCCCCGAGCGCCCGCGCGCCGTAGTGGACCAGGTGGCGGTCGCAGGCATAGCCCTCGGCGTCGGCCATGTAGGTGAGCATCGGCGCCATGACGACGCGGTTGGCAAGCTCCAGGTCGCGCAGGCGATAGGGCGTGAACAGCGGCTGGCCGCTGCTCTCCCCCGCCCCTTGCGCGCCGCGATACCAGCGCTCGGTGCCCTCCAGCCACCCGCGGTCGCGCAGGCGCAGGTTCTCGTGGCTGATGCGCTGGCTGCGGGTGAGGAGCGCGTAGGCGAACTGAGGCAGGGCAAAGCCGATGTAGCGGTCGATATCCTCGAACCACTCGGTCGAGTTGCGCGCGGCGTTCTGGATGCGAAGCACGGCGGTGCGGCGCTCCTCCTCGTATTCGGCGAGGGCGGCGGCGAGGGCTTCGGGGTTCTCCAGCCCCGGCTGGTCGAGCACCTCCGCGAGCTTGATCGCATCCTCCAATGCAAGCTTGGTGCCCGAGCCGATCGAGAAATGCGCCGTGTGCGCGGCGTCCCCCAGCAGCACGAGGTTCCCCCGCGACCAGCGCCCGCAGGAAACGCGGCGGAACTTCAGCCAGTTGGCCGATCCCCTGAGGTGCGCCGCGTTGGAGATCAGCCGGTTGCCGCCGAGGTGCCGCGCGAAGAGCTTCTCGCAGAAGGCGATCGCGTCGGCCTGCTCCATGTGTTCGAAGCCGAGCCCCGCCCAGGTCTCGGGCGAGCATTCGACGATGAAGGTCGAGGTGTCGGCGTTGAAGCGGTAGGCGTGGGCCCAGACCCAGCCGTGCTCCGTGGGCTCGAAGATGAAGGCGAAGGCGTCGAACAGCTGGTGCGTGCCGAGCCACATGAACTTGTTACGGCGCACGTCGATGTCGACCTCGAAATGCTCGGCAAAACGCGTGCGCACCGCACTGTTCACCCCGTCCGAGGCGACGATGAGGTCGTAGCCGGGGTAGTCGGCGGGATCGCTCGAACACTCGTGCTCGAAGTGCAGCTCCACGCCGAGTTCCGCCGCGCGGGCCTGGAGGATCTGGAGGAGGTGCTTGCGCCCGATCCCGATGAAGCCGTGGCCCGAGGAGGTGCTGGTCTCGCCATCGACGGTCGTCGCGATGTCGTCCCAGTGCGCGAAGCTGTCGGAGATGGTCTTGGCGCTCACCGGATCGGTGGCGGTGAGGTTGGCGAGCGTCTGGTCGGAGAACACCACGCCCCAGCCGAAGGTGTCGCCCGCGCGATTGCGTTCGAACACCGCGATCTCGTGCGCGGGGTCGCGCAGCTTCATGGCGATGGCGAAGTAGAGGCCGGCAGGGCCGCCGCCGAGACAGGCGATACGCATGGGGGTCAGCTCCCTGTTGCTGCTGCCCGAGGCGCCCGGTCGCGCCGCAGCGCATCGACGAAGGCCTCGGTCGAGGTGGTGGTGAGGGTTTCGACATGCCCGTCCGCGAAGGTCAGGCGGATGTGCGGCATCGAGGTGACGCCGCGCCGCCGCCATGCCTCGGTCTCGGCGAAGGGCTCTTTGAGGTCGGCGTCGCTTTCGAGATGGGCGAGCGCCGCGGCCTCGTCGAAGCCGTGCGCCGCCGCGGTGCGGGCGAGGAAGGCGAAGTCAACGATCTCGCCCCGCTCGTAGAAGCCGCGCGCGATCGCCACGAAGAGGTCGCCCGCGCTGCCCGGGCGCTGCTTCTCCGCCCAGCGCACCAGCCGGTGACCGTCAAGGCTGGCGGGGCCGCGGGTGATGCGCTCGAAGGCGAAGGCGATGCCGAGCGGCGCGCCGACGGAGCGGACCCGCTCCCACATCGGCACGCGCAATGCGTCGCCGTATTTGGCCCGGAACTGCGCGAGGAAGTCGTGCCCGCCGCGGTCGAACTGCGGATAGAGCATGAACTGGTGCCAGGCGATCGTGACCCCGGCGTCGCCCTCCTGTTCGAGGGCGATCGCCAGCTGCCGCCTGGCGATCAAGCACCAGGGGCAAAGGAAATCGTAGACCGCGTCGATGTGCATCCTGATCAATCCTGCGCCGGGGTGCAGCCCGGCCTCGCCGATCTTCATCGGGATTTAGCGCGGGCCAAGGCCAATCACTTCTTTGGTCGGCCCCATGACAAAACCGATATGCGCCCCGCCCTTAGCCCAAGCGGGGCCACTCCTCCCGGGCGAAGGCGTCCGCCAGCCGGGCGAGCGCGGCGTCGATCACCTCCGGTTCCTTGGCGAAGCAGAACCGCACGAAACGCGTGTCGGGCACGGCGCCGTAGAAGGCCGAGACGGGGATCGCCGCCACCCCCGCCGTTGCGACGATTCTCTCGCAGAACTGCGCATCGGTCAGCGCGATGCCCGAGGCGGCGAGGTCGAGGTTGACGAACCATGTCGCGGCAGAGGGCACGGTGACGAGGCCGAGCGCCGCCAGGCCATCCTGCAACCGGTCGCGCGCGGCCTGGTGCTGGGCGCGGGTCGCCGCGACCCAGGCATCCTCCTGCGCGAGGCCGTGCGCCACGGCCCATTGCAGGTTGGGCGGCGTGGTAAAGGTCAGGAACTGGTGCGCCCGCGCGAGAACCCGGGTCAGCGGCGCGGCGGCGCAGGTCCAGCCGACCTTCCAGCCGGTGAGGCCGAAGATCTTGCCCGCCGATCCGATCTTCACCGTCCGCTCGCGCATCCCGGGATAGTCCATCAGCGAGCGGTGCCGCGCCCCGTCATAGACCAGCGCCTCCCACACCTCGTCGCACACCGCGAGAAGGTCGTGCGCGGCGCACATCGCGGCGAGGTGAGCGAGATCCTCGTCCGGCAGCCGCGTGCCCAGCGGGTTGAGCGGATCGTTGAGCACCAGCAGCCGGGTGCGCGGGCCGATCGCCGCGGCGAGCGCCGCGCGGTCAATCCGCCCCTCCGGCAGCGTCAGGCGCACCGGGCGGACGATGCCCCCGGCGCGCGCGATCAGCGGGCGGTAGGCGTCATAGGCGGGCTCGAAGATGATGACCTCGTCGCCCGGCACGATCAGCGCCAGGAAGGCAGCGGCAAGCGCCTCGGTCGCCCCGGAGGTGACGGTGACCTCCTCGGGGCCGAGCGCGAGCTGCTGGTGCCGGCCATACCACCGCGCGATCGCCTCGCGCAGCTCGGGCAGGCCCGCCATGGGCGGATACTGGTTGGAGCGGTGCTGCAGCGCCTCGCAGGCGGCGGCGATGACGGCAGCGTTCTGCGGGCCGTCGGGAAAGCCCTGCCCGAGGTTGATCGCCCCGCGCTCCCGCGCCCGCTGCGACATGGCCTCGAAGATGGTGGTCGGCAGATCGCGGTAGATCGGGTTCATGACGGCAAGCAAAGCCCGCCCGCCGTGCGAGCGCAAGCCCTCTCTTGCGCCTCGCTGCACGTTCATCAGCTTTGGAGCGACAAACTGGCGGAGAGGGTGTCCGCTTGTCCGCCGTTTCTGCTGTCTTTTCTGTTCCTAACCCCTTGCGTTTGCCCGAAATAACAACAAAGACAGCATGTGCGTTATGACAAGGGGCCGAGAAATTGGCGCGTTTCAAGCTAACCGACACCGCAATCCGCAAGCTCGACAAGCCCGGTATCTATTCCGATGGCGACGGGCTTTTCCTGCGCGTCCGCAAGGGCGGTTCAAGGCAATGGCTTTTCATCTACCGGCGCGGCGGGAAGCGTGCCGAGATTGGCCTTGGCGGTTATGGGCAGGGCACCGCGCCCGTCTCTCTGGCGCTCGCGCGAGAAAAGGCCGACGCGATCCGCGACAGGCTGGCGCGAGGCCTAGACCCCCGCGAGGATAGCAAGCCCGCGCGGGTTATCACGTTCAAGCATTGCATGGACGAATTGCTCGCCAGCAAGGAAAACGGCTGGAAGAACCCCAAGCATCGCCAGCAATGGGAAATGACGCTGCGCGAGTATGCCGAGCCGCTCCACGATATGCCCATTGCCGATATCGTGGTGGGCGACGTGACGGCCTGCCTCATGCCGCATTGGCAGGCGCGCCCGGTGACGGCGGATAGGCTGCGCTCGCGAATTCAGGCGGTGATCGACTATGCCATTGCGCACCAGTGGCGCACGGCGGGCAACCCCGCGCGATGGCACGGTCTGCTCGACAAGGTCATGCCGCCGCGCGTCAAGCTGGTGAAGGGGCACCATAAGGCTATCCGCTATGCCGACGCGCCCAAGGTCATGAAGGCATTGCGCCTATCGAAGGGCAGCGCCGCGCGGGCGGTTGAATTCCTGGCGCTCACCGCCGCCCGATCTGGCGAGGCTAGGCTTGCGACCTTTGACGAAATCGACTTCGAGGCCCGCCTTTGGACAGTGCCAGCCGAGCGCATGAAGGCGGGGCGCGAGCACGTGGTGCCGCTGTCCGCCCGCGCAATCGAAATCCTGACAGGGCAGCGCCAGACCGCCACTAGCGCCCTGATCTTTGGCGGCGGCGTCGATAAGCGTCCTATCAGCGACACGGCCATGACGAAGGCCCTTAGGCGCGCCGCAAAGGACGAGACCGCCACCATCCACGGGCTGCGCTCGACCTTCCGCGATTGGGCAGGGGACAAGACGGACTTTCCCCGCGATGTTGCCGAGGCCGCGCTTGCCCATACCGTCAGCGATGCGACCGAGGCGGCATACCGGCGCGAGACGGCCCTAGACAAGCGCAGGGGGCTTATGGAGGCGTGGGAGGCCTATTTGCGTGGATGAGGCCCGCCCTGTTGTCCGTGTGACCAATGACGACCGTGTGGCGGCAATGCAGATACTGGCGTGCATCGCGCGCCCGCATCGCCCTGCGTCAGCGGGCGAACTTATGCAGGAATGGTATTGGGCAAGGGCGCGGCACAGGCGCGAGGGCTTGCCGCCCGAACTCATGATCCCTGTGCCCGACAAAGACAGGATCGCCGCGAAGCTTCCTGCCCTCTCCAAGGATATCAAGGCCGCGATCCGTGCTGGAGATTGGCTCAAGATGAAATGGGCCGCCGAGGCCACGTCCTTTGGCTTGTCCTTACGCCAGCAGGGCGCGCGCCAGTGGAACGCTGCGCACAAGGCGGACGACCGGACCACAAGCCGCACTGATGAGGCAGCAAGTGCCAAGCAGCGCATTTGGAACAAGCGCCGCCCCGTAGTGCATATGGCCTTGGCTGTTCGCGAAGAACTGCGCGAGTTGCATTCTGCCGGCCTGCCGGACCTAGAGGCCGTGGTCTTCGACCCCGCGTGGGTTTCTGGCGCTTTGATCCGTGCCGAGGGGTATGCGGACGCGGCAATCCGGCACGCGATCTTGAGGCAGGGAGAGCCTTGGCGGTTCATTCGCTGACCCCCGGTTTTTGCTACCACCCCCAAGGGGACGACATGGGCGACAAAGGCAACACGTACAAAACGGAGTTGCCGAATGTCTCACGTCCCGGAACTGATGAGCATTAACGAGGCGGTGAAGGCGACCAGCCTTTCCCGCACTTCGATTTTCAAGCTGCGCGAGCGCGGCAAATTCCCCCGCGCCGTCCCCCTTGGCGAAAAGCGCGTTGCCTTTGTCCGCGACGAGGTGGCCGCGTGGATCGAAACGCGCATCGCCGCGCGGGAGCGGGGGGCCGCCTAGTGCGGACACAGAAAAGCCGCCCGGCCGGTGACCGAGCGGCTTCTGAAAATGTCTTGGCGGACATCCAGACCATTACCGCAAATCGACCGATCCCGCAACCGGCGAGCGTCATCGACCTTCGCCGCGCGCACGTTCTCGCCTGCAATGTCCGCCCGTGTCTCGCTGAGACCGTGGCGACCTTGGCCTTTGGTGGAGGGCGGGGACAATGAACGCGCCTGCGACCGTCAAGCCGGACGAAATCACCACGTTCCTGGGGGATATTCCTGCCGAAGAATATGAGCGCCGCGCCAAGCTGCGCAGCTTCAGGAACGCGGCTAGCGCCCTGATTGCCCGCACCCCGTCCGACACCGCCCGCTATCTGGCTTGGGAGGTAATCGAATGGTCAACCCCGAACCTTTACGCGCCCGCGCCGCTCGAATGGCTGGACCAGCTGAACCTGCTCGCCAAGCGACTGCTGGTGACTGCGATGCAGGCCGAAGAATTGCACGCCCTGATGACGGAGGCCGCGCGCCATGAATGACTTTGACAAGCGCATTGGCGACCTCGCCCGCGCTCACGAGGAACGCACCTTCAGCCCGTTCGGGCCTGATGCCGATCATGATGAAGACCCGCACGGGAACTATACCAACGAACTGCGCCGCATCGAACTGGTGGGCGGGCAAACGGCGGACGCGGCAAAGGCGACCATTGCCCTTTTGCGCGCGCAGCCTATCGTTTTTGACTTTGGCGGGCAGCTTGCCCTTGTTGAGCGCGGGCGCGTGCACGCCTTGTGCGAACACAGCCTTGCGCACCATCTCGGCGGGATCTGCCGATACTGGAAGGAAGGCCGCAAGGGCGAGCCGAAGGATTGCGATCCGCCGAGCGCCCTCATCAAGCAGATTGTCGCGCTTGGCGAGCGCCGCAGGCTGAAGCCGCTTGATGGCGTAATCACAGCGCCGACGATCCGGCTCAACGGCAGCGTCTTGAATACGCCGGGGTATGACGAGGCAACGCGTCTTGTGCTCGACCCCATGGGCGCGGCATTGCCGAATATCCCGCACGCGCCGACGATTGAACAGGCCAAGGCCGCGCTCGCCGGACTGCTGAAGCCGTTTGAGGCCTTCCCGTTTGTGAATGCTGAAGCGAAGGGGGCGCTGCTCGCCGGGCTTTGCACAGCAGCTATTAGGGCCGTGTTGCCCACCGCTCCCGCTATCGCCTTCGACGCGCCTATTCAGGGGGCAGGTAAGACCCTCTTGGCCAAGTGCATGGGCGCATTGATCGAAGGCCGCGCGCCCGACGTATGGCCGCACACTCAGGGCCGGGATGACGAGGAAACCCGCAAGCGGCTGTTCACGGCGCTGCGCGGCGGTTCCAAGGCGATGATCTGGGATAATGTCACTGGCACCTTCGACAGCGCCAGCATGGCCGCATTCATCACCGCGGAGGCCATGGTTGACCGCGTCTTGGGGAAGAGCGAGGCCATCCGCATCCCGAACCGGGGCTTGCTCTTGCTGACGGGCAACAACCTTAGTCTTGCAGGCGACTTGCCGCGCCGCGTGCTGATCTGCCGCATCGATCCGCAGACCGAACAGCCCTTCGCCCGTGAATTCACGCTCGACCCGCTCACCTATGTGCTGGCGCACCGTGTCGAGATGCTGGCGGCTGTTTGCATCCTCATTCGGGCGCGGTTCACTCACCTGAAGGACAAGGCACCGGGCAACCTCGCCAGCTTCGAGGACTGGGATAACCTTGTGAGGCAGACCGTGGTGTTTGCCGATCGCGCACTCATGCCTGGCGCTTTTGGCGATCCGATGGCGCTGATCCGTGAGGCGCAGTCCGCCGATCCCGAGGCAGAATTGCTGTTTGCCTTGTTGGATGCGCTTCGCGACCAATTCGGCGCGGCGGAATTCACTGCCAAGGAAATCCAGACCCGGCTGAACTCCGGCTACTCCGACAATCTGCGCAACGCCGTTCGGGACATCGGGGGCGACCGCGCGGTGGAGTCCTCGCGCAGCCTTGGAAAAGTGCTGAATTATCGCAAGGGCCGCATCGTTCACGGGCTGCGCCTGACGACTCGTCCCGATAGCAACTCCGGTGTAGCGCACTATCGCGTCACCGCCAGCGATACCGGGTTTGACGGGTATAACGGGTTTGTTTCCAGTCACACGGAAAGCAATCTCAGCAATTCGAATATCGAGCGGCAGGAAAGTAACCCGTCAAACCCGCTAAACCCGGCAACGGCGTCCACCGACACCTGCCCACGCTGCGATGGGGAGGGCTGCGAATGGTGCGCCTGATCTATCCGCCGCGCTGCGAACTCGACCACGACTGGCAGGCGCAGCACCCGCGCCGCGATAGGGGCGGCGGCCAAAGTCTGGGACCTTCCGCCTGCGGGACCGACGGGGAACCAAACAATCCGCATCCGCAATTCAGAGGACGAGGCAAACAATGACTGAGCACTGGAAGCACAAAGAGCAAAGCCGCCACAAGCGCGGTTACGGCACCGCCTGGGACAAGCTGCGCAAGGTGATCCTCGCCCGCGACAATCACCTCTGCCAAGCCTGCCTCGCCCGAGGTCTGACAACTCCCGGCAATCACGTCGACCACATCCTGAGCAAGGCCAAGGGTGGCACGGATGACACGGCCAACCTGCGCACGCTCTGCAAGCCCTGTCACTCGCGCAAATCGAATGAGGAGCGCGGCTTCAGGGTCCGCAAGGGCTTTAGCGAGGATGGCTGGCCGGAGGATTGGGTATGACCGACAAGGCTGGCGAAGCAGTCCGCGCCATACTTGAGCGCACCAGAGCCGAACTGGTGGCGGCAGGCCTCACCCCCGAGGACGCTGATACCCTGATGGCGGTGCAGAGCATCATCCGCGTGGAGAGGATCGAGGACCTAGAGGCCTTCATCCGGCTCGCACGTGAAAGCATCGAATGCCTCACCGAGCTGGACACCCTGCACTGATGCGAGGCGCCCGCGCGGGCGCGCGCGAGGCCAGCACAAGGAAACCATACAATGATCAATGACCAAGAAGCCGCCTCGCTGGCGAGGATTGACGCAACCCGGCGGGTGTATCGCAGGGCAGCCGAGAAGTGCGCCGAACAGGGCGCTACAGTGGAGGAGGCGGCGATTGCCATGATCTTCGCCAGCTTCGACGTGGCGGAGTTTCACGCGGGTGCGGGGATGGCTGCAATCGAGTGGCTGCGCACCGGCTGCGATACCTTGGAGCGGGCGCTGATCGACGCGCCCGATGCCTGACTTGCCAAACGCGCCTTTATCTGCTACCATGCGTCGTCTTTCATGGATGCCTGACGGGACGTTGGGCCATGACGGTTCCCCCACTGCGGGATGTAGTGGACGATCCGGCGAGACCGCACCGCGCACTGGGCGAGCCAGTGAACGGGACGCGAGATTTTCCGGCCACCTGAGCGAGTCAGGTTGCGACCTTGGATGCGCCACACGGGACGTGTGGGCCGCCGAGCAATCCCCCCCCAATTCTCCCAAAGGCACCGCCATGCGTGCGGCGCTCACACAAGGATCATGTCTTATGGACACCCAAGAACTGACCGCGCTCCTCACCGAGCAAAACACCGCCCTCACCGAATTCACCGCCAAGCACGAGGCCGAGGTTGCCGAACTGAAGGCGACGGTTCGGGCGCTTGAAGCCAAGGCTGCGCGCCCCAGCGCTGGCGGCGGCGATCTGTCCGAAGTCACCAAGCAGGCCGCGCGTTCGGGCTGGACCGACACCAAGGGCAACCCCGTGCGGGTGCTCACCAAGTCTGACCGCATGGCGACTGAGGAACCGGAAATCGGCCTTGGCGACTTCGTGCGCTCGATTGTCACCGGCCCGCGCAATGACACCGAGGTCAAGGCCCTTGCCGGTGCCGTAGGCGCTTCCGGTGGCTTCACCGTGCCGACCCCGCTTGCCTCGCAATTCATCGACCGGCTGCGCTCGCGTTCGGTTGCCATTGCGGCGGGTGCTGTCACCGTCCCGATGGATAGCGCGACCCTGCAAATGGTGCGTGTTGCCAGCGATCCGGATTGCGACTGGCGCGCCGAGAATGCCGCGATTGCCGAAGGCGACCCGGTTTTCGAGCGGGTGCTGTTCACCGCCAAGACGCTGGCGGGCCGCGTTCCCATGTCGCGCGAGCTGTTTGACGACAGCTTGAACGTGGGCGCTGCGGTGGAGCGGGCCTTTACCGGCGCAATGAGCCTCGCGCTCGACCGTGCCGCGATCTACGGTTCGGGCACCAGCAACCAGCCGCTTGGCGTCGTCAATACTGCGGGCATCAACACCGTGGCGATGGCGACCAACGGCGCGCAGCTTTCCAACCATGACAAAATTCTTGATGCGATCCTCGCCCTCAAGAATGCCAACGCTGCGGACGCGACCGCGATGATTGCCGCGCCCCGTACGGAAATCGGGCTGGCGAAGCTGAAGGACACGGTGGGCAACCCCATTGGGGTGCCCGAGCTTGTCTCCCGCATCCCGCTGCTTTCGACCACGAGCGCGCCGATCAATGAGACGCAGGGCACCGCTACGGATTGTTCCAGCATCGTCCTGGGGGACTTCCGCGACCTGCTTATCGGGATGCGGCAATCGCTGGAAATCCGCATCTTTGACCAGCCGCTTGCAGGCACCGGCCAGCTTCTGGCGGTGGCATGGCTGCGCGCCGATGTGCAGCTTGCGCGCCCCGCGAGCTTCTGCCGTCTGACGGGCGTTCGTCCGTAAGCGGTGCAATCGTTCCGCGCGCTTTTTTCCATGAGGCGCGCAGGCCAGCGGGCGGTGCCGAATAACACCCGCCGCGCCCGAGGGGGTCTTTAACTCCGATCTTCCCTCGGGCGCATCCTCTTCCAAAGACAGCAAGGTCACGGGCGAGGCCCTCCGAAACCGGGATGTTCACCTGCGAGGAAAAGCAGCTTATCGGGCACGATCCCGGCAAGATTTTCGTGGGGGCGGGCTGGCCTTGGGCTATCCTGCATAGCGGCACCTATGACGTTTGGGAGCCGCTGGAATGCTCGCTGCGCATCGAAATGCCCCCCCCCAACCCTAGGGGCGCTTGTCGAACGCATCCAATGGGCCTTGCAGCCGCACCTGGAGCATGACTGGCCGAACGGGCAAAGGGTGCTTATCGCAGCCTATGAGGGCGGGCCGCGCCTTGTCCTTGTGACGACCGAGGCAATGGGGGGCTATCCCCCGCTCGCCCCCCTGCCGATCCGCACGCACATGATTAGCGGCGGGAGCGAGGGCATTGCGCGCGAGGTCGCCAAGGGCGTCACCCCGGACAGCATGACGCGCATCATCCGGCAACAGCACCGCGATTGCCTGTTAGACGGCAACTGGCCTTTGGCGGGCAAGGTGATGCGGGCGCGTGTCAGCGCCGAGGGCGTGGAGCTTGTCGAGGTGGACGAACTGCCGTTGCCGGTGGCGGCATAGCACCTTGCCGAATCGTTCTTCTTTCGTTCTATCGGGTGGATGAGCAGCAAGCGCCTGGACACCCTCGCCGACTTCGCCCGGCATAACTACCTCTTGAGGATCGAGTGCGACTGCGGTCGCGTCACGCTGGCGAACCCGCACAAAATCATTGCTGCCTGTCAGGCGAGGGGCATCAGCTACCGGCTAGAGACGGTCGCCGCCCGGCTGCGGTGCGAGCGTTGCGGGCGCAGACCTCGGCGCGTGGGGCCGGGGCTGGGGAGCTAGGGAAGGGCGGCGAGGTCTGCGTATGCCGATACGCAAGTGGCCATTGCACCCACGACTGCGCTTAGGCTGATTAGGCCTGCCCCGGCCTTCTGCCAGACCGTGAGGCTTAGCGACTTCCGGACCTCTACCGGCTTGCCGTTCCAATAGAGGTTGCCGTCTGGGTCCACCCCAAGGAAGCTGAGCGTTTCAAGCGAGATTGGGCGAACGTCGCTAGGCCATCCTGCGAGCGGTTCCGCGTCAGTGGCGGCGGTTGGCTTATCAGTCATTGACCACGACTCCCCCCAGGCGCATATCACTCAACGAGACGACCCGGCGCGGTAACGCCGAGCCGCCTCTGACCACACCTCGCTAAGGAGAGCGAATTATGGCTAGCACTGAATTACACGCCGAGGCCACCGGCGCAAACGTCCGCGATGATCTGTATGAGGTTGCGCTCGCTGTGCAAAAGCATGGCCGCCGCATCAGCCATCTGGCGGAGGCTATCCGCGAAACCTTGGACCATTTCCACATCGACGGGGACCGGGCGGAAATGCTCGATCGGCTCGATCGTATTGCCGAATTCACCGACTTGCTCGACGCCGAGGCCAAGGGGGCACAGATGCAGGGCGAGCATATCGAAATCGCGCGCGGAAAGCTCGCGTAGCTTCCCGGCTTTCCCGAGCCGCAGGATCGAGAGGGCGCGTCATGCAGGTGGCGCGCCTTTTCTTTTGCCCGCTTTCCACAAAGTGCGCGAGTGTGGCAGAGGTTATGTCGCAGCCTGTTTTTTGCCTCTAAACCCTTGAAAAACAACACGTAGTGGCGGAGAGGGTGGGATTCGAACCCACGTTACCGTTGCCGGTAAACCGCATTTCGAGTGCGGCGCATTCGACCACTCTGCCACCTCTCCGCGAGGCCTGCCGCGCGTTTGGGGCCGCCTGGTCGGGGGCGGCGGCGTCAGGAAGCGCGCCCGTTAGCCCAAGGCTCGGCGATTGCCAAGACCCGCGCCTGCACAAAATGCGGGCATATCTGGGGCGCCCGCGGGGGCCGTGCTTGTTTTGCGCCGGCAAAGGTCCATATTGCTGCTCATGGAACGCGCAGAGTTCTTTTCGACCCAGGCCGGCCGCACCATCGTCGCGCCCCGCCAGACCCGCGCCCGCTTCGGCATCGGCGACGTCGTGCGCCACCGCCTCTTCGCTTTCCGCGGCGTGGTTTTCGACATCGATCCGGTCTTCGCCAATTCCGAGGAATGGTACCAGTCGATCCCCGAGGACATCCGTCCCCCGCGCGACCAGCCCTTCTACCACCTGCTCGCCGAGAACGAGGACTCGTCCTACGTCGCCTATGTGAGCCAGGGGAACCTCGTCGCCGATCCGCAGGGCGGGCCGATCGACCACCCCACGGTGCGTCAGCTGTTCGAGAGCTTCAAGGACGGGCGTTACCGGATGCGGCGCTCGCTCACGCACTGAGCGAGCGGCGTCAGCTCTTCAGCTTCCAGCCCGAGCGCAGCAGCGCGTAGACAGCCGCCGCCAGCGCCGCGTTGACAGCCGCCAGACCCCCCGCTGCCGCGATGACGGTGCCCGTCGACCCCATGTCGCTTGCCCCCAGGAAGCCGTAACGGAAGCCCGAGATCACGTAGAAGAACGGGTTGAGGCGGCTGACCCACTGGAAGGCGGGATCGAGGTTCTCGATCACGTAGAAGGTCCCCGACAGGAGCGAGAGCGGCGCGATCACGAAGTTGGTCACGGCGGCGTTGTGGTCGAACTTCTCCGCCCAGATCGAGGTGGCGAGACCCAGCGTCGCCAGCATCAGCGAGCCCATGAGGCCGAACCACAGGACCGCCCAGGGGTGCGCCATGCCCAGCGACACGCCCGGCCATAGCGCCATCACCAGCGCCACGGTGAGGCCGACGAGGATCGCCCGGGTGATCGCGGCGCCGAGAATGCCGCTCATCAGCTCGCCGGGCGAGAGCGGGGGCATGAGATAGTCGATAATCGTGCCCTGGATCTTGCCCCCGAGCAGCGAGAAGGAGGAATTGGCGAAGGCGTTCTGCATCATCGCCATCACGATGAGGCCGGGGGCGACGAAGCTTGCGAAGGGCACGCCCAGCACCTCGCGCCCCTGGCGGCCGAGCGCGACGGTGAAAATCACCAGAAACAGCAGCGTGGTGAAAGCCGGGGCCCAGATCGTCTGCGTCTGGACCTTGAGAAACCGGCGCACCTCCTTCATATAGAGGGCCAGCAGACCCACGCGATTGACCCCGATGATGACGGGCACGCCGCGGGGGGAGAACCGGATGCTCCCGCCGGTCTTGTCATCCACCCTCAATTCCGTCACGGGAGCGGCACGGTCAGTCGGGTTTGCAGGAGCGTTTTCGGCCATGGCTGGGGTGCCTAGGCCGCAAGGGTGATCCTGACAAGCATCCCGCACCCGGACAGGCGCCGGACACAGGAACAGGTAGAACATATGAGCTGGACGGACGAGCGCATCGCGACGCTCAGGAAGATGTGGGAAGGCGGCGCGACTGCCAGCGAGATCGCCGCCGAGCTTGGCGGGGTGAGCCGCAATGCGGTGATCGGCAAGGCGCATCGTCTGGGCCTCAAGGCGCGGCCCTCGCCGGTGAAGGCCAACGAGAAGAAGAAGCCTGCTCCCGCAGCGCCCGCGCGGAAGCCCGCTGCTCCCGCCGCTTCGCCTGCCGTCGAGGCCGAGCCGGCCGAGCGCATCGAGGCGGCCGAGAGGCCCGCTCCGCGCGCGCCTGCCCCGGCCCCGCGGGCCGAGGCTCCTGCGGACAGCGGTCAGCCCGCCGCCCCGGCGCAGCCTGCCGCCGATCTCCCGAAAATCGTGTCGGTCGGCCCCGGCGGATTCCTGCGACAGGGCCCCGGCGACCAGCAGGCGCCCATCCCCCCCGCCCCGCCGCGCCGGCTCGTGCCGGCCAAGCCGAGCCCCGAGATCGCCGGCAAGACGACCTTGCTCGATCTGTCCGACAAGGTGTGCCGCTGGCCGATGGGCCACCCGGGCGAGCCCGACTTCCACTTCTGCGGCGAGCCGGTGAACCCCGGCTTCCCCTATTGCGTCGAGCATTGCGGCCGGGCCTACCAGGCGCAGCTGCCGCGCGGCGTGCGCCGTCCGCCCCCGCCGCTGCCCTTTGGCGGTCCGCGCGTGCGCTAAGGCAGTCGGACCGCGTCAGCGGTTCGCCGCACGGCATCTTGCCGACGGCGCAGCTTCGCTCTTAAAGAGCGAGACCGGCCTAAAGGGAGCGCTAACATGGGCAAGCTTGCCGTATTGCGGATGATTGCGCTTGCGGCGGCGGGCTGGCTGGCGCTGTCCGCTCCGGCCCGCGCCGAGCTGCCCGAGCCGGTGCGCGCGATGATCGATGCGGCGCTAGCCACGAACAACCAGACCAAGGTGCGCACGGTGATCGAGATCGCCCGCACCACCAACCCTGATGATGCCGCCGAGCTCGACGCGATCCTCGCCGGCTTCGAGACGAAGGTCGCCGAGGCCAAGGCGGCCGAGGCGGCGGCGAAGGAGGCGCAGATCCGCAGCGCCGGAGTGTTCCAGAACTGGTCGGGCAAGGGCGAGTTCGGCGGCTTCCGCGGCACCGGCAATGCCTCGAACACCGGGATCACCACCGCGCTCAACATCGAACGCAAGGGCATCGACTGGCGCCACAAGCTCACCGGGCGCGTCGACTACCAGAGCGCCAACGGCAGGACCGTGCGCGAGCAGTTCCTCGGGCGCTACGAGCCCAACTTCAACATTTCCGAATCCTTCTACGCCTATGCGCTGGCGCAGTACGAGCGCGACCGCTTCCAAGGCTTCTCGGCCCGCTACGCCGTGTCGGGCGGCATCGGCATCCAGGCGATCAGGAAGGACGACGTCCAGCTCGCGCTCAAGGCCGGTCCTGCCTACCGCGTGACCGAATTCGTCGACGGGCGCGACGAGAGCCGCATCGCAGGGCTGATCGGCATCGATTTCGACTGGAACATCACCGATCGGATCAAGCTGACGCAGGACACCAACGCCGTCGCCGAGACCGGAAGCTCGGCAATCGCGATCATCGACAGCCGCAACACCTCGATCAACGTGATCACCGGGCTGAACGCCAAGATCAACAACAAGCTGTCGGCGCGCCTGTCCTACGCGGTCGACTACGACAGCAACCCGCCGCCGGGCGCGGTGCAGACCGACACGCTGAGCCGCGTGACGCTGATCTACGACTTCTGAGCGAACCAGATGGTGTGGTGCGCGCCCTTGTTGTTCGGGCGCGAGCGGATGCCGCGCTCCTCGACGTCGAGCCCCGCATCCTTGAGCCGCTTGCGGAAGGCGGGATCGGGCGCGGCGGACCACACCGCTAGGATGCCGCCGGGCCTCAGAGCGTCGCGCGCCTTGGCGAGCCCGGTGCGCGAATAGAGCCGGTTGTTGGCATCGCGCACCAGCCCGTCCGGGCCATTGTCGACATCGAGCAGAATCGCGTCGAACTTCTCTGACGTGCCGTCGTTGGCGTCGTCGATGAGGGCTGCGACGTCGCAGATCCTGAGGTCGAGGCGCGGGTCTGAAAGGCTCTCGCCGGTGAGTTCGGCCATCGGCCCCCTCGCCCAATCGACGATGGTCTCCGAGATTTCAGCGATGACGATCTGCGCCTTCTCGCCCAGCCGCGCGGCGGCGGCGCGGTAGGTGAAGCCCATGCCGTATCCGCCGATCAGGATGCGGGCATTGCTCTTGCCGAGCTTCGCCAGCGTCAGCTCGGCGAGCTGCTCCTCGGAGAAGCGCATCCGCGTGCTCATCAACTCGTTGCGCCCGAGCACGATCATGAAATCGCGGCCGTGGCTGTAGAGTTCGAGGAGGACGCCGTCCTCGATCTGCGTCGTGTCGATCAGTTCGCGCTTGAGCATGGTTGCCTGCCTAACATCGAAGGGCCGCCCGGCACGAACCGGGCGGCCCTGATAGTTTCAATTGTCACCCCAGCGAAAGCTGGGGCCTAGAGCGGCGAAGTCCGACCTTGAGGCCCTGGGTCCCAGCTTTCGCTGGGATGACGGCCCCATCAAGATCAGTCCTTCAGGAAGTCGGGCAGGCCCGCCGGACCGCTGTCGCGCTCGCGGCCGCCACGGTCGCCGCCGCGTCCGCCACGATCGCCGCCGCGACCACCCCGATCGCCGCCGCCCCGCGGGCCGCGACGGTCGCCGCCGCGATCACCCCGGTCGCCGCGCGGCTCGCGCGGTTCGCGCGCCGGACGGGTGTCCTCGAGCTCTTCGCCGGTCTCCTGGTCGACCACGCGCATCGACAGGCGGACCTTGCCGCGCTGGTCGATCTCGAGGACCTTGACCTTCACTTCCAAGCCTTCGGAGACGACATCGGTCGGCTTCTCCACGCGCTCGTTCTTCATCTCGGAGACGTGGACGAGACCGTCCTTGCCGCCCATGAAGTTCACGAAGGCGCCGAAATCGACGATGTTGACGACCTTGCCGGTGTAGATCTTGCCCACTTCCGGCTCCTCGACGATGCCGAGGATCCAGCGCTTGGCGGCTTCGATCTCGTCGAGGTTCGAGGAGCTGATCTTGATCACGCCCTCGTCGTCGATGTCGACCTTGGCGCCGGTCTCGGCGACGATCTCGCGGATCACCTTGCCGCCGGTGCCGATAACGTCGCGGATCTTCGACTTGTCGATCTGGATCGTCTCGATGCGCGGCGCGTGCTTCGACACTTCGCTGCGGGCACCGGTCAGCGCCTTGGCCATTTCGCCGAGGATGTGCTGACGGCCGGCCTTGGCCTGTTCGAGCGCCTTGGCCATGATCTCCTGCGTGATGCCGGCGACCTTGATGTCCATCTGCATCGTGGTGATGCCCTCGGCGGTCCCGGCGACCTTGAAGTCCATGTCGCCGAGGTGGTCCTCGTCACCGAGGATGTCCGAAAGCACGGCGAACTCGTCGCCTTCGAGGATCAGGCCCATGGCGATGCCCGAGACCGGCGCCTTGATCGGCACGCCCGCGTCCATCATCGACAGACACCCGCCGCACACCGTCGCCATCGAGGACGAGCCGTTCGACTCGGTGATGTCCGACAACACGCGGATCGTGTAGGGGAAGTCTTCCTTGCTCGGCAGCACGGGGTTGAGCGCGCGCCAGGCGAGCTTGCCGTGACCGACTTCGCGGCGGCCCGGCGCGCCGAAGCGGCCCACTTCGCCGACCGAATAGGGCGGGAAGTTGTAGTGCAGCATGAAGCTCGAGTAGCTGAGGCCCTCGAGCCCGTCGATCATCTGCTCGGAATCCTTGGTGCCGAGCGTCGTGGTGCAGATCGCCTGAGTCTCGCCGCGGGTGAACAGCGAGGAGCCGTGGGTGCGGGGAAGGAAGCCCACAATGGCTTCGATCGGGCGAACCTGGTCGAGCTTGCGGCCGTCGATGCGCGAACCTTCCTTGAGGATGGCGGTGCGCACGATGTCCGCTTCCACCTTCTTCATGGTCTTGATCGCGACCATCTGGGTCTGCGGGGTCTCGTCCGCGAAGGCCGCCTTGGCCTTGGCCCGCGCCTCGTTCAGCGCATTCGAGCGCGCCGACTTGTCGGTGAGCTTGTAGGCCGCGGCGATGTCGGCGCCGACGAGGTCCTTGAGCTTCGCCTTGATGTCGGCGGTGTTGTCGCTGACGTCGATGTCCCACGGGTCCTTGGCGGCCTGTTCGGCCAGTTCCACGATCGCGCCGATCACCTTGCGGATCTCGTCATGCGCGAACATGACGGCGCCGAGCATCTCGTCCTCGGTCAGTTCCTTGGCCTCGGACTCGACCATCATCACCGCCTTGTCGGTCGCGGCGACCACGAGGTCCAGACGGCCTTCGGCGAGCGCCTTGTCCTGCTTCGGGTTGAGGACGTATTCGCCCTCGACGAAGCCGACGCGTGCGGCGCCGATCGGGCCCATGAAGGGCACGCCCGAGATGGTCAGCGCCGCCGACGCCGCGATCATCGCGACAATATCGGCCTCGGTCTCGCCGTCGAACGACAGGACCTGCGCGATGACGTTGATCTCGTTGTAGAAGCCTTCCGGGAAGAGCGGACGGATCGGACGGTCGATCAGGCGGCTGGTGAGCGTTTCCTTCTCGGTCGCGCCGCGTTCACGCTTGAAGAAGCCGCCCGGGATGCGCCCGGCGGCGGAGAACTTTTCCTGGTAGTGGACGGTGAGCGGGAAGAAGTCCTGGCCTTCCTTGACGCTCTTGGCAGCGGTGACGGCGCACAGCACCACGGTTTCGCCATAGGTCGCCAGCACGGCGCCATCGGCCTGACGGGCAATGCGCCCGGTTTCCAGAGTGAGGGTCTTTCCGCCCCACTCCAGCGATACGGTTTTCGTGTCGAACATTGGTTTTCCTTCTGACCCGCGCGGCCATATTGCCGGGCGGGGCCTCTTGTGCCGGGGAAAAGACCGTCCCGGTCCGGTGCGGGGCGCTGGTTCGGCCCCAAGGCGCGGCGGACCGGATGTCCGCCAGCCCCGAATGCAAGAAAGGCGGCCCTTCGAGCCGCCTTCCTGCGAAACTCTTACTTACGCAGACCCAGCTTCTGGATCAGGGCGTTGTAGCGCTCGACATCCTTCTTCTTGAGGTAGGCGAGCAGCGTGCGACGCTTGTTGACCATCATGAGGAGGCCGCGGCGCGAGTGGTTGTCCTTGTGGTGATCCTTGAAGTGCTCGGTGAGGTTGCGGATGCGCTCGGTGAGGATCGCGACCTGCACTTCCGGGCTGCCGGTGTCCTTGGGATCACGGGCGTTCGAGGCAATGATTTCAGTCTTCTTTTCGGCAGTCACCGACATGGGTTTTCTCTCTTACTCAGCGACATCGGGCAGGTTGAAACCCCTGACGACCTTCGCCGTCCCATCCGTGATTTCCATCAGCGCGACCGGGACATCACCCAGTTTCGCGAGATAAAGCCCGGATGAGTGGGGCATGCCAGACAGCACCCGGCCCTGTCGGACCGCCTGCGCGCTTGTCTGGTCGAGTGCGAGGGCCGGGATGTCGTCCAGCCCCGCCTCCAGCGGCAGGAGGAGGTGTTCAAGGCCTGCGCCCTTAGCGGCTTGCTCCAGTTTGTCCAGCGAAATCGCCTGTTCCTCGCGGAACGGACCGGCCTTGATGCGGCGCAGATAGGCGACGTGCCCGCAGGTGCCAAGGGCGCGCGCGATGTCCCGGGCAAGGCTTCGGATGTAGGTGCCCTTCGAGACGTGGGCTTCCAGAGTTACCCCACTCAGCACTTCGTCACCCTGAACTTGGTTCAGGGTCCATTCCCCCTCCCGCTCCGCCGGTGCCTGCGGAGAGATGGATGCTGAAACAAATTCAGCATGGCGCAGCGTGAGCGAGAAGATCGTCACGCTTCGTGCCCTCAGCTCCACCGCCTCCCCCGCACGCGCCAGATCATAGGCCCGTGCCCCATCCACCTTGAGCGCCGAATAGACGGGCGGCACCTGCTCGATCGGCCCGGTAAAGCGGGGGAGCACCGCCTCCACCTCGGCAAGCGAGGGGCGGACCTCGCTGGTGGCGATCACCGCCCCCTCGGTGTCGAGCGTGTCGGTCTCCTCGCCGAAGCGGATGGTGAAGGCGTAGATCTTGCTCGCATCCAGCATCCGCCCGGCAAGCTTGGTCGCCTCCCCCAGCGCGATCGGCAGCACGCCCTCGGCCAGCGGATCGAGGGTCCCGCCGTGGCCGACCTTGGTCTTGGCATAGCCGTTCTGCCGCAGCACGCGCTTGGCCGCGCTGACGCCTTGCGTCGAGCCCAGCCCGCGCGGCTTGTCGAGGATCAGCCAGCCGCTGAGCGGCCGGGCGCGGGGGTCGGCGGGGGGCTGGGTCACGCGCTGCCCCTAAGCACCGCGGGACGGCGGCGGCAAGCGGCGATGCGTCAGGCCAGCATCCCCGCCACCGTGTCGGCGAGCCCGAGATAGTGACCCATGGCCCATATCACCGGCGGCATCAGGATGTTGCCGATCCACGCCGTCCCGAACACCCAGCTCGCCGCGATCAGGACCACGAACATCACCATGCCGAGGCCTTGGAGCTGCTGCCACACGCGGGCGAGCGCCCGCGGCAGGAGGCCGCCGACGATGTGCGAGCCGTCGAAGGGCGGGATCGGCAGGAGGTTGAACAGGCCGAGAAAGATGTTGATGAGGATGAAGTAGAACAGGCCCGTCGCCAGCCACTGGCTCTGCCCCAGAGCGTCGGTGAGCATCATCGCGCCCCCGCCCGCCGGATCGCCGCCGAAGCCCAGCCCCTGCGGCATCGTCAGACCGAGCAGCAGCGCGCCGAGGCCCGCGAGCACGAAGTTGCTCGCCGGCCCCGCCGCCGCCACGGCCATCATCCCGAAGCGGGGATTGTCGAGCCGGGCCGCATTGACCGGCACGGGCTTGGCCCAGCCGAACACCGGGCCGCCGAACAGCGCCAGCGCGCCCGGCACCAGCAGGGTGCCGACAGGATCGACATGGCGCAGCGGGTTCAGCGTCAGCCGTCCGCGCTCCGAGGCAGTGGGATCGCCCAGCGCCCGCGCGGCAAAGCCGTGCGCGACTTCGTGGAACACGATCGCGATCACCAGCGCGGGGATCAGGACGAGGGCGAAAGCGAGGGTGTCGGTCATCACGCCCAAGATAGGAGCCCGCGCTCCGTTCGCCAGTGCCCCGCTAGCCCATGGCCTCGGTGAAATGCCGGCGGCACAGCGCCACGTAGCGGTCATTGCCCCCGATCTCGGTCTGCTGGCCCTGCTTCACCGCGCGGCCCTCGGCATCGACGCGCAGGTTCATCGTCGCCTTGCGTCCGCAGTGGCACACCGCCTTCAGCTCCACCAGCGCGTCCGCGATCCCCAGCAGCACCGCCGAACCGGGGAAGAGCGCGCCCTGGAAATCGGTCCTGAGGCCGTAACACAGCACCGGGATGCCCGCCTCGTCCGCGAGCCGGGCGAGCTGCCACACCTGCTCGGGCGACAGGAACTGCGACTCGTCGACCAGCACGCAATCGAGCTTGCCCACGGCGTGGGCGGCGCTGACTTCGGCCCACAGGTCCGTGCCCGCATCGAAGCGGTGCGCCTCGCTCTCGAGCCCGATGCGGCTTCGCACCATGCCTGCCGAACGGCTGTCGAGCGCGGCGGTCCACAGCATCGTCGCCATCCCGCGCTCGCGATAATTGAAATCGGCCTGGAGCAGGTGCGATGATTTGCCCGCATTCATGCTGGCATAGTAGAAATAGAGCTTGGCCATCGCGCCTGCCTAACCCCTCCTCATCCGGCCGGCGAGCGTGCGCTTGAACCTTTTGCCCCGCTGATGCGTATAGCTCATGGGATGATCCATCAGCGCGCCCTTCGCCGCCTCTTCGTGCTGCCCTTGCTGGCGCTGTTCGCGCTTGGCAACGCCGCGAGCGTGCCGCAGCGCTACACGCTCGATGCCTCGGCGAGCAACGTCTCGGCCAAGGTGCCCTTCTTCGGCCTCGCCAGCAAGACGGCGCGCTTCCCGCGGATGCAGGGCGCGGTGACGATCGTTCCGGGGGCGCCGGAGAAGGCGGTGATCGATGTCACCTTCGATGCGACCGCGATCGAGGCGCCCGATGAGGTGACGCTCGCGCGCTTGCGAGGCGAGCGGTTTTTCTGGGTCGAGAAGTATCCGACGATCCGCTTCGTCGGCCGCTCGCTGAAGCTGTCGAGCACCACCCGCGGGACGGTCGAGGGTGAGTTGACGGCGCGGGGTGTGACCCGGCCGGCGACGCTCGCGGTCGCCTTCGATGCCGATCCTGTCGCACAGGCCGGGAAGCCGGTGAGCTTCACCGGCACCACGACCATTGATCGGCGCGAGTTTGGGATGAAGAGCTACCAGCTGATCGTCGGCAACAAGGTCGACATCATGCTGAAGGCGCGGATGGTGCCGCGCTAGTCTTCCTCGTCGTCGAGATCGCGCAGGACCTTGGGATCGCGCAGCAGGGCCTCGATCCGGTCCGCCTCGGCGAAGCTCTCATCCTTGCGGAACCTCAGCTTGGGGGCGAACTTGAGCCCGAGCCGCTGCGCGACCTCGCGCTGGAGGAAGGCGGTGTTCTGCCGGAGGGCATGGACGATGTCGTCCTCGCCTGCGCCGAGCAACGGCTTCACATAGGCCGTGGCGTGGCGGAGGTCGGGAGTCATTCTCACCTCGGTGACCGAGATGTGCGCGGCGCTCACCACGTCGTCATGCACCTCGCCGCGTGCGAGCAGTTCCGAGAGGATGTGCCGCACCCGCTCGCCGACCTTGAGGACGCGGACGGACTGCTGCTCGGCGGTGAAGGGTTGTTTGGCCATCAGCCCTCCATCCCCGTGCGCTCGGGGGTCGGGCGCGGGGTCGGCAGGGCCGTCGAGGTCGCGCGGGCATAGAGCGTGTCGTCCTCGCCCAGCAATTCGCCTTCGAGGAAGACCACGCGCCGTCCGCCCTTCACCACCCGCCCCTTCCCGATCAGCGTCGCGCCTTCGGGGATCAGGCGAATGAGGCTCATTGATATGTCGAGGTTGAGCGGCGCCATCTCGCCGCCGGTGGCCGCGACATAGGCATAGCCCATCACGTCATCCAAATAGCCCGCCACCAGACCGCCCTGCACGCCGCCGCGCCAGGTGCACATCTCGCGCTTGACGGTGAAGCGCATGGTCGCTGACTGCGTCGCCGCGTCCCAGCTCAGGAACTGCGAGCCGAGCAGCGCCGTGTGCGGCGACTGCCCGGCATCGTCAGGGTAGTGCGGATCGTTCAGGCTCACAGCGTCCGCTCACGCTCCTCGACCGAGAAGACTTCGAGCATGTCGCCGGCCTTGATGTCGTTGGTGTCCTCGAGCACCACGCCGCATTCGAGACCGGTGCGGACCTCGTCCACGTCGTCCTTGAAGCGCCGCAGCGAAGCGATCTTGGTCGCCGAGACGATGACGTCCTGACGGGTGAGACGGGCGAACAGGCCCTTCCTGATCGCACCTTCGAGCACCAGCAGGCCCGCGGCCTTGTCCTTCTTGCCGGCCGGGAAGACCTGCTTGACCTCGGCACGGCCGACGACCGTCTCGATCCGCTCCGGACCGAGCTCGCCCGCCATCTCCTTGGCGACCGCGTCGGTGAGGTGGTAGATGACGTCGTAGTACATCATCCGCACCCCGTCGCGCTTCACCAGGTCGCGCGCCTTGGCGTTGGGACGCACGTTGAAGCCGATGATCGGCGCCTTGGAGGCCGCCGCCAGCAGCACGTCGCTCTCGGTGATCGCACCCACGCCGGCGTTCAGCACGCGCACCTTGATCTCGTCGTTCGAGAGGTTGTGGAGCGCGTTGACGATCGCCTCGACCGAGCCCTGCACGTCGGCCTTCACCACCACCGGATATTCGATGACGTTGGAAGCGAGATTGTTGAACATCGTGTCGAAGTTGGTCGGCGCGAGCGCGGTGCGCTTCTCCGTCGCCTTCTCCTGACGATACTTGGCAACTTCGCGGGCGCGCTGTTCGTTCTCGACCACGGTGAGCTGGTCACCCGCAGAGGGGACGCCGCCGAGGCCGAGGACCTCGACCGGCATCGACGGGCCGGCTTCCTTGAGCTGCTGCCCCTTGTCGTCGACGATCGCGCGAACCTTGCCGCTCTGCGTGCCGACCACGAAATTGTCGCCGCGCTTCAGGGTGCCGCGGGTGACGAGCACGGTCGCGACCGGGCCGCGGCCCTTGTCGAGCTGCGCCTCGATCACGGTCGCCTCGGCATCGCGATCGGGGCGCGCCTTGAGCTCCAGCAGTTCGGCCTGGAGCCCGATCGCCTCGATCAGCTTGTCGAGACCCGCGCCGGTCTTGGCCGAGAGTTCCACGTCCTGCACGTCGCCCGACATCGCCTCGACGACGATTTCGTGCTCGAGCAGGCGCTCGCGGATCTTCTGCGGGTTGAACTCGGGCTTGTCCGATTTGGTGATCGCCACGATCATCGGCACGCCGGCCGCCTTGGTGTGATTGATCGCCTCGATGGTCTGCGGCATCAGCCCGTCGTCACCCGCCACCACGAGCACGACTATGTCGGTGACGTTCGCCCCGCGCATCCGCATCTCGGTGAAGGCCGCGTGGCCCGGGGTGTCGAGGAAGGTGATCTTCGACTTGTCCTTGGTGGTGATCTGGTAGGCGCCGATGTGCTGGGTGATGCCGCCGGCCTCGCCCTTCACGACGTCGGTGCCGCGCAGGGCGTCGAGCAGGCTGGTCTTGCCGTGGTCGACATGGCCCATGATCGTCACGACCGGCGGACGCGGACGCTTGGTCTCTTCCGGATCGGTGTCGTCGCTGGTGTCGATGTCGACATCGCTTTCCGAGACGCGCTGGATGTTGTGGCCGAATTCCTCGACGAGCAGTTCCGCGGTGTCCTGGTCGATGGTCTGGTTGACCGTGACCATCATGCCCATGTTGAACAGCGCCTTCACTAGGTCGGCGCCCTTCTCGGCCATGCGGTTGGCGAGCTCGCCGACGGTGATCGCCTCGGGGACAATCACGTCGCGAACCTGCTTCTCGCGCGGCTTCGAGGGACCACCCTGGCCGCGGCGCTCCTTCTCGCGGGCGCGCTTCAGCGCCGCGAGGCTGCGCGCACGGCGACCTTCGTCCTCGTTGAGGGCGCGGGTGACGGTGAGCTTGCCCGAGCGGCGATTGTCCTTGCCGGCGTCAATCGGGGCGGCGCGCTTCTCTTCCTTCTTCTTGGGCTTGGCCTCGGGTGCGGAGGGCCGCTTGGGCTCGGGACGCTCCACGGGCGTGAAGCGGCGCGCGGCCGGAACGGCGGTCTCGGTCCGCGCGGCCGGCGCAGCCTCGGGAGCCGAGGGAGCCTCGGCCGCGGGCGCAGCCTCGGTGTCGGCGGACGTGTCGGGAGCCGCGGCGCGCTGGCGCTCGGCCTCTTCCTCGGCACGGGCGCGTTCCTCGGCGCGGCGGCGCTCCTCTTCCTCGCGCTCGCGGGCCTCGGCCTCCTCGCGCTTGCGCGCTTCCTCAGCGAGGCGCAGGCGCTCTTCCTCGGCCTCGAGCTGGAGGCGACGGACGCGCTCCTGCGGGGTCTCGCCCGCAGGCGCGGGACGGGCCGGACGCGGAGCGGGCGTGGGCGTCGGAGCAGGTGCCGGAGCGACCTCGACGGGCGGCGGCGGGGGAGGCGGCGGCGGCGCGGCGGCCTCGCTGCCGGGCTTGCCGAGCACGCGGCGGCGCTTCACCTCGACCACCACCTTGTTGGTGCGGCCGTGGCTGAAGGTCTGCTTGACCTCGCCCGCATCCACCGAGCGCTTGAGGCCCAGGGGTTTGCGGATGCGCTGGTTGTCGTTGTCGTCGCTCATTATCGCTCGTCAGTCCTTCACGTATTCGTCATGTCAGCGCCGAGCCGCCCACAGGCCGTTCAGCGTCGCCGGATGCAGTCCGGCCGTCATCATTCGTCGCGTTCGCCCGATCATTCCCGGCGTAATGCACCAGCCGAGACACTGCCTGGAGCACGCGCTCGGCTGCGCGCCTGTCGCCGGAATGGCCGGCGACGCCCAGGTGGACCACGTTGTCGCGGCCCAATGCCACAGACAGCGCGTCCCGGTCCAGTGGCAAGACTTGGCCGCGCTCGCCGGAGCCTTCGGCGTCGTTGCCGACACGCCAGGCTTGATCGAGCTTGCGGCGTCCGTCCGCGCTGCTGTCGGCGGCGTGGAGCAGCGCGGCGATGCGCCCGCTGCGCGCCTGTTCCTCGATCCGGGCAGAGCCCATCACGATGTTGCCAGAACGCAGTTCGAGCCCGAGCCGGTCGGCCAGGTGCCGCGCCAGCGCCGCCTCGACCCGTGCCGGCAGATCCTCGGGGATGGTGAGAGGCGCGCCCTTGAAGGCGCGCATCAGCGCCTTCCTGAGGTGGCCCTCGGCCATCGCGGTTTCAAGCGCTTTGCGATCGACACCGATCCACGCGCCCCGGCCCGGAGCCTTGCCCGCGACGTCGGGCAGCACCAGCCCGTCGGGCGATATCGCCAGACGCACCAGCGTGTCCCGCGCCGAGGTCTCCCCGGTGAGGATGCAGCGCCGCTCGCTCCCCGCCGCGGCGGGAAGGTCAGGCCCGTCGATGTCGGACGTCAGGCGCTCATTGGGTGGAGTCCGCATCGGCGGCCTCCTCGGTGGGCTCGTCCTCGAACCAGTGCGCGCGCGCGGCCATGATGATCTCGTTGCCCTGCTCTTCCGAGAGGCCGTATTCGCCGAGCACGCCGCCCTTGTCGGTCTCGCGCTGCGGACGACGCTGCGGCGGACCGCTCGCGTCGTTGTTGCGGCGACGCGGCGCCTCGCGCTTCTTGGCGATCAGCTCGTCGGTGGCGAGGTCGGCAAGATCGTCGAGGGTCTTGATCCCGGCCTTGCCGAGCGTGACCAGCATCGCCTCGGTGAGGTGCGGGATCTCGGCGAGCGCATCCTCGACGCCGAGGCCGCGGCGCACTTCGCGATGCGCGGCTTCCTGACGCTCGAGCGCTTCGAGCGCGCGGCTCTGGAGTTCCTCGGCGAGTTCGTCATCGAAGCCCTCGATGCTCGCGAGTTCGGCGAGGTCCACGTAGGCCACTTCCTCGAGCTCCGCGAAGCCTTCTGCCACCAGCAGCTGCGAGAGGGTCTCGTCGACGTCGAGCTCTTCCTCGAACATCTTGGAACGCTCGGCGAATTCCTTGGAGCGCTTCTCGGAAGCCTCTTCCTCGGTCATGATGTCGATCTGGTGGCCGGTGAGCTGGCTCGCGAGGCGCACGTTCTGGCCGCGGCGGCCGATCGCCAGCGACAGCTGATCGTCCGGCACCACCACCTCGATGCGGCCATCGTCCTCGTCGAGAACGACGCGGCTGACCGTCGCGGGCTGCAGCGCGTTGACGACGAAGGTCGCGGTGTCCTCGCTCCACGGGATGATGTCGATCTTCTCGCCCTGAAGCTCCTGCACCACCGCCTGGACGCGGCTGCCCTTCATGCCGACGCAGGCGCCGACCGGGTCGATGCTGGAGTCGCGGCTGATCACGCCGATCTTGGCACGGCTGCCGGGATCGCGGGCGGCCGCCTTGATCTCGATGATGTTGTCGTAGATCTCGGGCACTTCCTGCGCGAAGAGCTTCTTCATGAAGTCGGGATGCGCGCGGCTCAGGAAGATCTGCGGCCCGCGGTTGTTGCGCTCGACTTTGGTGATCAGCGCGCGAACGCGCTCGCCGACGCGCGCGGCTTCGCGGGGGATCTGCTGGTCGCGGCGGATCACGCCCTCGGCACGGCCGAGATTGACGATCACGTGGCCGAACTCGACCGACTTGATCACGCCGGTGATGACCTCGCCCTGACGATCCTTGAACTCCTCGTACTGACGCTCGCGCTCGGCATCGCGGACCTTCTGGAAGATCACCTGCTTGGCGGACTGCGCATCGATACGGCCGAGGTCGACCGGGGGCAGCGGATCGACGATGAAATCGCCGACCTTGGCACCGGGCTGGAGCTTCTCGGCCTGCTTGAGGTCGACCTGCTTGAAGTAGTCCTCGACCTCTTCCACCACCTCGACCACGCGCCACAGCGTCAGGTCGCCGGTCAGCGGATCGAGCTTGGCGCGAATGTCGTTCTCCGCGCCGTAGCGGTTACGCGCGGATTTCTGGATCGCCTCTTCCATCGCCTCGATGACGATCGCCTTGTCGATCATCTTTTCCGAGGCGACCGAGTTGGCGATCGCGAGGAGTTCGGCCTTGTTGGCGGAAATGGCGCTGGCCATCAGTCGTCTGCCTCTTCTTGTGGGTCTTCGATAAGTTCGTCCGCGCCGCTGGTGTCCAGCGGTCGGGTCGCGGCGATCAGCGCGTCGGTGAGGACGAGCCTGGCCGTGTGGATCTGCGCAAGCGGCAGGCGGACGTCGCCGGCCTTCGCTTCCTTGACGAGGACCATACCATCCTCGAGCCCGCCGAGCACGCCCTTGTTGACGCGCTGGCCGTCATAGCCCTTGTCCATGACAATGCGGACCTCATGTCCAGCCCAATTCGCGAAATCCTTCTCGCGGGTGAGCGGACGGTCGATGCCGGGGGAGCTGACCTCGAGGTGATAGGCGCCCTCGACAAGCACCTCGCCCGCCTCTTCCGCGGCGTCGATCACGTCGGAGATGCGGCGCGAGAGCGCGGCGCACTGGTCGAGCACGAGCTGGCCCGTCGCCGGATCCTCGGCCATGATCTGGAGCGCCATGCCGCCGTCGCCGGCCTCGGAGGACACCATCGCCACACGCACGAGCTCGAACCCGAGCGCGGTCGCCTCGGGTTCGATCAGCTGGGTCAGGCGCACGATGTCGGCCATGGAGTCTTTCGTTGCGTAGAGACATTGCGGCAACGGCGTTTTGGGCCGGCCCCCGGAGGCGCCAGCATCCAAACCTTGTCGCGACAATGTCGGGATTGGCGCTGCACCTAGTCGCTCGGGCCCGGTTTGGCAAGAGCCGAGCGCGCCCGGCCGCCAGGCGGATCACATTTCCCCGGCGACCCAGCGCCGCACCTGCTCGCGCAGGGTCTCGCGCTCGCGCATCAGGAAGGTCTCGGCATGATGGCGGACCGCCAGCACATCCGCCTGCTCGAGCGGATCGTCGAACCTGACGGCATTGACCCCGCCACTCTCGCCCATCTCGCGGCGGATCACCTCGCCGAACGCCTCGATCTGCGCCACCGCGACGAATCCGTTGCTTCCGATCGGCAGCGGCTTGGTCAGCGCGATCCGCGCGCCGGTCCGCGACAGGTCGAGCAAGATGCAGTCGTGAATGCCGTGAATGGTCAGCATGCGCGCCGGGATTGCCAGACGCAGACGCGCCGCCGTGCGGCGACCGACGACCGCGGCATCTTGCGGCGACCAGATTACTGCGGGTTTGAGCATCGTGCCCATGGTGACCACGGGGGATCAAGCCTGCGGCAATGCTGCCCCTCGCATTATCACCTAGTCGCGCACGCTGCTTAGGCGCTTTCGTCCTGCCCCTCCATCAGCGCGTGCTTGCGGATGCAGTGGCGCAGCTGGTCGTAGGTGAGTCCGAGCGCGCGGGCGGTCTGCCGCTGGTTCCAGCGGTGCTTGCCGAGCGCATGGGCGAGGATCGCGCGCTCGTGTGCGTCCACCGCGGCGCGCAGGTCCTCAACCGAGTCGAAGTTTCCGGGCGCGGCGGGCGCGCCCTCGGCCGGCGCACGCGTGGCCGCGGGCGCGCTGCTGCGGCGGTGCTCGGGCGGACGTGGGCGCCAGGGGCTGTCGAAGGGGTCGAACTGGACATGCGCGATCGGCATGTCGGGGCCGGCCCAGCGATAGACCGCGCGCTCCACGACATTGCGCAGCTCGCGGACATTGCCGGGCCACGCATAGTCCTCGAGCGCGTCCATCACGTGCGGTGCGAAGCCGGGCCAGCGGTCCCAGTCGAGTTCGGCGGCCATGCGGCGGCCGAAATACTCGGCGAGCACGCCGATGTCGCCTTCGCGCACCCTCAGGGGCGGCAGGGTGATGACCTCGAAGCTGAGCCGGTCGAGAAGGTCGGCGCGGAACTCGCCCGCCGCGGCGAGTGCAGGAAGATCGTCGTTGGTCGCCGCCACGATCCGCACGTCGACCCGGATCGGGCGGGAGGCGCCGATGCGGGTGACCTCCCCGTACTCGACCGCGCGCAGCAGCCGCTCCTGCGCGCCCATCGAGAGCGTGCCGAGCTCGTCGAGGAACAGCGTCCCCCGGTCCGCCTCCTCGAAGCGCCCCGCGCGCGCCTTGGTGGCGCCGGTGAAGGCCCCCGCCTCGTGGCCGAACAGCTCGGCCTCGATCAGCGTCTCGGGCAGCGCCGCGCAATTCATCGTCACCAGCGGCTCGTCCCAGCGGGTCGAGAGACGGTGGAGGCGCTCGGCGATCAGCTCCTTGCCCGTCCCGCGCTCGCCGATCACCAGCACCGGACGGTTCATCGCCGCCGCACGGCTCGCCCGCTCGACGGCGTCGAGGAAGGCTCCCGATTGACCGATGAACTGCGTTTCGAGCTTCACGTCCAAACCATAGCGAAAATCCCCAATGCTTGGCAACAGGCACCAACACCTCCGGCCCAGGCGAGCCCGAAAAGCGCGGTATTCCGCCATTCCCGCGATTTGGCACGCCGGTTGCAAAATACCCGGCAAGACCACGGAAACCTTACGGGAGGCCCACAATGATCGACCGCAACGCCGCCACGGGAGCCAGCTTCTGGAGCTCCAAGCTCGGGCACGCCGCCATGGCCAGCATCGCCGCGATGGTGATGATGATTGCGCTGTCCTCGCAGCTCCAGCCCGGCGCCGCCCATGCCGCCCCGATCGCCCACCCCGCCGCAGCGGCGGGCGCGATCGTCGAGATCGCCTGACGTGGGCGATCCATTCGACCCCCTCGGGCCGGAGCGCCCCTCGCAGGATGTCCCCCCTGCCGACGCCGACCGCGCCGCTCGCCCCCCCCGCGGCGCGCAGGACGGCGATGCTCCGGCCCAACCCTCCCGCCTGCTGTCCTCCGGGCGGCTGTCGCGGCTCGACGAGGAAATCGAGGCCTTGCGCCGCAACCCCGGCGCGTCGCAGACCCGTCGCAACCCCGAAGACCCGCAGACCGAGCGAGTCGCACCGCGGGACCGGGTCAACGCCTTTCTAGACGGAGTAGCCTTCATGGGCATTTTCAGCCGCACGCGCGACATCATCGCCGCCAACTTCAACGACATGCTCGACAAGGCGGATGACCCCGCCAAGATGATCCGCATGATCATCCTTGAGATGGAGGAAACCCTGGTCGAGGTCCGCGCCTCTGCCGCGCGCACCATCGCCGACCAGAAGGAGATGCACCGCCACTGCGTGAAGCTCGACCGGCTCCAGGCCGACTGGGCCGAGAAGGCGCAACTGGCGCTCTCCAAGGACCGCGAGGACCTCGCCCGCGCCGCGCTCGTCGAGAAGAAGAAGGCCGGCGACATGGCCGACCAGCTCAAGACCGAGATCGCCGTGCTCGACGATGCGCTGCGCGCCTACGAGGAGGACATCGCCAAGCTCCAGCACCGCCTGCGCGAGGCCCGCAGCCGCCAGACCGCGATCGCCGCGCGCCTCGAGAGCGCCGAGAACCGCGTCAAGCTGCGCACCCTGATGAGCACCGAACGCACCGACGAGGCGCTCGCCCGCTTCGACCAGCTCGAACGCCGGGTGGACTACGCCGAAGGCCGCGCCGACGCGCTGCGCATCGCCGAGGACGGCCCGCCGTCGCTCGCCGATGAAATCGCCGCGCTCGCCGGTTCGGACGCGATCGACGACGAATTGCAGGCCATGAAGAAGGCGCTCGGCAAGGCCGACGAGGGCAAGGGAGAATAAGCCATGGGTATCGAAGGCGTTGTGGTTATCATCGCGATCTTCATCGGCCTGCCCTGGGTGATCCTGCACTACATCACCAAGTGGAAGACCGCGGCCACCATCACCACAGATGACGAGGTGCTGCTCGAGGAGCTTTACAACCTTGCCAAGCGGCTCGACGAGCGGATGGACACGGTCGAGCGGCTGGTCGCCGCCGACGATCCGGGCTTCAGCCCCGCCCGCCGGCTGATCGCCGACCAGGAGAAGGACAACCAGCAGCTGCGCGAACTCGAGCAGCTGATGGCCGAGAAGAAAGGAACCCGCGCATGAACAGCCCCCGCACCACGCTTTACCGCGACAAGCACAATGCCAAGCTGATGGGCGTGTGCTCGGGGATCGCGGACTACACCGGGATCAATGTCGCCTGGATCCGCATCGCCGCCTTCATCTCGATGTTCATCACTGGCGGCTGGTCAATCCTGGCCTACTTCGCGGCGGGCTTCATCCTCAACAAGAAGCCGCCGCACCTCTACCGCGACGAAAGCGAGCAGAAGTACTGGCAGTCGGTTCGGCAGAGCCCGAAGCGCACCGCCCGCGAGATCCGCGCAAGCTTCCGCGACATTGACCGGCGGCTGGCGGCGGTGGAGAGCCACTACGTCAGCAGCAACCCGCGCCTGACCGCCGAGATCGAGCGGCTGCGCTGAGCCCACCCACCACACGAACAACAGGGACGAGAGCAATGGATCCAGCAACCTTGGGCACGATGATCCCGATTGTCGCGCTGATGATTCCGATCGTCGCGATCTGGACCAGGCACCAGCAGAAGATCGCCGAGATGCAGCTGGGCGCCACCGCCGAGCAGACCGCCGAGAAGGCCGCGCAATATGCGAGCCACATTCAGCGGCTGGAGGACCGGGTGCAGGTGCTCGAACGGATCGTCACCGACCGCGGCTACGACGTCGCGACCCAGATCGAGGCGCTGCGCGATCAGCGCCGGGTCGATGAGGCCGATGCCGGTGTGCCGCTCGGCATCGGGAACAAGGAGCGCGTGTGATGGATGTCGGCGGCCCCTTCTTCATCATCGCCATCGTCACGGTGTGCACCGCAGGCTGGCTCATCAACAACTGGATTCGCGCCAAGCACGGCTATCCGCTCGAGGACGAGTGGGGTGGCAAGACCGAGCGCGGCGACAGCGCCGAGACGCAGCGCCTGAAGGCGGAGAACCGCGCGCTGCACGACAAGCTCGACGCGATGCAGGACCGCATGATCGTGCTCGAGAAGATCGTCACCGACCGCGGCTATTCGCTCGCCGAGGAGATCGAGGCGCTGCGCGACACCGCGCGCAAGGACGAGGGCGCAGGCGTGCCGCTCGGCCTTGCCCGGCAGGAGCGTGTCTGATGCCGCTGTCCGAGCTCATCCCCTATCTCGGCTACATCATCCTCGCCTGCTTCGCCCTCGGCGCGCTCGGCATCCTCACCTCGTTCCAGACAACGCGGATGAAGATCAAGAACGGCTATCCGCTCGAAGGCATGTGGGGCCAGTCGCTGAAGCCCGGCTCCGACAAGGAGACCGCGCACCGCGTGACCCTGCTCACCCAGGAGAACGCCGAACTGCGCGCCGAGCTCGGCTCGGTGAAGGACCGGCTGGCCAACGTCGAGCGGATCGTCACCGACGGCGGCTACCACCTCGGCGCCGAGATCGACGCGCTGCGCGACCGGGCGCTCGCGGACCTCAAGGACAAGGGCAAGGCCTGATGAGCAGCTGGGCCATCGTCGCGCTGGTCGCCATCCTCATTTGGGGGGTGGTCCAGATCGCCCGGGCCAAGGCCGGGATCGTCGAGGACGAGGACGGCAACCAGCAGGTCGTGCCCCGCAGCGACGGCCGCACCGCGGCCGAACTGGAAGCAGCACGCCGCGAGCTCGCCGAGCTCAAGGAACGGGTGAAGGTGCTCGAACGCATCGCCACCGACGCCCATTCCGGCGACGCGCGCGAACAAGCGCGGATCGCCGCCGAAATCGAAGCGCTGCGGGGCCTGCCCGCGGCAGGCAAGGAGGAGCCGGGCCAATGACGACTGTTCTTCTCGACCCGACCATCGTGTTGACTGCGGGCCTTCTGGTCGCGGTGATCGTGCTCGCGGGCGCGGCCCTGCGGGCCTGGCAGGGCTGGCTGGACCTCAAGCGCCAGGAGCTCGACCGCAGCCATCCGCGCGGCGCCGCCGCCGACGAGGGCTCGGGCCTCGGCACGGCGCGGATCGAACTCGCCGACCTGAGGGAACGCATCCGCAAGCTCGAGGCGATCGCCAGCGGGGTCGAACTGTGAGCACCGCCGGCACCGCCACCGCCGCGCAGGCCGGTATCGGCCTCGGCAGCGCCGTCGCGGTGGCGATCAGCTGGAGCCTTCACCAGTCGATCCTCTGGGCGGCGATCCACGGCTTCTTCGGCTGGTTCTACGTCGCCTATTTCGCCTTCACCCGTCCGGGCGGCCTGACCGGCTGACACCCCTTTGCGTTGGAGCCGCGCCCCGTTACAGGGCGGGCCATGCGCAGCCTTTCCGACATCCTCGAAGAATACGCCTTCCTCGAAGGCGACGAACGCTACGGCCTGCTGATCGAGCTCGGCCGCGCGCTCGAGCCCATGCCCGAGGCGCTCAAGACCGACGCAACGCTGGTGCGCGGGTGCTCGGCGGCGGTGTGGGTCTACCCGGCGGGGAGCGATCCGGCGCGGCTCCACTTCCTCGCCGACAGCAACGCCGCGATCACCAAGGGGATCGTCGCGCTGGTCATCGCCGCGGTGCAGGACCGGCCCGCCGCCGAGGTCGCCGAGATGGACGTCATGGCGGCGCTCGCGCCCTTCGACCTGAAAAACCAGCTCTCTTCCAACCGCACCCAGGGCGTCCCCAACATGATCGCCCTCGTGAAGGAGCACGCCGCCCGCCTCGCGGCCGCCTGAGCGGGTCTGGCGCCGCGCCCGGGAAGGCGTAGGATACCCCCGGGAGGCGGCCCGGCTCCGGCGAGTCGGCCGCGAAGGGGGAGAGGCAAGATGCTCGCCGATGCGAAACCCGTGTGCTTCGTGCTCACCGCCGACATGGCGCGGGCGCGGCAATTCTACTCGGAAATTCTGGGACTTACCGAGACCGCGGAGGACCCCTACGCGGTCAGCTACGACCTGGCCGGCACGCTGATGCGCCTCACGGCGGTCGAGGGGCACGCGGGCGGGCCGCACACGGTGCTCGGCTGGCAGGTCGCCGACATCGGCTCCGCAGTCGATGCGCTGGCGGAAAAGGGCGTGAATTGCGTGGTTTACGAAGGCTTCGGGCAGGACGCCCGGGGCATCTGGACCGATCCCGGATCGGGCACCCGGATCGCGTGGTTTTTCGATCCGGACGGCAACAACCTCAGCCTCACCCAGTTCGCCCCCTGACCGGCCGCAGGCGGAATGTTTCACGTGAAACACGCCTGCTGGCACGGGGCTAAAGGGGGTCTAACAGGGGTCTAGCAGGGGTCTGGAGCAGTCAAAGGCCCCTCAAGCCCGCCGCGAACGGGGCCTAGAGATTGCGCCCCGCGACCTCGAAGGCCTCGTCGCTGCCGGCGCCGACAGAGTCGCGCACCACCGCGATGCCCGCTTCCTTCTGCGCCTTCAGCTCGGCCTTCAGCTTCGCCGGGTCGCGGGCGAAGACGAAGCCGAAGCTCACCCCGCCCTCCTTGCCGATCGTCGCATGGTGGAGCTTGTGCGCCTGCACCAGCCGCTTGGCATAGCCCTTCCTCGGCACCCACTTCCAGTAGCGCTGGTGGACCAGCCCGTCGTGGACCAGCGTGTAGATCACCCCGTAGAGCGTGATCCCCACCGCCACCCACCACAGCCATTCGACCCACAGCGAGCCGACGATGTAGAGCGCGGCATTGATCGTGCCGAACACGACGGCGAAGAGGTCGTTCTTCTCCAGCACGTTGTCGTGCGGCTCGTGGTGGTCGCGGTGCCAGTCCCAGCCCCAGCCGTGCATGATGTACTTGTGCGCGTACCAGGCGAACAGCTCCATGCCAATCAGTGCGGCGAGAGTGACGGCGGCGGCTTCAAGCCAGCTCATGAACGGGCCTTTTCAGTCAGGGGTTCGATCTGTCCCACCCCCGCCCGCCGCGCAGCGGGCAGCGCCCACCACGGCACGTCGGGCCGGCGGTGATGTTCGAGATGATAGCCGAAATGGAAGCAGGTGGCGAGGCTCGCCAGCGGCCCGAAGTCCTCGCTGCGGGTGTTGTGGCTGTCGGAAAAGGCCCGCGAATCCTCCTCCGGAAGGTGGCGGTGCGGGCGGAAGGTGCCGAAATAGAAGAGCTGCAGCGACGATCCCAGTGCCGGCAGGCCGTAGAGCAGCACGATCTGCGCCATCGGTATCCCCAGCACCAGCCAGTAGAGGCCGACCACGGTGTGCACGAAAACCAGCGAGCGCCAGCCGAAATAGCGCCGGAAGAAGGTCGCGTACCAGGGCCAGAAATGCGCGGGGTGATGCTCGTCGAAATCGGGATCGCCCGCGCGTCCCGCAAGCTTGTGGTGCGCGAAATGCGCGTCTCGCAGCTGCTTCCAGGCGAAGCCCGCGTAGAGCGCGAGCAGCACCGCCCCGATTGCCGAGTTGAGCCGCGGCCGTCCGGGCACCAGGCTGCCGTGCATCGCGTCGTGGCTGACGATGAAGACGCCCACCGAAAGCCAGCACTGCACCGCCGCCATCGCGAGCGCGAGCGGCCAGTTGTCCCAGGTCAGCCGGAAGACGAACATGCCCCAGGCGTGGATCGCCAGCCACCCGCCCCCGATCGCCAGCGCCAGCCCCGCGCCGACGAGGCGCTGCCGTTCGCGGGCGGGAAGAACGAAATGCGGGTTCATCGCGGCAGGATCACGCGCTCCGGGGCCATGAGAATGCCTATAGGCTTCCCGTGAGCAGAGGCAATGATGTTGCGATGCGGCGGCGCGTGGCTGTCGCAGGCCTGCCCGCACGCCCACGCACCCCCGGCTGATCGAGGTTAGGGCCGCCCTGCCCCCGGCGCCGATGATCGCCTCTTCCCCCACCCCGAGGTGCCCTCATGAAGCTCAAGCCGATCGACCAGCAGACCATCGTCATCACCGGCGGCTCCTCGGGCATCGGCCTCGCGACCGCACGCCTCGCCGCCGAGCGCGGGGCGAACGTCGTCATCATCGCGCGCAGCGAGGAGGGGCTCGAGGCCGCCGCCGAGGGAATCCGCGCCCTCGGCGGGCGCTGCGAGACGATCAGCGCCGACGTCGGCAGCCGCGAGGACGTGCGCTTCGCCGTCGAGGAGGTGGTGGCGCGCCACGGCGGGATCGACACCTTCGTCAGCAACGCCGGGATTGGCGCCTATGCCCTGCTCGAGGAAATCTCCGACGCGGACCACCGCCTCGTCTTCGAGACCAACTACTGGGGCACGGTCCACTGCGCGACCGAGGCGCTGCCGCACCTCAAGGCGAGCGGGGGCGCGCTGATCGTGACCGGCTCGATCTCCTCGGACATGCCCTCCCCGGTGCTCTCGTCCTACACGGCGAGCAAGCACGCGGTGAAGGGCTATGTCGATTCGCTGCGGCTCGAGCTGATGCACGAGAAGGCGCCGGTCTCGGTGACGCTGATCCAGCCCTCGGGCGTCAACACGCCCTTCGTCGAGAAGGCGATGAACCAGATGAACGCGCGGGCGATGATCCCGCCGCCGATCTATTCGCCCGACATCGTCGCCGAGGCGATCCTCCACGCCGCGCAGACGCCGGTGCGCGACATGATCGTGGGCGGCGGGGGCCGCGCGATGACGCTGTTTGCGCAGATGCTACCCAACCTTGCCGACCACGTGCTCCACCACGCCTTCTTCACCACCGCGCTCGACCAGGACGAGCCTGAGCAGAACTCGGGCGCCAAGGGCTTCCGCACCGGCGGGGGCGAGGGCAAGGTCTATGGCCCGCTGCCGATGCGCCAGACGAGCCTCTACACCCTGCTGCGCAGCAACCCCCTCGCCTCCTTGGCGGGCGCGATGCTGGCCGCGGGCGCGGCGGGCGCGATGAGCACGGCGCTCAGGCGGCGGTGAGGGGGACGGGGCGCGCGGCCCTGGCCTCACTCCCCCTTGGGGAAGAAGAACTCCCGCAGGTGTTCGCCGATGCGCGCCGGGCGCAGGGTCGCGGCGTCGATGCAGCACCAGCTCGACTGCACCTCGGCCAGCACCTCCTCGCCGCGCTTGATGAGCGTGGTGTAGAAGGCGCGCGCGCCGTTGAAGCGTTCGAGCACGGTCTGGGCGATGACGTCGTCCTCGAGGAAGGCGGGCTTGCGGTAGGTGATCTCGTGCTTCAGCGCGACCCACGCCTTGCTCGCCACGTCCTCGGCCGGGGCGAGCTTGTTCCAGTGCGCCAGCACCGCGTCCTGCACCCAGTTCAGGTAGCGCGCGTTATTGACGTGACCCATGAAGTCGATGTCCGCCGGCTCCACCTTGATCGGGTGGTGGAAGGCGGCGGCGCCGGGGACGGTTGCGGTCGGGTTTGCTGACATGGATGTAAACTAGCGCAGGATTGTTACCAATTCCATCGCATAGGCGAGGGCGATGGTCGCAATCTTGCCACGGCTCGGCAATCGTGACACTTGGGCCGCACCCGACAGCCCCAGCAGATGGACCCGATCATGGCGAGCCGCCCCCGCACCCTCTACGAGAAGATCTGGGACGCGCATGTCGTGGAGACCCGCGAGGACGGGACGGCGCTGGTCTATATCGACCGCCATCTGGTCCACGAGGTGACGAGCCCGCAGGCCTTCGAGGCGCTGCGCATCGCCGGGCGTCCCGTGCGCCGGCCCGAACTCACCCTCGCCGTGCCCGACCACAACCTGCCGACAACGCCGCGGGTCGACGGCGCGGGTCGGCCCGTGCCCATCGCCGATCCCGAGAGCGCCGCCCAGCTCGCCGCGCTCGAGGCCAACGCGCCCGCCTTCGGCATCCGCTACATCCCCGCGACCGCGAAGGAGCAGGGGATCGTCCATGTCGTCGGCCCCGAACAGGGCTTCTCACTGCCCGGCACCACCATCGTCTGCGGGGATTCGCACACCGCCTGCCACGGCGGCCTCGGGGCGCTGGCCTTCGGCATCGGGACCAGCGAGGTCGAGCACGTGCTCGCCACCCAGACGCTGCTGCTCCAGCAGTCGAAGCCGATGGAGGTGCGCGTCGAGGGCGATCTCGGGCCGGGGGTCTCCGCGAAGGACCTGATCCTCCACATCATCGGGACAATCGGCGCGGCCGGGGGCACTGGCCACGTGATCGAGTATCGCGGGCGCGTCTTCGAGCGCATGACCATCGAGGAGCGCCTCACGGTCTGCAACATGAGCATCGAGGCGGGCGCCCGCGCCGGGCTGATCGCGCCGGACGACGTGACCTTCGCCTACCTCAAGGGCCGCCCGATGGCCCCGCAGGGCGCCGAATGGGACGCTGCGGTCGCCTACTGGCGCACGCTCCACACCGACCCGGGCGCGGTCTTTGCCAAGTCGGTGGTGATCGACGCAGGCGCGGTCGAGCCCAGCGTCACCTGGGGCACCTCCCCCGAGGATGTCGTGCCCATCGGTGGCCGCGTGCCGCACCCCGAGGACTTCGCCGACGAATCGAAGCGCGTCGCGGCGCAGAAGTCGCTCGACTACATGGGGCTGACGCCGGGCACCCCGATGACCGAGGTGCCCATCGAAAACGTCTTCATCGGCTCGTGCACCAACAGCCGCATCGAGGACCTGCGCGCCGCCGCCGCGGTGCTCAAGGGCCGGCGCAAGGCCGACACCGTGCGCTGGGCGATCGTCGTTCCCGGCTCGGGGCTGGTGAAGGCCCAGGCCGAGGAAGAGGGCCTCGACCGCATCTTCACCGAGGCCGGGTTCGAGTGGCGCGAGCCGGGCTGCTCGGCCTGCCTCGGCATGAACCCCGACAAGGTGCCCGCGGGCGAGCGCTGCGCCTCCACTTCGAACCGCAATTTCGTCGGGCGACAGGGCCCGGGCGCGCGCACGCACCTCGTCTCGCCGGCGATGGCCGCCGCCGCCGCTGTCACCGGGCGGCTCGCCGACGTGCGCGAGCTGGTGTGACGCGATGAGCAATAGCTCCGGCCCGCGCACGCTCGACGCGATCGCGAAGCTGCGCGGGGCCGAGTGGAGATGCCATGAATGCGATCTCCCCCACGGGGGCATGTTCGACCTCGCCGCCTTTGCGCCCGATCCCTGGCCTTACCCGGAGGCCTACGAACCCAACGCCGCGGTCCGGCTCGATGGCGACTTCCTCAGCGAGGATTTCTGTGTGCTCGGCGGCGAGCATTTCCTCGTGCGCTGCGTGCTGGAGATACCCGTCCACGGCCTCGAGGAAAGGTTCGGCTTCGGCTGCTGGGGCACGCTCAAGCGAGAGAACTTCGAACTCTACCTCGACCATTTCGACGCAGGCACCGTGCCCGAGGGCGTGCCGTTCTGGAGCTGGTTGTGCAACCGCCTCCGCCCGTTCGACCTCGCCGAGCCGCTCGGCTGCTGGATGTTCCCGCAGCCAAACCGCCAGCGACCGGTCCTCAAGGTCGAGGATCGCGATCATGCCCTCTACGCTGCGCAGGACAAGGGCATCGCTCCCGAAGAACTCTTCGCAATCTACGCGAGCCACGGGCACACCGTCGCTTGAGCCTTGCAAGGCCCTCGCACAAGGCGCATGGAATCGGCATGAGCGACAAGAAAAAGACCGGCGGCAACAAGGCCGCCTATGGTGCGGCGGCGATCGGATCGGCGGCGGTGGCGGCGGCGCTGCTCTATGCCGGCCGCAAGTTTACCGCGAAGAAGAAGCCCAACGAGCCGACCCAGCCCGGCCCGATCCCCTCGGGCGAGCCGCCACAGACCGACTGACCACGGAGCGTCGATGGAACCGCTGACCCGCGTCGAAGGCCGCGCCATCCCGCTCGGCCTCAAGAATGTCGACACCGACATCATCATTCCCGCCAGGTGGCTGAAGACGATCAGCCGCGAGGGCCTCGGCGCGGGCGCCTTCGAGGCGCTGCGGGCGGAGCCGGGCAACGTCATCGACGATCCCGCCTATGCGGGCGCCACCCTGCTCATCGCGGGCGACAATTTCGGCTGCGGATCGAGCCGCGAGCACGCCGCCTGGGCGCTCGGCGACATGGGCATCCGCGTGGTGATCGCGCCGTCCTTCTCGGACATCTTCTCGGGGAATGCGGTCAAGAACGGCATTCTCCCCGTCGTGCTCCCGCAGGCGGCGGTCGACCGCCTGCTGGAGGTGGCGCGCGAGGGCCAGCCGATCAGCGTCGATCTCGAACACCAGACCGTGACCACGCCCTATCAGGACCGCTTCACCTTCGACCTCGACCCGTTCCGGCGGCATTGCCTGCTCAACGGCCTCGACGAGGTGGGGCTGACGATGGCGCGCGGGCAAGCGATCGGCGCCTTCGAGGCGGAGCGCACCGCCGCCCAGCCGTGGCTGATGCGGGGCACCGCCGCCTGACGACATTCCAATAAACGGGAGAGGACACATGAAAGCCATTCGCACCCACGCGGTCGGCGGGCCCGAGACGCTGACGCTCGACGAGATCGACACCCCCACGCCGGGCAAGGGCGAGGTGCTGGTCGCGGTCAAGGCCTGCGCGATCAACTATCCTGACGGGCTCATCATCCGCGACATGTACCAGTTCAAGCCGCAGCGCCCCTTCTCGCCCGGCGGCGAGATTTCAGGCGTGATCGAGGCGGTCGGCGAGGGTGTCGAGGGCTTTGCGGTGGGTGACCGGGTGCTCGCCGGGATCGGCAACGGGGGCCTCGCCGAGAAGGTCGTCGTCAGCGCGGGCCGCATGTTCGAGGTGCCCGACGGCGTGCCGTTCGAGAAGGCGGCCTCGCTGCTGATGACCTACGGCACCACCATCCACGGCCTCAAGGACCGCGGGCACATCAAGGCCGGCGACACCGTGCTGATCCTCGGCGCGGCGGGCGGCGTGGGGCTTTCCGCTATTGAGCTTTCCAAGGCTTTCGGGGCGCGCGTCGTCGCCGCCGTCTCCTCCGAGGCCAAGGGCGAGGTCGCGAGGAAGGCCGGGGCCGACGAGGTGGTGATCTACCCGCGCGAGGCGATGGACAAGGACGCCTCCAAGGCGCTCGCGGACGCCTTCAAGAAGGCCTGCGGGCCGGAGGGCGCGAACATCGTCTACGACATCGTCGGCGGGCAGTATTCCGAACCCGCGCTGCGCGCCATCGCCTGGGAGGGCCGCTTCCTCGTGGTCGGCTTCCCGGCGGGGATCGCGAAGATGCCATTGAACCTCACGCTGCTGAAGTCCTGCGACATCTGCGGCGTCTTCTGGGGCGCCTTCACCGCGCGCGATCCCAAGGGCTTCCACGCGCAGGTGCAGGAGCTCTTCGACCTGATGGCGGCGGGGAAGATCGACCCGCTCGTCTCCGAGACCTTCCCCCTCGCCCGCGCCGGCGAGGCGATCGCCAAGCTGGAAGCGCGCGAGGCGGTCGGCAAGCTCGTGGTGACGATGGATTGATGCCGCCGCCCGCGCTGCTTCCCCTTGAAGCCGCGCGCGCCCGGCTCTATCGCTGGCCCTTGGATCGTACCCGAAGGGACACACGACAATGACCGATTTCAAGGATCGCGAGCGGGCCGAGGAAGCCAAGTTCGCCCTCGACGAGGAAACCGCCTTCCGCATCGCCGCGCGGCGCAACAAGCTGCTGGGCGAATGGGCCGCGGGCCTCATGAACCTCACCCCGGCCGAGACCGACGCCTATCGCAAGGCCGTGGTGCAGGCCGATTTCGAGGAATCCGGCGACGAGGACGTGGTGCGCAAGGTCCTCGGCGATCTCACCGCCGCCTCGGTCGATGTCACCGAGGCCGACATCCGCGCCAAGCTCGAGGAAATGAGCATCGAGGCGCGCCGCCAGCTGCTCGGCGAGGTCTAGGCCATGCCCATGTCGGCCGAGGCCATCGAGGCTGCGATCCTCGCCGCCCTGCCGGGGGCGAGCGTCGAGCTGACCGACCTCGCCGGTGACGACGACCACTGGGCCGCGAAGGTCACTGCGCCGCAGTTCAGGGGGCTGAGCCGCGTCGCGCAGCACAAGCTCGTCTACGCGGCCTTCGGCGGGCGCATGGGCGGCGAGCTTCACGCCTTGCAAGTCACCACCGTGGTCCCCACGTAACCTGCACAAGTCCATCCATAGGGGCGCTACCCACCATGTCCGACGTCAATGCGCGCATTTCCGATCTCGTCTCCAGCAACGATGTGGTGCTGTTCATGAAGGGCACACCGCTCTTCCCGCAATGCGGCTTTTCCAGCCGGGCGGTGGCGATCCTCGACCATTGCGGCGTCGCCTACGAGAGTGTCGACGTGCTGCAGGACATGGAGATCCGCCAGGGCATCAAGGCCTTTTCCGACTGGCCGACCATCCCGCAGCTCTACGTCAAGGGCGAATTCGTCGGCGGCAGCGACATCATGATGGAGATGTTCGAGGCGGGCGAGTTGCAGCAGCTCCTCGACGAGAGCGGCGCCGCCCGGGCGGCCTGACCGCCCCGACCCATTCCTGGCTCCCATGAAAAAGCGCCCCGCAGGACCAGTGCGGGGCGCTTTCTCGTTTTTCGGGGAGGCGCAACCCGGAGACCAGGGAAGATCGCGCCTCGCATCGAAGACCATTGGGACCGCCACTTTCCAAGCACAAGCCGTGCCAAATACAGAAAATGGCCGATTTGCGCCGCTTTCCCGCGGCACCTCAGCTAATCGCAGCGGCACAGTGTAAAGCAGGCCGACACTCCTCCCCAAAGCGGCAGTCCCTTACCTTGCCCCCTTGGCAAGCGCCTGCCGCGCGGCCATCCTTTGCCGCGATGAGCCACGATTCCGCCGCCGCCGAGGGCATTCCCGCCGCCACGATCATCATCTTCCGCAACGCCCCCGAGGGCGGCGCGCCGGAGGTGCTGATGACGGTGCGCTCGAATGCCATGACCTTCGCAGGCGGCATGGCGGTGTTCCCCGGCGGGCGCGTCGACCCGGCGGACTATGGGCTCGGGGAAGCGGTGGCGGTCGAACATGGCATCGCCCCCGACGAGGCGGCGCACCAGATTGCCGCTGTGCGCGAGACGCTCGAGGAGACCGGCCTCGCGCTCGGCCTCGCGGGTGACATCACCGCTGCGAGCGCCGCTGCCGCCCGGCAAATGCTCGCCGAGACCGGCGCCCTCGCCCCGGTGCTCGAGGCCTTCGGCTGGCGGCTCGACCTTGCGCAGATCACCCCCTTCGCGCGGTGGTTCCCGAAGAACGAGAACATCGCCCGGGTCTACGACACGCGCTTCTACCTTGCGGACCTCGGGACGGGCGCGGTGGAGGTGTCGATCGACCATGCCGAGAACACCCGTCTGTTCTGGACCACCGCGAAAGGCGCGCTGGAGGCAGCGGAGCGCGGCGAGATCAAGGTCATCTTCCCGACCCGCCGCAACCTCGAACGCCTCGCGCTGTTCGACTCCTTCGCCGAGGCCAAGGCCCAGGCCGAGGCGATCCCGGTGCGCACCATCAGCCCGCAGGTCGTCGAGCAGGACGGCCGCCCGTGGCTGACGATCCTCGCCGACGCAGGCTACCCCGTCACGGGCGAGCTGCTGGAAAGCGCCGCGCGGGGCTGAGATGGCGAACACGGCCGAATCGCGCGGGCGGGCTATGGTATCGCTATCATTCGGGGCGTAGGGGCGCTGCATTCCTATTCCGTCGCCGACCATGCGCGGCAAAACAGACGGATAGCTGCATACTGCGTTGAGCGCCCTCGCCATTCCCCCGCACCCTCGGTTGACATTGCCGCGCGGATTTTCCAACATTCATGTTAGCGTTAGCAAAGACGCTGGGACGGCGGGTTACCGCCGCTGCGGGAGAGGGACATGACAGGCCGCTGGGGCCCCACACGCGCAAGCCTCGCGGCAGGCCTGCTTGCCGCCGCGAGCCTCGTGCCGATCGCACGGGCCGAGACACCGCCGCCGGCCGCCGCCGCGACCGCCGCGCCGGGCACCGCACGCCCGGAGCTCTGGCCCGCCTACACCTACCCTGTCCCCGCAAGGCCCGAACACGAGGCGCTGATCGCCGACCTGCTGGCGCGCATGACCATCGAGGAGAAGGTCGGCCAGCTCGTGCAGGCGGACCTGTGCTGCGTCACGCCGGATGACGTGCGCCGCTACAAGCTCGGCTCGATCCTCGTCGGCGGCAATTCGGGCCCCGGCGGCGACGACCTCGCCCCCGCGCCCGAATGGCTCAAGGCCGCGGACGATTTCTACCTCGCCTCGGTCGACCGCTCGGACGGCGGGGTGGGCGTGCCGATTGTCTGGGGCACCGACGCGGTCCACGGCCACTCGAACATCATCGGCGCGACAATCTTCCCGCACAATATCGGCCTCGGCGCGATGCGCGATGCGGCGCTGGTCGAGCGGATCGGCGCGATCACGGCCAAGGAAATCCGCGTCACTGGGCAGGAATGGACCTTCGCGCCGACCGTCGCCGTGCCGCAGGACTTCCGCTGGGGCCGCGCCTACGAGGGCTATTCCTCGGACCCGGCGCTGGTCGCCTCCTATGTGGGCGCGATGGTGCGCGGGCTCCAGGGCCCACCCGAAGGCGACAACCTCCTCGCCGGTCCGTACGTGATCGCCTCGACCAAGCACTTCCTCGCCGACGGGGGCACCGACGGCGGGGTCGACCAGGGCGACAGCTCGATCAGCGAGGAGGCGCTGCGCGACATTCACGGGCTCCCCTATGGTCCCGCCATCGCCGAGGGCGTCTCCACCGTCATGGTCAGCTTCTCGAGCTGGCAGGGCGTCAAGATGACCGGCAACCGATCGCTGGTGACGGGGGTGCTCAAGGAGCGGATGGACTTCGGCGGCTTCGTCGTCTCGGACTGGAACGCCCACGGCCAGGTCGCGGGCTGCACCAACGAGGCCTGCCCGCAGGCGCTGATGGCGGGAGTCGACATGTACATGGCGCCCGACACCTGGAAGCCGATCTACGAGGACCTGCTCGCCCGCGCTAGGGCGGGCACGGTCCCCATGAGCCGGATCGACGAGGCGGTGGCGCGGATCCTCAGGGTCAAGGCGCGGCTCGGGTTGTTCACGGCAGGCAAGCCTTCGGACAGGCCTTGGTCCGGCCAGTACGACCTCCTCGGCGCGCCCGAGCACCGCGCGGTGGCGCGCGAGGCGGTGAGGAAGTCGCTGGTGCTGCTGAAGAACGGGGGCGTGCTCCCCCTCGCCCCCGGCAAGCGCCTGCTGGTGGCGGGCGACGGGGCGGACGACATCGCGCGGCAATCGGGCGGATGGACGCTGAGCTGGCAGGGCACGGGGGTCGACAACAGCCATTTCCCCGGCGCGACCTCGATCTGGGCGGGGCTGAAGGAAGCCGTGGAGGCGGGCGGCGGCAGCGCCGTCCTCTCGCCCGATGGCAGCTTCACCGACAGGCCCGATGCCGCCGTGGTCGTCTTCGGCGAGACGCCCTATGCCGAGTTCCAGGGCGACCGCGCGGCGTTGCTGCTCGATCCGGAGCTGACCGCGCCCTATGCGACGATGGCGAAGCTGAAGGCGCAAGGGGTTCCGGTGGTCGCGGTGATGATCACCGGGCGGCCGCTCTACGTGAACCCCGCCTTGAACGCCGCCGATGCCTTCGTGGTCGCCTGGCTGCCGGGGAGCGAAGGCGGCGGGATCGCCGACGTGCTGGTGGGCGATGCCGCCGGCCGGCCGCGCCACGACTTCACCGGCAAGCTTCCCGCCGCCTGGCCGCGCGCCGCGCAGATGGCGGACGGCACGCTCTTCCCCTTCGGCTTCGGGCTCGACTACCGCAGCCCCCGCGCCGCCTGGACCCCGCTCCCCGAACTCGATGCGAGCGCGCTCGGGGGCGATGCGCGGATGTGGTTCGCCGCAGGCACCCCCGCGGCGCGCTGGTCGCTGATGGTCGCCGGGCGCGAGGGCGAGGTCGAGACGCGCATCACCACCCTCCCCGCCGAGGCGCTCGCCGGGCGGGTGCGGGTCACGGCGGAGAACCACAAGGTGCAGGAAGGCGCGCGCCGCTTCACCGTCAGCGGCGGGACGGCGAGCGTGCAGCTCAGCAACTTCGATGGGCTCGACCTTGCCCGCGAGACCAATGGCGATGTCATGCTGCTGGTGACGATGCGGGTGTGGGATGCGCCCGCTGAGGCGCGGATCGGGGCGATCGGCCCGCAGGCGCGCGGCTTCACCGCCGTGACGCTCCCCGCCACCCCCGGCTACGTGCGCTACGGCCTGCCGCTGAAGTGCCTGCGCGACAAGGGCGCGGACATGACCGGGCTGATCCGGCCCTTCGTGCTCGAGACCGAGGGCCGGGCCGACTACGCCATCGCCGAGGTGCGCCTCGGGAGCGATGCGGAAGAGGTGCTGCCGTGCCGTTGAAAAGGGGCCGCGGCCCCGCACCGAGGGAGAGAGAGATGAACCGCAAAGCCTTCGCCGCGCTGCTGCCCCTGGCCGCGCTGACGCTCGCCCCACTCGCCGGGATGGCCGGTGCCCAGACCCCCGCGCCCGCGCCCGTCGTTACCCCGCCGCTGCCGGTCGGCACCTGCGTGAACATCGGCAACACGCTCGAGGCGGAGTTCGAGGGCTCCTGGGGCGGCGTGCCGATGCGCCGGGAGGACCTGAAACGCATCAAGGCCGCGGGCTTTGCCACCATCCGCCTGCCGGTGCGCTGGCACAACAAGTCCTCCGACAAGCCCCCCTACACCGTCGATCCCAAGTGGATGGGCCGGGTGCAGCAGATCGTCGACTGGGCGCTGGCCGAGAACCTCAACGTCATTCTCAACAGCCACCACTTCGACCCGATCCACGAGGACCCGCTGGGCGTCGCGGCGTGGCACGGCGGGGTGTGGAAGCAGATCGCGGAGCGCTTCCGGGGCTACCCCGAGGACCGGTTGTGGTTCGAGCTCGAGAACGAGCCGCACAAGAACTTCGACCACTCCAACCTGCTCCAGACTCTCTCCCCCTCGCTCGCCGAGGTGAGGAAGCTCCACCCCACCCGCGCGGTCATCATCGGCGGGGAGAATTGGAGCGGGATCAAGTCGCTGGAAACCCTGCCGCTGCCGGATGATCCGAACATCCACCCGACCTTCCACTACTACGACCCCTTCACCTACACGCATCAGGGCGCCGAATGGACCGCGCCCGACGTGCCGCCGGTCGGCCGCGCCTTCCCCACCACCGAGGATGCGGCGCAGCTCGCGCGCGACGTGGCGGCGGTGCAGACCTATATCGCGCGCACCGGCAAGACCCCCTTCATGGGCGAGACCGGCGCCTTCGACCGGCACATCCCGCTCGCCGACCGGGTCAAGTACCACCGCATGATCACCGACGCCTTCGCCCCGACCGGCATCGGCGTCTGCGTGTGGGCCTACACCAACACCTTCCCCTTCTACGACCACCAGCAGAAGCGCTGGCTGCCGGGGATGCGCGGCGCGGTGGGGCTTAAGGAAGACTGAGGACGAGGGAGACCCTAACCATGAAGCGCCACGCCGTCATCCTTGCCGCCGGCCCTGCGCTGCTCGCGCTCGCCGCCGCTGCCGCTGCCAAGCTGCCGCCCGAGCTTGCCGCCTTCGACGAACAGGTGCCGGGCGACCTCGTGAACGATCCGACCCGTATCGACTGGGCGAGCTACGGCGAGAACTACGAGGCGGGCGCGCGCCAGGCCGCCGACATTCCCGGCGGCGGGGCGGCGCGGGTGTTCGACATCAAGGCGAAGGGCCAGTTCCCCTACACCGTTGCCGCGAATGTCCCGCTGCTGGAGGACATCCGCCCGGGCGAGCAGGTGACGGTCGGCTTCTACGCCCGCGCGGCCGAGAGCGAGCGGTCGGACGGCAAGGGGATCATCGGCGTGCGCTTCCAGGAGAACGCCGCGCCCTATGGCGGCTTCGGCGATGCCACCGTGCTCGTGGGGCGGGAGTGGGACTGGTACGAGGTGACCGCCCGCGCCGACAAGCGCATCCGCCGGGCCGACGCGATCGTCGCGCTGCAACTGGCGGGGGCGAAGCAGAAGCTCGAGATCGGGCAGGCGATCGTCGTCAAGAACTCGGCGACGATCGTCGCGAAGCAGGCCGCCGCGCCAGCCCCCGCGCCCTCGCTGACGGACCCCAGGACCATCGAGATGCCCGATGCCCTGCGCAGCGCCGGCCAGCTGGTCAACGATCCCGCCAACCGCGCCTGGGCGCATGGCGGCGGCGGGGGGAACTGGCAGGCGCTCGAGATGCCGGAGATCTGGCTCCAGAAGGCGACCCGCTTCACCACCACCCAGCCGGGCGAGAACCGCTGGGACCTCAGCACCGCGATCCCGATCCTGCCCGAGGTCAAGGAGGGCGACAGCTTCACGGTCGCCGTGGTCGCACGCACGGTGAGCGCGCAGACCGAGGACGGCAAGGGCGTCATCTACGCCCGGCTGCAAAGCAGCACCCCGCCCTACGAGGGCTTCGGCGACAAGGTCTTCAGGATCGGGGACCGCTGGCAGCTGGTGAACCTGCCCTTCACCGCCACCCGCGGCTTCGGCGCGGGCGACGCGACCGTGACGCTGCACTTCGCGGCGGCCGCGCAGAGCGTCGAGGTGGGGCCGGTCTACGTCTTCAAGACCAACTAGGCGCCTCGCCTGCGCCCCCTAGCCCGGCGAATGGGCATAGGGGCCGACCACCAGCCCGGTGAACAGCCCGGCATGGACCGAGGCGAGCGGCTCGACGTCGATCGCCCCGCCCACCGGCTGCCACGCGGCCCCTTCCGCCGCCCGCCAGAACACCCGCGCCGTGCCGCCGTCGAGGGCGAGCCGCAATTCGACGGGCGCGTCGGTGCCGAGCGGCGCCTCGGCGATCACCGTGCCGCTCGCGCTCTCCTCGGGGGACTTGCGCAGCCGCACCACCAGCCGACCCTGCTCCTTGCCCGCGGCCAGGAAGTGGCTCTCGTCCATGAAGGCGAGCAGGCCCGCGAAATCCCCGCGTCGCTCGGGCGTGAAGGCGAGCCGCGTGGTGAACTCGGCCCTGTGATGCCGCAGGCGGCGGCCGGTGAAGGCGGGCCGACCGAGGCTCCCCGCCGCCGCCGCGCCCGCGGTGACGCGCAGCGCGCCCTCCTCGACCCGCCACTGCGGCGCGGCGCCGGGGGTGCGCAGGGCGATCCATTCGTCCGAGAGAGCCCCGTCGAACTCGTCCCGCCAGCGGCGCCATTCGGAGGCGGGCGAGGCGGGCAGGTCAGGCCGCACCGTCACCAGCGGCACCGGCTCCTGCCGGTCGAGGAAGCGCGGCCAGCCGTCCTCCCAGCGCAGCGGCAGGAGGAAGGTCTCGCGCCCGAGCAGCGTCGACTGCCCCGCGAAGGGCCGCGTCGCGAGGAACAGGCCCCACCAGCTCCCGTCGTCGAGCTCCACCATGTCCGCATGGCCCGTCGCCTCGACCCGGTCGGGGCGGCCCGCGGGCAGATCGCGCTGGGTGAGGATCGGGTTGAACGGCCCGGGCACATAGGGCCCGGTGATCGCGGGCGCGCGGTAGATGGTCTGCGAGTGCTGGTCCGCCGTGCCCCCTTCCGCGGTGAGGAGGTAGTACCATTCGCCGACCTTGTAGATGTGCGGCCCCTCGGCCCAGATCGGGTTGGCCGAAGGGTCTACCCCGCCGTCGACCAGCAGTGTGCGCTGCGGCAGCACCTTCAAGGCCCGCGGGTCGAACCGCTGGAGCCACAGCGCGCGGTGGCCCTCGTAGCGCGGCTCGCCCGGGGGCGCGTCGTTGTAGACGATCCACGCGGAGCCGTCGGCGTCGAAGAACAGCGAGGGGTCGATGCCCCCGAAGTCGAGCCACACCGGATCGCTCCACGGCCCCGCCGGATCGTCGGCGGTGATGACGAAGTTGCCGCCGCACTCGATGCAGGTGTTGACGATCCAGAACTTGCCCGCGTGGTGCGTGATCGCCGGGGCGAAGAGGCCGCGGTTGGTGCCGAGCGCGCTGAAGTCGAGCTGCTCGGGGCGGCTGATCGCATGGCCAATGATCCGCCAGTTCACGAGGTCGGTCGAGTGCAGGATCGGCAGGCCCGGGAACCAGCTGAAGGTCGAGGTGACGGCGTAGAAGTCCCCGCCCACCCGCACGATCGAGGGATCGGGGTGAAAGCCGGGGATCACCGGGTTGCGGAAGGCGCCGTCGGGCACGGCGGCATCCGCGTCCTGCGCCTCGTAGGCGAGGTAGTCGAAGCTCGCGACCACATCGCGCGCCGCCGCCCCCTGCGCCAGCCCCGCCAGCACCAGCGCGCCCGCCACGCCCGTCACCTTGCGCATCATCCTGTTTCTCCCGCCGTGTCTATCGCTTGGGGGCTTGTCGGCCCGCGTCGTTGCGCTTATGGTAGCGCTATCAAAGAGGAGGGCAAGAGCCAGAAATGGCCGCGAGGATACTGGAAAGCCTGCCCGCGGATTACCGCGAGGGACACTTCATCGGCCGGGCGCTGACGCCCGAGGGGCCGTGCGTCATCACCATCGAAGGCGGCGTGATCCACGATCTCACCGGCATCGCCAGCACCGTCTCCGGGGCGGTCGCGCGGCGCAGCTTTTCGGGCGGCGTGCCGCTCGGTCCGGTCGAGGCGGGCCTGCCCGAGGGCTGGGCCCTGCTCGCCCCCATCGACCTCCAGTGCATCAAGGCGAGCGGCGTCACCTTCGCGGTCTCGGCCATCGAGCGCGTGATCGAGGAGCGCGCCCGGGGCGATGCTTCCGCTGCCGCCGCGATCCGCGCCCAGCTCGAGGACAAGGTCGGCGCCGGCATCCGCTCGGTCGTGCCCGGCAGCCCCGCCGCCGCGCAGTTGAAAACCGCGCTGATCGAGGAGGGCATGTGGTCGCAGTATCTGGAGGTCGCGATCGGCCCGGATGCGGAGATCTTCTCCAAGGCCCCGGTCCTCTCGGCGGTCGGCACCGGCGCGCCTGTCGGCGTGCGCTCGGACTCGCACTGGAACAATCCCGAGCCCGAGGTGGTTCTGGTGTGCGACGCGCAGGGCCATGTGGTCGGCGCAACGCTCGGCAACGACGTCAACCTGCGCGATTTCGAGGGCCGCTCGGCGCTGCTGCTCTCGAAGGCCAAGGACAACACCGCAAGCTGCGCCATCGGCCCCTTCATCCGCCTCTTCGACGCGGGCTTCACCATCGACAACGTGCGCCGGGCCGATGTCGAGCTCCTGATCGAGGGGCCGGAAGGCTACCGCCTGGAGGGACGCAATGAGATGGGCCAGATCAGCCGCGACCCGCTGGACCTCGTCGCCCAGTGCCTCTCGGAGCATCATTACCCCGACGGCTTCGTGCTGTTCTGCGGCACGCTCTTCGCGCCGACGCAGGACCGCGACACGCCGGGCGCGGGCTTCACGCACAAGGTCGGCGACGTGGTGACGATCCGCTCGGCGCGGCTGGGGACGCTCGCCAACCCGGTGACAACCTCGCGCGACGCGCCGGCCTGGACGACGGGCATCGCCGCCTTCGCGCGCAACCTCGCCGAACGCGGGCTGATCGACCGGATCTGACCGCCGGGAATGGATTGACACGGGCCGCCCGGCGAGGATGATCCGGGCGCCCGATACGGGATGGGGAACAAGGACTTGGACGCGCAAACGAGCAGCGCCGGCGTGCACAGCGCGATCTACCCGAGCCTGACGGGCAAGCGGGTGATCGTCAGCGGCGGCGGCTCCGGAATCGGCGAGGCGGTGGTCGAGGCCTTCGCCCGGCAGGGTGCCGCGGTCGGCTTCGTCGACATTCAGGAGAGCCCGAGCGAGCAGCTCATCGCGCGGCTCGCGGGTGCCGACATCCAGCCGCACTTCCTGCGCTGCGACATCACCGATTGCGACGAATATGCTCGCAGCCTCAACGGCTTGATCGACCTGCTCGGCGGCTGCGACATCCTCGTCAACAACGCCGCGAGCGACGATCGCCACAGCCTCGAGGACGTCACCCCCGCCTATTGGGACGAGCGCATGGCGGTGAACCTCCGCCACCAGTTCTTCGCCGCCAAGGCGGTGATCCCGGCGATGCGCGCGGCAGGCGGCGGGGCGATCGTCAACATGGGCTCCATCTCCTGGCACCTCGGCCTTGCCGACCTCGTCGTCTACCAGACCGCCAAGGCCGCGATCGAGGGCCTGACCCGCAGCCTCGCCCGAGAGCTTGGGCGCGACAACATCCGGGTCAACACCATCGTTCCCGGCAACGTGCAGACCCCGCGCCAAATGCGCTGGTATTCCCCCGAGGGCGAGGCGGAGATCGTGGCGGCGCAATGCCTCGACGGCCGCATCCAGCCCGCCGACATCGCCGCGATGGCGCTGTTCCTCGCCTCGGACGACGCGCGCTACTGCACCGGGCACAATTATTGGGTGGACGCCGGATGGAGATGAACCTCCCGGTCGAACCGGTGCTCGCCGCCGATGCCCTGCTGGGCGAGGGCGTGCTGTGGGACGGGGCGCGCGGTGTCGTGTGGTTCGTCGACATCAAGCGCCGCCGCCTCTGGCACCTCGACCCCGCGACCGGCAGCAACGCCTTCGCCGAGGCGCCGGGCCAGATCGGCTGGGCGATTCCCACCGAAGAGGGGCCCCTGCTGTGCGGCTGCCAGGACGGGCTCTACACCTTCGCGCCCGAAAGCGGCGTATTCACAAGGCTTGGCGCCGTCCCGGGGGAGCCCGCCACCAACCGCCTCAACGATGCCTGCACCGATCCCTGGGGCCGCGTGTGGTTCGGCTCGATGGACGATGCGGAAGGGGCGGCTTCGGGCCGCTTCTACGTCTTCGACCGGGGGGAGATCCGCCCGGCCGGCCCTGCGGGAATCGCGATCACCAACGGCCCGGCCGTCAGTGCCTCGGGCGACCGCATCTATTTCACCGACACGTCCGAAAAGAAGACCTACGTCGCCGACCTCTCGCCTGAGGGCGTGGGGGAGGCGCGGCTGTTCGTCGACACTGCCGCCGTCCTCCCCGACGCCTTCCCCGACGGGCCGGTGGTCGATGCCGAGGACCACGTGTGGATGGGCATGTATCTGGGCTCCTGCGTCGCGCGCTTCTCTCCCGACGGCAAGCTCGTCGCGACGGTCCCGATCCCGGCGCGCGACATCACCAAGATGGCCTTCGGCGGGGCGGACCTCAGGACCGCCTACGTCACTTCGGCGACCAAGAACATGTCCCAACAGGACATGGCCGAGCGCCCCCTCGCCGGCAGCCTCTTCGCCTTTCCCGCGCCGGTCGCCGGCTTCGCACAGGCCCGCGCGAAGCTCGGCTGATGCACGCCGTTTACAAGGCCCTGGCGGCCACACTTGCGACGCTCTGGCCGGTGGCGGCGCTGTCCAACCCGGTGCTCGACGCCGGCTATGGGGACAATATGGTGCTCCAGCACGGCGCGCCGCTGACCTTGTCTGGACGCACCCTGCCCGGGGTCAAGGTCGAGGCAAGGCTGGGCGAGGCGGGGTCGAGCGCGGTTTCGGACGCCTCTGGCGCCTTTTCCATCACGCTTCCCCAACAATCCTACAGCACCGCGCCCCAGACGCTGACGATTAGCGACACGACCGGTTCAACAACCTATCGCAACATCCTAATCGGCAACGTCTTCCTGTGCGGCGGGCAGTCCAACATGGAATGGCCGGTCGCCCGGGCGCTCGATGCCGACAACCAGCTGCGCCTCGCGGCCGACGACGGCATCCGGCTGCTGATGGTTGCCAAGGCCACGGCGCCCGTTCCGCAGGCCCGTTTCGCCGCGCCGGCCCCGTGGCGCGCGGCGGACCGCGAGAGCGTCGCCGAGTTCTCCGCCGCCTGCTTCTACATGGCAAAGGCGCTGCGCAGGAAAGACCCGGCAACGCCCGTCGGCCTGATCCACGCCAACTGGGGCGGCAGCGCGGCGCGGGCCTGGCTCGATCCCGCGGGCGCGGCCGCGCACGACGGGCCGGAGGCGATGGACCTCCTCGCGCTCCACGCCCGCGATCCCCTCGCTGCGACGCGCGCCTTCGTGCCGCGCTGGTTCGCCTGGTGGCGCGCGCAGGACGGCGGGCGCGAGCCGTGGAAGGAACCCGCCCTCCTCGACTGGAAGCCCATCCCCAGATTCTCGCCGTGGAACGAATGGACCGGCACCGGGCTCGACACCGAGCCGCGCGCCAATGTGTGGCTGCGCACCACCCTCACCCTCACGCCCGCTCAGGCCGAGGGCGACGGCACCCTCGCGATCGGCGCGATCGACGACATGGACCTCACCTTCGTCAACGGCGAGCCGGTCGGCTACACCTTCGGCTGGGGGGTCGAGCGCAGCTACCGCGTGCCCGCCGGGCTGCTGAGGCCGGGCGAGAACACCATCCTGATCGCCGCCAACAACATGTGGGACACCGGCGGCTTTTTCGCCGGGCCGGAGCGCCTCGCCTTCACCGCCGCCAACGGCGAGCGCGTGCCGCTGGGCGCCGCGTGGGACTATGCGCAGACCGCCGTCACCGAGATCCCGCCGCGCGCGCCCTGGGACGCGAACGCCGGGCTCGGCGTCATGCACAACGCGATGATCGCGCCGCTCGGGCGGATGCGCCTCGCGGGTGTCGCCTGGTACCAGGGCGAGGCCGATGCGGGCCAGCCGGGCTACGACCGCAAACTCGCGCTGCTGTTCGCCGGGTGGCGCCGCCAGTTCGGGCCGCAGGCGCGGATGCTGGTGGTGCAGCTTGCCGACTGGGGCGCGCGGCGCTCCGAACCCGGCGAATCCGCCTGGGCGCAACTGCGCGACGATCAGCGCCGCGCGGTCGCCGCCGATGCGAACGCCGCGCTCGTCACCGCGATCGACATCGGCGAGCCGACCGACATCCATCCCGCGAACAAGAACGTGCTGGGCGAGCGCCTCGCCGCCGCCTTCGACGGGCGCACCATGCCCATGCCCGAGAGCGCCGCGCGCGAGGGTGCCTTCGTCACGGTCGCCTTCTCGGGGATCGCCGGGGCGCTGAAGGCCGAGAGCGGCCCCCATCCGCTCGGCGTCGAGCTGTGCGAGGCGGGGCCGGGCACCTGCCGCTGGGCGCTGGCGCAGCTGGAGGGCAGCCGCATGGTCATCTCCGTCCCCGACGGCATGGCGCCCACCCGCGTGCGCCACGCCTGGGCCGATGCGCCGGTGGTGAACCTCGTCGACGGCGAAGGGATGCCGATGCCGGGTTTCGAGCTGGCGATCGGGGAATAGCTCCCCCCTCGCCTCGGGGATCTAGGGCGGCGGCGCTGTCACCCCCGCCTTCGTCTGCACCACGGGGCGCATCAAGCCGTTCGCGTCATAGGTGAGGTGCTCCACCGTCACCGCGCGCCGCCCGAGCGCGCCCTTGCGGTCGCCGATCGTAAGCGCGGCGTTGTGGAGGAAGATGTACCACTGCCCCCGGAACTCGGCGATGCCCGCGTGGATGGTGAAGCTCCCCTCGCCCGATCCCGTCAGTTCGCCGCGATAGGTCCACGGCCCCGGAAGCTGCGTCGCGGTGGCGTAGGAGATGCGCTCGTCCGTGTGATCGCTCCGGTCGAGCGAGGCGTAGGTGAGGTAGTAGAGGTCGCCCCGCTTGTGGAGCCACGGCCCCTCCTCGAAATGCGGCGGGGTGATCTCGATGATCGGACCCTCGATGCTGATCATGTCGGCGCCGAGGCGCGCGATGTAGCAGTGGCGGTTGCCCCAGGCGATCCAGGTGGTGCCGTCATCGTCGGTGAAGACGGTGGGGTCGATGTCCTCCCAGGAATGCTCGCCCTTGGGGGTCATGTCGTTGGTGATCAGCGCGGAGCCCTTCGCGTCCATGAAGGGGCCTTCGGGCCGGTCCGCGACCGCGACGCCGATCGCCTTGCCGGGCCTGGTCGCGTCATGCTCGACGGGGGCGTACATCCAGTAGCGCCCATGCTTTGCGATCACCTGCACGGCCCAGGCATCGTGCGAGGCCCAGGCGAAGTCTGTGATGTTCATGACCGGCCCGTGATAGGTCCACTTGCGCATGTCGGTGGTGGAATAGACGAGCCATTCCTTCATGTTGAACATCTCGCCGTCTGCCGCCTCGTCGTGGCTGGTGTAGAGCCACAGCGTGTCGCCGACGACGAGCGGCGCAGGGTCGGCGGTGAAGCGGTCGCGGATGATCGGGTTGCTGCCGGGTGCGTCCTCGGCCGCGAGGGGAGCGGCGGCGAGCAGCAGGGCGAGAGCGAACGCGCGCATCAGTGCCCCTCCCCGATCAATGGTTGTGCCTCGGCATTTTCCGCGAGGTGCCGCGATACTTGAGCGCGAAGTCCATCACCCCGCCCTCGGCAAGCTGGCCGGTCTTCTCGCGATAGAGCTCCTCCCACGGGGTCTGGCTCTCGGGCACCGGAGGGATGCTCTCCTGTGCCTTCCTGCGCGCGATCTCGGCCTCGTCGACCAGCGCGTCGCAGCGCCGGGCGTTGAGGTCGACGCGGATGATGTCGCCGGTGCGCAGCCACGAAAGGCCCCCGCCCACCGCGCTTTCCGGGCTGACATTGAGGATCGAGGGGCTGTCGCTCGTCCCCGATTGCCGCCCGTCGCCCAATGTCGGGAGCCACGGCTTGCCGGCGCGGATCATCGCGTCGGGGGGTTGCATGTTGACGACCTCGGCGCTGCCCGGCCAGCCGATCACGCCCGACCCGCGGATCACGAGGATGCAGTCCTCGTCGATGTTCAGGGCGGGATCGTTGATGCGGTGGTGGTAATCGTCCGACCCGTCGAAGACGATCGCCCGCGCCTCGAACACCCCTTCCGAGCCGGGGCGCGAGAGATAGCGGGCGCGGAAGGCGGGGCCGATCACGCTGGTCTTGAGGATCGCGAAGTCGAAGAGGTTGCCCGAGAGCACCATGAACCCGGCCTTGTCGAGCAGCGGATCGGCGAAGGGCCGGATCATCTCGCGGTCGTGGCTCTCGCGGCCCTGAAGGTTCTCGGCCATCGTGCGGCCGGTGCAGGTGATGACGTCGCCGTGCAGCTTCCCTGCGTTCAGCAGCTCCCACAGGGCCGCGGGAACCCCGCCCGCGCGGTGGAAGCGCTCGCCGAGATACTGGCCCGCCGGCTGCATGTTGACGAGCAGCGGCAGGTCGTAGCCGTGGGCCTGCCACACCTCGGTCTCAAGCTCGACCCCGGCGTGAGCGGCCATCGCCATGATGTGCGGCTGGGCGTTGGAGGAGCCGCCGATCACGCTCACCGCGGCGATGGCGTTCTCGAAGGCTTGGCGGGTGAGGATGTCGGAGGGCTTCAGGTCCTCCAGCACCATCTCGACGATCCGCCGACCCGTGCGATAGGCCATCTGCCCGCGCTCGCGATAGGGCGCGGGGATCGCGGCGCAGCCGGTGAGCGACAGGCCGAGCGCCTCGGCGACGGCGTTCATGGTGCTCGCCGTGCCCATGGAGTTGCAGTGCCCGGCCGAGGGCGCGCTGCTTGTCGCGCGGTGCAGGAATTCGTCCTCGTCAATCTCCCCCGCGGCAAGCTTGCGGCGGCTTCGCCAGATCACGGTGCCGCTGCCGACCAGCTCGCCCTCGTGCCAGCCGTCGAGCATCGGACCGCCGCTGAGCACGATCGCGGGGATATCCACCGTGGAGGCGGCCATGATCTGCGCGGGCGTGGTCTTGTCGCAGCCCGTCGTCAGCACCACCCCGTCGATGGGATAGCCGTTGAGCAGCTCCACCAGCCCGAGATAGAGCAGGTTGCGGTCGAGCGCCGCGGTCGGGCGGCGGCAGTTCTCGAAGATCGGGTGGACGGGAAACTCGATGGGGATGCCGCCCGCGTCGCGGATCCCGTCGCGGGTGCGCTTGGCGAGGTCCACGTGGATGCGATTGCAGGGGGAAAGGTCGCTTCCCGATTGCGCGATGCCGATGATCGGCTTGCCGCTCTGCAATTCCTCGGGCGTCACCCCGTAATTCATGAAGCGTTCGAGATAGAGCGCCGTCATGTCCATGCGTTCGCGGTTGTCGAACCAGTCGCGCGAGCGCAGGCGGCGGGGTGAGGCTTGGTCGGTCATCGGCTCCCGGGGGGCTTGCTGAAGGAGGACGCGAGGCTCGGCCCCGCGTCGGAATTGCGGCGGATGAGCTGGTAGGCGAGCGTCAGCTGCTCGGGCTTGGCGCGCCCCGCCCGCGGCTTCTGCTTGTGGACCCGCGCAATCATCGCCACCGCCTCGGCGGTCATCTCGCGGATCGGCTGGCGGATGGTGGTGAGCTCCGGCCAGATCGAGCTGGCGAGCTCGGTGTCGTCGAAGCCGCAGACGGTGACGTCGTTGGGCACGTCGAGGTGGCGGCGATGCGCCATCGCGACGGTGGCCGCGGCCATGTCGTCGTTGGAAGCGAAGATCGCGGTCGGCGGGCGTTCGGCGCCGAGCAGCTTCTCGGCGGCGACCATGCCCGAGCGGTAGGTGAACTGCCCCTGCGCGATCAGGCGCTCGTCGATGGCGAGGCCCGCGTCGGTCATGGCGGCGCGGAAGCCGTCGAGCCGCTGGCCGCTCGCCACCTGTTCGGGGTTGCCGATGATGAAGCCGATCCGCTCGTGGCCCAAGCCGATGATGTGCCGCGTCATGTCGTAGGCGGCCTGGAACTCGTCGATCATCACCGCGCCGTGGCTGCCGCTCGCCCGGCCCGGGCCGACCGCGATGGCGATGCCGCCGTTCGAGCGGACGAGATCGAGCACGCCCTGGTCGTCGCACAGCGGCGGGGGGAGGATGTAGCCCTCAATCCCGCCGTCGAGCAGCTTGCGGATCACCCCCTGCGCCTCGGCGATATTCTCGCAGGCCTGCACCACGAGGTAGATGTCGCGCCGGCTCGCCTCCTCGAGCGCGCCCATCAGGAACTCGCTGAGGTAGGAGGCGGACGGGTTGTCGAAGAGCAGCGCGATCCTGAGCTGCGATCCCGCCGCCAATGAGCGCGCCGCGCGGTTGGGGACGTAGTTGAGCTTGGCAATGGCGCCGAGGACCTTCTGTTTGGTGTCCTCGCGCACATTCTCCTCGCCGTTGATGACGCGGCTCACCGTCATCGGCGAGCATTGCGCCTCGCGGGCGACATCGGTGATGGTGGGCGCGGCGTTGCTGCGCCGGGCGGCGCGCTTGCGGCTGGGAGGGGCGGCGGGTTCGGCCTTGGTGCTCATGGCAAGAGCCATACTGCCGCCCCCCGAGTGTCAGCAAGCGCGATGATGTGCGCTATCACGCTGCCCGCCCGCGCCCGCAGCGCGGCGCGTTTCGCAAGCCGGTTGACAAGGCCTCTCCCGCTCATCATGGTAGCGCTACCACACCGCGACGGCCAGTCAAGCCGCCGTGGCATCCAAGGGTGCGGGCGGCCGGTCGAGCCGCGTGGCAGGAGAGGGACGGATCATGACGAAATTGAAGCGGGCCGCGCTGGCGGCGGGCGTGTGTCTGGCGGCTTTCGGCATGGCCGCCCCGCCGGCAAGCCTCGCCCAACCGGTGGCGATCGAGCGCGCCATGAAGGACGCACCCTACTGGAACGCGGCCCTGCCGACCGAGCAGCGCGTCGAGGATCTCCTCGCCCGCATGACGCTCGAGGAGAAGGTCGCGCAGATCCTCACCGTGTGGGACAGCAAGGCCGAGATCCAGGGCGAGGGCGACGTCTTCGACCCGGCCAAGGCCGCCGCGCGCTACCCCCACGGGATCGGCCAGATCGCCCGCCCCTCGGATCGCGCCGGCCCCTCCTCCCCGCGCGAGGTGCCGCGTCGCTCCATCGAGGACTCGATCGCCTATGTCGTCGCGGCCCAGACCTGGGCGATGCAGAACACCCGGCTCGGCATCCCGATCCTCTTCCACGAGGAGTCGCTCCACGGCCTCGCCGCGCGCGATGCGACCGCCTTCCCGCAGGCGATCGGCCTCGCGAGCACCTGGGACTTGGACCTGATCCGCGACATCAACGCCCTCATCGCCGACGAGACCCGCGCGCGCGGCATCCACATGGTGCTCTCCCCCGTCGTCGACGTCGCCCGCGACCCGCGCTGGGGCCGCATCGAGGAGACCTTTGGCGAGGACCCCTTCCTCGTCGGCGAGATGGGCGTCGCCTCGGTCGAGGGCCTGATGGGCACGGGCACCACCCGCAAGCTCCCGCCGGGCAAGGTGATGGCGACGCTCAAGCACATGACCGGCCACGGCCAGCCCGAGAGCGGCACCAATGTCGGCCCCGCCCAGATCAGCGAGCGGACCCTGCGCGAAGCCTTCTTCCCGCCCTTCGAGCAGGTGGTGAAGCGCACCCGGATCGACGCGGTGATGGCGAGCTACAACGAGATCGACGGGGTGCCGAGCCATGCCAACCGCTGGCTGCTGGAAGGCGTGCTGCGCGGCGAGTGGGGTTACCGGGGCGCGGTGGTCTCGGACTACTACGCCATCGAGGACATGGCGCGCCTCCACCACATCGCCCCCGACAATGCGACCGCGGGCGAGATCGCGCTCCTCGCCGGAGTCGATGTCGACCTGCCGGAGGGCGCGGGGTTCAAGGACCTTGCCACCAGCGTGCGCGAGGGCCGCGTGCCGCAGGCGGCGGTCGACCAGGCGGTGCGGCGGCTGCTCACCATGAAGTTCAACGCCGGGCTCTTCGACGATCCCTGGCCGGACCTCGCCAAGGCGCAGACCAGCAACGGGCCGGAAGGCGTGGCGCTCGCGAGGCTGGCGGCCGAGAAGTCGCTGGTGCTGCTCAAGAACGACGGGGTTCTCCCCCTCGCCCTCCCCGAGCGGGCGGGCGCGCGCAAGCCCACCATCGCGGTGATCGGCCCCAACGCCGACGTCGCGCGCCTCGGCGGCTATTACGGCGAGCCGCGCGCCAGCGTCACGCCGCTGGCGGGCCTGCGCGCTGCCGTCGGCGACCGGGCGCGGATCGTTCACGCGATGGGGGTCGAGATCGTCAAGGGCGACAGCGACTGGTGGGACGACGAGGTGATCCTCGCCGACCCGACCGAGAACCGCCGCCGCATCGCCGAGGCGGTCGCCGTGGCGCGGCAGGCGGACACCATCCTCCTGTTCATCGGCGACACCGAGAAGACCAGCCGCGAGGGCTGGGCTGCCAATCACCTCGGCGACCGCACCGGGCTCGACCTTGTCGGCGAGCAGAACGAGTTGTTCCGGGCGCTGAAGGCGCTGGGCAAGCCGGTGGTCGCGGTGCTCGTCAACGGCCGCCCGCCGAGCTATCCGACCATCGCCGCCGAGGCCGATGCGGTGCTCGAGACGTGGTATGCGGGCGAGCAGCAGGGCACGGCCATCGCCGACGCGCTGCTCGGCACCATCAATCCGGGCGGCAAGATGCCGGTCACGGTGGCGCGCAACGCCGGGCAGCTCCCGCACTTCTACAATCACAAACCGAGTGCTCGGCGCGGCTACCTCTTCGAGGAGGCGACCCCGCTTTACCCGTTCGGCCACGGCCTCAGCTACACGACCTTCAGCCTCGCCGCGCCGCAGCTGTCGGCGCCCAGCATCCGGGCGGGCGAGGGCGTCACGGTGACGGTGCGCGTCACCAACACCGGGAACCGCGCCGGGGACGAGGTGGTGCAGGTCTACCTGCGCGACGACATCAGTTCGGTGACGCGGCCAGTGAAGGAGCTGGTCGGCTTCCGCCGCGTGACCCTCCAGCCCGGCGAGAGCCGCGATGTCGCGATCCCGATCGAGCCGCGCGCCTTCATGCTGTGGAACGCCGCAATGAAGCAGGTGATCGAACCCGGCACCTTCACGATCATGACCGGGCCCAACTCGCAGGACGTCCAGAACGTCACGCTGGAGGTGCGCCCGTGAGCCTCGATCGTCGCCAGGTGCTCGGAACGATCGGCACCACGCTCGCCGCCCTGCCGCTGGTCGGCTGCGGCGGGGGATCGACTGCGCCCGCGCCCACGCCCGCCAGCGCCGGCGCCCCCTCCCCCGCGCCCACGAGCGCGCCGCAGCCGGGGCTCGACGCCCTCGCCCGGCGCGGCGGACGGCGCTTCGGCAGCTGCATCGCCTCGATCCCCGGCACGGCGCAGGCGGGCTCGGTGCAGAACCCCGACTACACCGCCATCGTCCAGGCCGAGTGCGGCCTCGTGGTGGCCGAGAACGAGATGAAGTGGCAGGCGCTGCGCCCCTCGCCCACCGCCTACACCTTCGAGCGGATGGACGAGATCGTCCGCTGGGCGGGAGGGCACGGGATGGAGGTGCGCGGCCATACGCTGCTGTGGCACCGCCCGCAGTGGTTCCCCGCCTGGCTCAACACCTACGACTTCGGCGCCAACCCGGTGCAGGAGGCCGAGCGGCTGCTCACAGAGCACATCCGCACCGTCATGCGCCGCTACAAGGGGGTCATCACCTCCTACGACGTGGTCAACGAGGCGATCGACCACGATCACAACGCGCCGATCGAGACGAGCCTCAGCCGCGCGATGCGCAGCCCCGAGGCGGTGCTCGACCTCGCCTTCCACACCGCGCGCGCGGAGCTGCCGGACGCGCAGCTCGTCTACAACGACTACATGAGCTGGGAGCCGCAGCACCTCGCGCACTGCGCCGACGTGCTGCGCCTGCTCGAAGGCTTCAGGAAGCGCGGCACGCCGGTCGACGCGCTCGGCATCCAGTCGCATATCGAGATCTTCGCCATCGACCCCGCCACCGGCGTCGGCCCCTATGCCGAGCGCGAGTGGCGGCGCTTCCTCGACGAGGTGACGGGCATGGGATACCGCCTGCTCGTCACCGAGTTCGACGTCAAGGACAAGGCCCTGCCCGCCGACATCGCGGTGCGCGACGCGCGGGTGGCGGACTTTGCGCGGCGCTATTTCGAGGTGATGTTCGACTACGGCAAGCACCTCGACGACATCCTCGCCTGGGGCATGGTCGACCGCTTCAACTGGCTCAACGGCTTCGAGCCCGCGCGCCGGGCCGACGGGCTCGAGGTGCGCGGCACGCCCTATGACAGCGCCTACCGCGCCAAGCCCCTGCGCACCGCGCTCGCCGACGTGATAAGCGCCGCCGGCTGATCCTCTCGCCGGCGGTTTTCCTGCGGCCCGGGCCCTGCGCCCGGGCCTTTTTTCGTGCCCGACCCCCTGCCCCTCTCCGGCCCCGCGCCGCCAAAGGAAAGGGCCCCCCGGCGCGTGCCGGAGGGCCCTTCAGTGGCTAGAGCCGGGGTCGCGTCGGCTCTAGAAGTTCCCGCGCACGATGAAGGAGAAGCGCCGGTCGTTCATGAAGAAGGACCGCGGGGCGAGCACGCCCGGATCGCCGGTGTAGGCCTGCGTCGTGCGGGTCACCTCGTCGAGCAGGTTCACGCCCTGCACGCCGACGCGGATGTTCCTGCCCAGGTTGAAGAAGATCGACGCATCGAGCTGCCCGGTCGCCTCGTTGAAGATCGAGAAGAAGGGGAAGATCACGTCCGCCGGCGTCAGCAGGAAGCGCGAGCGCCAGTTGTAGGCGGCCCGCAGGGAGATCGGCCCCTTCTCGTAGAACACCGTCGCATTGACGTTGTGGCGAGAGAGCTGTTCCAGCGGCAGGTTGCCCGGCGGAATGGTGGACTCGTCGACCGGCTCGCCGGTGTTGAGGAAGGTATTGGGCAGGCCCTGGCTGTCGATGTAGGTGTAGTTCGCAGCCACCCCCAACCCGTCGAATGGCGCGGGCAGGAAGTCGTAGGTCTGCTGGTAGGCAACCTCGAAGCCCTTGATCTTGCCGTTGTCCTCGAAGTTGGCGGGCCCGCGCACGATCACGTCGCGCGTCACGCCGTTGCTGGTGACCGGGCGGTTGGTGATCTCCTGGAAGAAGAAGTCCTTCACGTCCTTGTAGAAGGCGTTGAAGGTCAGCGATCCGACCGTGGCGAAGTACCATTCCACGGTGGCGTCGAACTGCCAGGCGGTGGCAGGGCGCAGGAAGGGATTGCCGGAGGTGCCGGTCAGCTCGCCGCTTTGCCCGAGGCCGATCTGGAGGAAGTTGCGGACCAGCGCGTTGTCGGGCCGCGTCAGCACCTTCGAGCCCGCCAGACGGATGATCACGTCATTCGAGAGGCCGAACTTGAGGTTGAGGCTCGGCAGCCAGAAATTGTAGCTGACATCGGCGACGTCGCGCACGGCCGCATCGCTGCCTCCGGCGGCGAAGCGCTGGAGGTCGGCATAGCCCTGGGCACCGAGGTTGCAGACCCCGCCCGGCGTCTGCGGCTGAGTGCCCGGAGGCGCCCCCGGCGGGACCACCGCCTCGCATCGCACGGCAAAGGGTTCGAGAATGCCGAGCGCCTGCTGGGTCGGGACGGCGAGCAGGCCTTCCGACCGCAGCGCCGAGTTGACGTAGCGGAGCCCGATATTACCCGAGAAGCGCACCGGCCCGAGCAGGTCGTCGCTGCCGAAATCGAGCTGCAGGTAGGCAGCCGTGTCGCGCTGCGCGAGCGGCTGGATGTCCTCAGGGAGATACGGGGTCCCGGCGATCGCGCCGTCACGACCCGCCAGCGGCACCCAGGTGGGGCTACCGCCAAGATCACGCGCGCGGTCCTGGACGCCTTGCGCGAACTGCACCGCGCCGGCGTAGTCGCCCGCCAGATCGCCCGCATAGTAGAAGGCGCCCGGAGGACCCGGCACCCGGCCGCGGAAGAAGTTGGGGAAGTCGTAGCGCACCGAGGCGTCGGCGGGCGTGTCGGCGAAGTTCACCGGGCGGTCGCCCGACCACGTCTCGCTCAGCATCCCCCAGTTGTAGGTGGTGTAGCGGACGGTCTGGTCGCGGTCCTGGTAGCGCGCGCCCCACTTCACCTTGCGGATGAAGGCGTCATCGTCGAACTCGTAGGCCATGTCGGCCTGGAAGGCATATTGCTTGCCGGTGGAGTCCTCGATGTGATCCATCGCGGCGCGCCAGAACTGGAAGCGCGGGTCGGTGAAGTATTGCGATTCCGTTGCGCCGGCGAGCTCCGGCCCGGGTTCGGACCAGGTGTAGCCGAGGAACTGCGGCTTGCGCGGGATGATGATCGGGAGGTTGCCCGAGATGTCGAGCTCCTGGTCGGCAAAGGACGAGCCGAAGATGCTGAAATCGAGGTTGCGCTTGCGCGAGGTCGCGTATTGCGCGTCGAGCCGCAGCGAGAGGCGCTCGGTCAGCTCGGTCCTGAGGTTGATCGAGTAGTCCTCGTTGCGGATGCGGTCGTCGACCTGGCGGCGGGCGAGCGACTGCTGCAGACCGCCGATCGGCACGAAGGGCGAGGTGCCCGGGTTGCCGCGCCAGCCATTGGTGGCGTTAACGATGTAGCCGGACTGGAACAGGCCCGTCTCGCTGTACACATAGTCGGTGAACCCGCCGATCGGGCACTGCGCGCGGGGCGTCGGATCACCGGCCGTGCCATCGGGATTGATCCGCACGGGCCCGTCCTCGTTCTGCTGGCAGCCGATCGGGAAGGTCGAATATTCGGCAAGGTCGGGGGCGGTCTCGAAGGTGTATTCGCCCCACTTGTTCGAGGCCGCCGAGCGGATGAACTCGGCGGTGATGAGGGTCTTGCCGTCGATGGATTCGAACTGCGCCGAGGCCGCGATGCCGTTGCGCATCCGGTCGAATTCCTGGGTGCGGAACTGGCCGCCCACCGGCGCGACGCGGCTGTCGGCATAGTCGGCGAAGCCGTCGGCGCCCGGCGTTCCGGCGTTGCCGCACAGCGCCCCGGCCGGCGGCAGGGTGAAGTTGTCGACCCGCCCCGGCAGCGGGTTGCGGCACACCTGCACCCCTTCGGCATTGGCGGCGAACACCAGCTGCCCGTCGCGGGTCTGGTAGTTGGCGACCTGAAGGCCGTCGGCGCGGCTCTTGATCTCGGAATAGGAGCCGCTCAGCAGCAGGCCGAAGCGGCCCTTGTCGGTGTCCCAGGTGTTGCTGATGAGGCCCGAGAGCGTCGGCGTCCACTCCTTGCGGAAATCGCCGTAGTTGGCCTCGGCGCTGAAGGCGAACTTCAGGCCGTTGTTGTCGAAGGGCTTGCGGGTGTTGAGGTTGACCGTGCCCGCGAGCCCGCCCTCGATCGTCTCGGCAGTCGCGTTCTTGCTGATGACGACGGAGCCGAGCAGTTCGGCCGGGACGTCGGCGAAGTTGAGCGCCTGCCCGCCCACGCCGGCCGCGAAGGCCGAGCGGCCGTTGAACTCGGAGCGCACGAAGTTGAGGCCGCGAATCACCACGCCCGATCCTTCGACCGAGAAGTGGTCGGGATCGTTCGAGCCGGCAAAGCGGTTGATCGAGATGCCCGGGACGCGCTGCAGCGCCTCGGTCACGGAGCGGTCGGGCAGCGCGCCGATGTCCTGCGCCGTAATCGCGTCGACCACAGTGTCGGCGTTGCGCTTGACGTTCTGGGCGTTGGCGAGCGACTGCCTGAGGCCGCTGACGATGATCTCGCCGGTCGGCTGCTCGACCGGGGCAACGTCCTGCGCCTCGGGTTCGGCCTGGTCCTGCGCGATGGCCGCACCGCCGCCGATTGCGCTGCCCACGACCAGCGCCGAGGCACCGGCGCGCAAGATGCTCTTGAGCCACACAGATTCGCGGCCGGCCCGCACCTGCTGGTGCTGCATCGACGTGCGCATAAGATCCCTCCCCATGTTAGCGCTATCATTTATTCGCAGATAGCTTGCCCTGTTGTGGGTGCTTGGCTTATCGCTGGGCGTGCGCCTTGACAATAGGTCTTCGCATTTTTGCAGGAAGGGTGTGGCAATTTACCAACATCCGGCGCAAACAGGCGAGGTTGGGGGAGGATCAGAGCGATGGATGGTATCGGTAACGCGAACCGGCTCGCACGAGTGGTGATCGTCGGCGGGGGCACCGCCGGGTGGATGGCAGCCGCCGCGCTGTCGCGCTTCTTCGACGACGGGCGGCGCACCGTCACCCTCATCGAATCGGACGAAATCGGCACGGTCGGCGTGGGCGAGGCGACCATCCCGCCGATCCGCTCCTTCAACGCCATGCTCGACATCCCCGAGGCTGAGTTCCTGCGCGAGACGCGCGGCACGGCCAAGCTCGGCATCGAGTTCGTCAATTGGGGCCGCGTCGGCGACCGCTACTTCCATCCCTTCGGCACCTTCGGGCAGGACCTTCACGGCATCGCCTTCCACCAACTCTGGCTGCGCGAGCACGCGCGCGGCGGCGCGGCGGCGGCAGGCGCGATCGGCGACTATTCGATGAGCACCGCCGCCGCGCAGGCCGGCCGTTTCGCGCGGCCCGCTGCCGCCGCACAGTCGATGGTGCGCGAGCTCGCCTATGCCTACCACTTCGACGCCGGCCTCTACGCCGCCTACCTGCGCCGCCTCGCCGAGCGGCAGGGCGTCACGCGCATCGAGGGGCGGATCACCCACGTGACCCGCGACGGCGAGAGCGGCGACGTCGCCAGCGTAACGCTGGAGAGCGGCGCGAGCATCGCGGGGGACCTCTTCATCGACTGCTCGGGCTTCCGCGGGCTGCTGATCGAGGAGACACTCGAGACCGGCTACGAGGACTGGAGCCACTGGCTGCCGATGGACCGCGCCCTCGCCGTGCCCTCGCGCTCGCCCGGCTCGCCCGATCCCTTCACCCGCGCCACCGCGCACGGCGCGGGCTGGCAGTGGCGCATCCCGCTCCAGCACCGCACCGGCAACGGCCATGTCTATTCGAGCGCCTTCATGGACGACCAGACCGCGCGCGAGATCCTGCTCGACCACCTCGAGGCCGCCCCGCTCGGCGAGCCGCGCGCGCTGCGCTTCCTCACCGGGATGCGCCGCAAGGCGTGGAACCACAATGTCGTGGCGCTGGGCCTCGCCTCGGGCTTCATCGAGCCGCTCGAGTCGACCTCGATCCACCTCATCCAGAACGGCATCGCCCGGCTCTTCGCGCTGTTCCCCGACTGGCCGATCACCCCGCTCGAGCGCGACGAATACAACCGCGGGATGCGCGCGATCTTCGAGGATGTGCGCGACTTCGTCATCCTCCACTACAAGGCCACGCAGCGCGAGGATTCGGCGTTCTGGCGCTACGTCCAGGACATGCGCGTACCCGACAGTCTCGCGCAGCGCATGGCGCTGTGGCAGCGGCGCGGGCGGGTGTTTCGCGAGGGCGCGGAGCTCTTCGCGCTCCCGAGCTGGGTCGCGGTGATGCTCGGACAGAACATCTGGCCCGAGGTGCACGATCCGATCGCCGACACGCTCGATGCGGGCAAGGTCGCCGCCGCGATGGCACAGATGCGCGCCGCCTATGCCGACGTCGCCGCGCGGCTACCGCGCCATGAGGAGTTCCTCCGCCAGGCGGGGTGCTGGCACGAGGAGCCCCTCCCGCAGGCGGCCCGCGCATGACCGCGTCCCGCCCGCCCGTCACGAAGATCGTGATCGTCGGCGGCGGCACCGCCGGCTGGATGACCGCCGCGGCGGTGATGCGCGTGCTGGGCCAGATGCCGGGCCTCTCGGTCACGCTGGTCGAGAGCGAGGCGATCGGCACGGTCGGCGTCGGCGAGGCGACCATCCCGCAGATCATCGGCTTCAACCGCCTGCTCGGGCTCGACGAGATGCAATTCATGCGCGAGACCCGCGCGACCTACAAGCTGGGCATCGAGTTCGTCGACTGGCTGCGGCCGGGCCACGCCTATGTCCACCCCTTCGGCTCCTTCGGCCTCGACATGCTGGGGATCGAGTTCCAGCACTTCTTCCTGCGCGGCGCGAGCCTCGGGGAGACGGCGCGGATCGACGACTATTCGATCGCGGCGATGGCGGCGAAGGCGGGCCGGTTCGGCTGGCCGCGGCCCGAGAACCCCCGCTCGCCCATGTCGAAGCTGTCCTACGCCTTCCAGTTCGATGCGGGCCGCTATGCGCGCTTCCTCAGGGGCTATGCGGAAGCGGCGGGCGCGGTGCGGGTGGAGGGGCGCATCGTCGAGGTCCAGCAGGACGGGGAGAGCGGCTTCGTCACCGCAGTTGCGCTCGAGGACGGGCGCGAGGTCGCGGGCGAGCTCTTCATCGACTGCTCGGGATTCCGCTCGCTCCTGCTCGGACAGACCTTGGGCGTGCCCTTCGCCGACTGGACCCGCTGGCTGCCCTGCGACAGCGCGGTGGCGATCCCCTGCACGCTCGGCGGCGCGAACGAGCCGCTGACCCGCTCCACCGCACGGCCCGCCGGCTGGCAGTGGCGCATCCCGCTCCAGCACCGCATCGGCAACGGGCACGTCTTCTCGTCGAGCCACATGGAGCGGCAGGCGGCGACCGACCTGCTGCTCGCGAACCTCGACGGCAAGCCGCTTGCCGATCCAAATCACCTCGCCTTCAAGGCCGGCCACCGGGTACGCGCCTGGGAGAAGAACGTGGTGGCGCTGGGGCTCGCCGCGGGCTTCCTCGAGCCGCTCGAATCCACCTCGATCCACCTCGTGCAGTCGGGCATCGCGCGGCTGATGGCGCTGTTCCCCGACACCGGCTTCTCGGGCGTCGAGATCGAGCGCTTCAACCTCGAGACCGCGCGCGAATACCGCAACATCCGCGACTTCCTCGTGCTGCACTACCGCGCCAGCGAGCGCGACGATTCGGAGTTCTGGCGCTACTGCCGCACCCTTCCCCCGCCGGACAGCCTCGCGGAGAAGCTCGAGCTGTTCCGCTCCTCGGGGCGGATCATCCGCGAGAACAACGAGCTCTTCACCGAGGACAGCTGGCTTTCGGTGATGCTCTCGCAGGGGGTGGAGCCGCGGGGCCATCACCCGGCGGCGTGGATGCTCGACGCGGCGGAGACCCGCCAGCGGCTCGCGCACATCCGCGAGGTCATCGCCCGCACGGTCGCGGAACTGCCGACGCAGGGCGAGTTCCTGGCGGCGAACGGCGGCGCGATCGCGCCCGAGGATCACCTCACCGCCTGAGCACCTGCGCGAGCCAGTCGGCATAGGGCGGCGCGAAGGCGAGCGCGGCGCGGGCCTCGGCCTCGAAGGCGGAGCGGGCGCGCGCCTCCCCCGCAGGATCGGCGGCGCGCGCGGCGGGCGGCAGGCCGGGGGTGAAGCCGAGCGCCGCCAGAAGGGCGAACTGCTCCTGCCCGAGCAGCGGAAGCTCCTCGCGGAAGGGGATGCGCCCGCGCCGCTCGAACTGGTCGATCACCGCCGCCACCCGATCGGGCAGGGTCCTTGCACCGAAGACGGCCTCCGCCTGCGCCGTCGCGAAGTGCAGCGCGAGGATCTCGTGGACGCCCTCCATCATCAGCACGGAGCGGCGGTTGTACTCGGCGCGTTCGAGCGGGGCGATGTCGCGGCCCGGCAGCATCTCGATCAGCAGCCCAAGCTGGCGGTGGGCGAGGTCGAGGTGCAGCGGCCCGAGCGGCTCGAAGCGCGCGGCGGCATCGCCGAGCGCAACGACATTGCCGAGCCACGGTGCGGCGGCGCGCCCGGGCGTCAGCGCGATGGCGGCGCGGGCGGGCGCCCGGAGCAGCGCCTCGGCCTCGTCGCGGGGCAGCGGCGCGGGGGTCCCGAGCATCCGGTGGAGCCCGTCGCGCCCCGCCACCTCGCTCACCCAGCCCGCCGCGGTGAGCGTCAGCCGGTCCTCCAGCGCCAGCACCGGCGCGGCGGGCGCGGCGAGGTAGACGTGGCGGGTCGGCAGGGTCGCGGACCAGTCAACGAAGGCGAAGCGCGGGTGCGCGGCGAGGAGGCTTGCCTCGGGGCCGGTGCAGTCGAGGAACAGGTCGGCCTCGATCGGGCCCTGCCCCGCGATCCCAACCGCGCGTATCAGGTCGCCCTCGCCCGGCGCCACGCTTTTGATCCGGCCGGGCACATAGGCGATGCCGAGCTTCCCCGCCTCGGCGATGAGCAGGTCGCGATAGGCGGCGGGGTTCCAGCGCAGGGCGTAATCTACGGAGGAGATCGGCGTCGGCTCGCCCGGCGGCGGGGGCGCAAAGCGGCCGGCCTCGGCGAGCACCTGCGCAAGGCTCCCCGCGGGCGGCCCTCCGGCCCCGGGCAGCCGCACCCGGCCCCAGTCACGCGCGAAGGCGGTCTTGAGCGCAGGGTCGAGCACCTCGCCATAGGCAACCGCGCCGCCCTGCCCCGCCGCCTCCCATCCCGCATAGCGCGTGACGAGCCGGTAGGAGCCGCCCGCGCGGGTGACGATGTCGGCCTCGGCGATGCCCAGCCGGTCGTGCAGCTTGTTGGTGAAGGGCATGGCCGTGGGGGAGGCATCGGCGAAGGCGGCGGGACCGGGTTCGCCGCCGACCACCACCACCTCGCATGGCGGCAATGCGCGGCGCAGCGCGATGGCGGCGAGCACCCCCACCTGCCCCGCGCCCGCAACGAGGACCCGGCGCAGCGGCGCGCGCGGGGCGCTCACGCCGCCTCGGCGAGGCGCGCGGCCTCGGCGCGCAGGTAGTCGCGGTGGCCCGGCATGGTCGCGACCTCGCCCGTCACCGCCATGCGCAGGCGCTCGGTCGCGCGCTCCAGCGCCTGCGGCTCGACCAGCGCGGCACGCGGGTCGTGCGCCTCGGGGAGCAGGCCCTGGCCGACGTAGACCGCGATCCAGCTCGCGTCGTAGAAGAGGCCGTCGGAATATTTCTCGATCCGCGCCGCGCGCCGCCACAGCTCCAGCTTGCCCGCGAGGCTGTCGGGCACCTGCATGGTGCGCACGTGGTTCCAGAACTCGGAATCGTCGCGGGTGGTGGCGTGGTAGTGGAGGATCAGGAAATCCCGCACCCGGTCGTATTCCATGTCGACGAGGCGGTTGAACGCCTCGCGGTCGCGCGGGTCGATCCGCCCGCCGACCGGAAAGAGCTCGATGAGATAGGTGATCGCCATCTGGGCGAGGTAGATCGAGGTGGACTCGAGCGGTTCGAGGAAGCCGCTGGCGAGGCCCACGCCCACGACATTGTGGCTCCACGAGCGCGACCGCCGGCCGGGGCGGAAGCGGAGGATGCGCGGCTCGGCGAGCGGCGTGCCCTCGGCGGCAGCAAGAATCGCCGCGCAGGCCCGGTCCTCGTCCAGATGCGCGCTGGAGAAGACGTAGCCGTTGCCCATGCGGTGCTGGAGCGGGATCTGCCAGCGCCACCCGGCGGGCATGGCGGTGGCGGTGGTGTAGGGCCGCAGCTCGTCCGTGGCATGGGTGCAGGGCATCGCCGCCGCCCGGTCGCAGGGGAGCCAGTGGGTCCAGTCCTCCCAGGCGACGCGCAGCTCCTGCCCGAGCAGGAGCGAGCGGAAGCCCGAGCAGTCGACGAAGAGGTCGCCCGCGATCCGCCGTCCGTCGGCGAGCGCCAGCGCGGTGACATCGCCGCTGTCGGCGTCGCGCTCGACGCTGACCACCCGGCCCTCGTGCCGCTCCACGCCGATGCCGAGCGCGAAGTTGCGCATGAAGGGGCCGAACAGCGTCGCGTCGAACTGGTAGGCATAGCCATAGGTCGAGGCGAGGCCCTCACCCTGCGCGGGCGGGCGGAAGCGGTTGGCGCGTGCGGCGGCCACCGCGAGCGAATAGTCGCCAAGGTCGCGCGCCCTGCCGTGGCGGGCGAGCTCCAGCCACCAGTGGTGGAAGCCCAGCCCCGCGACCTCCTCGCCGAAGGAGCCGAAGGGGTGGATGTAGCTTTCGCCGATCCGCCCGAAGTCGCGGAAGTCTATCCCAAGCTTGTAGGTCGCATGGGTGGCCTTCATGAAGGCCGCCTCGTCGATGCCGAGCTTCTCGACGAAGCCGCGGATGTGCGGGAGCGTCGCCTCGCCCACGCCGACGATGCCGATCTCCTCGCTCTCGACCAGCGTGACGCGCGCGAGGCCGGGGAGCAGCCTGGCGATCCCCGCCGCGGTCATCCAGCCCGCCGTGCCGCCGCCGAGGACGACGACACGGACAGGCTCGGGCGCTTCTGACGTCATGGCCTCCCCCGATATCACCGGCCGGCCTAGCCGACCATCTCCTCAAGCTCCTTGCCCTTGGTTTCGGTGATGAAGCGCTGGACGAGGAAGAAGCTGATGACGGCGCACACGGCATAGAAGCTGTAGCTCGCCGCGAGCCCTATCCCTGCCGCCATCACCGGGAAGGACTGGGCGATGAGGTAGTTGGCGAACCACTGGAAGAAGCCCGCCACCGCCAGCGCCGATCCGCGGATCTGGTTGGGGAACATCTCGGCAAGCATCACCCACATGACCGGGCCCCAACTGACGTTGAAGAAGATCACGTAGAGGTTCGCCGCGACCACCGCGAGCGTGCCGAGGCCGGGCGAGAGCATGAGGTTGCCGCTCGCATCGAGCCCGCCCTGGCCGAAGGCGTAGACCATGACGAACAGCGTCGCCGCCATGCCCGCCGAGCCGATCAGCAGCAGCGGCTTGCGCCCGACCTTGTCGATCACTGCGATGGTGACGAAGCAGGCGGCGATCGAGACCGCACCAGACACGATGTTGATGAGCAGGCTGTCGTTCTCGGTGAAGCCCGCGAGCTGCCACAGCGTCGCGCCGTAGTAGAAGATCACGTTGATCCCGACGAGCTGCTGGAACACCGCCAGCATGATGCCCACCCATACGATCTTGCGCAGGCCGAGGAAGGACGGCGTCCCCGCCGGCGCGAGCACGTCGGCGAGGCGCGGGCGGTGATCCTCGGAAAAGCTCGCGCGGATCTCGGCGAGCTTGGTGCCGGCCTCGTCGCGGCCGAACAGGTCGGTTAGCACCCTCGAGGCATCCTCGTGCCGGCCCTTGGCGACGAGATAGCGCGGGCTCTCGGGGATGAAGAACAGAGCGACGAGGAAGATCGCGGCGGGCACGGCTTGCATCAGGTACATCCAGCGCCACGCGGCGATCCCGCCCCAGAAGGCGCCGGTCGAATCCCCCGCCGCGGCCGCGAGCGCGTAGTTGACGAGGAAGGCGAGCGTCAGGCCGGTGATGATCATGATCTGCTGCACCGTCGTCATCCGCCCGCGGATATGCGCGGGGGCGACCTCGGCGATGTAGGCGGGCGAGAGCACGCTCGCCGCGCCCACCGCCATGCCGCCGGCGAGGCGAGCGAGGACGAACAGGGCATGGTCGGCGGTCAGCCCCTGCACCAGGGCACCGACGAGGAACAGCACCGCGGCGATGCGCATGACGTTGCGCCGCCCCATCTTGTCGGCAAGCGTGCCGGCGAAAAAGGCGCCGATGAAGCAGCCGATCAGCAGCGATCCGACCGTGAAGCCGAGCCCGCCCTCGCTGAGGCCGAAGGCGGCCTTCAGCCCCGGCTGCGTGCCGTTCACCGCCCCGCTGTCGTAACCGAACAAAAGCCCGCCGATGGTCGCCACGGCGACGATCGCGGAAATCAGCGCCATGTTGGCGCCCGCCCCTCTGCTATCCAAGATCCCTCACTCCCGGCTGCGTTGTTGCAACCCGCTCCATTTATGGTAGCGCTACCTTCCACCGAAAATCCGGCTAAGGCAAGCCGCGTTTTCACAATCGGATTCGGACTGGCGGGAGATAGGGATGCTGACGGGGATGAACCTCATCGCGGGCGAATGGCGCTCCGGGGCGCAGAGTTTCGCGGCCGTGGAGGCGGCGAGCGGGGCTCCGCTCGAACCCGGTTTCGCCGAGGCGAGCGCCGGGGATGTCGCCGACGCCTGTGCCGCCGCGGCCGACGCGCAGCCGCTCTTCGCGGCCCTGCCCCTGCCTCAGCGCGCCGCCTTTCTGCGCCTCGTCGCCGAGAAGATCGACGCGCTCGGCGACACCCTCACCCGCCGCGCCATGCAGGAAAGCGGCCTGCCCGAGGCGCGCCTCGCCGGCGAGCGCGGGCGGACCGTGGGGCAGCTGCGCCTCTTCGCCGATGAAGTGGAGAACGGCGCCTGGCAGGGCCTGCGCATCGATCACGCGATCCCCGACCGCACCCCCCTGCCCAAGCCGGACCTCAGGATGCGCAAGGTGCCGCTCGGCCCCGTGGCGGTGTTCGGCGCGAGCAACTTCCCGCTCGCCTTCTCGGTCGCGGGCGGCGACACTGCGGCCGCGCTCGCCGCGGGCTGCTGCGTGGTGGTCAAGGGCCACCCGGCGCACCCCGGCACCTCCGAACTCGTCGCGGGCGCGATCCTGGAGGCGATCCGGGAAAGCGGGCTGCCCGGCGGCGTGTTCAGCCTCGTGAACGGCACCGCTCACGCGCTCGGCGAGGCGTTGGTCAAGGACCCGCGCATCGCCGCGGTCAGCTTCACCGGCTCGCGCGCCGGGGGCCTCGCGCTGATGGGCCACGCCGCCGCGCGGCCCGTGCCGATCCCGGTCTATGCCGAGATGAGCAGCGTCAACCCGGTCGTGCTGATGCCGCACCGCCTCGCCGAGGCGGCCGAGGCGCTCGCCGCCGCCTATGTCGGCTCGCTCTCGCTCGGCGCAGGCCAGTTCTGCACCAATCCCGGGATCGTGCTCGCCATCGAGGGCGAGGCGACCACCCGCTTCCTCGCCGCGGTCGCCGAGGCGCTCGGCGGCATTCCGGCGCAGACCATGCTCACCGCCGGCATCCACAGCGCCTACGCGCAGGGGATCGAGGCCATCGCCGGCCACGGCGCAACGCTGGTCGGCACCGGGGCGGAAGGCTCGGGCACCTGCGGGCGCGCGCATGTCTTCACCGTCAGCGGCGCGGACTTCCGCGCCAACCCCGCGCTTGGGCACGAGGTGTTCGGGCCCAGTTCGATCGTGGTGCGCTGCGCGGACCTCGCGGAGCTCGCCACCATCCTCGCCGGGATGGAAGGCCAGCTCACCGCCACGCTGCACATGGCCGAGGCCGACCACGCCGATGCGCGCAGGCTGGTCCCGATCCTCGAGAACCGCGCCGGGCGCCTCATCGCCAATGCCTGGCCGACGGGCGTCGAGGTGACGCATGCGATGGTCCATGGCGGCCCCTTCCCCGCCACCTCGGACGGGCGCAGCACCTCGGTGGGCACGCTGGCGATCGAGCGCTTCCTGCGGCCGGTGAGCTATCAGGACTTCCCCGCTGCATTGCTCCCGAAACCCTTGCTCGACGGACAGTCGGGCGTGCTTCGGCGAGTGGACGGGCGCTACGAGGTCTGAACCGGCCGCTTCGCGGGCCGCAAGCGGAGGCGCAGCGAACAGAAGTGTTGCAAATAGACGACAGGCGGCAAGATGTGTGCGCCCTGCGCGCCGATCCGGTCGTTTTTCGTTGACCAGTTGATTAGCGCGCGCAAGATTTGGTTCCGCAGTCAAGCGCACGGGGTCGCGCTCAGCTGACGAAACCTGCAACCACGCCGGGCCCTACCAGGGCAGGCCCCGCTTTTGCGGTCAATCCAAGACCACGCCACAGGGCGGCTCGCTGCGGGAGGCGGGCGAGCATCCCTGTGTCCGAACACCTCTTGTCGGCCGGCGCCCATGCCCGGCCGAGGGTCGCGACTTGAGCAAGTAACGAGAAAAGGGTTAGCCATGCGAAAGATCACCAAGCAGCTTCAATCCGGTTCGGCCGTCGCCATCGGCGCGGCGCTTCTGGCGGCGACGGCCGCCACACCCGCACAGGCCGCCGAGGCCGCCGAGGCCGAAGTGTCCGTCAGCTCATCCGCCAGCCTGGCGCTCGCGCAGCAGGTCGCAGCCGAGGCAGCCGAGGAAGAGCCGTTCCCCGACACGCTGATCGTCACCGGCACGCGCCGTGCGGGCCGCGTCGTCTCCGACAGCCCGGTGCCGATCGACGTGATCTCGGGCGAGCAGCTGCGCCAGTCGGGCCTCGTCGAGACCGCGCGCCTGTTGCGCGACCTCGTTCCCTCGCTGAACTTCCCGCAGCCCTCGATCACCGACGGCACCGACGCGATCCGCCCGGCGACGCTGCGCGGCCTCGGCCCCGACCAGACGCTGGTGCTGGTCAACGGGAAGCGCCGCCATGGCGCCGCGCTCCTCAACCTCAACGGTTCGGTCGGGCGCGGCAGCACCGCGGTGGACCTCAACCAGATTCCGGCCTCCTCGATCGGCCGCGTTGAAGTGCTGCGGGATGGCGCCGCGGCGCAGTACGGCTCCGATGCGATCGCGGGGGTCATCAACTTCCAGCTCAACGACGCGCGCAGCGGCGGCCGGTTCTTCGTCAACTACGGCGGCTTCAACACCCGCATCCAGGGCGTCCGCGAGGTCACGGGGGTCAACGCCACGGCCGGGCAGGTGCCGACGCTCACCCCCGACGGCAACCTCCAGCTCGTCGATAGCGGGCGCGACCTCAAGGTCACCGACGGCGAGGTGCTGACCATCTCGGGCAATATCGGCCTGCCGCTCGGCGCGGAGGGCTTCATCAACATCACCGCCGAGTATCGCGACCGCAACGACACCAACCGCGCCGGCTACGACCCGCGGCGCAACTACGCGCAGAGCGGCCCGCTCGATCCGCGCGAGCTGACCCTCGACCGGCGCTACCACCGCTACGGCGACCCGCGGACCGAGGACCTCAACATCGTCGTCAACATGGGCGTGCCGCTCGACGAGAACGTGTCGTTCTACGCCTTCGGCACGTTCGGCACGCGCGAGGCGGAATCCGCCGGCTTCTATCGCCGCGCTGCCGACAACCGCAACGTCACCGCGATCTACCCCGACGGCTTCCTGCCGCTGATCAACACCGACACCAAGGACTTCGCCATCGTCGCCGGCCTCGACGGCAACTTCGGTGGATGGAACTGGGACCTGTCGATGTCCTACGGCGACAACCAGACCGACTTCTTCGTCACCAACTCGCTCAACGCCTCGCTCGGCGCGGCCAGCCCGACCGAGTTCGAGGCCGGGGGCATCGCCTACAGCCAGCTCGTCGCCAACCTCGACATCAGCCGCGAAATCGAGATCGGCGGGATCGAATCGCTGATCGTGTCCTTCGGGACCGAGTGGCGGCGTGAGGAATACCAGCTCACCGCCGGGGAGCCCGACAGCTTCCGGGCCGGCCCGGTGCGGGTGGGGGCCAACAATCCCTTCATCACCGGCGCGGGCGCGACCGCCTTCGCGGCGCCCGGCAGCCAGGTCTTCCCCGGCTTCCAGCCGCGCATCGGCGGGGTCGACGTGACGCTGCCCAACAGCCGCGAGAACGTGTCGCTCTATGCCGAAATCGACGCCGACATCTCCTCGGCCTGGAACGTCCAGGTGGCGGGCCGCTTCGAGGATTATACCGACTTCGGTTCGACGCTGAACGGCAAGATCGCCAGCCGTCTTTCCCTGGTAGACGGCTTCGCGCTGCGCGGCGCCATCTCGACGGGCTTCCGCGCGCCCTCGCTGCAGCAGCAGTTCTTCGCCGCGGCGGCCACCAACAACATCGGCGGCGTGCTGGTCGACGCGGTGACCCTGCCGGTCAACAACCCGGTGGCGATCGCACTCGGGTCGAGCCCGCTGAAGGCCGAGAAGTCGGTCTCCTGGTCGGCGGGCGCGGTGTTCGACCGGGTCGACGGGCTCAACGTCACCTTCGACTATTACCAGATCGACATCGACGACCGGATCGTGCTGACCGACAACCTCACCGCCAACCGCGACGCGGCCGGCGCGCCCTCCGGCGCCAACCCGGGGCGCGGCATCGCCCAGATCCTGAACGACGCGGGCTTCACCAGCATCTCGGCCGCCCGCTTCTTCTTCAACGGCATCGACACCCGCACCCGCGGCTTCGACGCGATCGCCACCTATCGCACCCGGCTCGGCGATCTCGGCAGCCTTTCGCTGACCGCAGGCTACAACTGGAACGACGTCGACATCACCGGGCGCCGGACCAACCCGGGCAGCCTCGCGCAGGTGCCGGGTCTCGACCTGTTCGGACGGCTCGAGTCCCTGCGGATCGAGCGGGGCCAGCCGCGCGACCGCATCAATCTCGGCGCCGACTGGGACTGGAACTGGCTGAGTGCGACCGTGCGGGCCAACCGCTTCGGCGAGGTCTTCTCGCCCGGCGCGACCCCGATCAACGACCTGCTGCTCGAGCCGCGCTGGATCACCGACCTCGAAATCCGCCTGCGCCCGCAGGGCGGGATCGCGGAAGGGCTGGAGTTCGCCGTCGGGGCCAACAACCTGTTCGACCAGTATCCGACCGTCGCCCCGACCGGGCGCGCAATCGACCCGGTAACCGGGCAGCAGGCGAACCTTTCGGTCAACAACTACTTCCTGCCCTTCTCGTCCTTCTCGCCTTTCGGCTTCAACGGACGGTTTCTCTACGGGCGGGTGAGCTTCGTTTTCTGACGCGGCAGGGGGCGGGGGCACAGGCCGCCGCCCCTTTTGGTTCGCATGAAGTTTATTGCTAGATGTTATTGACAATATTTGGATCTAATCCCTATCCCGAACACCGGGTTTTGGGAGCGTCATGGGATATCACAAGGTCCATAGCCAGCTGCGGGCTCTCGAGGACAAGATCGGGCTCCGCGCGGTCCCGGCAGAGCTGGAGCTGCTGTTCCAGCTCTACGCGCACGACCGCCTGACCTCGGCCCAGCTGCTGCGCAATTCACGCTGTTCGATCGCGAACTTCAACATGCTGAAGAAGCGCTTGCTCGACTGCGGCCTGATCGAAACCGAGAAGGGCGATGGGGACGGGCGGATCGCCTATCTCAGGCTCGCCAGCCACGTCCGCGAGCAGTTCCAGTCGATCGACAGGACGGCCACGCCGCGCTAGGTCGGGATCGCGAAAACGAGAGCCCGAGAGACGTGGCGCGCCCGGCAGGACTCGAACCTGCTGCCTCAAGATTAGAAGTCTCGCGCTCTATCCAGATGAGCTACGGGCGCGCGCCGGGCCCGCCATTAGCGCGCTTTGCGACGGATGGAAATCGCGCTAACCCGCTCGGCGATGGAAAACACCGCCCCAACGCGCACGACGCCCGGCGCACCTCTCGATCCCGCCGCCGCCTTCGACCGTGATCCGACCGACGGCATCGTCGCGACCTCGCGCCCGCCGGTGACCTTCCGCTACTACGATCTCGTGATGGCGGCCTTTGTCGCGATCCTGCTGCTGTCGAACATCATCGGCGCGGCCAAGCTGACCTATGCGAGCGTGCCCTTCTGGCCGGCGGGCTGGTGGCCGGCGCCGGAGGGCACCTTCATCTACGGGGCGGGCATCCTGTTCTTCCCCTTGGGCTACGTGATCGGCGACGTGCTGACCGAGATCTACGGCTTCGCCCGCGCGCGGCGGGTCATCTGGGTGGGGACGGCGGCGATGGTGTTCCTCGCCTTCATGTCCTACGTCGTCACCGCCCTCCCGCCCTTCGCGGGATGGGAATGCGCCGCGAGCGGCTTCGGCGGCCCGCGCCCGATCACCTCCACCGCCGACGTCGGCGTGCCCGGCGGCGCGATCTGCCAGAGCACCTACGAGAGCGTGTTCGGCAGCACCTGGCGGATCGTCGTCGCCTCGATCACCGCCTTCTGGGCGGGCGAGTTCGTCAATTCCTTCGTCATGGCGAAGATGAAGGTGCTGACCAGGGGCCGCGCCCTGTGGACCCGCACCATCGGCTCGACCTTCGTCGGGCAGGGCGTCGACAGCCTGATCTTCTACCCCGTCGCCTTCTACGGCATCTGGACGACCGAGGCGGTGCTGACGGTGATGGTCACCAACTGGGCGCTCAAGGTCGCGTGGGAGGCGGTGCTGACGCCGGTCACCTACCTCGTGGTGGGCAAGCTCAAGGCCGCCGAGGGGGTCGACCTCTACGATATCGACACCGACTTCTCGCCCTTCGCGAGCAGCGAGGTGAAGGCGTAGGTCCATCCGGACCTAGAGCTCGATCTCCGGCACGACATCCACCCGCCAGCCGAGCCCGAGGCGCCCGGCGAGGAGCTTCATGTCCTTCTCGGTCGGCGAGCCGAACAGCGCCCCGTGGCTCTCGGCGAGTTGCAGCACCAGGGCGCCCTCCTCGATCCGGAGCCGGCTCACCTCGAGCGAGCGGCGCGACTGGCCGCCGAGACGCCGGGCGAGCCTGAGCGCCAGGCCCCAGCGCACCGCCTCCTCGAGCGCCTCGGCGCTGGCGAGGCTGCGCACCTCCTCGGGCAGGGCGAGCTGGTTGCCGTTGGCCGCGATCGCCGCGGCGAGCATCGCCCGCTCCCGTCCCTCGATCCCGATCCAGCGCTTGTGCAGCGCCCAGTTGATCGCCTGGGGCAGGCGGATGTTGGGCTCGATCTGCATCGAGGCGAGGCCGAGCATGATGGCGGCCAGCCGCAGCCGCTCGCTGCCGTGCTCGCGCGCAGGCGCCGCGTCGAGCGTCCATGCGGCCATGCGGGCGGCGAGCTGGGGCTCGGCGGCGCGCTGGCTGGCGAAGACCGCGACCCCCGCGAGCAGCGGGTCCTGGGTGCGGGTGTGATCGGGCAGGCGGTCGTAGAGCAGCCCCTCGCGCAGGCCCCAGGACGAGAACACCACCCGCTCGGGCGCCAGGCGGGCGAGCAGCGCCTGGAGCAGCACCGCCGCATCGGGAAGCTTCTCGGCGCGCATCGTCGAGATGCGGTCGCGGCCCTTCAGGACCTCGCTCTCGCTCCCCGCCAGCGTCACGGCAAGCTCCTGCGCGTCGGCGGCGTCGAGCGCATAGCCGTGCGGGTCGCTCAAGGGGTGGCCCTGCGCGGCCATGCAATAGACCGCCATCGCCCGCCAGGTGCCGCCCACGAGATAGAGCGTGCCGTTCTCCGCCGGAGCGCTCTCCGCAAGATCCCAGCCGGCCTTCTTCAGCGCCTTGTCGAGCGACTTGCGCATCTCGCCCCGCGCCGCTTCGCCCTTGCGGTTGCCGGGCCGGTGTTCGGGCAGGCGCAGCGTGCCGAGCGGAAGGCTGCTCGCACCATCGGTCGCACCGTCCGCCACGCGGACCAGCTCAAGGCTCCCGCCGCCGAGATCGGCAACGATCCCGCGCGCGTCGGGAAAGGCGCCGATCACGCCGTGGGCGCTGAGCAGCGCCTCCTCCTCGCCCGAGATCACGCGCGGCGAGAGGCCGATCGCGCGCAGCTCGGCGGCGAAGGCCGCGCCGTTCGCCGCGTCGCGCACCGCCGCCGTCGCGACGGTCTCGACATCGGTGATGCCGAGGTCCGCGAGCAGCAGGGCGAAGCGCTTGAGGCCCCGCAGCGCGAGCGCCATCGCCTCGTCGGCAAGCCGGCCCGTGGCGGCGATCTCGCGGCCGAGCTTCGCCGTCACCTTCTCGTTGAGCAGCACCGTGGGCGCGCGCATCGTGCCGCCATAGACCACGAGGCGCACCGTGTTTGAGCCGATGTCGATGATCGCGCGCTCGCCCGTGCTGCCGCCGAGCGCGCCATTGCGGTCTGCCCGCCGCTGGCGCCAGCTCATGCCACGGCCCCCCGTCGCAAGGAGAGCTTGGGCACCGCGCCTGCCTCCAGCGCCCCGCCCCGCCCGGACAGCGAGGGGTTGGTCATGAAGTAGCGGTGGCAGTTGAAGGGCTTGGCCCCCGGCTCGGTCTCGACCCGCGAATAGCTCCCGTCGGGGTGCAGCCACCAGCTTTGCTCGGTGTCGAGCATGTTGGCGAGCAGCACCTGCTGGAGCACCTGGTCGTGGACCGTGCGATTGAGGATCGGGATCAGCGTCTCCACCCGGCGATCGAGGTTGCGGCTCATCATGTCGGCCGAGGCGATGAACACCGCCGCCTCGGCGCTCGGCATGGGGTTGCCATTCGCGAAGGCGTAGATGCGGCTGTGCTCGAGGAAGCGGCCGATCACCGACTTGACGCGGATGTTCTCCGACAGGCCGGCGATGCCCGGGCGCAGCGAGCAGATGCCGCGCACCACCAGCTCCACCTGCACGCCGGCGTTGCTCGCGGCATAGAGCCGGTCGATCACCCCCTCGTCGGTGATCTGGTTGCACTTGAACCAGATCGCGGCCGGCAGGCCATTGCGGGCATTGGCGATCTCGGCGTCGATGCGCGCGTAGATCTCCTCGCGCAGGTCGATGGGGGCGATGTGGATGAGCTCCAGCGCGTGCGGCTCGACATAGCCGGTGACGAAGTTGAACATCTTGGCTGCATCGCGCCCCAGTCGCGGATCGGCGGTGAAGAAGCTGAGGTCGGTGTAGACCTTCGCGGTCACGGGGTGGTAGTTGCCCGTCCCGAAGTGGCAGTAGGTGCGGAAGGTGTCGCCCTCGCGCCGCACCACCATCGCGACCTTGGCGTGGGTCTTCCAGTCGGTGAAGCCGTAGATCACCTGCACGCCCGCGCGTTCGAGCTTGCTCGCCCACTGGAGGTTCTGTTCCTCGTCGAAGCGGGCCTTCAATTCCACCACGGCGGTCACCGACTTGCCGGCCTCCGCCGCCTCGATCAGCGCACCGATCACCGCCGACTGGCTGCCGGCGCGGTAGAGCGTCTGCTTGATCGCCACCACGTCGGGATCGGCGGCGGCCTGGCGAATGAAGTCGACCACCACCTCGAAGCTCTCGTAGGGGTGGTGGACGATGATGTCCTTCTCGCGGATCGCCGAGAAGGCATCGCCGTCATGCTCGCGGATGCGCTCGGGGAAGCGCGGGGAATAGGCGTCGAACTTGAGGTCGGGCCGGTCCTCGTTCACGATCTCGGCCAGCCCGTCGATGCCGATCATGCCGTCGGTCTTGATGAGCGCCGCCTCGTTGATGCCGAGCTGTTCGAGCAGCAGGGCTTCCGCCGCGGGGTCAAAATCCTCGTCGATCTCGAGCTGGATGACCTGGCCCCGCCGGCGGCGCTGGATCGCGCTGCGGAAGGTGCGCACGAGGTCCTCGGCCTCTTCCGCGATCTCGATGTCGCTGTCGCGCAGCACCCGGAACAGCCCGTCGCCCTGGATCGAGAAGCCGGGGAACAGCGCCTCGGCATAGCGCTGGATCAGCCGCGCGATCGAGATGTAGAGCGCCCCGCCCCCCGATCCGTTGGCGCCCGTCACCTCGTCGGGCACGCGCACGAAGCGGGGCAGCGCGCTGGGGATCAGCACCATCTCGATCAGCTGCTCGCGGGTGTCGTTGCGGGTCAGCGTGAAGAGCAGGCCCAGCCCCTCGTTCTGGACGAAGGGAAAGGGGTGCGCCGGGTCGAGCGCCTGAGGGGTGATGATCGGCAGGATCTCGTTGAGGAAGTATTGCTTGAGCCACGTGTGCACGGCCGGGCTGACGCGCTCCTCGTCGGCGACGTGGATGTCCGCCTCCGCGAGCCCGTCGCGCAGGCTCCGCCAGATCGCCTGCTGCTGCTGCGACAGGTCGGCGAGCTTCTCGCGGATCGCGGCGAGCTGCTGGGTGGGGCTGCGCCCGTCGATCGAGGGGGTGGCAAGGCCGCGCTGCACCTGCCCGACGAGGCCGGCGACGCGGATCATCATGAACTCGTCGAGATTGCTCCCCGAGATCGAGAGGAAGCGCAGGCGCTCGAGCAGCGGATAGGCCTCGTTGCAGGCCTCGGCGAGCACGCGCTGGTTGAACTGGAGCCACGAGAGCTCACGGTTGAAGTAGGGGGATTCGTCGGGGCCAAGCTCGGGCATCTGGGCAGCGCCCGCGGCGGCGGGGCGGGGCTCGTGGCCGATCGGTGACGTACTCATCGCGTTCCTGTTCCGCCTGCCCTCGCCGTGGCGCGGCGCAGGCTCCTTCCGCGCAACACCGCGCGCGGGGCGCATGTGTTCGCACTCGGAGCGAGTGTAAATGCGAATGAAGGGCTTGTCACACGAATGTCAACGAGGCGGGGTGCCCGTGATGCCACCTGCGGTGGCGCAGACCGCCCGCCCCGCCTCCCCGCCCGGCCGCCAATGATACCATCAGGATATGGTGGCCGGGTGGGGAGGCGGGGCGGGTGGTCTGCTCGCGCCAGCTAAAGCAACGCGCGGCTCTCGGCGATGCTGGTGATGCCGCGCTTGCCGTTGGCGTCGCGGCCCAGCTGCACGATCACGTCGATCACGCTCGCGGCATAGGCGATGGTGTCCGAGCGGGTGAGGCCGATCCCGGTCTGCATCACCATCAGCGCCAGTTGCTCGAGCGCGCCGCGCAGGCTGTTCGCATGGATCGTCGAGAAGCTGCCCGGGTGCCCGGTGTTGATCGCGCGCAGGAAGCTCACGCTCTCCGCGCCGCGCAGCTCGCCGAGCACGATGCGGTCGGGCCGGAGGCGCAGCGCCGCCTGGAGCAGCTCGTTGGCCGTCACCTTGGCCTCGCCGAGCTCGCCCTTGACCGCCACCAGGCCGACCGCGTTTGCGCCGGGAAACTTGAGCTCCGGCGTGTCCTCGACCAGCACCACGCGCTCCTCGGGCGGGATCTCGCCGAGCATGGCGTTGAGGAAGGTCGTCTTCCCGGTGCTCGTGCCGCCCGAGATGAGGATCGTGCGCCGCGCGCGGATCGCGGCGCGCAGGAAGGCGATCGGCTGGGTCTGCGGGTCGGGCAGGTCGAAGGTCATCTCGCCCGCGAGCGGCCCGGTGTCATAGGCATCGAGAGGCAGGTCGAGGCGGCGGTGGCGGCGGATCGCCATCACCCAGTGCTGGCGCGCCGCCGGCGGCCCGCAGAACTGCACGCGCGCGCCGTCGGGCAGGGTCGCGCCGAGCAGCGGGTGCTCGCGGTTGATCCCCTGGTGGCTGACGCGGGCGACCTGTTCGGCGAGGCGCTGCACCAGCCGGTCGTCGATTTCCGGGGTGACGATGCGCTGCATCCCCGGGCTGGCGGCATCCTCGATCCACACCTCGCCGGGGCGGTTGACCATGATCTCGGTCACCGTGTCGCGCTCCAGCCAGCAGCGGAACGGGGCGAGATAGGCGTCGAGATAGACCGAGCGCTCCACCGCGGGCGGCGCGGCGGCGTCGTCCAAGCTCTCGTCCTCCTGCCCCATCAGCCGGTGGATCTCCGCGCTCATCGCCGACCTAGCCGACCGTGCTGAAGTCGAGGTCGCGCGCGGTGAAGACGCGGATCGGCTCGCCCATGCGCACGCGGATCGTGGGGCTGATCTGGCCCTGCGACTGCACCGCCGAATTGGCCGCGCCCTGCGCGCCGCCGGCGACGATCACGCCGCCCACGCCGCCCGTGGCGATCGCACCGAGGCCGCCCACCACCGAGAGCAGCAGGCCCGAGCCGAAGCGCTGGAAGAAGTGGCTGTTGACGTCGCCCTCGAGCCCCGTCGCCCCGTCGAATCCGACCGCCGGCGAGGCCAGGTTGACCGAGACGCCGTCGGGCCGGATCAGCCGCGTCCAGATCACGTAGGCGCGCTTCTGGCCCTGCTGCACGCCCGCCTGGTACTGGCCGATGAGGCGCGAGGAGCGGGGCACGAGGATGCGCTTGCCGTCGAAGCTCCTGACGTCCTGGCTGACCACCGCGCGCACATAGCCGGGCACGTCGGTGTTGATCGCGGTCTCAAGGATCGCGGGGATGAGCGTGCCCTCGGTGACGGTGGTCGAGGGGTTGGTCATGGCGCGGGCCTGCGCGGGCGCGCCGCCCACTCCGCCGACGCGGCTGGCGAAGGCGGCCGCGGCGCCCGTCCCGGCGACCTCCGCGCCCGGCGTGCCCGGCGCGGCACCGACCGGCGCCTCGGCGAGGCGCAGGCCCCGCGCGGTGCTGGCGTCGAAGACGAGCTGCGGGCTCGCATAGGGATTGACCGCGCTCGCCGGCATGGCGTTGGGATCGTTGACGAAGACCGGCGCGGGGGCCGGGTCGGCCTGCGGCACGATCGGCACAGCGCCGGGCTGCTGCGCCGGGTCCTCGACGGGCGCGACCGGCGCGGGCACGGCGGCAGCCTGCGGCGGCGCGACGTTCGGATTGCCGATCCCCTGCGGCTCCGCGGTGCGGGCGGCGTTCATTGCCCAGAAGGTCACCGCGCCAAGCAGGCCGACGACGAGCACCCCGGCGGCGAGCCCCACCCCGTCGCCCTTCGCCTTGCGGTCGGTGACCGCGGGGAAGGCGGCGCGGCTCGCGAGGTCGATGATCTCGGCGCTCTCGCGGGTGCGCGGATCGACGGCATCGCCGCCCTCGCCCTTCTTGGGCGGCAGTCGCATGGCCAGGCGCATCAGCGGGTCTCCTTGGCGAAATCACTCGTCATGTCGGTCACTTCTTCTTCTTGCCGCGCGGCGCGGTGAGGCCCGCCTGCCGCGCCGATGGCTTCATCGGGCCGGTGTTGGTGAGGGTTGCCGTGTCGCGGCCCGAGCGCAGGATGACCTGCGGGGGCACGCCCTCGACCACCACCGTGTCGCCGCGCACCGTGTAGTTCACCGGACCTTCCTCGCCCTCGACATTGGTGACGAGAATGGCCGGGATGGCAGTGCCTTGCGGCCAGGTGAGGAACAGCGCGTCGCCATCGTCGAAGGCGCGCACGGGGAGCAGCTCGGCATTGCCGGCGCTCGCCCAGCCGAAGTTGAGGCGGGCGGGATCGAGGATCGCGGTCGGGTCCTGCGCGGCGGCCATCTCGACCGGGTCGGCCTTGGCGCGCAGGGCCTCCGCCTCGGCCTCCGCGAGGGCCGCGAGGCGGGCTTCCTCGGCCGCCTTCTCGAGCTCGGGATAGCGGAACTGGAGCACGTAAAGCGCTGAATTCCGCGGCGAAGCCACGAGGTCGAAAAGGTAGGTCCGCTTGTCGGTGACGACCGTCATGTTGGTCCGCGCGGCGGGCTCCAGGGGCTTCACGAAGAGGATCGTCTGCGCCTTGTTGGGCTGCACCTGCCAGGCACCGCTGTCGCCGATCGCGACGTTCTCGATGAGTTCGTCGGGGGCGAACTTGATGGTGGTCTGGACCTTCACCATGCCGTCGATCCGCACCACGGCGTTCTCGTCGAACACGAGCGTTTTCAGCCGGTTGTCCTGCGCGGCAAGGGGGGCGGCGAGCGCCAGGGCGAGGCTCGCGAGGAGCACGGGGCGGATCATCGGTAAGTCTCCGGAGGGGGGGCTTTGACGGCGGGCGCGGGGGCGGCCTGGGGCGCCGTGCGGAACCGGTTGCCGATCCCGCGGGTGCGCGCGGCGGCGGGGGCCAGGGGAGCGACCTGCCCGCCCCCGCCGCCGGTCGCCAGCACGCGTGTTTCACGTGAAACATGGCCCGCAGGCCCCGTGTCGTTGGCGGCGACGACGGTCTGGGCGGGGGCGACGTCGACCCTGCGGGGGGTCAATCCGGGGCCAAGCGGGGTCTGCGCGGCGCCGCGCGGGGCCATGACAACGGGCTGCGGCGCGGGGGCCGGGCGCAGCGCCTCGGAGCTGCGCTCCCGCTCGCGCGAGGGAACGAGGCCGAACACCTGCCAGCCCTTCACCATCACCGAGGAGACCACCAGCGCCATGATCATCAGCATCGCATGGACGAAGCCGACCACGAAGAAGGCCATCGCCGCCTGCTGGTCGATCTGGCCCGGCACCGCGACCAGCGCGGCGAGCACGGGCACCGCCATCTCGAGCATGATCGAGCCGCCCAGCACCGCGAAGAGCGGCGCCAGCGCGACCATCGTCAGCCCCTTGAGCCAGCCGGTGAACAGGCCGCGCGTGCCCTCGAACAGGGCCATGACCACGAAGATCGGCCCGACCGCGAGCAGCAGCGCGAGCGCGATCCGCGCCGTCACGAGCAGGCCCACCGTGCCGAGCAGCAGCAGCATCGCCCCGATCCACATCATCCCGGGCGGGGAGAAGGCGCTGATGTCCTTGGTGTCCCCGCTCGCCTGCTGGACGGCGAGGAACACCACGTCGAGCTTCTGCGCGAAGACCCCCGTGGCGCTCTCCCCGCGGGTGCCGGTGAGGATGCCCGCGATCTGGTCCGGACCGCCGATGAAGATGTTGTAGAACACGCTCGAGAAGGCGACGAAGCTGGTCGCGAAGGTCAGCACCAGCCCCAGTGTCATCATCTTGGGCACCAGGGCGCGCACCGACAGGTTCGAGCGGCCGAGCATCAGCGAGAGGCCGAAGAAGGCGACGTAGAGCCCGAGCAGCAGCGTGAGCGCGAAGGCGAGCTCGCCGCCGCTGCCGAACAGGCGGTTGAAGGCCTGTTCCGAGACGCCGCTGGCGATGCAGTCGACCGCGGTGAGCGCCGCCGAGACGCCGGAGCCCATCGACTCCGCGGCCATGTCGCACGCCGCGTTCATTCCGCGGCCTGCCACAAGGTGTCGTCCTCGGGCTCGCCCGGCCAGGCGCGCCCCGTCAGCGGCGGATACCAGGCGGACGGCTGATCGCCCACCGCCTCGCGCAGCAGGTCGAGGCGGCGCACCGCGCTCTCGCGGCCCGAGAGGATCGTCAGCACTTCCGGGGCCCCCGACAGGTCGAGGCGGACGACCACGCTCGCATCGGGCTGGCGCACCAGGAAGGCGCGGCTGTGCGCGGGAAGCGAGCGGATCAGGGCGAATTCGTGCGCGGTGAGGCCGAAGCCGTCGATGTAGTCCTCGGGCCGGGCGCGGCTGTTGGGCATGAACACCATCGTCGCGGTCTGCTCGACCAGCGCGGTGGAGATCCTGCTGTCGAGCGCATCGCGCGCGGACTGCGTGGCGAAGCCGACCAGTGCGTTCCTCTTGCGCAGCGTCTTCAGCCAGTCGCGGATGCGCGCGGCGAAGACCTCGTCGTCCAGCGCCTTCCAGCCCTCGTCGATGAGGATCATGGTCGGCTGCCCGTCCAGCCGCTCGTCGATGCGGTGGAAGAGGTACATCATGGTCGGCGTGCGCAGGCGCGGGTTCTCGAGCAGCGCGGTCATGTCGAAGCCGAGCACGCGGGTGTCGAGATCGAGGAGGTCGCGGGCGTTGTCGAACAGCCAGGCGTGCTCGCCCTGCCCGATCCAGGCCGCGAGCCGGTCCGCGAGGTCGCCGGGCTGCGGGCGGCGGGTGCCGGAGAGCAGCTCCTTGAAGTGCCGCATGCGCCGCAGCGAGGGGTCGTTGGCATAGGTCGCATCGACCGCGGCCGAGATGGTCGCGAACTCCTCCGGCCCGTCGGCCTTGAGCAGCACCGCGAGCCAGTCGCGCAGGAAGGCGCGGTTGGCGGGGGTGTCGGGGAGCGCGAGGGGGTTGAAGCCGGTGGGCGCGCCCGGCGCGATCCGGTCGTAGCGCCCGCCAATGCCGCGGATGAACAGCTCCGCCCCGCGGTCCTTGTCGAAGAGGATGGTGCGCGGCTTGAACTTCTGCGCCTGCGCGGCGAGGAAGTTCATCACCACGGTCTTGCCCGAGCCGCTCGGCCCGATGACCGAGAAGTTGCCGAGGTCGCCGTGGTGGAAGTTGAAGAAGAACGGCGTGGCGCTGGTGGTCTCCAGCAGCGTCACCGCATCGCCCCAGTGATTGCCGCTCGCCTGCCCGAGGGCAAAGCCGTGGAACGAGCCGAAGCCCGCCATGTTGGCCGAGGAGATCAGCGCGCGGCGCACGATGTATTCCTCGTTGCCGGGGAACTGCGCCCAGAAGGCGGGCTCGAGATTGGTGTCCTCGCGCACCGCGATCGCGCCCGTGTCGGCAAGCGCGGCGGCGCAGGCGGCCATCGCGTCGTCCAATGCCGGAAGCGTCGCGGAGCGCACCAGCACGGTCAGGTGATGGTCGCCGAAGCCCACCGCCCCGTTGCCCAGCGCATCGCGCGCGGCGAGCATCTCGGCACGCTCGGCGGCGGCCTCCTCGTCGACCGAGCGCGAACGCCTGAGGGCAAGGTCGATGCGCTCCTTGGCGGTGGTGCGTTCCGAGGGCGCGTAGCTTTCCGAGACGACCATCTCGAAGGGCAGGCGCAGCAGGTTGTCGAGCAGGCCCGGCGAGGTCGCCTCGGGGTAGTCCTTGAGGCCGAGGATCGCGGCGAAATCGGGGGCGGCGCTGCCGCGCAGCTCCATCGCGTCGAGCCCGAAGGAGGCGCGGCGATAGGGCAGCATGTGGCCGATGTCGGTCTCGGGCGCAGGGCGGCGCACCGGGCGCATCTCGCCGTTGTAGAGCGCCGAGAGCAGCTCGAGCATCTCCGAATTGGTGCCGCCCGCGCCGCTGTAGTCGCCGAGCACCGCCGCGCCATATTGCTGGAGCGAGGCGACCAGCCCGGTGATCGCCGCCTTGAGGCTGCGGATGTCCTTGGGGTCGGGCTCCAGCTCGTCCTGGCGGGCGCGCGAGAAGAGCTTGCCCATGCGCTCGGGCAGGCCCGTCTTGCCGCGCGCGGGGCGGCGGATGAGGGTCACGAACTGGTCGTTGATGAACAGCGATCCGCCCGCGAGCCGCTCCTTCCAGCGCGCGTCGATGTGGCGCGACAGCGGGTCGGGGAACTCGGCGTCGAGTTCCACCTCGACCCGGCGGCGGATCACGTGATGGTAGAGCACGAAGCGCGCATCGAGCGTCGAGCGCAGCATCACCTCGCGGGTGGCGGCGTGGGCGTTGAGGGCGTCGCTGTCCTCGGTCTCGAAGAGGAGGCCGGGGACCTGGATGGCGCTCATCACGCTGCCGTCGCGCAGCAGCACGGTGTTCTCGTCGACGAGGCGCGCATAGGGCAGGCGGTCGCCGACCCGGGCTTCCTTGGCGCTCCACGCGGCGGCGCCGATCCATTTATGGGGCATAGGAGTTGCATCCCCAGCGCTTGAAGTTGGGCACCCGCGGGCACTTCGAGACCCTGGTGATCCACAGGTCGAAGATGCGCGGTTCGCGCAAGCTAGCGAAGTAGCCGATCACGTGCATCACCAGCGGCACCATCAGGAAGCCGACCAGGAACAGCCCATTGGTGATCAGCAGGTTGCGCAGGATCAGGAAGGCGATCGTCGTCACCATCATGTTGATGATGAAGAAGTTCATCGTCACGCCGGCGAACATCTGCGGGCGGGTCAGCGCGCGGTGGACGGGGTGGCGGACGAGGTCGCTCATCAGCCTGCGGCCGACTGGATGCCGGCGACGATGGTGGTCGCGCCGAACAGGATGAAGACGCCGATGATGACGGTCGCGCCGAAGCGCCAGTTCATCCGGCCGGTGAGCATCATGAAGCCGATCGCCGCGACCGCCATCACCGCGATGGTGGTGGCGACCGTGCCGAGCAGCGTGCCCTGGAGCCAGAGCAGCGCGTTGTTGATCGGGCCCGAGCCGGCGGGGTCGGCGCCCTGCGCGAGGGCGGCGGAGTGGGCGCTCGCGAGCGCGAGGGCGGCGGCGATACGGGCGGGGAAGCGGAACTGCGGCATCATGTCTTTCTCGGTTGAACCTTGCGTGTTGCGGCGGCGCGGCGGGTCACTGGCCCGCGGGGCGCGAATGGTTGGCGAGCCGGCCCATGATCGCGGCGACATAGTGCCGCGTCTCGCGGATCGCGGGGATGCCGCGCGCGCGCTCGACGCGGCCCGGGCCGGCATTGTAGGCGGCGAGCGCCTTCTCGAGGTCGCCGTCGAAGCGGTCGAGCTGTTCGCGCAGGTAGCGCGCCCCGCCCTCGAGATTGGCAAAGGGATCGTGCGGGTTCACGCCGAGATAGCGCGCCGTGCCGGGCATCAGCTGGGCGAGGCCCTGCGCACCGACGGGCGAGCGCGCGTTCTCGTTCCAGCGGCTCTCCTGCCACACCACCGCCTCCATCAGCGCGGGCGAAAGGTCGAAGCGCTCGGCGAGCTCGGCGATCTTGGCGGCATAGCGCGCCGGGATGCCCGCGGCGTGGCGCGCCGGATCGGCGATGGCGATGTCGGGGAGCTGCGGCAGGGCGGCGAGATCGGCGGACAGCGGCGCGCCGAGCGCGGCAGGCTCGGCCACCGCGTCGCGCGCGGCGAGCGGCCCCGCCACCCAGCGGGCCCCGTCCGCGCCGAGTTCGAGCACGTCGGCGCGCGCCTCGGCCGCCGGGCCCAAGGCGAGAGCAAAACCCGCAGAAGCAATGATGACGCGGCACACCGCGGCGAGAATCATCTCTCGGCCCTCCAGAATGTCCCCATTTGTCTAACCTAAATGACAAGCGGGTGACAGGCTCGAGGTTGTGTCAAAAGCAAAGCGCGCGCAGCTTTTCGCGAAAACGGGCGGGTGACGCCGCTGCGCAACCCGCCCGCTCACCCCGTTTTATGGTTCAGTCGCGAAGGGTCAGCTGGCCGGCGTGGGTCGCCGCGGGGCGGAACTCGCCGCGCTCGAGCATTTTGATCGCCTTGCGCGCGAGGCGGCGCGAATCCGTGGCGGTGCCGTCGGCGGTGTCGAGCTCGACCACCTCGTGACAGGCGAGCGCCTGCTGGAAGGCGGCCTTGGCCTTGGCGTCCTCGCCCGCCTGGGCATAGGCGATGCCGAGATTGATGAGCACCGCGGCGTCATGCGGATTGGCCGCGCTCGCCTTCTCGAGCGTCGCGAGCGCCTTGTCGGCCTGCCCGGCGGCGAGCGACCTCGCGGCGAGTTCGGGCGCCTCGGACAGGGCCGCGGACAGCGGGGCGACGGGCGCGCCGGCCGGCGGGCTCGCCAGCATGAGCGCGAATGCGACAGCGGTAACGGACATCGGCATGGCTCCTCTTCAACAGGATGCATGATGCCGTGTCGCGGATGCGAATGCAACGAAACTGTAACATTGTAATTTCTTTGTAATACGGACACGCAAGCGGCTGTTCTCTATCAGATTTTATGTGACGGCGCGCAGCATCCATCCCTTTCCGGCGCCCATCGACCCCGGTCACATTTGTCTTTCTTCGGTCATAATGAGTTCCGTGACACGCGGCTGTAATGCTGCAAGAATTCTGTCACGGGGCACCCCTAGCGAGCGGCCAGCGCATCAAGTCACGCGCCACATCCGATTCTCGGCTCAAGAGGGGACCGCACGCTGTGAAAAACATTCAACGCACTCTGATTCTGGGTTGCAGCCTGGTCGCTCTGGCGGGCTGCGGCGCGGACGAGATCGTCTCGCCCGGCACCGGCGGCAACATCATCATCAACAACCCGCCGGCTCCGGCTCCGACCGCAAGCCCCAGCCCGAGCCCGACCGGTGGCACCGTCACCCCGGCCGCCGGCTGCCCGACCATCGCCACCGCGGCGGGCCTCACCGACGTCGGCACCATCAGCGGCCCGACCGGCACCTACCGCGTGTGCCGCCTGCCCGCGACCTTCAACACCAACGACACCCTGCGCTACATCCCGGGCCTGCTCTACGAGATCAACGGCCGCGTGAACGTCGGCACCGACCTCGGCTTCGCCCCGGTGCAGGGCCAGAACGGCGTGAGCCTGACCATCGAGCCGGGCGTGATCCTGTTCGCCACGGGTTCGAGCTTCCTCGTCGCCAACCGCGGCAACCGCCTGATCGCCGACGGCACCGCCGCCCGGCCGATCATCTGGACCAGCCGCGACAACGTGCTCGGCCTCGCCAACGACAACACCGACCAGCAGTGGGGCGGCGTGGTGCTGCTCGGCCGTGCGCCGGTGTCGGACTGCCTCACCGGCGTGTTCAACACCACCGCCAACCCCAACGCCAACCCGACCTGCGAGGGCCGTCTGGAAGGCGCGGCGACGCTCACCCCGTTCGGCGGCAACACGCCCAACGACACCTCGGGCTCGATGCGCTTCAACCAGATCCGCTACTCGGGCTTCGAGCTGGCGCCGAACAACGAGCTCCAGTCGCTGACCACCGGCGGCGCGGGCTCGGGCACGGTGATCGAGAACATCATGAGCTTCAACAGCTCGGATGACGGCCTCGAATTCTTCGGCGGCGGCTTCAACACCCGCAACTGGGCGATCATCGGCGCATCGGACGATTCGATCGACGTCGACACCGGCGCGATCATCAACATGGACACCGTGATCGCGGTGCAGCGTCCTACCACCGGCGACCGCCTGATCGAGCTGGATTCGCCGAACGTCGCGACTACGACCCCGTCGAACGCGCTCCCGCAGACCCGCCTGCAGGTGAACAACTTCACCTTCGTGGCGCGCGCAGGCGCCCCGCAGGTCGTCCAGGCGCGCGGCGGCGCGGCGCTCGGCCTCACCAACGGCGTGATCCGCGCCGGGACCAACCACTGCTTCCAGATCGACGAGCCGGCCACGCTGGCGGCGATCATCGGCGTGGATTCGGTGGTCGGCAACTGCCCGGCCGATCCGATCCGCGGCGGCGCGGGCGTGACCAATCCCGAGGCGGCGGCGCGCATCAACCAGGGCACCAACAACAACTTCGCCTTCACGATCACGCTCACCAACAACGTGATCAACGGCGCGGGCGAGACCGGGCGGACGGCGTTCAACGCCAACAGCCGCTCGACCTTCTTCCCGACCCGCAACTACATCGGTGCCATCCCCGACACCGCGACCTTCAACAGCCTGTTCCAGAGCTGGACCTGCAACTCGTCCACTCAGAACTTCAACAGCCCGCTGGGCAACTGCACCTCGCTGCCTGTCTTCAGCTGATAGGGGCCTATGGCAGTCGGGAGGCGCTCCGCGGAGTGCCTCCCGGATGCTGTTCGCGGGCGCGTCACGCCCGCCGATTTTCAAGAGGCATTCATGAGGGGGCCTTGTTTTATGTCGAAGGGTACGCGCCTGGCAGGGTTGCTGCTGCTGACCACGTCGCTGTGCTGTCCTGCACTCGTCCACGCACAGGACGCGGGCGAACCCGCCGGGACGACCGCGGACACGGACCCGGACCTTGCCGACGAGGATGACGACTACGTCGGGCCGGACGTCTCGATCCCCGGCGGCGGCATCATCGTCACCGGGCGGCGCGGCCGCAACCCGGAACGCGCCTCCGGCCAGGTTCTCACCGTGCTCTCGGAAGCGGACATTGCCCGCACCGGCGAGGGCGACATCGCCGGCGCGCTCGGACGGGTCAGCGGCCTCTCGCTGGTCGGCGACGGCCGGGTCTTCGTGCGCGGCCTCGGCGACCGCTACTCGCTGGCGCTGCTCAACGGCCTGCCGCTGCCCAGCCCCGAGCCGCTGAGCCGCGTGGTCCCGCTCAACATCTTCCCCACCAGCGTGATCTCCTCGGGCTTGGTGCAGAAGACCTATTCGGCCAACTTCCCGGCGGAGTTCGGCGGCGGCGTCATCAACCTCACCACCAAGGCGATCCCGCAGAACGACTTCCTCGAGCTCAGCGTCGGGGCGGGCGGCGACACGCTCACCACCTTCCAGAACGGCCTCACCTATTTCGGCAGCCGCTGGGACACCTTCGGCTTCGACAACGGCAACCGCGACTTCCCCACGGCGCTCCAGGGCCTGATCGCGAGCGGCACCGCGGTCAACAACGCGCCCGCCGCGGTGCAGCGCCAGCTGGTCGGGCAGGTCATGCCCTACAACCTCGTCACCCTGCAGAAGAACGACACGCTGCCGGCCAACTTCTCCGGCAACATCAGCGGCGGGGCCTCCTTCGAGATCGGCGACGGCAACTATCTCGGCGTGATCGCCACGGTCGGCATCACCAACAGCTGGCGCAACCGGACGGTGGCCAGCCAGCAGTTCGGTGCGGCCGAGGAAGGCCAGATCATCTTCGATTCCAACACCTTCGTCACTGACAACAAGGTGCTGGTGAACGGCCTTGTCGGCTTCGGCCTCGACGTCGGCGATCACCGCATCCGCTGGACCAACCTGTTCATCCGCGACACGCTCAAGACCGCCCGCCTCGCCACCGGCTTCGACGCCTTCACCGACATCACCCGGCCATTCGAATTCCAGACCCAGCAGACGGGCTGGTTCGAGCGCCAGTTGATGGACACGCAGCTCGTCGGCGAGTTCGAGTTCGACCGGCTGAAGGTCGACCTGCGCGGGGGCTACGCGCAGACCGACCGCGAGGCGCCCTACAACGCGATCGTGCCCTACATCCGCACCAACATCCCCGGCGACCCTTTCGGCGACAAGTTCGTGGTCGACGTAGGGGCCCGCGTCGGCGGCACGGAGCGCATCCAGATCGGCTTCGAGGACCTGCGCGAGAAGCTGTGGTTCGGTAGCGGCGATGTGACCTACGAAGTCAGCAACAACCTGTCGGTGACGGCCGGCTACGCCTATTCGGACACCTCGCGCCGCTCGCTGTCCTTCATCATCCGCCCGCTGCTCGCCTCGACCGCGGAGCGCGACACGATCCTGCGGGCCGTCGGCCTGTGGCAGCCGGGCCTGATCTTCGGCGGCTCGACGCTCGCCACCGACGAGAACGGCGTCGGCTTCTTCAACGTCACCGCGTCGGACCCCACCCCCTTCCCCGTGTTCGACGCGGCGCTGAGGGTCCATGCCGGCTACGGCCTCGTCCGCTACCGTCCGCTCGACGGCCTCAGCCTCGAGGGCGGCCTGCGCTTCGAGGACGGGTTGCAGACCGCCGCGCCAGACCCGGTGTTCGGCGCCGGCTTCGAGCCGACCCCGACCCGCATCGCCAACCAGTACCTGCTGCCCTCGGGCACGGTGACCTGGGAGGTGACGAGCGACCTGCAGCTGCGCCTCGCCGCCTCGCAGACCATCGCCCGCCCGCAGTTCCGCGAGCTGGTCGAGCAGACCTATTTCGATCCGGAATCGAACCGCCGCTTCCGCGGCAACCCCTTCCTGCTCGACAGCGAGCTCATCAACCTCGAGGCGCGCGCCGAATACTACCTCGGCGGTCGCCGCAAGGTGAGCCTCGCCGGGTTCTACAAGAAGATCGACAACCCGATCGAGAACTTCCTCATCACCGCCCCGGGCGTGATCGAGACGAGCTTCGCCAACGCGCCGAGCGCCCGGCTCTACGGGGCGGAGCTCGACGCGGCCTACACGTTCGACCTCGCCGGGTGGGGGGGCAGCTTCTTCGAGAACAAGCAGATCCTCGTCCTGCTCAACTACACCTTCACCCAGTCGAGCCTCTCGGTTGGGCCCAACGACCTCGCGCCGATCCCGGGCAACACCAACCTCCAGGCGAACCAGCTGTTCGACGACGGCGCGCCGCTGGTCGGCCAGTCCGACCACGTCGCCAACCTGTCGCTGGGGATCGAGGACACCGAGCGCGTCCAGCAGGCGACCTTCCTCGTGAACTACGCGAGCAAGCGCGTCACCTCGCGCGGGGGCGCCCTGCCCGACGTCGTCGAGGTGCCGGGCGTCACCGTCGACTTCGTCGCCCGCTCGGCGGTGAACCTCGGCGGCCAGCCGCTCGAGGTGAGCTTCGACGTGCGCAACATCTTCGGACGCGACAACTTCGAGTTCCAGGAGATCAACGGCTTCCGCGCGGACATCAACACCTTCCGCGTCGGCACCAGCTTCTCGGTCGGGGTCAAGGCGCAGTTCTGACCGCCCGCCCGGCCGAAGCCAAAGAAGGGCCGCTCCGCCACCGGAGCGGCCCTTTTGCTTGGCAGGCAGGCCGCCGCCGAGCCTTTATCCCACCGCTTGCGCGCGCCCGCGCAACAAGCAGACGGCGGCGTCAGCAGCTGAGCCGGATCTCCTTCTGCCTCTTGAAGTATTCGATCTTGGCGCACCGCGTCAGAAAGGGGCGTGGTATCCGCAGCGAGAACACCGGTGGCGGTCCCTTGTGGACCGGCATCGTGACGACCATCTCCGAGGGATCGAAGCCGGGTGGTGGCTCGGGAAGATTGTCGCCCGAGCCTGATCCGTCGAGCCGGTCGCGAAGGCGCACGGCAATGGCATCGAAACGGAACGGTCCGATCACCAGCGGCCTGCCGAGCCTGACGAGCTGCACCGGCCGGTAGATCCCGAAGGCGATGTGCTCCTCCCAGACTTCGCCGGTGGCGACGCCGCCGTATGCTGCCGAAATGGCCGCGCCCGCCGCAGCCGATGCGACCGGATAGTCGCCCTCATCCTCCACGGCGAATTGGACCAGCATCTCGCCGCCCGCGTGCTTGAACCGGGCGCCTGCCGATCTGTTGAACCCGCCAACCAGCGGAAAGGCATGAGGCTGCGCGGATGTCCCCCCGAGCCGGATCGCGATATGGTCAAAGGGGATCGCATAGGGCCCCGCGATGCCGTCACCCGGTCCGCCCGATGCACCCTGGAACCAGAGCACTCGCGTCCTGTGCGGGACGCCCTCGATCACCAGGTTCATCGGCCGGTCCCTGCCTTCCAGCACCCGGGTGGAGCCGATCCGCAGGCGGCCCTTCCCGAAGGACGCGACAGGGGCACGATCGACCTCCAGCCTGGTCGCGGTATCCGGGTGCAGCGTGAGCCGATTGATGCTCCCGGTATGGAGCGCGATCTCCAGCATCGTGCCTTCGGCCGTGACCTGAAGGGGTTGGTCAAGATCGACCGTAAGCGAGCGATCCTGTGCGAAGCAGGGTTGGGCGGATATCGTCAGCATCGCAGCGAAGGCCGACGCGGCTGCCGTGCGGTGGTTCATCGGTCCCTACTCTGGCTGGAGCTCTGCCCATGATTCCCCTTGGATTACATAGCCTTCATGAGGAAGCAAGATGCAGGACACGGGTCGCCGGGCATCTCGAGCCGCAACGGCGGCGACGAGAGCGGAACCTGACGAGCAGGAATTTCCGCGAGCCGACTGAAGCGGCATACCGCTTTCGGATCGCGCATCGGCCCCGCGCATGGCGGGTCGGGGGTGGTTTCGCGCCATCTCTCCTCGCCGTCGCCCCGTGCTCGACATGGGGCTTGGCTTTTCTTTCTTCCGCATTGCCGCGATACTCGGCGCATGGAGAAAGGTGGCTGGGTGGCTTTCTGAAGGGCGGCTTTCACTAACACTTGTGCGTAAGAACTCAGCCGTCGGAGGGTTCACCCTTGTGCTTAGCCCGCAACGCCAAGGCTACCTCGACAATCCCCCCACCAATGACGACGCAGAACGCAAGACTGCTGGCCATGCTGCCGAAATCGGAAGTGAGCAGAACAACTGTGCCAATCATCTGGAGAACTAGAACGAACTGCAATGTTCTTTTCGACGTAAGGTAACTCATTGGTCGCACTCTCCAGAAAATTAACGTCTGTCGCGCCGAAACTGGCAGCATGACACGAAGTCCGCAATGGGCTCGGTTTGCGAATGGCGGCTGCTGGCGAACCTTAGCCCAAGCTGCCAGGCGGGTTCCGGGATCCGGCATCAGCCCTGCTCATGGCTGATCGTGGGTGGTTTTCTGCCGTCAGGTTGTGAAACCCA
>VFQU01000096.1_pt1 | contig 118067 bp, 102 predicted proteins | sample 3512311 | NCBI WGS metagenome assembly VFQU01 (sample SAMN10412377, study PRJNA504923) | tailings metagenome | isolation source: Relicate 3 Philex TSF3 active mining site | place: Philippines: Tuba, Benguet | collected 2017-08-29
AAGACCAACCCCATGAAAACTTTATCTTCCCAGAAGAGGTACTCCCACGTGGTAATGCCCTTTAAGGCTTAGGGAGATCATTAGACGTATATAGTTAGCCCTGCCCGCCGGCGGGGTTTTCTATGTTGGAAATGACTATAAAATTGATTGGGTTATATTCTTTAATTATCATTAGTTAATACCAATTAAAATATTTATTTGCTATAATTTTGCCGCCCATCGGTTCGGATCAATCTATTCTGTAAGTATTTTATTTTGCAAATTAAAAAATATTTGGAAGTACTTTAACAGTCTAGAAACCTAAATTTTACTCATGGTCTTGAATAGGTCTGGCTAAAATAGTCAAAAGCATGAGCCGTTGAGGAAAACCTGTGGACTTTGATTATGACCTGTTTGTGATTGGGGCCGGTTCCGGGGGCCTGGCAGCTTCTAAACGGGCGGCATCCTATGGAGCGCGGGTGGCGATTGCCGAAGGGGAAGATGTGGGCGGAACCTGTGTCGTGCGTGGTTGTGTCCCGAAGAAGTTGCTGGTGTATGGGTCTAAGTTTTCCCATCTTTACGACGATGCTGTCGGCTATGGCTGGAAGGCGGTTAAGTCAAAATTTAGCTGGCCAATCCTGATCACCAATGTCCAAAAGGAAGTCCATCGCCTCAGTCAAATCCATACGGATTTACTCGCTAAAGCCAATGTCGAACTGATTCCCCAGCGGGCCACCTTGATCGATCCGCATACTGTCCAGGTCGGAGATCGCCAAATCAAAGCGGCCAAAATTCTGATTGCGGTGGGGGGAGAAGCGATTAAACCGGAAATTCCCGGCATTGGGTTGAGTATTACCTCACGGGAAATGTTTTTACTCCCCAAGCAACCGAAAACTTTAGTTGTCCTGGGGGCGGGCTACATCAGTGTTGAGTTTAGTGGGATTATGCAGGGCCTGGGTACAGAAGTTACGCATTTGGTGCGGGGTGAGCGACCGTTACGGGGGTTTGATCAGGATATTCAAGACGGGGTTTATGAAGGGATGCTGAATCATGGCATTAAGATGGTGCCCAATATTGAACTCCAAGAGCTAAAGAGAACAAAAAAAGGAATTAAAGTTATCTATACCCAGGCCGGGGAACTGCAAAAATTAACGGTCGATGCCGTGCTGTGTGCCATTGGTCGGGCCCCCAATGTCATGGATCTTGGCCTGGAGCAAGCGGGGGTGAACTTAAATACCAACGGTCGTTTTCCAGCTATTGCCGTGGATGAATGGAGTCGCACCAACCAACCCCATATTTTTGCGGTGGGGGATTGCACGGATCGGGTGAATTTAACGCCAGTCGCCATTGCCGAGGGCCGGGCCTTTGCGGATTCAGAGTTTGGCAACCAACCTCGGACGATTAGCCATGAGAATATTGCCTCCGCTGTTTTTTCCCAACCAGAAGCCGCCAGTGTTGGACTGTCCCAGGCCCAGGCCGAGTCCCGATATGGTGCAGATAATGTCAAGGTCTATCGCGCCAAATTCCGGCCCATGTACCACAGCTTTACCGGAAAGCCAGAAAAAGTCATGGTCAAGTTAGTTCTCGAAGCCCATTCCGAAAAGGTTTTAGGAGTCCACATGGTCGGAGATCAGGCTGCCGAGATTATTCAGGGGATGGCCATTGCTGTGAAAATGGGCGCGACCAAGCGAGATTTTGATGCCACGATTGGAATTCACCCCTCCACCGCGGAAGAATTCGTGACGTTGCGCTAGGGCCTGGAGTCTGAAGTTTTTCAAGGGTGGTTTGTTAAACTAGGCCAGCAAGGCGTAGGGCAGAGAATGTCATGGCAGTAAAACCAGATTGGCTGCGGGTCAAGGCTCCCCAATGGCAGCGGGTTGGGGATGTAAAGAGCCTCTTGCGGGACTTAAACCTAAACACCGTCTGTGAAGAAGCCTCTTGCCCGAATATTGGTGAATGCTTTCAGCAGGGTACTGCTACGTTCTTGATCATGGGCCCAGCCTGTACCCGCGCCTGTCCCTATTGCGATATTGATTTTGAAAAACGCCCCCAGGCCCTGGATACAACCGAACCGATACGGTTAGCTGAAGCCGTCAGTCGCTTGAAGTTAAATCATGTCGTAATCACCTCAGTCAATCGAGATGATTTAGCAGACGGGGGTGCCAGTCAGTTTGTCCAATGTATCCAGCAAGTACGACAACGATCCCCGCAAACCACGATTGAAGTCTTAATCCCAGACCTCTGTGGCAATTGGCAGGCTTTAGAGGTGATTCTCCAGGCCCAGCCGGATGTCTTAAACCACAACACGGAAACCGTCCCCCGCCTCTATCGCCGGATTCGGCCCCAAGGAGACTATCAGCGGAGTTTAGAGCTACTGCAGCGGGTGCGGCAACAGGCCCCTTGGGTCTATACCAAGTCTGGGATTATGGTGGGCCTGGGGGAAACAGCAGCAGAAGTGGCCACGGTGATGGCGGATTTACGGGCGGTGGATTGCGATATTTTGACGATTGGCCAGTATTTACAGCCGAGTCCGAAACATTTACCTGTAGCTGAATTTATTACCCCTGAACAATTCCAGGCCTGGCAGGAGCAAGGGCAACGGTTGGGGTTTTTACAAGTGGTTTCATCTCCCTTAACGCGCAGTTCCTATCACGCCGAGGAAGTGCGGCAACTGATGCGCCAATATCCCCGCTCTCGGCCTGGGCAGTCGGGTTAAGGCAACGTAAGAGAGTCAACCCATGAACTACTGGAACATCCTCGTCGAGCAAATCTTGCACTTTCGGCGGAAACGGGCTTCAGAGACAGAATTAGGGCAACTACGAACCGTCCTCTGGGCTGAGAGCGATCCGGATGGGGCTTACTTTGCCCTGATCGTCGGGTCTTGCATTATTGCCACCCTGGGCCTGCTGAGTAATAGTGCGGCGGTGATTATTGGGGCGATGATCGTGGCTCCCTTGATGATGCCGATTCGGGGCCTGGCCTTGGCGGTTCTGATCAGTGATTTGGCTCTGTTTCGCTTGGCCGTAACCGCAATTGCCGGGGGGACACTCCTCGCGATTTTGATCTCCTGGGGCCTGGGATTAGTCACAGCACTTCCGATCTATGGCAGTGAAATCATGGCCCGCTCCCAGCCGAATTTATTAGATCTTGGCATTGCAGTGGCGGCCGGGGGGATTGGGGGCTATGCCTTAGTCCAGCCGAAAATTTCCAGTACCTTAGCGGGGGTAGCCATTGCCGTTGCCCTGATGCCGCCGGTGTGTACGATTGGCCTGGGGTTGGCCCAAGGAAACTTTAGCCTGTCGCGGGGGGCGACGCTGCTCTATTTAACTAACCTCCTGGGGATTGCCTTGGCCTGTATGCTGGTGTTCTGGTTATCGGGCTATGTGTCCTTGAAACAGGGTCGCCGTCCGGTGGCAATTGGGATGTTCCTGACGGGTTTGCTGGTGATTCCCCTCGGAATTAGTTTTGGACGACTGATTCAGCAAGGTCGGTTAGAAGCGAATATTCGCCGGGCCTTGGTCAACCGCACCCTCACCTTTCAGCGCATGGACTTGCTGCGGATGGATACAAATTGGACTGTGGAGCCGCCGCTTGTTCGGTTAGATGTGCGGGCCCTAGAACCGATCACCCCGCGGCAAGTGGCGTTACTGGAACAATTTTTGTCTCGGGAGATGGGCCGACCGTTTCAATTGGTGTTTCAGTTTTCCAGTGTGGAAGAAGTCACCAGTGCGCCCCCAGTCGATAAGTCCCCTCGCCCCTAGGACGCTAAAGTTCTGGCTGAGAAATGACATAACCACAGCGATGTTCGCCATTGACCAACCACTGGGAACGCTCAATTCGGCACTCAGGCAGGGCGGCGGCAAACATAGCTAATTCATGTTGACAGACGGACGGGAAAGACCTAGCAATGTTGGAAATGGCACAGTTATATTCTGTCATAACAAACATTTTTCCCTGTTCAGCTTCAACTGGGATGTACTCGGCACTATAGCCTTCCGCTCGCCGTAATTGAATCAGTTGTTTTAACTTGTCTTCAAGGTTGGATTGGTTGAGTTGATTGCGATATTCCTGGGCTTTGCGCTGCCATTGCTTTGCTAAAATTTCTTCCATTTGGTCAGGGCCGAACGTTTCAGCCAGGGCTTCGAGTAATTCAACGGCAAACTCATTCTGGGCCTGGGATTGTTGAGGCAACGTCCGTAAGCGGGCCCGTCCATTGTCCGTTAGGGTATAGACATTCTGGGGCCGCCCGACACCAGCTTGATGGATTTCGTAAGCAATTAAATGCTCTTCTTCCAGATCTTTGAGGTGGCGACGAATCGCTTGCGGAGAAACCTGCAGGGCCTGGGCTAAGTCGTGGGCAGTTGCCTGACCGCTATGCATAATGGCATCAAGAATTTCGGTTTTAGTTGTTGCGGTAATGGCCACGGTGGAAAAAACTCTTGACTTTGACAGCAGACTTATCTCTAAATTAGCATAGGAATTAGACAACACTTTTGTTGTTTTATTGGCTTGATCTAGCCATAGCCCAGGCCTGGTGGGAACTGTACCCTGAGGAATCTTTATGGTTAGCCTAGGGGTTTCCCACTATAATGAGGCACTGGTCTGAGATCGATTGAATTGGTTTGGGCTTATTTCGGCCATTGATTTGCGTCCACCGTTTGAAATCCAAAGAAGAGAACACTACATGTCCGCTACGGTTCAGTCCCTGGTTAATCAGCCCTACAAATATGGCTTTGTCACTGCGATCGAGTCTGACACTATTCCGCGGGGCCTCAATGAAGACGTAATTCGACTGATTTCGGCTAAGAAAAATGAGCCGGAGTTTATGTTAGCGTTTCGCCTCAGGGCCTATCGCCAGTGGCTGCAAATGACCGAACCCACTTGGCCCCATGTCACATATCCGCCCATTAACTATCAAGACATCATTTACTACTCAGCCCCGAAGCAACAAGCTAAACTCAATAGCCTGGATGAGGTGGATCCGGTACTGTTAGAAACCTTTGAAAAGTTGGGCATTCCCCTCTCCGAGCAAAAACGCTTGGGCAATGTTGCTGTCGATGCCGTCTTTGACAGTGTTTCAGTGGCCACCACGTTTCGGAAAGACTTGGCCAAACATGGGGTGATTTTCTGCTCGATTTCCGAGGCGGTACATGAATACCCGGAATTGATTGAGAAATACTTAGGCAGTGTGGTTCCAGTGGGTGATAACTATTTTGCTGCCCTCAATTCTGCCGTGTTTAGTGATGGTTCGTTTGTTTATATCCCGAAAAACACCAAATGTCCGATGGATTTATCCACCTATTTTCGGATTAATAATGGTGATTCCGGGCAGTTTGAGCGAACCTTAATCATTGCAGAATCAGGCAGTTCGGTGACATATTTGGAAGGCTGTACCGCGCCGATGTTTGACACCAATCAACTCCATGCGGCCGTGGTCGAACTTGTTGCTTTAGATAACGCCGAAATCAAATATTCCACCGTTCAAAACTGGTACGCCGGAGATGAGAATGGCAAGGGAGGCATCTACAACTTTGTCACCAAGCGGGGCCTGTGTCAGGGTGTTAATTCTAAGATTTCTTGGACACAAGTTGAAACAGGCTCGGCCATTACCTGGAAATATCCCAGTTGTGTGTTAGTTGGTGATAATTCGGTGGGTGAGTTTTATTCAGTCGCGCTAACCAATAACTGTCAGCAGGCCGATACCGGGACAAAAATGATTCATGTGGGCAAAAACACCCGCAGTACGATCATTTCCAAGGGCATTTCCGCTGGGCGTTCCCAAAATAGCTATCGAGGCTTAGTAAAAATGGGGCCAAAGGCCACGGGGGCGCGTAACTACTCTCAATGTGATTCCATGTTGATTGGTGACCAGGCCGGGGCCAACACCTTTCCCTATATTCAAGTCCAAAACAACACTGCCCAAGTGGAGCACGAAGCCTCGACCTCGAAAATTGGGGAAGATCAGCTCTTTTACTTTGCGCAGCGGGGTATTTCATCTGAGGACGCGGTTTCGATGATGATTAGTGGGTTCTGTCGGGATGTGTTTAATCAGTTGCCGATGGAGTTTGCCGTAGAAGCCGATCGCTTGTTGAGCCTGAAGCTAGAGGGGAGTGTCGGATGATTCTAGAACACCTCATCTTCTTGTTCGTGCCACCATTCACCCAAACGCATCACATCCCCATGAATTTCTGCCAAGGCCTGGGTATAGGCTTCGGGCGATAATTTTTCTTGCTCTTCCTGCAATTTAATTAGTCGTAATTGCGCCAGTAACCAAGGTTGGCTGATTTTGTCAGTTCTTTCCATGTAAGCAGCTAATTCTGCGGCAGTCATTTGGGGGAGTCTCCATCAATATACTTCTAACTGAATCTGGCTCCAAGGCATTTGTAAGCCCTGAGATGTGAGAGGAATCGTCAAGGAACCCTAACAAAGAAATTGGGGAATCGCGCTAAATTTAACACCACTAAAAGGTTCACCACAAACAGTTTACCGACCCGCTAGCTCTGAGACTAGAATGATGGCAGACTTTTATCTCCTTGCCCCTGGCTTCCTATGAAAATTCTCAAGATTCAAACGCTCCGTGGTCCCAATTATTGGAGTATTCGCCGCGGGAAGTTGATTGTCTTGCGCTTGGATTTAGAAGAATTTGCTGAAACCACCTCAAACTTAATTCCAGGATTTGTCGATGGCTTAATTCGGGTTTTGCCTAGCTTGTACGAACATCATTGTTCCCCAGGCCATGAGGGTGGTTTTCTCATGCGGCTACGGGAAGGCACACTCCTGGGTCACGTAATTGAACATGTTGCCCTAGAACTCCAAGAACTGGCCGGAATGCCTGTGGGGTTTGGCCGCACCCGGATGACTGGCACAGAAGGGATTTATCAAGTTGTCTTTGAATATTTAAACGAACAAGCAGGACGGTATGCTGGGCGGGCCGCAGTCCGGTTATGTCAGAGCATTATTGATACCGGCACCTATCCCCAACGGGAACTGGAACAGGACTTAGCGGATCTCCGGGATTTCAAAGTCAAAGCCTCCCTTGGCCCCAGTACCGATACCTTGGTCAAAGAAGCCGAAGCCCGGAATATTCCCTGGCAAGAACTCAGCAGTCGCTCGATTATTCAGTTTGGCTATGGCATACACAGTCACCGGATGCAGGCCACCCTCAGTGATTTAACCGGCATTCTCGGCGTCGAACTGGCAGGGGACAAAGAGGGGGCTAAACGCCTCCTGGCGGATGTTGGCATTCCTGTGCCGAAGGGGGTGGTGATTCAATATATTGACGAACTGGAAGATGCCATTAAAGATATTGGTGGCTTTCCGATTGTGATTAAACCCCTGGATGGCAATCATGGCCGCGGCATTTCCATTGATATTGAAACCCTGGAACGGGCGGAAGAAGCCTTTGAAATTGCCAGTGGTGTCTCGAAATCGGTGATTGTGGAGCGGTATCACCCCGGCCGGGATTTCCGAGTTTTGGTGATCAATGGCAAAGTTGTCGCCGTTTCGGAGCGGGTGCCAGCCCATGTGGTCGGGGATGGGAAATCCACGATCCAAGAACTGATTGAGATTACCAACCAAGACCCCCAACGCGGTGAAGGGCATGATAACGTCCTGACCAAAATTGAGATGAATCATGACAGTTGGGAACTCCTCGACCGGCAAAATTACACTCTGGAAACGGTTCTCCCAGAAGGACAAATCTGCTATCTCCGCTTCACGGCCAACCTGAGCACGGGCGGCATTGCGGTGGATCATACGGATGAAATTCATCCCCATAATGTCTGGATTTGTCAGCGGGCCGCACGCACCATTGGCCTGGATATTGCTGGAATTGATGTGGTTAGCCCTGATATTTCCAAACCAATGCCAGACGTGGGTGGGGTGATTGTGGAGGTGAATGCGGCTCCGGGATTTCGGATGCACACCTGTCCGAGTCGAGGCATTGCCCGAAATGTGGCCGAACCAGTTTTAAATATGCTCTTTCCCCCCGGCCAACCCTCGCGAATTCCCATCTTTGCGATTACCGGCACTAACGGCAAAACGACTACAACCCGCTTGATCGCCCACATCTGCAAACAAACCGGGAAAAATGTCGGTTATACCACCACGGACGGGATTTACATTGGCGATTACCTGGTGGAAAAAGGCGATACCACTGGCCCCCAGAGTGCCCAACTGATTCTGCGGGATTCTACTGTGGAAATTGCCGTCTTGGAAACGGCGCGGGGGGGAATTCTTCGCTCTGGCTTGGGCTTTGACCACTGTGATGTTGGGGTTGTCTTGAATGTCCAGGCCGATCATTTAGGCATTGGGGATATTGATACGGTTGAGCAATTAGCTGATTTGAAAGCCGTTGTTGTGGAGTCGGCCTGGCCCACGGGCTATGCAGTCCTCAATGCCGATGATCCCCTCGTTGCCGATATGGGAGAGCAAGTCAAAGCCCAAGTAGCCTATTTCTCCATGGATCCCAATAACCGTTTAATCCGGGATCACATTCAAGCCGGGGGTCTGGCGGCGGTTTATGAAAATGGTTATCTTTCTATCCTCAAAGGCGACTGGACACTGCGAATTGAACAGGCCGTGAATGTGCCGATGACCATGGGCGGGCGGGCCAACTTCATGATTGCCAATGCCCTTGCAGCCTGTTTAGCTACCTATGCTCAGGGAATTGCCATTGCCGATATTCGCACTGCCTTAACCAGCTTCAAGATGTCGGTGGAGCAAACCCCAGGCCGGATGAATCTCATTGATCTGGGTAAATTTAGTGCCTTGGTGGACTATGCCCATAACCCGGCCGGGTATGCAGCCGTGGGTGAATTTGTCCAGAAATGGCCAGGGGAGCGGATTGGCGTGATTGGCGGGCCGGGAGATCGGCGGGATGAGGATTTAGCCCAGTTGGGAGAACTTTCCGCCAAAATTTTCAGTCGGATTTTGATTAAAGAAGATGACGATACCCGGGGGCGGCCGCGGGGGGATGCAGCAAACTTCATCGAAATGGGCGTGATTCGGGTTCCCAACCATTGCTCCTATGAAATTATTCACGATGAAGTGACGGCAATTAATCAAGCTTTGATTACAGCTAGCCCTGGTGCCTTAGTTGTGGTCTTACCCTGTGAAGTAGGTCGAACCATCCGCCTAATCGAAGCTTATGGGGCCGAACATCAAGCCGTCAACTCTCACCCTGACCATAGCAACGGGAATGGCTACAAAACCCAGGCCGAGATCAATGTTCCCCAGGAAGTCCAGGCCATCTGAGGCTGGGAACCAGCACCAGTGGGGGCAAAATTCTAGGCGTGAGTTAATGGTTAACAGCTAATTAAAGTCGCGACGACGCTGCAAGAGTGGGATAAAGACCAGCATGGCGACAATTACGGCAAGTTGATACAGCCAATGGAGACGGACATTGACGGCAAACATATGACCTTGCTTTTGCTTGACTTGGTTAATTAACTCTTCGGCTCCGTTGATTGCTTTGCTCCGTTGTTTCTGCCACTCGCTGTATTTGTCCTGCCACAGATCCATCTTTTCTTGATAATCCTTGAGATCATCGCTGTAGGCCTGGAGTTCTAGGGGAGTGTTGGGCGGCTCTCCAGGTGCAGTTGGTTTAGGGGGTTCGGGGGTATCGACTGCTGTGTTGTACTGCTTCCGAATTCCCGGAAAATTGCAGGTTTTAAAAATGTTATCGCCAAAGCATAAGCAGTCCTTTTCCTGAGCTAGCGAGAGTAGATCCCGTTCCACACTCGTTTTTTGCCAACAGGAATCCTTGGCGATATCTTGCCCCAGGCCACTTAAAGTGACGAGGGTTTCGTAGGGCCACTTCAGGACAGTGACGCGATTCAACACCTGCCCAATTGGCCCGAGCGAACTTAAGGGTTGAATCCCCCCACTAAAAATAATTTGTGGAACTAGGAAAAATAAGAGAATTAAGGGAACAATATTTTGGTTGGGGGCAATGGCCGAAACCAACAGGCCCATAATCATCCCGCCAAAGATCGCTAAAATTAGGGTGAAATACATTTGGAGTGTGATCTCCCAGCCCCCCGGAATATTCACCGCCAGTTTGGTGACCACTAAATAGGCCGCAGCCTGATAGATGGCCAACAGAAAAGCCACCGCCACCTTCGAGAAAATGTAAGGCAGCATCTGTAGGCCTGTCATGCGCTCGCGGCGATAAATTTCCACCTCCCGCACCAAATCTCGCATTGTCGTCATTGAGCCAATCATCACTGCGACAAGGGCTGTGGTAAACAACATCGTCAGGGATTCATTGGCATTGCCGACGGCCCGATCAAAAATATTGTGGCCCCAGGTGAGAAATCCCAGCGTTGCCAAAGCTGGCGCAATTAAGAGGGTCAACAGGAGATGGGCCCGATCTTGCCGAAGAATCGTAATATTTCGCTGGGACAGGACTAAAAACTGTTGCCACGGTGAAACACGCCGTTCTTTGGTTTTCCGGGCCTGGGCCGAAGTTTGGGTGCCGTGGGGCGGAACTTGACTTAAAAACGTTTGCCGCTTGGTAATAAACATTTCATAGAAGGACGATTGCCGATAGCGGGCGGCTAGTTCAGTGGCGGAGGGGGCCTGGGGATTTTTCTCTTGATCTAAAGCTCGATATAAATCGGCAAAATCCCGTAACGGCAGTCCTTGCAACCGATCCCGAAAGGTATCGCGAAAGTAGGCCAACATCTGATCCGGTGGGCCAAAATAGGCCAGGTATCCTCCTGCCGCCAAATAAATGACTAAATCACATTCACGAATATTTTGTGTTGCGTGAGAAATGATTAAAATCACCCGCCCTTGATCGGCTAGCTGCCGCAGGAGCATCATAATATCCGCTTCGGTACCGGGATCCAGGCCAGAGGTAACTTCATCTAAGAAAAAGAGACTCGGCTGGGTTAAAAGTTCTGCCCCCATACAGGCCCGCCGCTGCTGCCCACCACTGAGTTGTCGAATCGGCACATTGGCCCGATGGGATAACCCTAATTCCGAAAGCACAGCGCGAATCCGACTCTGTCGCTCACTGGCGGTGGTATCCGGGGGCATCCGTAGTTGCGAGGCAAAGTCTAGGGCCTGGGTTAGGGTTAGCTCTTCGTGAATGATATTTTTTTGGGGAACATAGCCGAGTTGAGTTTTGTAGGCCCCATAGTTTTGATAGAGATCTGTGCCATTAATCATGACTGAGCCACTACTGGCTGGCCGCAAGCCATTCAAGGCATCCAAGAGCGTCGATTTCCCACTGCCACTCGGGCCCAAGATTGCCACAAACTCCCGCGGCAAAATGGACAAGGGAATTTCATTGAGAATCCGCTTGCCTTGCCCAATCACCTTACTTAAACCGACAACATCAAGGCGTAAATGTCCGGCTTCGGCATATTGGGTTAGGGTTTCATCGACATTTAGGATTAAGCGATCACTGCCAATCCGAATCACATCCCCCACCCGCAGCGAGGTTGGCTTGGTAATGGGTTTGCCGTTGACGAAAGTGCCATTACAGGACTCGAGATCGGTCAAGACTAAACTGCCCTGAAGGCGCTCAACCTTGGCGTGGTTGCGGGAAACACTGGGATGATCCATCACGAGGTCATTACTGGCATCCCGCCCAATTTTAAGCAGATCTAGTCCAGCTAAATTCAGGGTTTTGACCGGCATACTTAGGTCTTTCTCTTCCGGCATCCCGACTTTTGTCACTCCCGGAATTGCCTCTAAGGGGTCTAGGGCCATTTGGGTCAAGGGTAGTTTTTCCAGCCAGGCCCGTTCTTTTTTTACCAGTTCAGGCAGTCTCAAGCCCTCATAGGTCAAGGTTACATCCGGGCCTAGGTAGAGGGTTTCTCCTTTGAAGAGGCGACTGTCATTCACCGGTTTCCCGTGAAATACCAACCCTTGGGGGGCCTGGCCCAGATAAATTGCCCGATAGTGATCCTCTTCTTTTTGGAGGCGCAGATGAGCGGGGGCAATGTCACGACCCTCGAGAACAATATCAGCAGCAATATGGGCCCCAATGAGGATTGAGGGTTCTTCAATCACAAACTCCTGGAGCCACCGTTCAGTTTTGATGGAAATCACAGGTACGTGGCCACTGTGGGGCAGAAATTGGGCCGGCCGTTCCTTAGAAAAGCGCAGGACGGAATCCCCGACCCGAATTAAGTCGCCATCTTGCAGGGCCTGGGGAATATTAGCGGTAATCGGCTGATCATTGACCCTGGTGCCAGTACTACTGCCGAGATCTGTGATCTGAAATTGATCGGTGTGCCACTGAATTTCGGCATGGTGTCGCGAGACCGAAGGATCTGCTAAGACAATGGTGTTTTCGTGGGCCCGGCCAATGGTCAAGGTCATCTGAGCCAGGGGGAAACCTTGATTGGGGGGGCTATGGACAACCGTTAACCAGGCCGGGGAGAGTTTCATCATCTAACCTTTGTCTGCACCGTAGCTTGTGTATCAACCCTAAAAATCATGCCCAAACCAGAAAAACCATGGGATTATCCGTACACCTGCGGCAGGACAAGCTACCCCCTGAATTATAGTCGCTGGCTTTGGGGCGATTGACACAACCATCGGCATAATCTAAGCCAAGAATAATGCTGTGGCACTCAGAGATGGGGAAGTCAGGAGAAGGTCATTTCGCTTAGGAATAAAACAGAAAAATACCTGAAACCATAACGGATGATCGGGTTGAATGTCTCAGTTTTGGCAACAATGACTATTATTTTAGGGTTCCTCAGGTAGGCACTAACCCCCTAGAGCTTGGCGACACCTTCGGGAAGCTATGGCCAAGGCTCGAAGCAATAGGCTGCAACTCGATGATTAAGGTAAATTTTTCAACAATGGTCGTAAGCCAAATATTTTCTCTAATTCTCAGCGATTCCACATAGTTAGCCTAAACCCTAGCCGCCTCAACTGGAGGGGATTTTAAACTATGGCACTGGGCCTGGTCTCGGAGGAAATGATCGCACAACACCAAGGCCACCATTGCTTCCACCATCGGGACAGCGCGGGGTAAGACACAGGGATCATGACGACCTTTCGCGGCTAAGATTGTCGCTTCCCCGGCCTGGTTGACGGTGTTTTGGGGTTTACCAATGGTCGCTGTCGGTTTAAAGGCTACTCGGATTCGGATATTTTCACCATTGGAAATTCCGCCTTGAACTCCCCCAGAGCGATTGGTGACGGTGCGAATGTGGCCCTGATCATCAGTATAAAATTCGTCATTATGCTCCAGGCCAGTGAGTAACGTTCCGGCAAAGCCTGAGCCAATTTCAAACCCTTTCGTGGCTGGGAGAGACATGACGGCTTTGGCTAAATCCGCCTCTAACTTGTCAAATACGGGTTCACCCAGGCCTTTGGGGACATGGCGCGCCACACATTCAATCACTCCCCCGACAGAATTCGCCTGTCGCCGAATTTTATCAATTAGATCAATCATTGCTTCGGCCGCTTGGGGATCGGGACAGCGGAGAATATTACTTTCAATCTGCTCCAGGGTGACGCTATTGGCATCAATCTTGGCTTCTAGGTCTTTAATCCGGCAAACATAGGCCAGAATTTCCACGCCCGCCACGTGTTTGAGAATTTTTTTCGCAATCGCCCCCGCCGCCACTCGGCCAATGGTTTCGCGAGCTGAAGACCGCCCCCCCCCTTGCCAGTTGCGAATTCCATATTTGGCATCATAGGTGGCATCGGCATGGGACGGACGATAAACCTGGGCCATATCGGCGTAGTCTTCGGGGCGGGTGTCTTTGTTTCGCACCAAGATTGTAATCGGAGTCCCTAAGGTTTGCCCCTGGAAAACGCCAGAGAGAATTTCACAGGTATCAGCTTCTTGGCGGGGTGTCGTAATCCGGCTCTGGCCTGGGCGGCGGCGATCTAACTCAAACTGAATATCGGCCACGTCCAGAGGCAACTTGGGGGGACAGCCATCAATCACAACCCCGACACCGCCGCCGTGGGACTCGCCAAACGTGGTAATCCGAAATAAATGTCCAAAACTATTGCCCATAGGATCGTGCCCAAAATGCCGAGACTGCCCGACTGCGATCAAGTTGCTTTTCTAGCTTCTCAGATTGAGGGATAATGCTTAACAGGTTTTGGCCAATCTGGCTTGACCCACCCATCCCCTTGGATACCGCTGGTTTTATTGCTACCGAACTTTAGGAGATCAACGGAGATAAAATTATGTCTATTTTGTTTCAATTAGCTTTAGCCGCATTAGTCATTCTCTCATTTGCCATGGTGGTGGGTGTACCGGTAGCCTATGCTTCCCCGCAGGACTGGGATCGCTCAAAACAGTTACTATTCCTAGGTTCCGGGGCCTGGATTGTCCTGGTCATTTTGGTGGGTGTCCTTAACTTTTTGGTGGTTTAAGATTTAATGGCTGTTTTTGAGGGGACATTTCATCAACTCAGTGGCTCTCGCTTTGCCATCATTATTGCCCGCTTTAATGATCTGATCAGTACCAAGCTACTGGAAGGCTGTCAGGATTGCTTGCGGCGGCATGGCATTGATCCAGATCCAACTGGGGTGCAGGTGGACTATATTTGGGTCCCTGGCAGTTTTGAAGTGCCCCTCGTTGCTGCCCAAACAGCCGCCAGCCGCCGTTATGCCGCCGTCATTTGTCTGGGAGCTGTGATTCGCGGGCAAACCCCCCATTTTGACTATGTGGCCGCAGAAGTTACTAAGGGCATTGCCACCGCCAGTATGCAAACCGGCATTCCGATTATCTACGGCATTCTCACCGCGGATACAATGCAACAGGCCCTTGAGCGCGCCGGGATTAAGAGTAATAAAGGTTGGGATTATGCCCTCAATGCTCTGGAAATGGCCAGTTTGATGCAGCAACTCCAACAAGGTTTTTCTAATACTGCCCCAAATTTACCGCCGAATCGTGAACATGCGCCAATTTTACCCTCGAGTTAAGGTGTTCAGCCTCCGGGTTTTCTCACTTCAACTAACTGGCCTAAATTCTTGATCAACGTTGGTATTGCTGCCAACAGGCCTGGGCAATGGCCCAATCTTCTTGGGTGTGGATGACTAGGACTTGCACGGATGAATCCTGACTGGCAATGTTTTGATTGATTGGGTGCTGTTCATTCAAGCTGTGATCCACTTTCAAATTTAACCAGGCCAGGCCGTGGCAAACATCCCGTCTCACTTGGGCCGAATTTTCCCCCACCCCAGCCGTAAACACTAAGACATCTAACCGCCCTAGGCTAGGAATTAAACTGGCAATCAGGGCCTGGAGCCGCGAAATATACAGGTCATAGGCTAATTGAGCCTGAGCATTACCCGCTGCTGCCGCGGCCAAAACCTGACGCAAATCGCCACTGATGCCAGACACCCCCAACAGCCCTGACTCTCGATTAATCACCCGATCTAATTCATCCGCTGAATAACCTTGTCGGGCTAAATAGACCAAAATCCCCGGATCTAAGTCCCCGCAGCGTGTGCCCATCATTAGCCCTGCCGTTGGTGTAAAGCCCATCGTAGTATGCAAGCACTGCCCCGCCTTAATCGCCGCTAAAGAGCAGCCATTGCCCAAATGACAGGAAATCAAGGCTAGATCTGACAGACTTCGATTGAGAATCCCCCCGGCCTGGGTGGCTACATATTGGTGACTGATGCCGTGAAACCCATAACGTTGAATGCCTTGGGTATATAAATCAAACGGTAAGGGATAAGTTTTCGCCACAACGGGCATTGAGCGATGAAAAGCGGTATCAAACACTGCAACCTGAGGCACACTTCCCAATAAGTCTTCTGTTACTACAATGCCGTTTAAATTCGCTGGGTTGTGGAGTGGGGCAAAGGGAATCGCTGCCTCAATTTCGGCTTTAACGTGTGGCGTAATTCGCTCTGGCTTGTAGTGCGCTCCCCCATGGACAACGCGATGGCCAACGATTGTAATGTCGGATGGTGTAGCAATGACCCGGCTAACCCCAGCCCAAAGCGTTTGTAGAAGTGTGTGCAGTACTTGCGCTGGAGTGGGATTGGCTAATATCCAGGCCAAGTTGACTGGTGATTGATCAAACCCCTGGGGGTAGGCGGTGACTTGCAATTCGGCCTGATCCTGAACGCGTCCCCAGTCCGCCAGGCCAGACCAGAGGGGGGGGAGGGGCGCGATCGGCCAATCCAAAGTACTGGGGTCAAGGTGGTACAGACAACACTTTTGCGTACTGGAGCCAGCATTCAACACCAAAATATTCATACCATTCTCACCGACTGTGTTGTTTGCCTATTTCCCCAATCTCTTAGGTTTTCAGGACATTGAGTCATCTCTGCTTAAAGCCTCCAGATTTTATCTAAGGGTAAATATTTAATCCCTCACCCTGGTTCGCCACCACAGTACAACAATCTCCCTTGATCAAGATCACAAGCTCTGGGTTGTAAGGATCATTGGACGGCCCAAAAGTTCGCTTTACAGTGATTTCAAGATGTTCACAAGGGATGCTTAATGGACTGATGCATACTCCCAGAAGCCAACTGTTCAAGGCTAACGAATGGCACAGACACCTAGACCGATTGCTCGGTAACTTTTGTTAAATTGCCCCATCTGTCCCTATGCCAATTGTTATCTTAAGGGTACGGTTTCCAGTGCTGGCTAAGTTCTTGAACTTTGAGCGAATTAAGCTGCATTTTTCAACGTTCTCAGCAGTGTCGATGCAAAGGTTTACCTCGGTTTTGCCTAATCCCAATTGTGAAGTAATTGTTACTTTCTGAGTTCATTTTGCTTAACTGTTGTTCATCGTGTGAGGTAATAGCCCGTGATTACAACCACTAACCATAACTGGGGCCGGACTCCTCTCTCTTGCTTGGCAGCCGTTTCATTGCTCTTGACCACGGGCGGGCTTGTCTCCACTTTCCAAAATCCTGTCTCTGCCCAGGTTGGCCCTGCTGAAGTTTTGGTCAATGAAACCGAACCAGTCTCTGCAGATCCCCTCGGTAGCCCCTTTCCCCTCCCCTGGGCCTGGGTTAACCAACACCAGCAACGGGCTGCCGCCGCGCAACAAACTCAGACTATCTCTCAGAAGACTGCAATCTTTGTTTCTCCCGATGGCATGTACCAGGCCCAGGCCGAGTTAATCTTACTGGCTCATCCAGACTTCTCCCGGAATCAGTTAACCAGTATCTTGACCGTAACCCACACCCAAACCCAGCAGGTTCAACAATGGCAAAGTACGGCGTTAATTGATCCCAATTTGCGACAAGAATTGGCACCGGATGGGGCAGGACTGATTGCGGTGTTGTGGCCCGTGGGTTGGTCAGCTTCCGGTGAGCAGTTATTGGTGCGGAATGTGCAAGGAATTTTTTCCAGTGATTTTGTTTCTGATGTGGCCGTGATTTGGTCGCGCCCAAGCCAAGCTTTAACCGCCCTTTGGCCCCAACAAGCTGAATATGATCATGCCATTTTGCTAGGCTGGAGTCAGGAAAATCCGCAACAGGTTCTCTTTGAAACCGCAACCATGGGCCAGGCAGCGAAACAAATTTGGGCAGTAGATCCTCAGCAGGAAATGTTAGCCCAGCCCAGTGATCGTCCCCAGGTGTATGGCCAAACCTTACCCGTGGGAGTGCAAGCCCAATCTCTGCCAGGCCAGCCCTAGGTTTAGAATCATTGCACCAGGATTTCCCCAACTGTCAACATCTCGGCAGGGGATCGGAAAATAGCCCAGGCCCAGCTAGATGGCAGCCATTATGATTTGATAGATTGGGGTGCATAGGATTTCTTCCTGCCTTAAGTCGCGTCAAACCTGAGTACAGAAATGCCTTTTGAGATTAATCGGGGCCTGGGAAAATACAATTCTGCCAAAGACTACCATGCGGCCCTGGGGTTGATGTTAGGTGCAGATCCAGCGGAAATTCGCAAGCGTTACCTGAAAATTGCCAAAGCGTTGCACCCCGATAGTCGCAATGAGGATAACAGCAAAAAGCTAGCCAGCGACCTCCTCTCCAAACTGGTTAATCCGGCCTACCAAATTTTATCCCAAGAAAAAGAACGGGAAGAATACGAAATTATTTTGCGCTTGCTTGGCCAACAGCTTGTTTCAGGACAAATTCCGCTCAATAATGACAACCCGGATGTTCAAAAAATCATGGCGGCCCGAGATGCTAAGGCCGCTTACCAAGAAGTCCTAGAACCTCTCCAGGCCAGGCAGTATGAAACCTTGACTGATGCCCTAGAAATTGCTGAAGAAATTAGCCAGCTGAACCTAGCCTATCTCTGGCGACAACATAGTGGCAAACCTGGTACACAGGCAAGCGCACCACCAGGTCAGGTAACTCCAGCAACAAAACCGACTCCAACAACTGTTAATCCGACAAAATCTCAAGCACCTCCAGAGCTAGGGAAGTCAACCATTCCACTCAGTCCAGCCGCGACAACTTCTGCTGATCAATACACCGATCAATACTATCGTCGGGCCGAAGAGTTTGCGCGCAAAGGCAGTTACCAACCAGCGATTAAGGAGTTGCGCGATGCCCTAAAACTTAATCCCAATAGCAGCCGCTGCCATGCCCTCATGGGAGAGATCTACTTACAGCAGGGGCAGTTAACAATGGCTAAGGTTAGTTTTCGGCGAGCCTTGGAACTCAACCCCAGTGAAAGCAAAGCTGTTCTTGGTATGGAAGCAGTAACCAAGACGGAAAAGAAAAACTTGCAAAAGGTTAAGCAAGCCGAACCGCCTAAATCGACAGGGGGGGGATTATTTGGCTTGTTTGGTAAGAAAAATAAGTAACAGGATGTTATGGTCTATCAACCTCCCACTGGTGGGCGCGACCTACTGCCCTTAGATGTGGCCCAACAACGCTGGATTGAGCAGCATTTGGAGCAAACCTTTCAGCACTGGGGCTATCACGAAATTGTCACCCCTACCTTGGAGCGGCTAGATACCCTAGTTGCTGGGGGAGCAGTGCGGCCGGAAACAGTGATGCAGCTGCAAGATATGGAGTCCGATTGGCTGGGCTTACGACCAGAATTAACGGCTTCGATTGCGCGGGCCGCCGTGACGCGTTTGGCCGGTGCGCCGTTACCGCAGCGGTTGTACTACAAGGCTAATGTTTTTCGGCGGGCGACCGCTAAGGGATTAAATCGGCGGCAGGAGTTTTTCCAGGCCGGGGTGGAGTTAATTGGTGGGACAGGCTTGCGGGCCGATGCCGAAATTTTATTTCTCCTCCAGGATTGTCTCGAAACATTGGGACTCCAGGCCTGGTCGGTGCTTTTAGGTGAGGCAGGCTTAACCCAATGCTTAATTGCCACCTTTCCCCCGGCCTGGCAGAACCAAATTCGGCAGCACTTAGCCCAGTTAGATCGGGTTGGGCTTCTCAATCTTCCCTTGCCAGATGGAATTCATCAAAAAGCTTTGGATTTATTAGATATGCGTGGCCCTGTAGCGGCGGTGATCGCAAAACTCCAGGCCTGGCCCCTCGATGCCATTGGCAATCAACGCCTCCAGGCCTTGGCCCAATTACTGGAGATGATCGGGGACAAACTCAACATCATCCTTGATCTCAGTCTCATCCAAACCTTTGACTACTACACCGGCATTGTCTGGGATGTGGTGGCTGATGCTGTAGGGGATTTAAGAGTTGTGGCCCAAGGGGGACGCTATGACCAACTCCTGAGTACCTATAGCCCCGATGCCCAGGCCCAGCCCGGTATTGGTTTTGTCTTTAACCTGGAAAACCTCCAACAGAGCCTCGCCAACCAAGGCCAATTGCCACAACAACCCCCCCGCAGCCAATGGTTAGTCGTCCCGACATCAGACCTGGCCTTGAGAGCGAGTTTTGATCATGCCCAAACCCTGCGTCTAGAGGGAGATGTCCGGGCCGAAGTTGCCCTAGAGGCCTTAGCACCAGAACAAATTCGCACCTACGCTCAGCAGCAACAGATTCGTTACATAGCCTGGGTGAATGAAGCGGGTCAGCCTAGGGTGGAAATCGTCAATGCACCGGAGGCCATCCCATGCTAACCGTTGCCATGCCTAAAGGCGCACTCCTGAAAGACAGCGTGAAGATGCTCCAAGGGATTGGCCTGGATTTTTCCGCCCTTCTGGATACCTCCCATCGACAGTTACAAATTTTGGCTCCCAGTGGCCAGGCCCGGGCGCTTTTGGTACGGGCACAAGATGTACCAGTCTATGTTGAGTACGGCCAGGCCCAGTTGGGGATTGTTGGCTATGACGTTCTCCAGGAAAAACAGCCTCAAGTGGCGCAAATTGCAGATCTCGGCTTTGGCGGCTGTCGTCTTTCTGTGGCCGTTAAACAAGCCAGTCCCTACCAATCGGCCCGAGATTTACCCGCCCAGGCCCGGGTCGCCTCAAAATTTGTCAAGTGTGCCGCCGATTATTTTCAAGCCCTGGATTTACCCGTAGAAGTCGTGCCGTTATCGGGTTCAGTGGAGTTGGGGCCGCTGACCGGGATGGCGGAGGCAATTGTTGACTTGGTTTCAACCGGACGCACCTTGAAAGAAAATGGCCTGGTGGAGTTGGAGCAGCTATTCTACAGCACCGCTCGTCTGATTGCCCATCCCCTCAGCTATCGGTTGGATCGGGAACAATGCCGGGCCTGGGCGGACAAGCTCCTGAGATCACAAGCGCGCATAAATTCCTTGGCACAGACGTAAGCGAGGCATCTCAATCTGAGAGGAGTCTGTAAAAATTAGTTACATATCGGCTGTCCTTGTGACAATTTAGAAAAAAAAGTCTATAGTCGAGGGCAGAGTGTGACGATTAGTTAATTTTTACTAATCATTTTTATCTACTTGGGTGTGTGGAGATGTCTGTGAACCATAAGCGTAAATTTCACCTCAGTCAGGCGGAATGGGCTGGCCTGGTGAATACTCGACAACAATTAGAGCAGCCTTTGCCCCTGACCGGGTCTGAAGCCCAAGAAACAAGCATGGCCTATGAAACGGAACTGGCCCAAAAACGGCAAATTGTGCAACAACAGGCGGCCGAAATCAGTCGTTTGCGGTGGCAAGTGCGCTATCTCCAGGCCCAGCTAGACCAGGCAGCCCAGGCCAATGGGGTTTCCCCTGCGCTAACTTCAGCCAGCCAACCCACCTCAGTAATTCAAAACACGCAACCGGCAATTTTATCCTCCATGGGACAATGGGCCGAACTCCCCCCGGCCTGGCAAAATGGTGACTTGGGCATCCGTCCTTGGCAAGCAGAGCCGACTCGTTCACAACGACGCGTCCAGGTGGAATTGCCGCACTTTGCCCGGCGTTAATCGTTTCTCCGAAGGAGTCATTCATGTGTGGCATTGTTGGCTACATTGGCCCTCGCCCAGCATCTGAGATTCTGTTAGAGGGATTGCGGAAGCTGGAATATCGAGGTTATGACTCTGCCGGGATTGCCGCCGTTTGGGAAGGAGAGCTTCACTGCATTCGGGCCAAGGGGAAACTACACAACCTACACGAAAAACTAGAAAAATTAGATTTACCCGCCCGACTTGGGATTGGTCATACCCGTTGGGCCACCCACGGCAAACCAGAGGAGTACAATGCCCATCCCCATCGGGATGCCAGCGGTCGCTTAGCCGTTGTGCAGAATGGGATCATTGAGAACTATCGAGAGTTGCGAGAATCTCTCCAGGCCAAGGGCTATGTTTTCACCTCAGATACAGACACAGAAGTTATCCCTCACCTGATTGCTGATTTTCTCAAACATCCTCCCAGTCAACTGATCAGCCCCGGCCACCAGCTGTTAGAAGCAGTTCGGCAAGCCGTGCAATATCTTCAGGGTGCCTTTGCCATTGCCGTGGTTTCTGCGGATTTTCCCGATGAACTGATTGTTGCCCGCCAGCAGGCCCCATTAGTCTTAGGATTTGGACAAGGAGAATTTTTCTGTGCCTCAGATACCCCTGCTCTAGTCCCCTATACCCGGTCTGTCTTGCCCCTGGAAAATGGTGAAATTGCCTGCCTTACCCCGACGGGAGCTGAAATTTACAACTTTGAGGGGCAGCGCCTGCGCAAAACGCCCCGCACCTTAAACTGGAACCCGGTTTTAGTCGAGAAACAGGGCTTCAAACATTATATGCTCAAGGAAATTTACGAGCAGCCGGGGGTCGTACGCACCTGTTTGGAATATTACTTGCGGGATAACTGGCAACTGGACTCTGATTTCAGCCCGATTAACCTCAACCTCCCTGACTCTCTCTTGGCTAATTTAGAGCAAGTCCAGATTTTGGCCTGTGGAACAAGTTGGCATGCGGGCCTGGTGGGTAAATACCTCCTAGAAGGGTTAGCTGATCTCCCGACAACAGTCCAGTATGCCTCTGAATTTCGCTATGCGCCCCCCCCGATCACTCGCAATACATTGACCATTGGTGTCACTCAATCCGGCGAAACCGCAGATACCCTCGCGGCCTTAGAATTGGAACTCCAACGCCGTCTCCCATTATCCCCTGACCGTCAGCCCCGTTTACTCGGAATTACCAATCGTCCTGAAAGTAGCCTGGGCCATCTGGTGCCTCAGATTATTGATACCCACGCCGGGATTGAAATTGGGGTCGCCGCCACTAAAACCTTTGTTGCTCAGTTATTGGCCTTTTATTTATTGGCCCTCGACCTAGCCTGGCAGCGCAAAACCCTAGACCGCAATCGTTTGGCTGAAATTATTGAACAACTGCGCCAATTACCGGCTCAACTGGAGCAAATTCTCGAAAGTCAGGAGCGCTATATTGAAACCCTTTCCCATGAGTTTGCCGACACCCAAGACTTTATTTTTCTCGGTCGCGGTATAAATTTTCCGATTGCCTTAGAGGGTGCCTTAAAACTCAAAGAAATCAGCTATATCCATGCCGAGGGCTACCCTGCTGGTGAAATGAAACACGGGCCAATAGCCTTACTCGATGCCAAGGTACCCGTTGTGACGATTGCGATGCCCGGTTCCGTCTTTGAAAAAGTGCTGTCCAATGCCCAAGAAGCCCGGGCCCGCGATGCACGTCTCATTGGAGTTACCCCCATGGAAGAACAAGATGCCCGCGATACTTTTGATAATCTCCTGCCCGTCCCAGAGGTAGATGAGCTGCTTTCACCAATTTTGACCGTGATTCCGCTGCAACTGTTGGCCTACCATATTGCGGCCCGGCGGGGCCTGGATGTTGATCAACCGCGAAATTTGGCCAAGTCTGTCACTGTTGAGTAGAGCCTGGAGCGATATTTTTCATGGCCTGGCCAATAAATTGGCTAGCGGCAAAACTTCAGCCCAAGAGTAATGATTCCCAGGCCGTACATTCATAAAAATTAAATTTAGGAATTAACCACGGGTCAGGAACAACATTGGATTCACCGCACCGCGACCCAAGGGGCGAATTTCAAAGTGGACGTGGGGGCCAGTGCTACGGCCAGTGCTACCCATATCAGCGACTAACTCACCTTGCCGAACATATTGACCTTCTCGTACCCGCACTCGATTGTTATGGGCATAGAGGGTGACTGTGCCATCACTGTGACGAATTTCAACTAAATTCCCAAAACCGCCATCATTCCAACCAGCATAGGTAACCACCCCTGGCGCAGAGGCAATCACAGGAGTGCCCACGGGTGCAGCAATATCAATCCCCCGGTGCATTCGTCCCCAGCGCGGGCCAAATCCAGAGGTAAAGATCCCTTGTGCCGGCCAAATAAATTGGGTTGTGATCGAGTTGGGTAAGTAGCGATCCGACTGTTGCAGTGGGGGTAACTCGATATTTGGTAAGTTCGGCGTGGTCGATTGACGCGCAATTAATGAAACGGGAGTCGGACTTGTGGTGGAGGTGGGGGGTAGGGCTGCGGTTGGCGAGGCGGACGTGGTTGGGACGGATTGGGGAATAGCAGAGGTTCTCGGGGAGTTAGCTAGGGCAACAGGGCTGGATGTTCCCGGTAATGACCGAGGCAAAGTGACTGTACGAGATAACCGTATCCGCTGATCAGAGCGTCCAATACTCACTGCTTGGCTACGAGTTACTGGGGCCTGGGGTAAGACCGTGCGATCAATGATCGGGAGTGGCTGGGTTGCGGCTGACTGGGGTGCTAGGGCAATGGGAGCTGTGGTCACAGCTTCTTCGGTTTTGTTTTGCAGTGCTTCTTGGGTTTCTGCCATTAAATCCTCATAAACACTGCCACCCACGGCCTGGTAACCTGGCACTGCAAACTCGGGAATGTCGGCTAAATCTAGGGTTAGATCTTCGTAGCGGTTCCCAGTTCCTTTTCGTAAATCCACCACCTTAAAAGCAGTTAAGCCAGAGTAGGTAGGTTCTACAGCAGCCTCAAAGCCCACGTCGAGGGATTGTAGGGCAAAGCTAATAACGGATATTCCAGAAGTCTGAAAACTAGCAAAGGATAGGTCTGAAGTAGAAGTATTAAAACTGGAAAAACCGGAAAAATTATCTAGACCGATCGCAGAAGCAGAGCTAGCCAGGCCAGATTGAGATTCCAAGGTAAACGCAACTTGAGAACTAGCTGGGTTTCCAGTGAGAGATGGCGCAAAGGAGAAACCAGAAATTGGCAAGTTAGGGAGGGCAGAGGTTGTTGGTAGCGATTGACTAAGGGGAAGGACTTTGGCTTCAACAGAGGTTATTCCACTGATGGTAAGGGCAGCCACTCCAAGGGCTAGGGGGGAGACTGACGCAGCATTTTTAACTACCTGATTCAGGGTTTGCGTCGCAAGAGCCATGCTTGAGGCTAACATCTCCAAACGATTAGTGGTACGCATCAAGTGGAACCTCCTCATACAGTGATTCGTCTTCAATAGTGAGCTTGTACAGGGACAACTAACCTTTGAAGGAACGAGTTAAAGGGTTTGTACTGAGACTACGTTGAAGCCAGGAAAATTATCCTGCACTGACGCAAGAATGATGTACAAACTTCTAGGTGACTTTACCTAATCTCCTCTGGGAACGCAACCCTGTGACACTTTTTACACGCTTGACCACTTTTCATTTATTCACGATTTTTGCGAAAAAACATTACTCAAAGGTTTTCCGATCATCGCAAAATCCATGCCTGGTGGGAGATACAGCCATTAGGCTAAATTTTCAGTCCGCGGGGGAGCAGGGCTTTTTTAATTAAATTATTGAAACTTTTGATCTGATTGTATAGTTATTTTTAATAGTGTAATCTTGGTTACTTTTGTAGAGGTAAGTTTTTATATCTACAGGCTTCTTGGCATGGATGTCCAGTCTGGAGCGGCTTGGCCGCAGTAAGTGTGATGCAGGCAGCTCAAGGCTAGAGTCAGGATGCAATCCCAAGCCAATCTAGGTAGGTGGCAATAATCCGATCGCCAAAGAGGGCCGCAATCGTTGCACCAACCGCTAAAAACGGGCCAAAGGGCATGGGTTGTCGTCTTCCTAAAAAACCAAGGCTCATCGCCGTCAGACCCACCGCTGCACCCAAGGCTGAACCAATAAAACAGGTCAGGAGCAAGAGTTTCCAGCCAAGCCAGGCCCCGATCAGAGCGGCTAATTTGCCATCCCCACCCCCCATGACTTCCTGCTGCAAAAAAATTGCCCCAGCCCAACGGATTAGATCAAAGAGCCAAAGCCCTAATACTGCGGCGAGAATACTTTCCAGGCCGGCTGTTAATACTCCCCCCAGGGTCCCCATCTCAAACAGGGCTAAGGCCATCTGGAGCGTAATGCCAGTTAAGACCCCCCATTTAGTCAAGGGATGTGGCAACGTCAAGGTATCCAAATCAATGATGGCTAAAGCGACCAACCAGCTTACCAATAACCAATGAATTGGAGTTTGCCAGGCCCACCCGGAACTATAAAAAACACCCACAAACAATAGCCCGACAAAGGCTTCAATGAGGGGATAGCGACTGGAAATGGGGCCACGGCAGTAGCGACATTGACCGCCCAGGAGAACCCAGCCCAGGATCGGAATATTATCTTGGGGACGTAAACTAGCATAACATCTTGGGCAACGGGAGGGGGGAGAAACCAGGGACAGGCCAGCCGGGAGTCGATAGATAACCACATTTAGGAAGCTGCCGACGGCTGCCCCAAGAATAAAAACAATTAAACCGACAACGAGATCAGCAATGAAGCTCAAGTCTCACCCAGGGGAAGGTTAGGCGGCAACGGCTGTTTGAGGCAGTTTTTGGGCTGGGACAAAGCATTCTCGCGGGAGTAACACGGGTTGGTCTTGAAAAATGACATGACCGCGCAGAGTTTCCCGATCAATGGCCACACCCGCCGGTAAGTGTTTGTCACCATGGGTTTGATGATAGCAGGTAAAAATGGCCTGGGCTGCATGGAGAATCGTGGTCTCGGCGATCATCGGGGAACGGCTGACTTCGGTGGTTTGCATCATTTGAATCATGGTTAAGAACACTCCTTCACATCCACACGTCCCGCTGGAGCATGGGATTTCTAACACCTTCTCATTTCCGAGAATGACTGAAGACTATGCAATTTCACTGGGGTTAAGGTAAACAGAATCTAAACTGTCCACTCTCCCCTCGTGTTTAACAACCCTGGCAATTACAATCTGGGAAAATAAAACGTTTCCTCCGGCAACTGAGGATTTCAGAACTCAAGGCAAATGCTTGGTATCCCTGAGTATTTCTGCCTGATTGAATGTTTGATCGGAACGGTTTAGGAGTGGGGTTCACCAAACAAAATTACTGAACAGGTCAGTTGTTTGACCACTTGAGTCGTAATATCGCTAACAGTTAACCCTCCGGTTGTGCGCCGCCGAATTGAACGCATCAAGACTAAATCTCGGGTGGCGGCCTGTTGGACGATGGCGCTGGCAATATCGGATTCGGCGACAGTTTGAATCTCAATGCAGACGGGGCGACTATCTGGCGAGAGGATGCGGGATAACTCTGATTCAAATTGCGCCATTTGGCCTGGAGGTGCGCCGGGTAAGCTTACGTGCAGGAGAGTGACATCAGCTTGGCTTGCTGCGGCCAGGGCCTGGGCAAACCCAACAACCCGTAATGTCGGGGCGGTTAAATCACGCACTGGCACCAGGATGGATTGAATTTTTTCCGGTTCATCGAGCAAGCGAGTAATTGCCACTGGACAATGGGCCGACCAAAGAACACTATCAATCACTGTCCCAAACAGTCTCGCCCGTAAGCCAGTATTTTCAGACCAGCCTAGAATAATTAAGTTACTATTTTCTTCCCGGCTCAGGCGCGTAATCCCCAGAGGAATGTCATCATCAATACGCAGTTGCGGCTGAATTGGGATTTGATAGGCCTGGCCAATTTCTTCAGCTCGCTTCAGGAGTTTTTGACCCCGTTTCATATTGGCTTCCAGGCCAGGATCATCCATGTGAACCGCGGCTCGGGTAATTACTAGAGGGACTATTCTCCCCCGTTCGTGTTGGGCCATCAGTGCTGCTAGCTGAATCAATGAGCGTTGGGTTTGAGGATTTTGCACTGGGACAATAACGGTAAAGGGAACTGCATGATCGGGTTGGGCCTCTAAACCTGAGCCGTCCCACCACGCTTCATCACCAATCTCCGCTTCGGCCTGGGGAATGGGTAAGCGGCTGGCAACGCGAGAGGTAATCAGTGGTCCCAAAATCGAAGTGACCACCATTAAGACAATGACGCTATTGAGGATGTCCTGGGTGAGAATGCCCTGTTGATAGCCGACTAGGGTTGCGGCGAGGGTTGCGGCCACCTGTGGTAAGGACAAAGACCACATACTTAGGATTTCCACCCAGCTATAGCGATAGACCAGGCCCGCTAACCAGGCTGCAACAAATTTACTGCTAATCAGCCCAATCACAATCGCAATGGTAATCCCCAAGGAACTCAAGGTTTGGAGAAAGGCGGGTAAATCAATCAATAACCCCATATCGATGAAGAAGAAGGGAATAAAGAGGACACCGCCAACAAATTCCACCTTTTCCTTAACTGGGCTTTCCCCAATCACATCATTAACCGCTAACCCGGCCAAAAAAGCCCCAACAATTTGCTCAATCCCGATGATCTGAGCACCGACAGACGCAACAAATAAGGCCAGCAGGACAAATAAAAACTGATTCCCCTCATCGTCCCCTGTCCGTTTGACAAATGCTTTCCCGGCTCGATCAATCCCCCACAGCACAGCGACGGAGTAAATGCCGAGGGATGCCAACAACAGAAATAGACTCCAAAGGGTGAAATTACCACTGGCAATCCCGACACAAATCGCTAAGACCAGCAGAGCCGCGGTATCCGTAAAAATTGTTGCCCCGATCGTTACGGTGACGGCTTCATTCTGGACAACCCCCAGACGACTGACAATCGGATAGGCCAAGAGGGTGTGAGAGGCAAACAAAGACCCAATTAGGAGAGAGGCATTCCAACCAAAGCCAAACCAACGCCCGACCACCATGCCAGCGGCTAAAGGCACAATGAAGGTACAAAAACCAAAGCCCATGGAGCGGTTACGGGTTTTCCGAAACTGGCTGAGATCTATTTCCAGGCCGGCTACAAACATCAAATAGACTTTGCCGACCCCAGACAGTAGCACCATCGTTTCAGTTTTATGATTTAGGGCATTAAAGCCACTGGGGCCAAGAATCACCCCCGCCAGTAGCAAACCCACGAGTCCCGGCAGCTTGATCCGCTCAAAAATTGGGGGAATCAGTAAACTAACCGCAATTAGGATTGTAAAAATAAAGACTGGATTTTCGAGTAACACCGGACTCCCCCCAATCATCAAATTCAAGGCTGGCGTTTATTGTCATTTCTGCCAAAATTGGGACATTCAACCCGACCACCCATGAGAGTTTTTAGGATTTTAGTGTTTGCTTCTTAAGCAAATGACTCTAGGTGTGAGTATATCGAAGTCCCAGGGGGGGCTGGAATTTTTTCAGAAGACGAAAGGTTTACTGATGTGGACCATAAGTCATTTCTGCCAAAATTAAGAGTTTAACCCTACTGCCCGTAACGGTTTCCAGTATGTTTGTGATGCATTCCTGAGCAAAATGACGATGAATGGCAGAATCTCTTAAGGAGTTGCCGCCTTGGGCTGGTCTGCGGTCAGGGCCATCAATGTACAATCCGCTTGGTAAATAATGTCGTACTCGGATAAATATGCCGCAAACTTGGCCTGGTCAAAACTGCGGGGATCATTGCGCTCACCATCGCGATCCACATCCCGGTGATAGACAACCCGATCCAGGCCAACCCGAGTCCGAGCGACTAACCAAGCTAAGGAACGATATTGAGCATCGGTATAACCACTGTGGGAACTATATTCGTGCATCCCATCCAGCGGCGTTTCCAAGGAGATATGGTAGGCAAAGTTATTCACCGATGAGGCCACCCGAGGATTGGTTTTGACCGCTTCCCCATGAAATTCCGAGTTACCGGCCCCATAGGCCCGATTTTCCGGGGGAACTGTATAGACCAACCGACCATCCAGGCCAATGATCGTGTGATAGCTGACTTGATCTGCATCGTAGGGATGGAAGGTTTGAAATAAACTCACCGCACTCTCCAGGCTACCTACGGTTTCATGCACTACCACCAGCAACGGGTAATAGACAGAATTACCATAAATATCTTGACTAAAGCGTTTGCCGTAGTTACTGGGGTCAGCCTTTTGCCACACCTCTTTGGGATGATATTTCGGTATGCTACGGGCTAACTGGCCGGGAGGTAACCAGTTGGATTTGAGCTGGGTTAGGGGTGATTCAACAGACGTGGTGCCACAGGTGCGGCTGGGTTTGACAATTCCTGCATTAACCGCCGGAACATAACGATTGACAGTTTGAGAAATTTGGGCGAGTAGTTTGGCCTGGGACTGTTCTTGGGCTTCCACTACAGACTGATGATGACCTTGAATGACTAAAATCAGCATTGTCAAACCAAAAAACAAGCCAATACCCCAGATTAGTTGCCGCCTCATAACTTCCCACAGTCCCTAGACTCACACCCTAATTGATTAACAAGGTGGCATAGCTTCGGCAGCGGGCCTGTGTTTTAGCAGACAGTTTTGGGATTGCCAACGGTTTTTTCTAGGCTGATCTAAGCTAGAGGTAGTCCCTAAATCGAGTGGGGGTGATTCCAATGCGCCAGCTCAACGTTGCCAAACATGTTTTCTGTCAATCTTGGTGTCTCGGTGTGAGTACGGCCATACTCGCAGGACTTGGCCTGGGGCTGCCGGCCTGGGGGCAAACCTCGGTGATTTGGGGACCAACTGGCCAAAGTGTCTCTATTCCCAATACTTTTAGCCAGCCCACCTTTGTCATGCCACCGGTGACCCCCTATCCGCCGCTACTGCCTTTTCCCGCTGTCAATAACCAACCGATTATCTACCAGGCCAATCCCTATAATCAGCCAGTCCTAATCTATCCGCCTCAAAATAACTTCAATCGTCCCCGCCGCTATCCCTACGGCTACACCCAAGGTAATAACCAACCGATTATCTACCAGGCCAATCCCTATAATCAGCCAGTCTTAATCTATCCGCCTCAAAACAACTACAACCGTTCCAGCCGTTACCCCCAAGGCAATAACCAACCAATTATTTACCAGGCCAGCCCTCACAACCAACCCGTCCTGATTTATCCGTCCAACAACTACCGTAACCCTTAGACCTAGACCTGAACACTGGCAGAGTGGGCCGGGGTGGTTTCGTTGCCAACATTGGGGAGTTCGAGACAGTAGCCGGCCCCATAAACGGTTTTGATGTATTTTGGATGGCGCGGATCCGGTTCGAGCTTGGTGCGTAAGTGGCGAATGTGGACGCGAATCGTTTCAATATCATCATTGGGATCGTAGCCCCACACTTCCGTCAAAATATCGCTGGGGGAAACGGTTTGCCCATGTCGCTGCAACAGACAGTGCAATAATTCAAACTCAAGACGGGTCAGCTTAATATTTCTTGTTAACCAGATTACCTCAAACCGTTCGGGAATCAGGGTGAGCGGCCCATAACTGAGAATTTCTTTGTGTTTGGCCGCATGGGGAATCCGATCAGTTCGGCGTAGTAGGGCCCGCACCCGTGCCAGCATTTCTTCAATTTCAAAGGGCTTGGTCAGGTAGTCATCGGCTCCAGAGTTAAAGCCTTCTACCTTGTCTTGGGTTTGGCTCAGGGCTGTCAGCATCAATACTGGAATACTGGCCGTGCGTTCATCCCGCCGTAACCGTTGGCAGACTGTAAACCCATCCACCCGCGGCAACATTAAATCCAACATGATCAAGTCGGGCAGGAGTTGTAGCGCCAAGGCCTGGCCTTGAATCCCATCCGCAGCCCGAGTGATATCGTAGCCGGCCAACTCCAGGTTGAGGCAGACCAGTTCGGCAATTGCGGGATCGTCATCAATGACGAGAATCCGGGGCTTCATACAATGTTACTGAACCTTAATAACTGCCATACAAATGTTGATGAACTGTAAGGATTATAGACGCAAAAATTTTTTAGAGCAATGTATTTTCTCGGAGCCAGGCCTTCCGCCAGATTTTCGTGATAACGAGAACTCCAAGACGTTGAAAAATTCTCAAAATTGGCAGATAACATTCGATAAAAGTGACAAGATGCCACAAAAAAAGCTCTTAAGTCTGCACCAGGCCCAATCCCCAATGTTCCTTAAAAGCTTTGTCTAAAGAGAGAGATTAAAACATTGACGAAATTCTGTTTACACAAACTGGGAATCGTCACAACCCAAGCGGAAAGCCTTAGAGGCTAGTCAAAAAGCCAATGAGACCGTGGCCGGTAAAGACTTCTAGAGCCAAAAGGGAGATAAAACCAATCATGGCCAACCGACCATTCAACAATTCAGCGTAGGGGGTAAAGCCAGACTGCGACTCGCTCATCACATACATTTGAGGCTCAATGGCAAAATTGTTCATTTTCCCTTGGTCATCGACAATAGAACCGCTTCTCATAATTCGCTCCAAATTTCTGCAACGTTTCTTAGCTTCTTTACATAAGTTAACATTCTTTACAAAACTTGACAACTCCCCGAGGCTCAATTTTTCCAAGAGCCATCTCCTGGCTAAAACTGACTCAGGGTTTACTGCTTTTTAGGCCATCGAGTCGTGCTGGGCCGTGGTTTGATCGAGATGGCACAGGTGAAAAAGGGTGGATGGTGTGGGTATGCCTGAGGGAATTGGCAAGTTAGTTGTGATTACCGGCCCCAGCGGCGTGGGCAAGGGAACGTTATTACGTCAGTTTTTCGCGCACTATCCTGAGACCTATTTTTCGGTTTCGGCGACAACGCGCCCCCCCCGGCCTGGGGAACAGGAAGGCAAGGAGTATTACTTTATTTCTCGCAATGACTTTCAGGAGATGATCCAGGCCGGGGCACTCTTAGAGTGGGCTGAGTTTGCTGGGAATTTTTATGGCACACCGCGCCAACCCGTTGAGCAAAAAATTAGCCAGGGTCGCTTAGTGATTTTAGAAATTGAACTGGAGGGGGCCCGCCAAGTCCGCAGTACCTATCCCCAGGCCCGGCAAATTTTTATTGCACCTCCCTCTCTCCCTGAACTGGAGCGGCGACTCCGAGAACGGGGCCAAGATTCCGAGACAGCCATCAGCCGCAGATTAGAACGGGCTAGGATTGAAGTTGCCGCCGCTGCCGAGTTTGATGTTCAGATTGTCAATGCAGATTTGAAGCAAGCCTTGGTTGGCCTGGAAGCAGCAATTTTTGGCCCAGCAGCTTAGATATAAGTTGGTTGTTTCAGGATATCTGGAGATTGACAACCCTAAAACTTGGGGGAAATTCGCCGGGGGCGGGGGCGTAACCAAGAGCGTAAATCTGTTTCATCGTAGATTTCACCCACCAGTTCTTCCAAAATATCTTCCAGGGTGACCAGGCCAACAGTGCCCCCATACTCATCGACCACAATCGCCAGATGCAATTGCTGTACTAGCATTTCCTTGAGGAGATCTGCCACTCGCTTGGTTTCTGGGACAAATACTGGAGCATCCATTGCCGCAACTAAGGCCTGGTTTCCCGCTTGGCTGAGGACTTTGAGAGCTTGCTTGAGATTGATCACTCCAATAATTTCATCTTTACTGTCCTCCTGGACGGGAATGCGGGAATAGCCCGTTTCAAGACAGAGATCAATTAAATCTTGCAAGCTAGCAGCTTTGGGAATGGTCTGCATTTCAGTTCTGGGGCGCACCACTTCCCGGACACAGAGTTTATCGAGGGCGAGGGTTTTGTTGAGGAGTTGCCGCTTTTGTAAATCCAGTTGCCCCCGCCCCCCTAACACCTCGATCATCAGTTGCAGGTCTTGCAGGGATTCGCCTTGGTGGGTTTGGTTGGCTTGCAGGAGTCGGAGCAGGGCCTGGACTACTTTTTCCAAAATAAAGATAAACGGCCACAACAGGACTGATAACCAGTAAATTGGGCGAACTACGACTTTAAAGATTGGCATGGCATTGGTGATTGCCAGGGATTTCGGCGTAATTTCACCAAACACTAACGTCAGGAGCGTGATTACCCCAGTTGCCAGGCCAATGGACGCACTGCCCAACCACACCGCAAACAGGTTTCCAGTTAAAATTGCTGCAACATTATTGACCAGGTTATTGCCAATCAAGAGGGTACTGACAAAGCGGGTGCGTTTTTCTAAAACCAGGCGAAATAATCCGGTGGGGTCTCCTTGTTCTTTAATCAAGGCCCGCAATTTCAGGTTATCCAGGGCAGTAATTGCTGTTTCAGAACCGGAGAAAATCGCCGACAAGATCAGCATCAAGCCCAAGACTGCCACATCCAACTGGATATTCCCCAAAATCGGTTCGAGGGCGAGGGGGGGCCAGGGCAGCAGCAAGCGAGGAAGGGGGGTATTCAACAGATTTCAACAGATCAGGTTGAGAAGGCAAAAGATAGAGACAATGATTGCCCCGAATTTAGCAAATTTTATTTTATCTGAATATCCTGTGTGCCCTGCACTTTCATGGCTGAAACGGGGTCTATGATGGCTCCACTCACTGGCTGGCCTGGTCTAGGACGTGAATGGCCTGGTCATAGATTCCCTTGGCTTCTTCCGGGGAGTTGCCAATACTGGTGATCCCGAGCTTGCCAAATTCCGAGAGCGCACCCATCAGGTGAAAAACACTTCCGGTTTCGGTACTGGAGTCGAAGTGCAGATGGTAGCGGGCAATAATATCGAGCAAATCGTTAGGTAATAGGCCGTGGTAGTTGGCGTGACGGAGATTATCCGAGGCAATGTAGTACTTCGGGCGGTGATGGTAGCTATAAAACAGGCCCGTTTCGGGGTCGTAGCAGCCATTCGTTAAAAATTTGAGCGTCATAAAGGGATGGGTGGTGCCGCCTTTACGCAAATTAATTTCAATCGCTTGTAGATCCCAGGTTTGAGAATTTGGCACTGGCCTGGCAATAAAATCCACCCCATAATGCCCAATCACCCCCTTACTTGCGAGTTTTTCCCCGACTTGCAGCCCATATTCTTGGAGCTTGAGGCGATAGGGTTCAGCGGCAGGGAAGGAACAGCCGAGGAAAATTTGGCCATCGGGGGCATCAAGGATTTGATCATGGGTTGAGATAATTTCCACGTCCCCCACGGGTGTCACTTGCCCTTGGACACTGGGAGATTGTTTATTTTGACCTTCAATAAAACATTCCACAATCCCACCGAGTTCCGCAAACCGAGCGCGATAGGAGTCCCAATCTTCTTGTGGGGCCTGGAAGTGCATCTGGCTTAGGGCCTGGGCGATGGCTGTGAGTTTATCCGGGGCCGGGGCGATGGGGCGCAAATCTAAAAGGGCATTCCCTTCTCCGGAAAAGGCCTCATTTAACTTCACCACGACTCGTTGTAAATCTGGATTACGCTCCCATAGATTGAGAATTTCTTCAGCTAGGCCTGTTTCGGTTTGGATCAGGCCACTGCCATCCGGGTGAGGGATTTCAGCTTCAGCAAAGAGTTCGCGACTTCCGGCCTTTGTCCCCCAATAGAGCAAATCTGGATTCACTGCATAGAGGGGAATCCCCAACTGCAGGGCTAACTCCCGCTCCAGGCCCGTGGCATTAAAACAGACCATATAGGCTTGCTCGGAACGAATCGCTTGGCTAATCCGGGCCATGAGGCGGGGGCGTTCGAGAATTTTTGCCGTCAGGGGTTTGTCGGAATAGTCATAGGTCGCTAATAGGAGTAGGCGTTCACGGGCATGGGAGGAGGGGATTCCGGGCAGTAGATCCAAATAGTAATCAATAATACTGGGGTGCAGCGGTTGCGAGGTGACATAAATCATCCGGGTGTGGGGATTCCGCAACTGAATCAGGGTATAGAGTTGGCGTTCTTCGTAGTGGGTATAGCCGGTAATTTTGGCCAGTTCTCGCTGCGGAAAACTCAAGGAGGGAATCACGACAATATCCCGCTCTTGGGCCTTGGCCTGGCTGGAATCTGGAACAAAGGTTTCACTGCCTTGCCAACAGCGCACCAATTGACTTTGCAGGTCTTGAAACTGTTGACTAGCCATAGGGGTTCCCGAATTGGGGTCAAGGGTGTCTGCTGCTAGAATAGCCGCTGCGGTGAATTTGCCAACTCAGCCAAAGTACGGGAATTAAGCCAACTCCAACAATCGCTAAGGCTCCCCCAGCCGCCTCAGATAAACGTTCATCGGAGGCCAAACGATAAACCTGAATTGCCAAGGTATCAAAGTTGAAGGGGCGAATCACCAGGGTGGCGGGTAATTCCTTCATCACATCGACAAAAACCATCATCGCCGCCGTTAACAGGCCGGTGGTCAGCAACGGTAAATGGACGGAAATTAACGTACCCACCACAGTTTTGCCCAAACTCCGGGCCGCTTCATCGAGGCTGGGGCGAATTTTCAAGAGGTTAGCTTCAATGGAGTTAAACGAAACCGCCAAAAACCTGACTAGGTAAGCATAGAGTAACGCCACAATAGTCCCGCTTAAAACCAGGCCCGTGGAAATGTTAAAGGTGGCCATGGCAAAACTATCCACCTGGTTATCAATCCAGCCCAAAGGCACTAAAATCCCGACCGCAATCACCGCCCCCGGAATGGCATAACCCATAACCGCCAACTGTGTTCCCAAGCGCAAACTCCAGGCCGGGAAGAGGCGCAACCCATAGGCGAGAAACACTGCCAAAATCACCGCTAACACCGCAGCGAGGCTGGACAAAATCAAACTGTGACCAGCATGAACCCAAAATTCCTCATTCCAGGCCCCGGCCTCGGACTGCATTGCCATCCGTAACAACACGAGCGCGGGAATCAGAAAGCCCAACGCCACGGGGAGAAAACAGGCCAGGTTAGCTAAAATAGCCCGCCAAGTTTTTAACGTATAAGTTCGAGGCTTATCGGAATTGTTTTGCTTCGTAAACCGGGCCTGGCCCCGTGACCACCGTTCTGCTAAAACCAGGCCAAAGATAAATAACAGCAAAACCGAGGCTAATTGCGAGGCCCCTGTCCGATCCCCCAGGCCAAACCAAGTGCGATAAATCCCCGTCGTAAAGGTATCCACGCCAAAATACTGCACCGTGCCAAAGTCATTCAGGGTTTCCATCAACGCCAACGCCACCCCCGCCGCAATCCCCGGCCTGGCCAAGGGTAACGCCACTGTCCAAAAACTCCGCCACGGCCCACAGCCCAGGGAACGACTCGCTTCTAAGGTACAGGTGGCCTGCTCTAGAAAGGCGACCCGCGCCAAGAGATAAACATAGGGATAGAGCACCAAAGTCAGCATCAAAATTGCCCCACCCAAGGAGCGGATTTCTGGAAACCAATAGTCGCCCCACTCCCACCCCGTCCAGGCCCGCAGTCCAGATTGCACCGGCCCTTCAAACGAAAGAAAATCCGTATAGGTGTAGGCCAAAATGTAGGCGGGGGCAGCAAACGGCAACAGCAATAACCAACTCCAGGCCCCAGACCCCCAAAACTGACACATGGTCACCAACCAGGCCGTGCCCACTCCAATCAGCGTTACACCTGAGCTTACCCCCAGCATTAGCCAGAATGAGTTGAGAATGTAATCCTTCAAAACCGTTGTGGCCAAATGTTGCCAGGTTTCCCCAGAGCTGAAGAAAATCTGCCCTAAGACCACGAGTACGGGTAAGGCAATCAAAACCGCAATCAGCCAGACAAGAATTTTCCAGGCCTGGGGGCCGAGGATAAACTGCTGAACTTTAGTCAGTCGCGCTATGGTTGGCGTGGGCTTGATCGAATTGGAATAAGTGGGAGGAATCATCACGGGGGCCTGGAAATCCGCCATTGTCGTTATTTCGCTGAGGCATGAAACACCAAAATAGTTGAAACCATGAGGGGGGATCGTTTTGAATGTCCCAGTTTTGGCAGAAATGACGATAGTTCCCATTGTTCAATTTCTTGAGAACATTTGTCACCTGATCCCCTAGGACTGCCCCCCTATTTCTTGGATTGGGCTAAAGAGATGTTGATTGATCTGCAAGGATTCCAGGGGATTAACGACCTAGGGCCTGGTTTTGTAGCGCCATTAAGTCTTTAATCCCCACTTCTGCCAAATCCAGCATTGCACTCAGTTGACTGCGGCTAAAACTACCCGACTCCGCCGTGCCCTGCACTTCCAGGAGATTTAGATCATTGGTCATCACCACATTAAAATCCACTGCGGCATCAACATCTTCGGGATAATTCAGATCCAGCAGGGGATGATCACCCACCAGGCCCACTGAGACGGCCGCCACTTGCTGTTGAATTGGAGATTGGCTGAGTTCCCCAGTCGCAATCAGGCTTTGGATCGCATCGACTAAGGCAACATATCCCCCCGTAATCGCAGTTGTCCGGGTACCAGCGTCGGCCTGGAGAACATCAGCATCCACCGTCAGGGTCAGTTCCCCCAAGGCCTTTAAATCCAGAGCCGCTCGCAAACTTCGCCCAATCAACCGCTGAATTTCCTGGGTTCGCCCTGATAATTTGTAGAGTTCCCGTTCTTGACGTTGCGGAGTCGCCCCCGGCAGCATTCGATATTCCGCGGTTAGCCACCCCTGGCCGGTTCCTTCCAAAAATTTAGGGACACCCGGCCGCACCGAAACCGTACACAAGACGCGGGTTTGTCCGCAACTGGTCAAGACTGAACCGGGAGCAAACTGGGTAAAGTGGCGTTGAAAGCTGACAGGTCGGAGTTGATTCCAGGTGCGCCCATCGAGTCGTTGCCGAACCATACCCTGCCCCTGTTTCCTGATTGTAAAGACGTGAATTATCTGGATTGCCCTTTTCTAGAATAGGTGATCCTGCCCCCTTGACGGTTCTGTATATCTAGTGTTCACTAAGGACAAACTCAAAGGTTCTACACTATATTTGTGGCCAACTTGACAGAATCACCTCTTGATTTCGCCGCAGATACATGTCAGGGAAGCTGGGTTAACTGTTGCTAATTGCCCCCTTGTCTTGTCTCCTATGGTCTCCCAACTCGTTGAACTCCGCCCCCACAGTGATCTGGCCAGCCAGGCCCCAGGAAAATTGCCCTACAGTGTGGAAGGTTTGATCCAAATCTTCACTGCCAGTCATCGCAGTTTCTTTACCTCCGTCATGGCCCAGGCCCTCACCATTGCCGGTCAAGGAACGCCTGTATTGGTAGTGCAATTTCTCAAGGGCGGAATTAACCTGGGGACAAAACACCCGATGAAACTGGGCCAACACCTGGATTGGATCCGCTGCAACATTAACCGCTGCTTGACCCAAAATGATTTGACCGCAGCCGAGCAAACTGCATTGGCAGATCTGTGGGCCTATACCCAAAGGGCAATTCAGGAAAGTCGCTATAGCCTTGTGGTTCTGGATGAATTAAGCCTAGCTGTGGATTTAGGGCTGATCCCAGAAGCTGAGGTCTTGGAATTGTTGCAAAACCGCCCCCGCCACCTGGATATTATTCTCACCGGCCCGGCCATGTCCCCCGCCTTGTTGGATTTGGCGGATCAAGTCACGGAATTACGTCGCACCTATCGTGCCTAACCAGGCCCCCAGGTACCCACCCAAAAGCCCTAGCACTGGACTGCCTACCCCATAGAACAGAGTTAATGTCCGAGAACTGCTGCGACTCAGGTTTGTTGTATCGAGGGCATAGGTGGAAAAGGTAGTATAGGCTCCCAAAAAGCCGGTGGTCAGCATCAGTTTCAGTCCCCCGTCCCCCGGTTCAACTAAAAACATGGCAATCAGCCCGATCAAAAACGTCCCAGAAATATTGATCACCATCGTCCACCAGGGAAACCGACTGCCAAAGGTTTGTAAGGCCCAGAGGCTAAAGTAATAGCGACATAAGGCTCCCGGCACCGCACCCAAGGCTACCCACCCGATATTGACTAAGTCTGCGGCAGAAATTGTGGCCCAAGGCGTAACCAGCATTTTTTATAGCTCCGGGCCTGGGGGTAAAAAGCGTTGGGCGGTTCGCTCTCCCAGTTGATAGGCCAAAATCCCGAAAATGACGGAAAAACTCCAATAAATCACAGCTTGCAGAGTGTGATGGCCCCCCAAAAGGAGATAGGTATCCAGTTCATAGCTGGAAAAGGTGGTGTAGGAGCCGAGAAACCCTGTCGTTAGGAGCAGGTATAAATCTGGGTGGATTCGCACTGCCTCATTGAGAAAAAAAACGACGGCAAAGCCCATCAAAAAACAGCCGGATAAGTTGACGAGAAACGTGGCAATGGGAAAGTTAGGCAGGCTAAAGAGTAGGGTAAACAGGTAGCGGAGGGTTGCGCCCAAAATTGCCCCCAGGCCAACGGCAAGCGGACGACGCAGGGAAGGGTTCTGCCACATGGTTTGAAATACTGATGGGTTCTCAGATGTTCTTTGGGAGTGATATTGAGGGGTGAGATTAAATCCTCAAAGATACTATACTCCCTGGCTTAGGTAGCTTGAAGAAACGAGGTGGCAGTTTCCGCGACGGTACTGGAGCTATCTTGGCTTAATTGCTGGAGCAGGGCCTGGGCTTCGGTGCCCCCAATTTGTCCCAAAGCAATGGCTAAACGGTGTCGGACTTGCCAATCGGGATAATCCACATAAGGGGCGAGGGCGGGCAAGGTGTTAGCATCCCCCAATTCCCCCAAGGAGCCAATGGCCGCTAGTTTCAATAATTCTTGATCCGTATCTAGGGCCGCTAGAAGCAGTGGGATCGCGGCTGGATTCCCCAGTTCCCCTAGAGCCGCGACAATGCTGAACTGTAACAGCCATTCCGAAGTGTTGGCATAGACATCCGCTAAGTCGACAAAGGCATCAACCAGTTGTAAGGCTCCAATGGCATCCGCCGCCGCGGCCTTCACATCAACTTCCCCATCGTTGTAGAGACGCTCTGTGAGTAAAGACTTGGCCTGGGGCGGATTGCAAGCACCTAAGCTGGAAAGTTGACTGACAGCGGCATAGCGCACCCGTGGGTTGGCATCTTGAATCGCAGGCTGGATCAGTTCAAAGGCAATTTCGGGGGGCAATTGTCGCAGTTGATTAATGCCGGTCAGTCGATCTCCCAGATCATCTGAGGCGAGGGCCTGTTTGACTAACTCTGCTGTTGTCATTTCACTATCCCTTGATTCGCTCGGACTAATTGCAGATCAGATCCTACAGGTATTGCTTCAGCCCATTTGCATAAAGATTACGATTCTTGATGTTTTGTGATGTTTTATGGCGATCCCCCTAGGCTTGCACGTCCGAACTCGGTTCTGGCTCGGCTGAAATCACCAGGCCGGGTTCAGGTTCAGATGTTCCCCAGGTATCTAAAATATCTTTAACAATAATTTCCTCAAAGCAGATTTGTCCGACTAACAACAGTGGTAGGGCCAGGAGCAAGCCAAAAAATCCGAGAAAAATCGCGAAGGTCAGCTGGGCGATGAGTGCCATGGCCGGTAATACATCCACTTGCTGGGCCATGACCACCGGAACAAGCAGGTATTGCTCTAACTGCTGAATCACAATGTAGGCAACAAACACCGCTCCCGCTTTCCAGGGATCATCTACCAGGCCAATCAACATCGGCGGAATCACACTCAGAACCGGGCCAATATTGGGAATCGCTTCAAATAAGCCCGCCAGAACCGCATTGGCAAAAACTAGCCGCACCCCCAACACCGCCAGGGTTAGCCCGCATACTGTACCAATTGCCAACATATTGATGCCCGTTCCCATTAACCAGGCCAGGAGCTTGGCTTCACATAGGGTCAGAATTGTCTCAATCCGACGACGGTAAAAGGCGGGAAACAGACGCACCAGGCCCCGGCGATAGGGCTGCGGATTGATCACTAACATCACAGTTAGGACGACTACAAGCAAGACATTGAGAAAAACCGTCAAGGTATTGGAAAACAGGGCAAAGAAATTTCCAAAAATTCGTTCTAAGAATGGAGCAAGCTGATTCAGGAGTTGTTGGAGCAGGGGTTCATCTTGGTCAGCCAGACCGGGGAAATTACGACCCGCTTGATTCAGCCAGTTCTCTAATTCAGCCATGCCCTTCGGCGCGAGGGTGGCAATTTGGCGAAACTCTTGAATAAACGGCGGCACAACCAGGAGAAAAAAGCCGATGATCAGGCCCAAGGCGACCAAAATCGTTAGGGGTAGGGCAAATTTTTCTTTCAGGCCCCAGCCTTGAAGTTGTCTTTGAATCCGGTTGAGGGCAGTGGCTAAAACAGCCGCTAAAAAGACCAGCAGTAGGACTTGGCGAATTTCCCAGAGGACGTAGAGACAAACTAGGGTGACAATTAACCCAAACCATTGCCCTAATTTCATGGTGGCTGGCCTCACTTTTCACTGCCGATAGTAGATGACACGGAACGGTGATCGCACCGCACCATTGCTGATGTTAGCTTTAGCTGGTGGCCGCTCAGCAGGCCTAATCGCAGTATTTTCCTAGCTGACGGTGGGTAACCCAGGCCATTTTCGTCAAGTTATAGTCATTTCTGCCAAAATTGGGATATTCAAAACGACAACCTGTCATAGTTTCAAGTATTTTAGTGTTTGATCCTTAAGCGAAATGACTATAGTATCTACTGCTCTTAGTTAGAAAGGATAGTAAACAGCAGTTGCGGTAATAGAGCAATTGGTAGGGTTTTGATGAGGTAACGGGTATCCAGCAGAAGTTCTACTTCAGGACATCCCACTCTCTTTCTGATACCGCCGGAGTCACCAGAGCCTGAGGAAATTTGACCTGTGTTTTTCATGAACCCAAATGCAGCTTGTTGTGAATGAGCTATCGACTCTATCTGAGGTTCTGTTTTAATATTCTGGTTGATGCAAAAGTATTGAAAGCTACCCATGGAGAAGAAAAAGGGTGAATAGGAGTTGATAAATTGCCGGCCATAATCTACACAAAGACAGTTTTACTTTGAGCCACAGTGACTGTTCTTACGGACATGGATAGATTGACAATCTGGATGCTTCACCTTCCCATTACGCAACGTCAATTAGTAAATCCCCCCGCTTTCAAGGCCTCAAGCTGAGCAATGGGAATATTCCCAAAATACTCAAGCAACTGTTTTCCCGTTGTCTCCTACTTTTCTAGAGTTCGATGGTAAACCTGCTTTTGCTTGGCCTGGATGGGGGTATATCTATCAACCATATCTAGCTCGATCCGTTTGGCCTGGCCAGCCCCATGAGCAAGATTCGCTTTGAAGATAAGGAATCTTGTAGGCAGACAATACCGCTTACCGGAGAAGAACCAACGTAGCCGCACCCGTCCCTGAAAGTCTTCAACAGAGATTGTGCCTTTATTAGGATTGCGAGGCTTACGGCTGACTACACTTGGGGATTGCACTGCCTTGGTATCTAGGTCTAAAAGCTCATACCTATTCTGTACCTAGATTCATTGGCAAGGTATCGAAAAGTTCCAAAACTCCATACCTTATTACAACCAGATTAGACCTTGGAGAAAATCCACTAATCTCTGAAAGTCTTACTGGCAAAGGGTTTTAATCTTATCGGAGCGGCGGGATTTGAACCCACGACCCCCACTACCCCAAAGTGGTACGCTACCAAGCTGCGCTACGCCCCGAAACAGTCTCCAATCGTATCACATGGAGAGGAACAGAAAGAATACCCCCATACATATAACTATTGGGTTCATTGTTCCAGGCCCCCGAACCTCTAAACAGCCAAAAATTTTTGAATCACTTCATTGCTCAGTTCACTGGTTGGCCCCTGGGAAACAATCCCGCCTTTTTGCATAGCATAGTACCAGTCGGCCTGGCGAACAAAGTGGAGATGCTGCTCAACCAGTAACACCGAAATCCCGGTTTCTCGAACAATCCGTTTCACTGCTGCTTCAATTTCCAAAATGATCGAGGGTTGAATTCCCTCCGTTGGCTCATCAAGAACGAGTAAGCGAGGTTTTCCCATCAAGGCCCGCGCAATGGCTAACTGTTGTTGTTGCCCGCCACTCAAGTCACCGCCCATCCGATTTAGCATCGTTTTCAAGACGGGAAAGAGTTCATAAATCTCATCCGGGACTTTGGCATTGGGTTTGACACCGCCCTTGGTTGCTTCCAGGCCAAGAAGTAAATTTTCACCCACCGTCAAGCGGGGAATAATCTCGCGACCCTGAGGCACATAACCAATTCCCGCCCGGGCCCGTTGATCCGAGGTTAAGGCAATAATTGAGCGGCCCTGAAACGCAATTCCGCCACTTCTCGGTTTAAGCAGGCCCATGATCGTTTTCAAGAGTGTGGTTTTACCGACCCCATTCCGCCCAATCAAACAGACCATCTTCCCCGCTGCCACGCCCATGTCCACATCTCGGAGAATATGACTCTCACCGTAATAAACATTAAGACCATCGACTTTTAGGGTCGGTTGCCCATCGGGGGTGTAATTTAGGGCTGGGGCAGAATCAGCGATAACACTCATGGAAATTACCTTGACTTAAATTGCAAAAACTTAGTGGTCTTCATCCTCTTGTTTGCCGAGATAAACCTCAATCACCCGGGGATCATTTTGCACTTCATCCATGGTGCCTTCACACAGAACCGACCCCTGATGCAGTACAGTTACTTGCTTGGCGATTTGGCGAACAAACTCCATATCATGCTCAATCACCATAATTGAGTGACTTTCAGCCAGGGCTAGGAGTAAATCTCCAACTTTTTCCGTTTCTTCGTCGGTCAAGCCCGCTACGGGTTCATCAACTAACATTAAATCCGGTGACTGAGCGACGAGCATCCCAATTTCCAAGCGTTGTTTTTCCCCATGAGAAAGAAGCGCAGAACGCATATCCGCTTTGTGGGCTAAGCCAACGGTCTCCAGCACCTCGTCAACGGTGAGTTTCTCGCGCTTAGATGATTTTGCAAAGAGTGAGCCAAAAAGGTCTTTCTTGCGAAAACATGAAAGTTCTAAGTTTTCTCTTGGGGTGAGATTTAGAAAGACGCGGGGCGTTTGAAATTTGCGGCCAATCCCCATTCCCATCCGAGCAATTTGATATTCAGCATAGGGACGCAAATCCTTCCCTTTAAAAATAACCGTCCCTTCCGTGGGTTTGGTTTTGCCCGTAATGCAGTCCATGAACGTGGTTTTACCCGCCCCGTTGGGGCCAATCACGACTCGCAATTCCCCTTCTTCCATGCTGAAGTTGAGGTTATTAATAGCCTTAAAGCCGTCAAAACTAACGGTCAGGTTGCTGATGCTCAAGAGTTTCCCGCTCATACTCCACCTCTGGATCTAGTTCAAGACTGGGATAGGTTTCAATCGGCTGCGGCCCAAAGCGACCCCGGATCAATTTCCAGCCCGTAGTTTGGAACCAGCCTAAAATCCCCATGGGTAAAACCGTGACGACAATTAGGAACAACGCCCCTTGGAAGAACAACCAAAAAGCCGGAAACTGCTCACTCAAGAGGGTTTTGGCAAAGTTGACGATCAGGGTTCCCAATACTGCCCCAATCAACGTTCCTCGACCGCCCACCGCCACCCAAATCACCATCTCAATCGAAAAGGCGACACTCATGGAAGAACTGGGGGTGATGATCCCGGACTGGACGGTAAATAAGGCTCCGGCAATGCCCGCCATGATGCCCGAAACGGCAAAGACAAAGACTTTATAGCCTGTGGGGTTGTAACCAGAAAAGCGCACCCGCGTTTCATCATCCCGTATGGCCACCAACATCCGCCCCATCCGGCCACTGGTGAGCCAGCGACAGAGGACATAGCCGAGGACAACAAACAAAACACTCAAAACATAAAACGTCGTTTGGACGGGAGGCGAACTAACCAAGGTGCCAAAAATGGTGGCGGTATCGGTTTTCAGGCCATTGGTGCCGTTGATTAGCTTTTGTTGCCCGTTAAAAAAGTTGAAAAAGACAATCAGCGCGGCCTGGGTCAGGATGGAAAAGTAAACCCCCTTAATCCGGTTCCGAAAAATTAAATAGCCGAATGCCGCTGCCACCAGGCCGGGGAGGACGACAATGGCCACCAAGGTAAAGGGAAACGAATAAAACGGTTCCCAAAACCAGGGCAGTTTATCCACCCCATAGAGGCTAAAAAATTCCGGAAAGGGGGCTTCCGTTTGGCCGGGTAGGGGTTGTAATTGCAAGTACATGGCCAAGGCATACCCACCCAAGGCAAAAAACAAGCCATGTCCTAAACTGAGCAGGCCGGTGTAGCCCCAGATCAAGTCAATGCCTAAAGCAGCAATTGCTAGGGCCACAAATCGCCCCAATTGGTTGACCCGCACCCCTTGGCCCATGGCCCGAAATAACCAGGGCATAACCAAGAGCAGAATCAAGGCAATCGCCACAACGACAATAGCTTCGGTAATCAGCTTTTTTTTGCGATTGCTGGCAGTGGGAGGTTTAAAGGTTGAAGGAGTAGTAACAGTCATAATGATGTCCTAGGCATCCACCGTGCGACCTTTTTGCGGGAACAAGCCAGCGGGACGGAATTGGAGGAAAACAATAATCAAGGCAAACACAACCACCTTGGCCATACTGGCTGTGGCAAAAAACTCAAGAATGGCTTTGATCTGATCCGTAAAGCCCAGCAGGGGGGATAAGGCATTGGAACCAATCACATAACTGATCGTGCCAATCGTTCCCGCAGCGACAATACTGCCAACCAATTTACCAACCCCGCCGACGACCACGACCATGAACGTATCGACAATGTAGGCTTGTCCGGTATTGGAACTCACGGAACCAAGCAACGCCACGGCACACCCAGCAATCCCCGCCAGGCCAGACCCCAGGGCAAACGTCAACGCATCCACCTTCTGAGTTGGGATCCCGAGACAGGAACTCATGGAGCGATTTTGGGTCACGGCCCGAATCCGTAAGCCCCAGGCCGTCTGATTCAGAAACCAATAGACCCCCATCAAGCAAACAATCGTCAAAACAATAATGAACAGGCGCGTGTAGGGCAGTTGATAGGTGTCAATGGCAATCCCTCCCCGCAGCCAGGCCGGAGCGGTCACATCCACCCCCTGCGTCCCAAACCACGGCTGATTAAAGGGGTTATTTCTAGTGCCAGAGATGACGTTAGGAACCACAATCGCAATAACCCCGGACAAGGGCAGCATAATCCCGATAAACCAGTTGCGAATCCGGTCAAAGTCAGTTTTCCAGGCCAAGAGCCATTGCGCCCCAAAATACAGCCCACAGAACAGCACCAGGCCAAGGACAAACTGCCAACTGACACTGCGGACGAATTGCTGCAAAATTAGGCTCACCCCCCAAGTCGCCAACAATGTTTCCAAGGGCCGGCCGTAGAGAAACCGCACCACACTGCGCTCCAAAAGTAATCCGACGAGGGCAGTGACGATAAAGGCCGCAATCAGGGCCACAAAAATATAGACCGGAGCCAGGGGGGTTTGCTTGAGGACATTTTGGGTGACAAAGGTGGTGTACGCCCCCAGCATCATCAGTTCACCGTGGGCCATGTTGATCACCCCCATCAGGCCAAAAACAATCGCCAGGCCGAGAGCGGATAATAACAAAACCGAACCAATACTCAGACCGCCAAAAATGGCTTCTAACAGTTGTGACAAGGGGGATTCCTCTACGAACGAGCAAAACTCTACAAGGCTAGATGGACTTAGGAATAATCATTCAGGAAGCAAGATTCAACTCGACTAAAGCGGGTAAAACGGAGAAAGACCAAGGGGAGTAGTTGAGCAATGACTCAAAACAATATTCCCCCCGGCCCGACATGAACTCTCCAGATAAATCAGCAGTTGGCCCTTGGCCTAGCTCATTTTGAACTTGCCACCTTTGGCCGGATCTGACCAGTCACAGGCAAAGCCCTTGGTTTCCGGGACAAATTGGTTCCAGGGTAAGGGAGCTACGGGGCCATCGGTGGAGTAAACAATCTCAAACAGTCCGTCATCGCGGACTTTGCCGATCCGCACCCACTTAGACAGGTGATGGTTGTTTTCCATTGTGACCTGCCCTTCCGGTGCCGCAAAGGTTTGCCCCAAGGCCGCCATCCGCACGGCATTTAGATCATCAGCCACCCCAGCTTTCTCCACGGCTTGCTTCCAGATGTTAACGGCAATATAGCCCGCTTCCATCGGATCGTTGACCACCCGGTTATCGCCATATTTGGCCTTAAAGTCAGCGACAAACTTTTTGTTTTCCGGGGTATCCACGGTTTGGAAGTAGTTCCAGGCCGCAAAGTGACCTTTCAAATATTCCACCCCAATGGCCTGGACTTCTTCTTCGGCAATACTCACAGACATCGAGGGATATTTATCAGCGGTCATTCCAGCCCCTTCCAATTGTTTGAAGAAAGCCACATTGCTGTCCCCGTTCAAGCTGTTGTAGATGATTCCCCCATCGGGCATAGCGGACTTGATTTTGGAGATGATCGGGGTCACTTCCGTGCCACCCAAGGGGATATAGTCTTCACCCACATACTTACCGCCAGAGGCATCTAGCTGAGCCTTGATAATCGTATTAGCGGTGCGTGGGAAAACATAGTCCGAACCCACGAGAAAGAAGGGCTTACCGGGATATTGCTTCATTAACCAGGTGACTGAGGGTTCAATTTGTTGGTTTGGCGCAGCACCTGTGTAGAAAATATTTTTCGAGCATTCTTGCCCTTCGTACTGCACCGGATACCAGAGCATGTGGTCTTCGGCCTCAAAGGTCGGTAATACGGCTTTGCGGCTGGCAGAGGTCCAACATCCGAAAACGGCAGTCACTTTATCTTGTTGGATCAACTTTTTCGCTTTTTCATTAAAGGTTGGCCAGTCGGAAGCCCCGTCCTCTAGAATTGGCTCAATTTGTTTGCCCAGCACCCCACCGGCAGCGTTAATCTCGTCAATAGCCATCATCGTGGAGTCCACCACGCTTTTTTCACTGATCGCCATCGTGCCACTCAGAGAGTGTAAAACACCAACTTTGATGGTTTCGCCGCTAGCTGGGCTGGGGGAAGCACCTGTCGTTGTGGTTGATTCACCACCACAGGCCTTGAGCAAGACACTTCCGGCTGCTACTGAGCCAAACACAATAAAGTCACGCCGACGAATACCCCTGGTCATGCAGTTAATCTCCCAAAATCGAATCGTTTGCCTTGACACTCCCCTGTAATGAAATTGGAAAATTGCCATGGCTAAGTGATACTAGTGTGAGGTTTGCCTGGGGAATTGTATCCGAATATACATTTTTTCCTGAACTTTCCTTTTCTTTACAATTTTTCTATGTGTTTCATACAACATCATTACCCTTGCTCGATTAATTCCCTAAGTCACCATTGGTAAGGGATTCCAGGCCTGATCTCAGACAACAACAAAAATTTTATCAAAATTGTTTTTTTCGATACAGCCCCCCCCTTATATCTTCCGTATTCAGTTAAGTAATGCTATAAAAATCCTTGATTAATTCTCAAGGCGTATTTTAGTTACGCAGCAATCTAGTTTTTTCGTTTTTGTGGTTGAGAGTGTCTGAAAACATTTAACCGTGATGCTAACTAGACAAATACTATCTTGAAGTGAATCTTTACTGGGATAGTGGTTTCATTATTTAGGTGAATTTACTTGTCAGATATTAATAATTTTTTAACTATACTTTTTGTGATTTAAGCATTACTTTTAGTTTTTTTATAGTACCATAGCATAACCTTGTTTCAAGACAAACTCTCAAGAGGAACTGCTGTTGGTAGATTTAATAGATGTTCATTGTTTGCTTGAGTTTCTGCTTTGATACTTTTGGTGGTTGGAATTTTGTAAACTTACAAACTCATGTCCCATGGTCTGCTTTTTTTAATTCACATTCACTTGCTTTAAGGATTGATCTCCAATGAGAAAGTTTTCGACCGGATTAAAACGTTGGTATTCTCGCTTCTGGCTCACAACAACAACACTGAAAAAATCCATGGCATCGGTGGGCTTGGCCGTGAGACGCTTTTCAGATCTATCGGCTCCACCAGCACCGTTGCACTGGCCCCATCGTTTACTCCTACTATTCCTGCTGCCATTGGGCTTGATTCTCGTATCAAGTTTGCTAGCCGGCCCCCTCGCCCAAAATTCCTTAGCCCAAACAGCAGAGCCATTGGCAAATCCCTACGAGGCAATTGATGGGGCAGATACAGCATGGATGCTAGTGAGTACAGCATTAGTATTGTTGATGACTCCAGGCCTGGCCTTTTTCTATGGAGGCTTAGTCCGCTCTCGCAATGTCTTGAACACGATGATGATGAGCTTAGTCTCAATGGCACTGGTCGGTGTCACTTGGGTGCTGTGGGGGTACAGTCTGGCTTTTAGTCACGTAGCCTTAAATGATAAAAACTTCGAAACTGGTATTGGTGCGTTCATTGGCAATCTTAGTTGGTTTGCCTTGAATGGGGTGGATTTAGCTCCTGATCCAGGGGCAATCTATGCGGGTACGATTCCCCATCAGCTTTTCATGATTTATCAAATGACTTTTGCAATTATTACAGTGGCGTTAGTGTCGGGTTCCATCGTCGAGCGGATTAGCTTTAAAGCTTATTTCTGGTTCCTCATTCTTTGGTCAACATTGATTTATTCACCTTTGGCTCACATGGTCTGGGGACGCGGCTTTTTAGGGGCGATGAATGCCCTTGACTTTGCGGGGGGGACAGTTGTCCATATTAGCTCTGGGGTTTCAGCTTTAGTGGCGGCTTGGATGCTAGGGCCGCGCAAAGATCATCAAGTCGCACCGATGTTGCCCCATAATGTTCCATTTGTCTTATTGGGTGTGGGATTACTCTGGTTTGGTTGGTTTGGGTTTAACGGTGGCAGTGCATTAGGGATTGGGGGGGATGTGGCCAAGTTGCCCTCAGCTACAGTGGCGATTGTCGCAACAACAATTGCAGCGGCAGCGGCAGGCCTCACTTGGATGTTGACAGAATGGCTATTACGGGGAGTGCCGACAGCGGTTGGATTAGGAAGTGGCTTTGTTGCAGGCCTGGTGGGAATTACCCCTGCTGCTGGTTTTGTGACTCCTCTGAGTGCTATTCTCATTGGGGTTATCACTGGGCTGTGCTGCTTTGGAGCGGTTAATCTTAAAGCCTTCCTTAAGTTTGATGATTCCCTTGATACTTTTCCAGTACACGGGGTTGGCGGGACGGTTGGAGCCTTATTGACAGGAGTATTTGCTACCAAAGCGGTTAATGGTTTTGCCAACACTGACGGACTCCTTTATGGCAATCCAGGCCAGATGATTCCACAAATTACTGGTGTTGTTATCTCCTGGATTTTTGCAGCAGTGGGAACATTTGTCATTCTTAAAGTTCTCTCCCTGGTGATGGACTTGCGAGTCCATGCAAATGTCGAAGATGAGGGTTTAGATGTTCATGAGCATGGAGAAGCAGCCTATGGTGGGGACTTTCCCAGTGAAGTCAGCATAAATCACTGATTTTATAGTCATTTCACTTAGGAATGAAATGCAAAAATCCGGGAAACCGTTACGGTGGGTCGGGTTGCGTGTCTCACTTTTGGCAGAAATGACTATAGCTCAGTTTTTTCAGAGACAGCAGTGATCATCAAAGGCTTGGATGTGCCCTGAGTGCATCTGAGTCTTTTTCATGACCTTGCTGCACCCCCCATTGGTTCCGTTACATGGAGAACACCCTAGCCAACCAGAGAAATATATCCAGGCTAGTTAAGTGTTCCCGAGATTTTGTCCAAGACAGGGATGAATTTTTAAACTCTGTTTCTGTTGTTAACGCTTTGGGGCTAAAAACATGATCATATTGCGACCTTCCTGTTTCGGGGCCTGTTGCAGTTCGGCAAAGGGTTCGAGATCAGCGGCCATGCGCTTCAGAAGGGCTTCTGCGAGGTGGGAGTGTTGAATTTCCCGGCCCCGAAACGTCACGGTAGCTTTCACCTTATCCCCAGCTTTTAAGAACCGCTCGGCCTGGTTAACCCGCACATTGTAGTCATGCTCCTCAATTTTGTAGCGCATCTTCACTTCCTTGACATCGGAGGTGTGTTGCTTCTTCCGGGCTTCTCGAACTTTCTTTTCCTGCTCGTACTTAAACTTGCCGTAATTAATAATCCGACAGACAGGGGGGTCTGCCTTATCACTCACCAAGACCAGATCAAGCTCTTTATCCCGGGCAATCACCATCGCTTCTGAGGGGCTCATAATCCCGAGTTGGCTGCCATCGGTATCGACCACACGAATTTTGGGAAAGCGAATGCGCTCGTTAATGTTAGGTTGATCTTGCTGATTTTTTTTGATGAGTACCACAGGCGTTAAACAGTAAAAAGAATAAAGTCAGAAGCAGGCTTCTCTGAGGCGTTAAAACTCTTAAAAAATTAGTTAACTTCCAGAGAATACAACTATTGTAATCAAGAAAGAAATGCTCTTGACAACCCTGGAAAATATTAACATCTCCCAGCGGGGCCTGGGTGAGGACGTTCTACCAGGGACTTCCAATCATGGTAAAGGCGGCCCAGAAATAGGGATGGTTCAGGGTGCGGTTTGGGGCTTTTTCTAAGGCAGGTGGGAGTTTGATCGGGGCTGGGCGGTTGGCGGAAATCAATTGACCATCTTCGATTTTGACTTGTCCGTTAATCATAGCAATCTGGGCCTGGCGGAGGGCTTCTGCCTTGATCGGGGCGGTGTTGAGTTGCTGGTAAAACTCGGTCATTAACCCCAAGGTGCCTTCATCGCTGACATACCAGAGACTAGCCAATGCCGACTTAATCCCGGATTGTATCGCCATACCTGCGAACCCTAATTCTGCCTGCTCATTACCCACCGCTGTCCGACAGGCACTCAACGTCAGGAGTTCTGTGGTCGGTAGATTTAACCGGAGTTTTGGTAACTCCGCCAGTGTCACCCGGCGATCACTGAAGGCAATAAAAGAGTCGCGGGGAGAACCTGGATTAAACTCACCGTGGGTGGCGAGGTGAACCACTCCAAAATCTTCTAGACGACGCTCTGATTCAAGCTTCCGCACCGTAAAGTTTTGATTGAGGAATTGAATCCCGCCGCCTAAATCACTGGTAATTGTTGCCAATTCGACGGGAACAGCGGGTAATGGGGATAGATCAGGGAAGGTCTCAGCCCCCATGGCTAAAATCCGGTCTTGGCGAATATCCCGATAGGTGGGGTTAATTAAACTCATGCTCGGAATTAAGCCAATTGCATAGTTCTCCACCAGGAAATTTGTGCCATTGTGAAGAGCGGCCAGGGGCACTGTCCGTAGTCCAGCATCCATGGAGAACAGGAGGGTATCGATTTTCTGGGCTTGTAAATCTGACTCCAGGGGCCGGATCAAAGTGTTGTACAGGGCCTGGGAACTTCTGAGGTAAGCATTTGTGCCGATGAAACGTGGATCCCGGACTTGATCGCTGAAGGCCTGGGTTTGTTTCAGGAGTGCTTCTCGCGTAACTCCGGGAACAGTGCGCAAAATTGGCTCTGCACCTGCTGTGACCAGTAACAGATCAACTTGATCCGGACGGCTGAGGACATAAATGACACCAGGGTTCTTGCCGGTTTGCTTCGCAATGTTGTTGAGAATGCCGCGGACTTCCGCCAGGCTTTGGGGTTGTTTACACAAGGCGCGCCCAAAGTATTCACTGAAGGCCTCGCACTGGAGTTTCTCTGCCTGGCCAACACTGAGCGGTAGATCTCGGTTAATCAGGCTCACAAGCGGCGGATTAAAGAGTCCTAATTCACTCTGAGTAGTGGTAGTAGGAGTTTCTGGGGAGGGATTACAAACGGTTGGGTCAGTTAAACATATATCTTGCGGTGGCTGATTTGGGGTTGGCTCTGGGGTTGGTGATGGCTGAGGAGTAACACCTGTATTGATAAAGGAAACATTACCGTCCGTGGTGCTTGTAAAGAAAGTAGTGGAGGGGAAAACGGTATTGTCCAATCCAGTTGTTAGGGCCGCAAGAGTTCCATTGACGCTGGGATCGCCAATAATCAGAGGTGTGTCATTATTCAGGGTAATTTGAATTTGTCCGTTGCCTGTTCCACCTGCTGTTGAGAGGCTGGCATCCACACTGTTGCGATCACTGAAGGATTGTAGGGCCTGGAATGAGGTATTAGCATTAATTTCGATTACGCCCCCGGCTCCACTTGTCCCTCCTTGAGCATTGATGTATCCCAGTCGAATTTGATTGCCAGTCAGGGTTACTGTGCCCCCTTGCCCAAATTCTGCAAAGGCTTCGAGAGTGCCAAGGGTGATGTTATCCGCTGCGGTGGCATTAATTAGACCAGCATTTCCTTGTGGGGTTCCGCTTAAGCCAAAGTTGGTGGTTGCTGCTGCAATCAGTCGTGCGTTTTCACCATTGATGTTGCCACTACTCGTCAGTTGGATTTGACCTGCATCGCGGGTGCCTGCATCTAAAAAGACTGTTCCTGCCAGGTTGATATCACCCCCGGCCTGGATGCTTAATCGGGCCCCAGTCCCATTATCAGAGCCTAAGTCCATTCCCGAGAGAAGATTTATGATACCGTTTTGACTGACGATTGAAACATTAGCCCCATTGCCCGCAGAGCGAGTATTGATATTTCCGAGGTTAATGTTACCTGGGGCCTGGATGTTGATGGTGCCTTGCTGGGTTGTACTAGATGCACTAATTGTGCCAGCCGTTGTGTCAATGGTTGCCCCCCTTAATGTTATGTTGCCTGCGGCGCCACTAAAGTTACTAGTATTTAAATCACCAGTGATCAAACTGCCGCCAGCTAATAGATTGAAACTACCACCATTAGTAGTGATGCTACTGAAGTTAAGATTTCCTGAGCTTGATTGAAATGTTGATGTTCCTGTACTCGAAGTAGTAACTGTGCTGTTATATGTTTGGTTGCCTGTTGTAAAAATACTGCCAGTTAAGTTTGTGGTACCTACTGCCACCAACGAAGCCAAGGGAGTTACGCCACCAATGATGCCGTTGATAATAAACTGACTACCGGTGAAAGAAACTGGAAACGCACCGTTAAGATTTCCATTAAATGTAATAATCCCAGAATTAGAAAGTAAATTAGTGGCACTGGTGAGGACAACATTTCCGTTAAATATCTGATCACCAATAGTTGTAATACTACCGCCAACCAAAATTGTACTTGGGCTGGTGGATGTGAAATTCAAGGACGGGGCAGTGATGCTAAACCCATTGGTATTAATTTCTGGCGCACTCAAAACTAAGGGATTACTCACATTGATGTTACCGCTGAAGGCAACTTGACCAGAGGGATTAAGGGCTGCAAATTGAATTGAGTTAAATCCAGAGGCAAATGGGGTAAACAGGTTTTGGTCTAGAACCAAATTACTATTTGAGCGGAAAATTAAATTTGCTCCAAAACCTGTGACGCTGCCAGGCCCACCATTGAAGTTAAACCCATTAGCTAGCAAGGCAATCGATTGACCAAAGACAACATCTAGCTGATCGGTAAATGTCAGATTACCGGAACTTGAGTTCATCTCTAGGGGGTTTTCCGGTGTTGTTCCGCTCGTGGCGTTGACTGTTACCGTACCGTTATAGATTTGATTTCCAGTTGTTGTCACTGAATCCTTAATAGTTATTGGCCCTACAGCCACCAAACTACTCGGGGCTAGGGAAGTACCAACCGCTCCCCCTAAGGTAATTCCGCCAACTCCTTGCAGCGTTAGAAGACTACTTGTATCTAAGGCTCCAGTTGCCAATGTCCCAGTGGTTAAGAGGGATAAGGGTGTAGCCCCACTGTTGACAGAGCCGACTGTAATCGGGCCGGGTTGTAGATTAGTCGTGGGATTAGTTTCGCTCAGGCTGGTAGAGACAATAATTAGACCATTGCTAGTGGTGAGATTATTCGCTGTCACCCCCCCAGGCCCCTGTAAAATCAGACTGGCATTATCGATTCCTGTAATATTAAACCCCTGAGTATTAATTTGAGGTGCCAAAATACGCAGCGGATCAGAAACAGTAATATTTGAACCCAGCTGGACTTGTGACGTTTGGCTAGCCAGGCCAATTAGACTAAAACCGTCAGCAAAGTTACTCATTAAATTTTGATCGACCGCAAACAATCCATTGGCGGCCAAACCAATGGTTCCACCAGGCCCCGTGACACTGCCTGACCCGCCATTAAACTCGAACCCATTGGCAACCAGAGCAACCAGGTTACTACCGATGTCAAGACTATTCCGAAAAAGCAAAGTACCGCTTGTTGATTCCAGGTTCAGGGGCGGCACATCCAGACTGTCAGGGGCAATGATCACCAAGTTGTCGTAAACTTGATTGCCAACGGTTTTAATATCAGCTCGAATTTCCGTTGCGGCATCAGAGTTGGTGACTAATGAGCCGATATTTAGTGGAGCACTAATCGTAATCTGATGACTTAAGCCTGGATTGACCGTCCCCCCGTCTGGATCACCGGCACTCAGAGAAACATTGAGGTTCTGCCCACTAATTCCACCTTCTAAGGTGATTGCGCCAGAGGCGATCAGAGATAAAGTAGGCTGACCCGCACCGCTGTGAATAATTCGAGCATCAGCATTTTGCAGGATATCTCCGCCGCTCGGACTGCCACTATTTGAGGGAGGTGCTGTTTGATTTGTGATCAGCGTCAGGTTAGTGCCTGTGTTTAAGGTTGCATTAATACTTGCTACATCAATTTGTCCGGCGGGGCACCCAAGCCCAGAAATACAACTTGAGACAATTTCGATGGCCACCGGATCAAGTAGCCAAGTCCCAGAGGTGCCCAGCGGAGCACTAGCGTTAACCAGCCCACTGATCCCGAGAAAAGCCTTCCCTGAGGTTTCGACAAAACCGCCGTTCCCTCCCAATAAGCCACCTTTGGCTAAGATTTCGCCATTGAATAGCGTTGTCTGGTCTGACCAGATAATGACCCGCCCGCCATCGCCATTTGCTAAAGCACTTGCTGAAATGACGGAATTGGCATCAATAGTCGTGAATTGGGCTGTGGGTAGGCCTGCTCCCCCTAAATACTCGCCCCCGATCCGGACATTGCCGCCCCCATCTAAGCCATCGGCATTCAGATTCGCCCCAATTAAATTGATATTTGTTCCTAAAACATTGATCGAACCGCCGTGGGCAGGGGAACTAGCATTGATGGCTCCTGCAATCCCAATCGTTGGTGACGTGACGGCCAAATCTTGATGGGCCAACCGAATGGTTCCATCCGGATTCACACTGACAGTATTAACCACCGCCGTCCCAGGCCCCGTTAAAAGTTCTGGCAAACTCAGGATCGGTAAATTCCACTGATTGGGTAAAGAATCTCCGGGTTGGGGGGAGCGAATATCCAGACTAAGTAACTGTCCTTCTTGGGAAATCCGGACTAAACTCTGGCCGGGAACGGCTGCCACCGTAATCTCACCCCCAGGGGCTGATACATTCCCCGTATTAATGACATGGCCACCTAACAGCATTAACGACTGGCCTGGATTAACCTGCAAATGACCTTCATTGATAATTGACCCGGCCTGGTTCCCAGCAAAAGCGAACCCAATCGGATTGCCAACTAAGCTTTGATAATTGTTAGGGCCTGTCAGACTAAACCAGCCATTGCCAAAGTCCGCCCCAGTGGCCGTGGTCGCGGTAAAAGCTGCCGGGACATTGAGTTGAGCATTGGGGCCAAAGATAATCCCCGCGGGATTAAGTAAATAGAGATTGGCATTACCCCCGGTAACTTGTAACAGGCCGTTAATCAGGGATGGATTGCCACCATTGACCCCAGCGAGAATGTTCCGCAGTTGGGGATTAGCGATAAAGTTGGCAATTTGACTTTGACTGAGGCCAAATTCTCGAAACAGGTGAAAAAGATTTTTGCCATCGCCAGAGTAAGCACCGCCCCTGATATCAATTCGTTGTCCGTTGATTTCAACAATGGTGCCTGTCCCGTGGGTGGCTGGAATGATATTGATGTTCTGAGCCCAGGCCTGGGAATTAATGCTGATAGTTGCGAGGCAGCCCAAGGCGATGCCAGTCCAGGACGACGACTTGTACCAGTGAAAAGACATAAATTAACCCTGTTTTGCAACTGCCACACACCTAAGCGAAACAATCAAATTTTTAAGAGAACTTAAAGACATGACTGTTTGTAGCTCATTTTTACAAATGCATTGGTGGCAAGCAAGAGGGATTAGGTCAATTTTTATTGCTTCCCCAGGCCCGGTTTAATCTTACTGTAAAAGATTTTTTGACTGCCTCTCTAGTCGATGATCACAGACTCCGGTAGGCTAGAAAGTACCCATAAAATCGTGATTTCAAGCTGGCCCCCTTTGAGATTCTTCTATGAGCGTGATTGAAAAAGAAGCCTTTGCGATTGGCTCTGCTGTGCGTGTTAAAGCATCCGTTTTGGTCTATCACCACCCTGATCATCGGGGACAAGCATTTGATATTCAAGGGCTAGAGGGGCAGATAACGGCAGTTCTCCACGAATGGCAAGGCCGACCGATCAGTGCCAATTATCCCTATGCTGTGAAGTTTTCGCCTAAGTTTTCTGCCCATCTCCAGGCCAGTGAGTTAGAAGTGCTCGCATAGGAAGATTGAGTCTTGAGCCTTAGACGCAAATCTCAAACCCAAGACTGAAGCACAGTTAATAGTTTTGCCGTCTGCCGACTCCAGGCCCAGGCCTGCATGAACTCTGAGGCTGCTTGTCCTTTTGCTTGGGCTTCTGAACGATTCTGATACACCTTTTCCAACGCCTCAACTAGTTCTGCGACCTCTGACTCGCCCCAGCCCTCTGTGCCCTGAAATTGTGGTGTTGGTTTGACTGGGGCCTGGGAGGTCAAGGGATAACAATGGCTGGGATGACTCAAAGCACCGATTAGATCTAAATGCCCTGTATTGGCGGATAAAACCGTCGGAATCCCACAGGCCAGGCACTCCATTGCCACTAGGTTTGTTCCCCCTTCCCCCCGATTCGGAAAAATGGCAACATCAGCTTCTCGGTAAATTGGCGGCAATTGGGGATTCGGAACGGCTCCCAGATCAACCACGGCCTGGGGAGGAATGCCATTGCTGGCCAACCAACCGACAATATCTAAACGCCCGCCTTTGGCTTGAGGCCGCCCTTGCACATGACCGGCTCGCTCAATTTCTGCCATAGTATTCAGCCAGGGGTTGTACCAGGCCGTGACTAAGAACGCATCCCGATGCCGACGGCGAAACTCGCGAAACGCCGCAATCACAATATCCTGCCCCTTGCGAAATTCCAGCTTGCCCCCGGAAAAAATGACAAACTGATCGCCAAACAGGCCGGCCTTGGGGGCAGGGTGAAACAGAGCCGGATCAATGCCCTGGGGCACGGTGCTGACAGCATCAATCCCGACAGACTTTAAGATCGCCGCGTTCCAGGCCGAGCCAGCAATCAGGTGATCATAGGTTTTGGCTTTAGCAATCTCTGCCGAAGTCCAGGCCGTGTCTTCTGAAAAAATCACACCGATATTGGCTTTGCCCCGCAGCCGTTCCATGGATGGGAGGGAAACACAGTGATTACCCAGCGCGTGTAAACAGAGAAAGTTGGCCTGGAGAACATGATCCGGTGGGTGTTGCTGGAGAATTTGCCGGAGTTGGGTTTGGTGTTGTAGGGTCGGGTTGATTAACGTTCGATGTAATGGATTGAGGGCAGCCGGTTCAGGCAGGGGTGTGAGGGGCAGTGGGGCATAGTGGTTGGTTTTGAGCAGAGCCAGGGTTAAATTCAAGCCATAGACTCGCCACCCGGTGGTCACGCCAATTTCCCAACTAATCCCAATGGCCTGGCGATCCGGGGTCTTGGCCTGGCTTGGAGGTAAATTCAAAGGCAAAACCGGAGGAGCCGCCGCAGTTGCCAATTCTTCTTGGAGAGCCGCCGCCACCTCAGCCATGACCCCATCCCAATCCTGAAACTGAGATTGCCGAAAAATCCGCACCGTCGGATACCAAGGACTGTCCTGACGATTTTGTAACCACCGCCAATCACTGGCACAGGAGAGCAATACCCAGGCCGGTTTCCCCAAAGCTCCGGTGAGATGCACTGGGGCCGAATCCACGCTAATGACTAAATCCAACTGGGTAATTAACGCCGCTGTCTCGGCAAACGTCCGCATGCGTTCACTCAGGTTTTGAATTTTGCCCTGCTGAAATAACGTCTGCATTTCCCGCAATCGCGGCCCCTTGTAGAGGTTATAAAACTCCACCTCAGGCAGGTTCAACAACGGCAACCAATGATGCAACGGGCAGGAGCGGCGATGATCATTCCGATTTCCCGGACTCCCGGCCCAGGCCAGGCCCACCTTCAAACGTACCGGCTTTTTCGGACGGGGTAAGGGCAACGCGACTGGATCAGCCCGAAGATAGGGGACTTGATTGGGGATAGTCTCCAGCGTCGTTTTCAGAATATAGGGCAGTGAGAGGGTTGCAGCATGGCAGTCAAAGGCAGGTAACTCGGCCCCACGGGGAATCACTTGGCTGACACCCGGCACAGTCCGCAGCAAACTCACCAACGGCCCCTGACACTCGACAATGACCTTTCCGCCCTTGGCCGCGGCAATCGTGGCATACCGGACAAACTGAATTGTGTCGCCAAAGCCTTGTTCTGAGTGGATTAAAAGGGTCTGACCGGCTAAGTCTTGCCCATCCCAAATCGGTTGCTCAAAGGGGCGCGGCGGGCGGTTATCAGGGCCTTTAGCTTTCCAACGCCATTCATATTCAGCCCAGCCACGGGAGTAGTCGCCTGCCAAAAGTAAAGCTAAGGAATAGTTTTGATGACCATTGGCATAGTCCGGTTCGAGGGCTAGGGCTTTTTCATAGGCCGCTAAGGATTGCTCTACTTTTCCCAAGTCGTAATAGGCCAGGCCCATGTTGTTGTAGGCCATCGTGTACTGGGGATCTACTTCTAAACAACGTTGATACGCGGCAATTGCCTCCTCTAACCGATCTTGACTTTGATAGGACTTTCCTAAGTTGTAGTAGGCATGGGAGTAGGCAGGATCCGCTTGAATCCCCTGGTAATAGGTAGCTTGGGCTTCTTCGTAACGGCCTAAATCTTGTAACGCTACACCTAAATTACTGTAGGCCTGGGCATTTTTGGGATTGAGACTAATGGCTTTGTAGTAGCAGGGCAGGGCCTGGAGGACATGATTAGATCGTTGGAGGGCATTCCCCAAATCGTTGTAGGCCGTGTAGTTATCCGGTTGCAGTTGAATCACGTTTTGATAGTGCTGAACTGCCTCGCCATAGTTCGTCTGCTGATCCGCAACCAGGCCCAGTAAGTAGTGAGCGCCAGGGGTATTGGGGGCAGTGGCTAAAACCTGCTGACAGAGGTGTTGGGTTTGGGTGAAATCCCGTTGTTGCAGGGCTTGTTGAGCGGTTTTCAGGGCCTGGGAAATGTCGAGGGGCGTTGCTGTCATAGAGGATCGTGGCGATGTTACTTTTACTGTACTAGCCCAGGAGATACCCTCAATTGCCCAGCGGGGATGTGGCTTCCGATAACATCTGTAAATTCCTGGCTAAAACCTATCCCAACGACATTGACCTCCCGCTGTCAAAGGAATCGAATTTGGGAAGAAGACCCAGGCCTGTGACCCCTTGCGACTCTATGCGAAATGGATGATAGTCAGGAACGGTTAGCCATGATTGCAGTTGAAGTCTCAAATGGGATAGGTCAGCAACTACGGCAGTAAAGGTTTAAGCGTTGTGGTTGTGTGAACGTGCAAAACTAACCGATACCTTGTTGGACTCCAGCAGTCTCAATGATTTGGCTCAGTGGCGATCCCGATGATTACGCGCCTGTAGAGATGATGTAACAGATTAAAACATTATTTTCTTCCTATATATACTCTATAAGGCAATCTTGTTAGGGTATTAACATCTTGGTAGTGCCTGCTTTAGCCGCTTAGGATTCCCCATGGCCATCATTTTTGCCAATCCCACCAATGCTCCCACCGCTGGCCCCGAAACCATTGTCGCCAATAACGCCAATGACACCATCAATGGCCTGGACGGAGCAGACCTACTTTTTGGTGAATCGTTTGCAGGCTCCGTGAGTGGCACAGCCGGTAACGACCTTCTTTATGGTGACTCATTCACTGGGTCGGTCAGTGGCACGGCCTGGAACGATATTCTCTACGGGGAGTTTTACAGCAGCAGCATCACTGGGGGTATTGATATTCTCTATGGGGAGTTTTACAGCAGCGGCATCACGGGGGGGCACGGTCACTGGGGGTATTGATATTCTCTACGGGGAACGCCACAGCAGAGACATCATGAGCGGCACGGTCATTGGGGGTAGTGATCAACTCTACGGGGAATATTACAGCGACATCACAGGCGGTTCAGTCACGGGGGGTGGCGATTTTCTCTACGGGGAATACTATCTAGGCAACATCTCGGGCGGTATCGTCACCGGGGGCGTTGATCTTCTCTACGGGGAGGCTTACCTCAGCAGCATTACGGGCGGCACAGTTACCGGGGGTAATGATTTTATACTCGGTGAGGCTTACTTAGGCAACATTGCCAACAGCACAGTCACCGGGGCCAATGATATTCTCCTTGGTGAATCTTACACGGGCAGCATCACGGGCGGTTTAGTCACTGGGGGCAATGATCTTCTCTACGGGGAATTTTACAGCGGAATTTCAACAACAGCCAGTGTTAGGGCCGGCAATGACCTTCTTTACGGCGAGTACTACAACCTCTTTATCAATGGCGGCACGGTTGTTGGTGGTAACGACACACTCTACGGGGAGTATTTTAATAGCATTGTCGGTGTTGATCCGGCCGGTGGGAATGACCAACTCTACGGAGAATTTTACTTCCAGGCCCTGAGTAGTACAGCTTCCATTGTGGGTGGTAACGATGCCCTTTACGGTGAGTTTTACAACAGCAGTATTACAGGCGGTACCGTCACAGGTAAAACAGATAGCCTTTACGGGGAGTATTACAACAGTGTCATCCTAGGTGGAACGGTCATTGGTGGCAATGATGCTCTTTATGGTGAGTATTACACGGGCAGTATCTCAGGTGGCTCAGTCAGAGGTGGCAGCGATAATCTCTACGGAGAATACTACGGTAGCGATTTAACTGGGGGCACTGTTACAGCGGGCAATGACCTTCTTTACGGCGAGTACTACAACCTCTTTATCAATGGCGGCACGGTTGTTGGTGGTAACGACACACTCTACGGGGAGTATTTTAATAGCATTGTCGGTGTTGATCCGGCCGGTGGGAATGACCAACTCTACGGAGAATTTTACTTCCAGGCCCTGAGTAGTACAGCTTCCATTGTGGGTGGTAACGATGCCCTTTACGGTGAGTTTTACAACAGCAGTATTACAGGCGGTACCGTCACAGGTAAAACAGATAGCCTTTACGGGGAGTACTACAACAGTGTCATCCTAGGCGGAACGGTCACAGGTGGCAATGATGTTCTTTATGGGGAGTTTTACAGTAATCCGAATTTTGGTACGGCCAGTGTTGTGGGGGGTAATGATGTTCTATATGGCGAATTTTATGCTGGGGCGATTACCAATGCTCGAATTATAGCTGGCAATAACTCACTCTATGGTGGCCTCGGAAATGACCGGATTTATGGTCAGTCTTTTGGTGGTGTCATTACTAACAGCACGATTACTGGCGGCAATGATTACCTGGATGGCGGTGCTGGCTCCGATACGATGGTGGGCAGCATTGGAGATGATACCTATGTGGTTGACAATGCTGGGGATGTTGTTACTGAAAACGCCGATGAAGGGATTGATTTAGTTGAATCTTCGATTACTTACAGCCTCACAGCCAATGTTGAGAACTTAACCTTAACCGGAACCAATAACATCAATGGCACAGGGAATGACCTGAATAACACCATCATTGGCAACATTGGCAACAACAACCTTAATGGCTGGTCAGGCAATGACCTGATCTATGGCGATCTGATCACCACTACCCTCACAGGCGCTGCCGTCACCGCTGGCAATGATCAACTGATTTACGGTAGCTTTAGCGACAGTGCCATTTCAGGTATCTCCATTACGGCAGACAGCAACACTATTTATGGGGATTACTTCACCAGCGACATCATCAATAGCACCATTTCTGGCGGGTCTGATTTTATTGCTGGGAATTGGTATCAGTCCGCAGGCATCAGCAATAGCACCATCACTGGGGGCAATAATTACCTTTACGGCGAATACTATAACGGCAATATCCTCAGTGGCACTGTCAATGGTGTTGGCGACCTATTTATTGTCGGAGAAGTTCATTTTAGTCCAATTACCAACAGTAGCCTGAACAGTGGCGATGATGCAATTTACGGTGAGTTTTACAACGGCAGCATCACTGGCGGTCAAGTCTCTGGTGGCGGCGGGGCCTTATATGGCGAGTACTATTTCAGTGCGATGGGTAATAGTACCGTTATCGGGGGCAGTGATTCCATCTACGGCGAGTACTACAACAGTAATATTACGGGCGGGACGATTATCGGTAGTGGTGAGTTTGTTTCGGGTGAAGTTTACTTAGATAGCATTAATATTACTGGGAGTTCGGTGCGGGGGGGGACGATGCCCTCTATGGCGAATACTACAACGGCACCATTTCTGGCGGCTCTGTACGGGGTGGCGACGACGCACTCTATGGCGAACGTTGGGATTTTTCGTTCTCCAGTGGCAGCACGGCAATTAGCGGCAATGACTTAGCTTACGGGGAATATTACAACGCCATTACCGGCGGTACGGTCATTGGTGGCAATGATCTTCTCTCTGGAGAAAACTACAACTCAGGCAGCACAATTACGGGTGGTGTGGTCATCGGTGGCAATGACACGCTGTATGGGGAATACTACAACGGTGAACTTGCCGACGGTTCTATTCGTGGGGGGAGTGATCAACTCTACGGGGAAATCTATATCCCTGCCATTAGCGGGGCCTCCATCCAGGCCGGTAATGATGCACTTTACGGTGAATCCTACAACAGCAGCATCACAGGCGGCACAGTCATTGCCGGGAGTGACACCTTGTATGGTGAGTCCTTTAATGGCTTAATTTCCGGCAGCACGGTCATAGGTGGGAACGATACTCTGTATGGAGAGTTTTACAACAGTGTCATCCTAGGCGGCACGGTCACAGGTGGCAATGATGTTCTTTACGGGGAATTCCACACCAGCACTGTTTTCGGTACAGCCAGCGTCACCGGGGGGAATGATGTTCTCTATGGCGAGTATTATGCTGGCGATATTACCAATGCCGAAATTATTGCAGGGAATAACTCGCTGTTTGGCAGCTTAGGTAACGACACGCTCTATGGGCAATTTTTTGCTGGAACCATCACCAACAGCACCATTACTGGGGGCAATGACTATTTAGATGGGGGTGTTGATGCTGACCGGATGGTGGGCGGCATTGGGAATGATACCTATGTCGTGGATAACGTAGGGGATGTGGTTGTTGAAGCAGCCAATGAAGGGATTGATAGTGTTCAGTCCTCAATTAACTACACCCTGACAGCCCATGTTGAGAACTTAACCTTAACTGGAACAGCAAACCTGAACGGGGCCGGGAATCAACTGGATAACACGCTCACGGGCAACACGGGGAATAATACCCTTTTGGGATTTGTGGGTAATGATACGCTCCTGGGTTTAGATGGCAATGATTATCTGGATGGGGGCCTGGATGCGGATGAGATGGCGGGGGGCATTGGGGATGATACCTATGTGGTGGATAATGCCGGGGATGTTGTTACAGAAGCATTTAATGAAGGGATTGATTTAGTTCGTTCAACCCTTGACTACACCTTAGGCGCGAACGTTGAAAACCTGACCCTTGTGGATGCGACCACAACCAGCTTTAGCCCAGCCAGTGCGCCAGGAGTGGGAAACAATCCATTCTCTGTGGCAGTGGGGGATGTGAATGGGGATGGGAACTTGGACATCCTCACAACTAATGTGGGTCGTCCCTACAGTCCCGGTGCTAATGTCTCCGTTCTGTTAGGGAATGGGGATGGCACGTTTCAAGCCAAGCAAGATTTTGGGGTGGGTACTTCTCCATTCTCTGTGACGGTCGGGGATGTGAATGGGGATGGCAATCTCGATATTATTTCAGCGAATACTAATTCCAATAATGTCTCCGTTCTGTTAGGGAATGGGGATGGTACATTTCAAGCTAAGCAAGACTTTGGGGTGGGTACTTCTCCATCGTCTGTGGCGGTCGGGGATGTGAATGGGGATGGCAATCTCGATATTATTTCGGCGAATACTGGTTCCAGTAATGCCTCCGTATTGTTAGGGAATGGGGATGGCACGTTTCAAGCCAAGCAAGACTTTGCGGTGGGTAATTCTCCATCGTCTGTGGCGGTCGGGGATGTGAATGGGGATGGTAATCTCGATATTATTTCGGCGAATACTGGTTCCAGTAATGTCTCCGTATTGTTAGGGAATGGGGATGGCACGTTTCAAGCTAAGCAAGACTTTGCGGTGGGTACTTCTCCTCGCTCAGCTGTGGTTGGGGATGTGAATGGGGATGGCAATCTCGATATTATTTCGGCGAATACTAATTCCAATAATGTCTCCGTTCTGTTAGGGAATGGGGATGGTACGTTTCAAGCCAAGCAAGATTTTGGGGTGGGTACTTCTCCATTCTCTGTGACGGTCGGGGATGTGAATGGGGATGGCAACTTGGACATCCTGGCAGCGAATAGTTATTCGAATAATGTCTCGGTGCTGCTGGGGAACGGGGATGGCACCTTTGGGACTGCAACGAACTTTTCTGCTGGGACTAATCCTCGCTCAGTTGTGGTTGGGGATGTGAATGGGGATGGGGGCTTGGACATCCTCACGGCAAATTCCTCCAACAATGTCTCGGTGCTGTTGAATCACCCCACTGTCATTCCCACGAACCTGAATGGCACAGGCAACGCACTCAATAACACGATTACCGGAACGACTGGGAATAATAGTCTGTTGGGGTTGGCGGGGAATGATACGCTCTTGGGTTTAGATGGCAATGACTATCTCGATGGCGGTGTTGATGCCGATTCCATGACAGGGGGGCTGGGTAATGATACCTATGTTGTGGATAACGCCGGGGATATTGTAACTGAAAATGCTAGTGAAGGGATTGACTTAGTTCTGTCGTCCATTACCTATAGCCTGACTACTAATGTTGAGAACCTAACTCTAACTGGAATAGGCAACATCAACGGTACAGGCAATGCATTAGATAACACCATTCTTGGGAATGCAGGCAACAACACCTTAAATGGCTTCACGGGTGCCGACCAGATGAGTGGGGGCCTGGGGAATGATACCTATGTCGTGGATAATGCGGGCGATGTCGTAGTTGAAGCAGCCAATGAAGGAATAGATACAGTCTTGACCTTCATGACTTACTCCCTGACGGCGAATGTGGAAAACCTCACTCAAGCGGGAGGCAGCCATATTGATGGGACAGGGAACGAACTTGACAACACGATTCTGGGGAATACCGGGAATAACAGCCTCAGTGGTTTAGAGGGTAATGATTATCTCAATGGTCAAGGGGGCATCAACACCTTAGCGGGGGGCTTAGATAATGATACCTATATCATTGGCAGTACCAGTAATACGGTCTTTGAGGCTGTCAATGAAGGCATTGACCTAGTTCTCTCTCCTATTAGTTACAGTTTGGGAGCGAATGTCGAAAACTTGACGTTAACGAATAGTGCTGCCAATGGAACAGGCAATGAGTTAGCCAATACCCTGACAGGTAATAACAGTAATAACTCGCTGAATGGTTGGATCGGGGCTGACCGGATGATGGGTGGCCTGGGCAGCGACCGCTATGTCGTCGATAATATCGGAGATGTTGTGGTTGAAGCCTCTGGGGCAGGCATTGATATTGTTTTTGCCAGTATTGCCTATAGTTTGGGAGCGAATGTCGAAAATTTGACCTTAACAGGAACCGACCCGCTCAATGGCACGGGTAATACCCTGGACAACACGATTACCGGTAACTCCGGGAACAATACCCTCAATGGTTGGACAGGAGCTGACCGGATGGTGGGGGGACTCGGAGATGATAGCTATCTGGTGGATAATGTCGGAGATGTGATAGTTGAAGCCTCGAATGCGGGCATTGATTCCGTTTTTACCACTGTTAGCTATACCCTGGCCACCAATGTTGAAAATATGACCCAGGCCGGAAGCAGCCATATTGATGGGACAGGAAATACACTTGCCAATACGATTCTGGGGAATAGCGGCAATAATGTTTTGTTCGGTTTAGGCGGCAACGATAACCTGAATGGGCGAATCGGCAATGACACATTGATTGGGGGGGTAGGCTTAGATGTCTTGACCGGTGGGCCTGGGAATGATGCCTTTCGGTTTGAGGCTCCGAATCAAGGATTAGATACCGTGACAGACCTTACTAAGGTGTCGGGGAACTTTGACCAGATTCAGGTGTTAGCGACTGGCTTTGGCGGGGGCTTAACGGCTGGAGTTCTGGCTGCAAATCAGTTCCACTTAGGGACATCAGCTACAACCACCACCCAGCGGTTTATCTATAACCAACCCAATGGATTTTTATTCTTTGATGTGGATGGGTCGGGCAGTGCTGCTCAAATCCACTTTGCCACCCTTACTAATCGCCCAAGTTTGGCGAATACAGATATTTGGGTTGTCTAAAACCGTATGTTATCGTAAGCTTTTCAGAGCTTTGTTAACTTTTAAAGCCTCTAAGACAATGGAGAACACTATGGAAGAGATAAAGGAACAACCGCAGCGGCTCCCCTACACATCCCCGAAGTTAGTTGTCCTTGGGAAAGTGGATACTCTTACACAAGTTGAGTGTGGCGGTGGTGATGATGGCTTGGGTTCTGGTACCGGGCCTGGGGGTTGTAGCTAGACGTTTAGGCTTTTATTAACCTACCTGCCTTAGTGAGTCTTAATCCAACTCTTCTAGGGTCTTTTTTTTAATGAGTAGAACCCAGGAAAAAAGTCTTGATTCCGCAATACCTGGAGCAATTATTTGGCTAACTGGCTTGAGTGGGGCTGGAAAATCAACTATTGCAATGCAGTTATATGCGGCTCTAACCCAGGCCAGCTTGAAGGTAGAAGTATTGGATGGAGATGAGGTTAGAACCTGGTTAGCCCCCGGCCTGGGATTTAGTCAAGCCGACCGAGACTTAAATGTTCAACGGGTAGGAAGGGTTGCTCACTTACTTAGCCGAAATGGGGTGTTAGTGATTGTGGCGATGATTAGTCCCTATCGTGAAATTCGCAATTACTTGAAAAAAACAACTCATAATTTTGTAGAAATTTTTATCAACGCTCCCTTAGAGGTCTGTGAACGTCGGGATCCAAAAGGCTTAGCCATTGTGAATCTGTCTAAACCACGGGAGAAGTCCTTTACGGGGCTGCCCTCGGAGGAGCGATTGACAGAATTAAATGCCCAGGCCCGCTGCGGTCTTTGTGTTGTGGATTGGAAGCGGGGCGATATTGTCCATTGGTTCTATCTGGATGGAGTCATTACAGAGCTTTATGATGTGGGAGTCTTACCAGGCGCGACCCGACCCATGGCATGAGGATTTGCCACCGATAAAATTCGCCAGATACTGAAAATAGAACCCTTCCCCCTTGGTAACTGAGTTATCGTCATGGCCGCCCAAACCGGGAAACTTAAATTTGATTTTCGTTAAATAAACATTAAGATTGTGAGCTAAAAATTTTTAAGAGATTTTTTCCATTTATTCTAATCCTATGTTCCTGGAAATTAGGTGCATCCTTGTCTATGACCCCGACAATACAAATTGGGAAAGCCATTCTCAATCCAGAGGAACTATTGCAAAAGCTGATTACCTACCAACTACTGCCTCAGTTTCTCCAAGAGTTTGTCATTGACCAGGCCAGCCAAGGAATTACCCTCACCGCCCAAGAAGCTGAGACAGCCCTGCAGCAATTTCGCCAAAACCAGGGAATTACGAGTCCAGCCCAGGAAACTCAATATCTCCAGGCCTACCGCATGACTCCAGAGCAGCTCCAACAACGGGCCCAGCAACAGGCCAAGGTGGCAAAATTCAAGCAGGTACGGTGGGGGCATGGCCTGGATGCGGAATTTATGCAAAAGAAACAACAGTACGACCGTTATATCTACTCCCTCTTACGCACCCAAAATCCTGATCTCGCTCAAGAGTTATATTTTCGCTTGCGCGAAGGAGAGGCCGAGTTTTCGGAATTAGCCCGTCAGTATTCCCAAGGTAGTGAAAAAGAATCCGGCGGACTGATTGGCCCCGTCGAAGCCCGTACCCTCCATCCCCAACTTGTCCAAATGTTAGCGACAACCCCGATTGGGAAAATCTTGCCTCCGACAATTTTGGGTGAGTGGGTGGTCATTGTCCGTCCCGAAAAAGTAATTCCGGCCCAACTGGATCAGGAGATGCGGGAACGTCTTTTGGATCAATGTTGGCAGCAGTGGCTCCATAGTCAAGCCCAGGCCCTGAATGTCACTTTGTCTCCTGTCCCTGCCCCATGAACAACCTAGATTTTATTGCCGCGATTCAGGAGTTTTTGCGCCAAACCCCCCCCTTTGCCCAACTCAGTCCGGCAGCCCAGATGGCTCTGTCCCAGCAATTTCAACCCCAACGATTTCCCATGGGACGGGGGATGTTAGCTCCAGATAAATTACCGAGTCAGTTTTATTTGATTTTCCAGGGCCAGGTGCGTTTATTGGGGCGAGATCAGCGCAAAGAGATTCCCTTGACCTTGGAGTTGTTGGGGGTGGGGGCGGCGGTGGGTTGGAGTGGCCTGGTGCGAGATCATGCCTGCGAGGGGGCGATTGCTTCCACGGATACGATTGCTTTAATTTTGACCGCCCGTGAGTTTTTGGCCTGGTTGGAACAAGAACCGAGTTTAGGCGAGTTTTACCGGCAGCAGATCAGTGTGGCGGAAGTCTATGAACTTTTGGGGTATGCGCTCAACTCCCCGACAATGGACTCCCAGGCCCTGCGCCAACTCACCCAAGAACTCTATCCCCAGGCCCAGCTTTACCTGATCCCGCCCACCACCTCGGCTCCGGCCGCCCCCTTAAACTTAGATCCGCATTATCGCTGGCTGCTCAGTAGTGGCACTTGGCCGGGCCTGGAGATTGGGCAACGGATTTCTCCGGAACTCATGACTCTACCCCAAAACAACAGCCGTATCCTTCGCCTGCTTGGCCTCCCCAGTGCCGCTCTGCCCACCCCCGAACCGGAGATCACCGTTCTTCCCAATCACAATACCCCGGCTAAACAAGCCACAATTGCGGTCACTGCCCCAGCCTGGGCCTGGGAGGACATACCCGAAGCCCCCCTTGAGCCGCCAGAAGTGGAATTTCAAGCTAGTCGGGGCCAGGTGAACTATCCTTTTATTCCCGGTCGGGGTGTAATAGAGTCCTCCCAGGCCTGTTTTGCCATGTTGGCCCAGTATTTCAATTTGCCCTTCCGCAAAGACATCATTCGCCGGGTGCTGCAAAACCAATTAGCTCAACAGGACGAAAGAATTTCCCTGACGACGGCCGGTGTGATCTGCGAACTGATGGGCCTACGGGCGCAACTGTTACAAGTTCCTAAAACCGTAATTCCCCGTGTCCCAACTCCCTTCCTCACCTGTTGGCAAAATCAACTGTTGCTGGTGTACGAAATAACGGCGGAAGAAGTTGTGGTCGCAGTCCCGGAGCAAGGCCTGTTACGGCAAAAACCCCAAACGTTTCTCGCACCTTGGGCCGATGAACCAACGCTCACGCTGATTCAACTGGAAAAAACAAGTGAGACCCCCGAGAAGAAATTCGATTGGCGCTGGTTTCTCCCGGCAATTCAAAAACATCGGCGCGTCCTGATTGAGGTCTTTATTGCCTCCTTTTTTGTCCAACTGTTTGGCCTGGCCAATCCCCTGGTCACCCAAGTCATTATTGATAAAGTCCTGGTTAAAAACAGCCCCGATTCCCTCCATGTCCTGGGGATTTTGTTGGTGGTTGTGGCGATTTTTGAAGCCCTCCTCAGCAGTTTCCGCACCTACCTCTTTGTCGATACCACGAACCGGATTGATCTCTCCCTGGGGACTCAAGTCATTGATCATCTCTTGCGGCTACCCCTGAAGTATTTTGATCGCCGGCCGGTGGGGGAGTTAGCCACACGGGTGAATGAACTGGAAAATATCCGTCAATTTCTCACTGGAACCGCTCTCACCGTGGTTTTAGATGCCGTCTTTTCGGTGATCTATATTGTTGTGATGATTCTCTACAGTTGGCTGCTGACGCTCATTGCCCTGGCGACTGTCCCGATCTTTGGCCTGTTAACCTTCTTCTTTTCCCCCGTCATTCGCGACCAAGTCCGGGTCAAAGCCGAGCGCAATGCCGAAACCCAGGCCTACTTTACGGAAGTGATCACCGGCATCCAAACCGTCAAATCCCAGAACATTGAACTCAAGTCCCGCTGGCAGTGGCAAGAACGCTATTCCCGGTATGTGTCTGCGGGGTTTAATGCCGTGATTACCTCGACGACCGCTGGCTCGATGAGTCGGTTCCTGAGTCAGTTATCGAATTTACTCCTGCTCTGGGTCGGGGCCTACTTGGTACTGGAGCAAAAACTCACCCTCGGAGAATTAATTGCCTTTCGGATTTTGGCCGGCTATGCCACCAGTCCGTTGTTACGGTTGATTCAGCTCTGGCAGAACTTCCAGGAAACCGCCCTCTCTTTGGAGCGACTCAGTGACATTTTAGATACCCCCCAGGAAGTCAAGACTGAGGATCGGGGAAATATTCCTCTCCCGGAGATTGAAGGGGCGATTCGGTTTCAAGATGTTTGTTTTAGCTTCGCGGGCAAAGGAAATCTCCAACTCAAACACATTCACTTGCACGTGGAACCCGGCACATTCATCGGGATTGTTGGGCAAAGTGGCTCCGGTAAAAGTACGTTAATGAAGCTCCTGATGCGCCTTTACCAGGCCGAAAGTGGGCAAATTACGATTGATCAGTACGATGTCAGCAAAGTGGATTTGTATTCCTTGCGGCAACAGGTGGGCATGGTTTTGCAGGATAGTTTGCTTTTTGATGGGACTGTTCAAGAAAACATTGGCCTGGCCCGCCCCGATGCCACCCCGGAAGACATTGTCGCCGCCGCTAAACTCGCCTATGCCCACGACTTTATTATGGAATTACCCTTGGGCTACAACAGCCGGGTGGGAGAACGGGGAGCCGCACTCTCAGGGGGACAGCGTCAACGGATTGCGATTGCGCGGGTAATTTTGCAAGACCCGAGGCTTTTAATTTTGGATGAAGCCACTAGTGCCCTCGATTACTTAGCAGAACACACCGTCTTTACTAATCTCCGCCAGAAGTTTGCCCAGCGCACTGTCTTTTTTGTCACCCATCGGCTGCGCAGTTTAGTTGGGGCGGATCGGATTGTGATGATGGATCAAGGCAGTGTTGTCGAACAGGGCACCCATGCGGAATTGATGGCGTTACGGGGTCAATATTATTGCCTTTATCAACAACAGGAAGCCGCGGCGGTATAAGACCATGACTGAATCTCCTCCCTCACCCCCCCAGCCGAACTCTCCCTGGCAACCGCAGTTTGACCGTCCGGTGATTTTGCAACAGCCCCCCACCTGGTCACGGGCGATTCTCTGGGGTATTGTTGGTGTCTCGGGGAGTTTACTTATTTGGGCAAACCTATTTCAGATTGAAGAAGCAGTTCCGGCGGTGGGGCAATTGGAACCTGAGGGGATTGTCAAGGAAATTGCGGCTCCCAATAGTGGCATTGTCAGCGATGTCTTTGTCCGCAATGGTCAGCAAGTTGCAGCCGGGGAACCCCTGTTTCAACTGGATCCGGTCTCATCTGAATCCGAACTCGCGGCTCAACTCAGCTTAAGAACCGCAATTCAGCAAGAAAACAGTTTTTACCAGGCCCAACTCAAAAACACTACAGCCCCCACTCCCGCCAGTGTTCCCGTCGCAATGCAGTCCTTAGCCCAAAATCGCCAGGCCCTGTTTCGGGAAAATCAACTGTTTCAAGCCCAACTGGCCGGTCATGCTGGTGCTACTCTCACCCCAGAGCAACAACGCCGCCTCCAGGCCAGCCAAGAAGAAGCCCGTTCCCGGATTGCCACCGCCCGCTTGGAAATCGACCAACTTCAAAAACAACTGGAGCAAGCCCAAGGTCAACTCAAGGGGCAACAGGAAATCCTCCAGGTTAACCAAGACATTTTGACTGATCTGGAACCCGTGATGCAGGAAGGTGCAATTGCTCGTGTCCAGTATCTCCGCCAAGTCCAAGAAGTCCAACGGGGCCTGGCTGAGGTGGATCGCTATCGACAGGAAGTCAGGCGTTTACAGGCTGCCATTGCCGCGGCGCAGGAAAAGTATAAAAACACCGCAGTTACTGTCACTAAAGATCTTTATGGCGCTATTGCCGAAAATGAAAAACGAATTGCGGAAATTGACTCCCAATTCAGCCGTACCCTGGTGGATAATAATAAACGCCTGGCTGAGATCAATGCCAAAATTAAACAACTGCAATCTGGTCTAAATTATCAAACCGTGCGCGCGCCAGTTTCTGGAACGGTGTTTGATCTGAAAGTCCATGCTACGGGCTATGTCGCTAATTCCACTGAGCCTGTCCTGAAGGTTGTACCTAAAGAAGCCTTAGTTGCTGTGGTCTATATTACGAATCGAGATATTGGTTTTGTCCAAGCCGGAATGCCAGCCGATGTCCGCATTGATTCATTTCCCTTTAGTGAGTTTGGGGATGTCAAAGGGGAGTTAATTGGCATTGCCGCCGATGCCTTACCCCCGACCCCAGAGCGAAATTTCTATAGCTTTCCGGCCCGGATTCGCCTGAATCAGCAATATCTGCAAATCAATGAGAAGGAGATTCCATTGCAGTCGGGGATGGCGGTGAGTGCTAATATCAAAATTCGCAAACGCACAATCATGAGCCTTATTACAGACTTATTTACTCGGCAAGTGGAGAGTCTAGAGCACCTGCGTTAACGTCACTGTCTGCTGAGAGCCGGAATACTTATAGATTCATAAATATGGCAATCCGTTTTCAGATATGAGATTATAAGAATATGGCTTGGATAATCTAATGGATGAGCTGAATCAATTTATTGAAGCTTGTCTGGATTCAAGAGAAATAAAGCGTGCCTTGGCGGTTCCAGGTTTCATCCGGGTTTATTACGAAGTGGAAACAAGCCTTTCTATTATCCGGTGTCCACGCATTAAAACTGGGCTACAAAGGCAAGACTGGATATTTATCAGATTCTGAGACGCAACAGGTTATTGCTTGGCTGAAACAACAGAACTATTGGAGTCTTGAAGAATTAGAAGAGTATATAGTAGAAACATTTAATGTCACTTATGCGGCTCAATCAAGTTATTACAACCTATTACATGAAGCCGGTCTATCTTCGCAAAAAGCTCAGGTCACTCATCCTCAGAAAGACCTTGAGAAAGTGGCCTTAGAAAAACGGAGATTTGTCAGTATTTAGACGCTCATCGTCCCAGCATTGAATCTGGGCAAACCGTTGTCTATTGCTTAGATGTTGGTGTAGCCTCCCGGAGGGATTGAGTCATCTGGTATGGGGAGATACCTGCGGATATACCTAGGGCAAAACAGATAGGAGGGTACAGATGCCTATCTCTAATCCAAAACCAAGACAAACCCATTATGGTGCAATTCATTACAAAACAGGGAAAATTATGATGAGAGCTTATGAGAACGGGGATAGTGTGAATACAATTAAGTTTATAGAGACTCTGAGAACGATTCATCCCCACCAAAAGCTAATTCTGATTTGGGATGGTGCTGCGTATCATCATAGTCAAGAGTTTTGCACTTATTTAAGTCAAGTTAATGGGGATAAGTCCAAACCTGAGTGGTCAATTTACTGTATTAAGTTAGCTCCCTATGCACCGGAACAAAATCCAATTGAAGCCGTGTGGCTACACGCCAAGAACTTTTTGAGACAAGTTTGGCATTTATGTAAAATATTTAAAACGGTCAAGTGGTTATTTCAATGGTTTATTGATCATTTTATTCTGCGTTCTGCACAGGTTAAGATGTATGGCTCCTTCTCGTAAGCAATTCCTGTTTGCTATATATTCATAAAAACTAAAACAACATCAGGTTTTATGACCTTAATAATCCTTTTTAGTCTGTTTTCCGCCTTGGCCTGGACGCAGTCGTAACGGTCTATCTTTGTTGGATTTGGACTTACCCCTGAAGATGCAGACCGAGAGATGCAGTATCTAGATTAATGCTCAAAAAATCGCCCAACCCATCCTTCTCTATTGCTTAATGGAAAATTGGTTTAGTCCTAAGAGAGCGATAAGTATCGAAATTATTTTAATGATATAGTGTAAGAGCGTTAAATCTCATTGTAAAACTTTACATTAGCGTGCAGAGTGTTCCCTTTCACTCCATTGAAAAAAATCTATACATCTTAAAGGGGAAAAATGTCAAACCATTTTACTGGACTCAATCTCGGCCCACCGCTTGGGGATCAAAGACTTGACCTCTGCGATCTCTACGCGTTCCAGTCGCCCACGGATCCATCGAGGACTGTGCTCATCCTCAATGCAAATCCGAATGCCGACGCGCTCCATCCTGACGCTATTTACCGCCTCAACATTGACAACGACGGAGACTGCCTGACGGATATCGCGATTAGTTATGTGTTCTCGCCACCGCAAAACGGTACGCAGACTGTCAATGTCTTCGTGGCAAAAGGAGAGGAATCCCGCTCGGTCGAGGCGGTTGGAACGCAGATCATTACCGATGCTGAGGTCTCCTTTGGCCCCAAACCCAACATCGTCAAGTCCGGCATCTACACGTTCTTTGCCGGTGCTCGCAGCGATGCTTTCTTTTTTGACTTTGACGGCATCAAGAATCTCTTCGATACCTCAGGCGGGAGAAATTTCACCGCACCCCACCTCGGCGGTAAGTCTCCGTGGACTGGCGTGGATTCAAATACGGAAGCCAATGTGTTCTCGATGGTGATCGAGCTACCGACCAGCGAGCTTGGAGCGCACCCGGATATCCGGATATGGGGTCGGTGTAGTGTGCGCCAAGATGGCGAGCTACTGCATGTCGATCGCGCTGGTCACCCGAGCGTTAGCAGCTTCTTCAATACCGATGACACCAAATTGGAGTACAACGCTAGCGAGCCGGTCAACGATCGTCAGCGCTGGATGGATCAGTTTGTTCACTTGATGGGGCATACGGGCAATTACACTCGCGAAGAAGCTATCGCCGCGATTGACGCTGACCGTATTCTGCCCGACATGTTGTGCTTCAATCCTTCGGAGCCAGCTAAGTATCCAAACGGCCGTGTTTTTACTGACGATGTCATCGATCATCGCCTCGCCTTCCTGTCTAAGGGTGATATTCCCCCCACCGGACTCAAGCCGCACACGGACGTTCTCAACGAGTTCCCATACATTGGTACGCCGCATCAGAAGAACAGCTAGGGGTGTACGCACTGCAGCAGCTAGTGCCTTGTAGTCTAAAGTTCTCTTCGACAGGGGTTGGTGTCAAGCTAGCCCTTGTTGTCGAGGATGCGGCGATTGCAGGCCTGCTCCATGATGGGCAGAGGATCAAGGGGGCCTGGAAATACACTCAATAATATAATTACCGGGAACTCTGGAGCGAACCCACTCAATGGCTGTATGGGTATAGACTGCTTAGTCGGTGGGGTTGGTAACGATACTCTAGTTGGGGGAGCTGGGAATGACTTTTCCCGCTTTAATTCAATTGGTGATTTCAGTAAGGTATCCGGTAACGCTGATAAGATTCAAATCCTAGCTTCTGGGTTTGGGGGTGGCTTAGTTACAGGAACCTTAGCAAGCAGTCGATTTGTATTAGGGACTGCCGCAGCGAATACAACTCAACGATTTATTTACAATCAATCTACCGGGGCGTTACTCTTTGACGTGGATGGGTTAGGTGGAACTGGACAACTGCTAATTGCTACTCTGAGTAATAAGCCAGGCCTGGTGGCCAGCGATTTTGTCGTAGTCTAAATGTCCAGGTCTAAATGTCCAGGCCAATGTGTTAGAACTGATTATCTGAGCTGCTCTGGATTCCTCAGAAAACTTAAGGTCTTAGGGGCAAATCCTGCCCGGCCTGGATCTCGTAGAGATGGGCATAAATTCCGGCCTGGGCCAAAAGGTCTTGGTGGTTGCCAATTTCCTGAATTTGCCCCTGGTCTAGAACAACGATTTGATCGGCATCGCGGACGGTACTGAGACGGTGGGCAATGATAATCATCGTGCGGCTGCCAGCAATGTGATGGAGCGCCCGTTGAATCTCTTGTTCAGACTCATAGTCGAGGCTGGAGGTGGCTTCATCAAAAATGAGAACATCGGGTTCCGCCAATAACGCCCGGGCGATTCCCAAGCGTTGTCGTTGTCCCCCCGATAACCGCACCCCCCGTTCTCCCACCATCGTTCGATAGCCTTGGGGCAGGTGTTCAATAAAGGCAGCAACTTGGGCCATCTCACAGGCCTGGGCCACGGCTTCCGGGCTGGCATTGGGGTTGGCATAGGTGAGATTTTCCAGAATCGTGCCGTTAAAGACATCCACTTCCTGATGGACAATAGCCAGCCGTCGCCGATAGGCTCCTACTTCCAGGCCCCGAATATCCTGACCATCAATGAGAATACGCCCGGCCTGGGGTTCAAAGTAGCGAAATAGCAGTTTGACCAGTGTAGATTTTCCCGAACCTGAGCGGCCCACCAAAGCAATCGTGCTACAGGGCGGAATCATCAGGTCAATCTGGTTGAGGACGGGACGATTGGGGATGTAGCCAAAGGTCACGGATTCAAAATGGACTTTTCCCGTAAATTTTAAGGGGGCAGACGTTACGGATGGGTTGACTGGGGTAGCATCGGAGCCAGTGGGTAAATCCAAAAATTCTTGAAATCGCAACATCGAGGCATAGCGACGGGCAAAGACCTCCATTAATGTGCTGATTGGGCTAACTTCCGCATAGGCCATGCTCGCCAGGGTATAAATCGTGATGAAATGTCCGAGGGAAATGCGCCCGCTGACCGTATTGACCAGGGAAAAGCCCAAGACCATAAACAGGCAAAACTGCACAATTGAGTTCTGCTCCGTGATCAGCCAAACATAGCCGCGGTGAATCCGCTCAATCACAAACACCTGTTCTCGGTTGAGGCGACTATTTTGACGTTTTAATTCCCGCGGTTCACTGGCAAAGGCTTTGACCGTTTTGATATTGGTAATAATTTCTGAGGTACGGCTTTCTGTGTTTTCAATGTAAGCATCTAGGACTGCCTCCCGTCCCATCAGGTAGTGTAAGGCCCGGACTGTCAAGCCCAATACCAACGCAAATGAAAGGAAAATCCCGAGCGCAACTGGCCACTCCAACCAGGCCAAGACCACAATAATTCCCAAGACTCGGACTACTTTTGGAATTAATTGCCCCGCAACTTCCGGGTACGTCCAGGTGTGGTTCGTCAGCCCTTTAGCAATCCGTGAGGCAATTCGACCAGGATTATGTTCGTCGTAAAACTCCAGGGGCAGGCTGAGAATTTTAAGCAAGGCCTGGTAAGCATAATCCCGGCGGGCCATCAGCGAAATCCACCAATGATGCCAAACCCCCAGCCAAGGCTGAATCGGAGCCCGGACAATTGTGGCACAGCCAATTACCCCCATCAGGGTCGCTAGGGCCAGGGTTTGATTATTTGGCCAGCCCGTTAGTGTTGCAATGGTTTGAATTAACGCCTGAATCGGTTGATCCAGGGGCTGTTGGGAGAGCACATTCAGGACTTGCCCAATGGCATAGGGAACGAGCAAATCAATCAGCTCAAAGCCACTGGTTGCAGCAATGCTGAGAATCGCCACCCACTGGTAACGGCGGTAGTAGTTGAGGAGGTCGGGAAAATTGGCCATGAGCTTCTAAACTCGGCAACCCTGTAACAGAATTGTAACGATTCCTCGTCTTGGGGCGGCCCATAACTGACTTTCTTCAGAGGATAGATATCGCCATGCCAGACCTCCAGCAGCCCTTCTTAGAGCAAAATCAGTAACGCTGCGGTTCAGAACATCGTTATTGCTAATCAGTGACCATCGTTTCTGCGTCCACTTCCCTCATCTGTAACCAGAGATAGGCCCGGAAATCCAGGACTTTTTCAAGTTTTGGCCTGGTCAGTTGCGATAATGAGAAAGCTGTCCTTAATTTTGGCGAATTTAATTTTTCCAGGCCCTTCCATGCGAACCCATTACTGTGCCGATTTACGCTTATCCGATGTTGACCAAATTGTCACCCTGTTTGGTTGGGTGGATCGGCGGCGGGATCATGGCGGGGTGATTTTCCTCGATTTACGGGATCGCAGTGGCCTGGTGCAAATTGTCAGTGACCCCCAACGCACGCCCGCATCTTATCCCCAGGCCGATAAACTCCGCAGCGAATATGTGGTCAAAGTCATTGGCAAAGTTAGTCAACGCCCGGCAGATTCCCTCAATCCCAAGCTACCCACCGGGGAAATTGAAATTTACGCCGAAACGATTGAACTGCTGAACCCGGTACGCAAACAACTCCCCTTTCAAGTTTCCAGTGCAGAACATGAATCTGTTCGGGAAGAACTGCGGTTGCGGTATCGCTATTTAGATTTGCGCCGGGAACGGATGGCCCAAAACCTGCACCTGCGCCACCAAGTCGTCAAAGCCATGCGCCGCTATCTGGAAGATCAAGAGAATTTTCTGGAAGTGGAAACGCCCCTGTTAACCCGTTCTACCCCTGAAGGCGCACGCGATTACTTAGTCCCCAGTCGCGTCAATCCGGGAGAGTGGTTTGCCCTGCCCCAATCGCCCCAGTTGTTTAAGCAATTACTCATGGTCTCGGGCTGTGATCGCTACTACCAAATTGCTCGCTGTTTCCGGGATGAAGATCTCCGGGCCGACCGCCAACCAGAATTTACCCAACTGGATATGGAGATGAGTTTTCTCGATCAAGAGGAGATTTTGAGCCTGAATGAGGGCCTGGTTTGCCACATTTTCGAGACCGTCAAAGGGATTAAACTCCCCCGCCCCTTTCCCCGCCTCACCTATGCCCAGGCCATGGATCGATATGGCACGGATAAACCCGATACCCGCTTTGGCCTGGAATTAGTCGATGTCTCGGATATTCTCAAGGATTCTGGCTTTAAGGTCTTTTCCCAGGCCGTGGCCAGTGGGGGGATAGTCAAGATTCTCCCAATTCCAGGGGGAAATGAACGCCTTTCTAATGTCCGGATTAAACCAGGTGGAGATTTATTCCAGGAAGCGGTGACTGCTGGAGCCAAGGGGTTAGCCTATATCCGAGTGCGGGAAGATGGGGAAATTGACACGATTGGCGCAATTAAAGATAACCTCAGCCCTGAACAAAAAGTCGAACTGCTCCAACGTACCGGGGCCAAAGCTGGACATTTACTTCTCTTCGGGGCCGGGGATACCGTGACGGTGAATAAAACCCTGGATCGGTTGCGGCAAGTGGTGGCTAAAGAGTTTGGCTTAATTGATCCAACTCGCAATGATCTGCTGTGGGTTGTGGATTTTCCCATGTTTGAATGGAACCCAACCGAAAAACGCCTCGAAGCCCTCCACCACCCCTTTACGGCCCCGCGTCCCGAAGATATCACCGATCTCAAAACCGCCAAGGCCCAGGCCTACGATTTGGTGATGAATGGCTTTGAAATTGGTGGTGGCAGTTTACGGATCTACCAGGCCGAGTTACAGCAACAGGTCTTTGAAACCATTGGCCTCAGCCCTGAAGAAGCCCACGATAAATTTGGCTTTTTACTCGAAGCCTTTGAATACGGCACACCGCCCCACGGGGGAATTGCCTATGGCCTGGATCGGTTAGTCATGCTCTTGGCCGGGGAAGACTCGATCCGGGATGCCATTGCCTTTCCCAAAACTCAACAGGCCCGATGCTTACTCACAGGCGCACCCGCAGGAGTTTCAACCGCACAACTTAAAGAACTCCATGTTGCCTCTGTGCCATTGCCCAAGAAATCCTAAAATTTTGGTAAGCCTGTGGATCGCGCAACCTTTGAACTCATCAAGAGAAAATATGGTCACTTTGCGAGTTGGGCAATCTGGGCTGATGCAGGAACCAAGCCAAAGGATAATGTTGGTAGCTTGAGCATTTTTGACATTGATCATGATGACTCATGTCTCCAACTACTAAATCCAGAGTGTGTTTTTGTAGGCTTAAATATATCAAGACCGATCGAATCACCACTCGGCAATTTCCATGATCCAAGACCTCAAGCAATGGATTACAAGCTCAGATATGCCTTCAAAAACTCACCTTTCTGGGGAGCATATATGACAGATATCATCAAGGACTTTGAGCAAAAAGCATCCGGAAAAGTTATGGATTACTTGAGAACAAACAAACACTTTGAAGCGTAGAATATAAGGTTATTTCGAGGTGAGATATGCGATTTAGAGGTAAAAAATCCTAAAATAATTGCTTTTGGGAAAGATGCTTTTACTGTCCTGAGCCGAAACTTGCCAGACGAATTTCGGATTTTTCGGATACCTCACTACAGCGCACGCCTGGGAAAAGAGAAATATAGAGATACAGTGCAGTCAATTCTGGGATTTTAGTCACACTCCCATGACTATTTCACCTCACCCCGTTAATCTCAATGGCTAATCTGCCTCACTTTCTACCATCCACTGCCACCAGAGATTCAACGGTGCATAGACGACCGGGGCCCAGAGACTACTGAGGATGGCTGAACCCAAGGCAATTTGGCGGTGCTGTTGCCAAACCTCTGCAATCGGTCGCGTCTCGATAAAGCTCAACTGCCCAGCCATGATTGTGGCACTGAGGATTGCCATGGCAAAGGTAATTAAAGCCACAGAGATAAAGTCTTCTGAAACATAGCGTTGTTTCTGTAACAGAGAAGTCAGGAGGCCAACCAAACCTAAGGCAAGGGCATGGGTGGGATGATGGGCGGTTAAGCCATCTTGAATAAACCCCAGGCCAACCCCAGCCACAATCCCCTGCCAGGCCGGCCGTTTCACACTCCAGGCTACCACCCAAATTAAAAACCAGTCTGGCTGAATTCCCGTCATCTCCCAGCCCGGATGATGCCAAAGCGCCGCCACCGTACAAATAAACACCGATGTCGTAATCACTAAACCATTCAGACCATTACGGACTAGGGGAGAGAGTTGTTTGAGGGGATTGTCCATGCACCATTACCTGTACCCATTCCAACCGATCCACCGGGGCAGCCAACTGGACAACCGCATAGGGGCGGGTGGGATCGGAAAGATCAACCGACTCAATCACCCCCACGGGTAGGCCCGCTGGAAACAAACTACTCAGCTCCGAAGTTAAGATGGCATCCTGGGGTTGAACTTTCGGATCCTTATCAAAAAACTCGAGGACGGCTTTGTTGCCTAACTGTCCCCGTAAAATCCCCATCTGGCGTGTCCGCCCGACGACAACCCCAACCCGACTATTGGGATCTGTTAACAGCAACACCCGACTCGTTTGGGGAGTAATACTGGTAATCCGTCCCACGACCCCACCACTGGCCAGCACAACCGCGCCATTAGCCAGGCCTTGATTACTGCCTTGATTGAGCAAAAACTGCTGCCACCAATGATCCGCACTACGACCAATCACCCGCGCCGCTACTGCCTGATTTTGTTTAATCTGAGGCACATTCAGCAGTTGCCGGAGTTGTTCATTTTGGGTTTGGAGTTCCGTCAAGCGTTGTTCTAATTCCCACGTCCGGGCTTGAATCAGTTGGTCGGTGTTATTGGTTCCACCATAGAGCGGCAAGGTGACAACCCGATACAGCTCCCGAATTCCAGCCCCATTGGTTTCCCGAATTATCCAGGCCACGCCCACGGTCACACCGGTTAAAACCACCAGACTGGTCACGCGGCCCCACCAGCCAACTACGGTACCCATAAAGTTAGCTCAGTCCTTGATAGCGCGGCATTAAATTCCCCCCCCTGTGAATGTCCTCAGAACCCCTACCAGGCCTAAGAGGCAAATGAACCCTGGCCCCCAAAGACCCGCCCCAATTCCTTAAAGTTTTCCAGGACGCGGCCTGTTCCCAAAACAACGCACCGTAGGGGATCTGGAGCAACATGCACGACAATTCCGGTTTCATGACTAATCAGGGTATCCAGGCCCTTCAACAATGCCCCACCCCCTGCCAACATAATCCCGCGATCGACAATATCCGCTGCCAATTCCGGAGGAGTCCGTTCCAGGGTACGTTTAATTGCCTCAATAATCCCAGTCAGGGGTTCGGCCATACTTTCCCGGATTTCTGGAGTTTTGATTGTTACTGTGCGGGGGAGTCCTGACAGTTGATGCAAGCCCCGAACTTCCAGAGACTCATCATCGTAGTGATCGTTGGGATAGGCGGAACCAATCCGGATTTTCACCTCTTCAGCGGTGCGTTCTCCAACAATCATATTGTGGACTTTTTTCATGTATTGGGTAATCGCATCGGACAATTCATCGCCAGCAATCCGCACCGATTCACTTAAGACCGTCCCCTGCATACTCAAGACCGCCACTTCTGTGGTGCCACCGCCAATATCAACAATCATGTTCCCCGTGGGTTCTTCTACGGGTAAGCCCGCGCCAAAGGCCGCCGCCACCGGTTCATCAATTAAATAGACTTCGCGAGCACCCGCCCCCCGCGCCGCATCTTCAATCGCCCGCCGTTCAACCCCGGTCACCCCACTGGGAATCCCGACCACGACCCGCGGGGCAAACAGGTTTTTCCCACCATGCACTTGCCGCATAAAGTACTTGAGCATAATTTCAGCCCGTTCAAAGTCGGCAATCACCCCATCCCGCAGCGGCCGCACTGCCACCACATTGCCCGGAGTCCGACCTAACATCCGTTTGGCTTCAGTCCCCACGGCTAAGGGCTGTTGGGTAATTTGATCAATGGCAACGACAGAAGGTTCTTCTAAGACCACACCCCGCCCGGAGACATATACCAACGTATTGGCCGTTCCTAAATCAATCCCAATGTCTCGCGAAAGCTTGTTAAACACTCCCACCGTTTTTATCCTCTGTCTGCGTAATGGATGAATCGCTGAATTGTTACAAAACAGTTAACAGAACAATGTGACGGATTTTAGTATGTTTAGGTGATCTTTGCAATTCACTTAGGGCATGTCAATTAACATGATTACAAGCGGACAAAACCCCCTGGTGAAACAGATTCGCCAACTCCACCAGGCCAAGTATCGCCACCAGTCTGGACAGGTTTTGCTGGAAGGTACGCATCTGATCGCCGAAGCCAGCGCGGTTAACTGTTCCTTCCTCGTGGTTTGCCACACCCTGGCCTGGGCGGAGAAACATCCGCAACTCTTCGGCCAAATTCAGTCCCAGGCCGAGCGAACAGAACCGGTCAGTGAACCTGTATTGGCTGCCATGGCCACAACCCAAACCCCCGATGGGATCATTGCCACAATTCATCGCCCCCCATCGCCCCCCTTAAACTTGACCCAGCTTGGCCTGGTCTTAGAAGGGATTCAAGATCCCGGTAACTTAGGCACCATCATTCGCACAGCCGCCGCCGCGGGGGTGGAAGGTGTCTATCTCGGGCCGGGTTGTGTCGATATGGAACACCCAAAAATCTTACGAGCCACCGCCGGCCAATGGTTTCGCTTACCGTGGCAGAAAAGTCCCAACTTAACCCAGGTACTCCAGAGCTATCCAACATCGCAAAACTGGCAGATTGTTGCCACCCGCCCCAGTGCCAGAAGCCTGAGTTATTGGGATTTAGATTATGCGCAACCAACAATTTTTCTTTTGGGTAGTGAAGGACAAGGTTTGTCTTCCGAGCTATCCGCCCAGGCCAGCCATGAGGTCTATATTCCCCAGGCCAGTGGGGTAGAATCCTTGAACGTGGCCATTGCCACAGCCTTATTGTTGTATGAAGTCCAGCGACAACGGCGCAGATAATTAGCCCACATTTCAACCGATGCAAGCTACCCCAATTCAGACCTTAGAAGCAACTCTCCAAAAACTCCAGGCCCGCAAAAGTGATTGGCCAACGGTCAGCTTGGAGGAGCGGATCCGGTTCCTGGAAGCCATGATTGCAGGAATTGTCGCGGTTGCCCCCGCTTGGGTCAAAACAAGCTGCACAATTAAAGGCATTGATCCCACAGGTAACTTGGCCGGGGAGGAGTGGACAACCGGGCCCGTCGCACTGGTGATGCAATTGCAACAGTGGATTTATACCCTCCAACACCAGGGGCAACCCCAACCCAAACAGTGGCGCAGCGGCCCCCAAGGACAGCCAATTGCCCAAGTGTTACCGGCTAACTGGCAAGAATCCCTGATTTGGTTCGGCTATAAGGCTGAGGTCTGGTTAGAACCGGGGCAAACCACCAGTCAGGGCAAAATTTATCGCCATCCCCCAGGCCTGGGTGCTGTTGCCTTAGTGTTAGGGGCCGGCAATATCAGTTCCATTGCACCCCTGGATGTTCTGTATAAACTCTTGGCGGAGAATCAAGTCGTCATTCTCAAAATGAATCCCCTCAATGCGGCCCTAGGACAGTACCTCGAACAGGCCTGGCAGGGATTAATCGCCGCGGGTTATTTGGCCATAGTGTATGGGGGAGCCGATGTCGGGGAGTTTTTATGTCAACATCCAGCCGTTGAAACAGTTCATATTACCGGGTCACAGGCCACCCATGATCTGATTGTTTGGGGCAAAGACCCAGCAGCACAACAACAGAATAAAGACCGCCATACCCCGCGTCTGACCAAGCCAATTACCTCTGAGTTAGGCAACATTACCCCAATTGTGGTTATACCTGGCCAATGGTCTGCTGCGGCTCTGGAGTTCCAGGCCCGGAATGTTGTCAGTATGTTGACCCATAATGCCAGCTTCAATTGTGTGGGGGCCCAAGTCTTAGTTGTCAGTCAACAGTGGGCGCAAAAAGAAGCATTTCTGACCAAAATACGCCAAATTTTAGCTAAAACTCCCCAACGCCAGGCCTACTACCCAGGGGCCCAAGAACGCTATCAAAAAATCCGCCAGCATTATCCCCAGGCCGAGGTGATTACCAGCCCCGCGGATAGGACTGAAGCCCAACCCGTAATCCCTTGGACCTTAATTCCCCAGATCCCCGATCAACCAGCGGAGTTGTTCCTTGAGCAAGAAGTTTTTTGTGGGATCCTCGGCATCCTTGAGGTGGCGGCTCAAACCCCAGCGGATTTCTTCCCGGCCATGGTCAATTGCCTCAATCAACGCATCCAGGGCACGCTGGGCTGTAACATCCTGATTGATCCGCGCACGGAAAAACAATACCAAGCAGAATTTGACCAGGCCGTGAGTCAGTTGGAATACGGGACAATTACGATTAATCTCTGGGCAGCGGTGGGGTTTTCCTTAGGCGTAACTCCCTGGGGGGCCTTTCCCAAACATACCCTCAAAGAAGCAGGTTCTGGCCTGGGGTTTGTCCACAATACCTATTTATTTGACTATCCCCAAAAAGCGGTGATCCATGCCCCATTTCGGATTACCCCCACCCCGGCCTGGTTTGTCGATCATCGCAACTTACTCAATCTCTCAAAAGCCCTCTTAAGGTTCTATGCCCGACCGAGTTTGGGGACAATCACCGGATTAATCTGGGCGGGCCTACAAGGATGAGAACCCCAGCCGCAGACCTAGGGCGAGACAGAGCAGACTAATCCCCAGCCCCTCCAAGTATTGTCATTTCACTTATGAATGAAATATCAAAAGACTTGAAACTCTTATGGGTAGTAGTTTTGAATATCCCAGTTTGGGCAGAAATGACTATAAGCAATACCCCAGTTAGTTATTTTTTAAAGCGATTCATAAAGGCAGTGACGCGTTGAGACAGGGTCAGGGCTTCTGGGGATGTTGCCGCTGATGGTGTAATGCTGGGTGGCGTACCCCGGATACCGATCACTTCAATCAGGCTTAAGTCTCCTTCAGGGCGGGTCAGCTTGCCAGTGCGCTGAATTTGAACCTGCTCGCCGAGGGACTCATAGACCTGGCCAGAAATCAGCAAATGTGTCCCAGCATTTTTGTTGGCAGCTTCGACCAGGGTGGCAATATTCACCGCGTCTCCCAGGGGGCTAACCAGGCCAGGCCGAGCCGGATCAACCGCAACTAAAACCACCGGGCCGTAATGAACCCCAATTGTTAACGCCAAGGGTTGATAGGAAAGGGTTTGGAGAAATTGATTCAACTCAAGCATCGCTTGCTGCATCTCCAATGCGGCCCAGACCGCCGACACAACTGGCTCTGAACTAGCCTCACTCCCAAACATGGCAATGGCGCGATTTCCCAGGTAGTTATTCAGGACTCCTCCAAACTTGCCGACCACGCGTTGTAAACACTGAAAATAGCGACTCATCACATAGACAACATCGTAGGGAAAATTCACCTCATCAAAGTCGGCCTCCCCGCGAATCCCGGCCACGAGCAATGCCACCTGCTGCTGACTTCCAATACTCCGCTGGCTGAGCTGTTGGGCCACCAGGCCAATATCGTCTTGATCTAAGACCATCCGGCGAATTTCAACTTTTTCCTTGAGCACCTTGGTTTGGCAGGCCAGGCGGACATGAAAGGGAAAATCCAGTTTTTTGGCTAAGGTTTGCTCGGCGGCCGCTGGGGCACTACAGTTTTCAATCCCGTCCAAAATCATGATCCGACAGGTTGAGCAATTGGCATGGCCGCCACAAACATGAGTATGGTCAATGTCGGCCCGTAACAATGCATCGAGGATTGTTTCTCCGGCTGAAACTGAGAGAGTTTGGGCTTCGGGGCGACAAAAAATTTCTGGCATAACCAGGAGTCCTCAATGGGGATAGTCGGGCAGTTAGAACCGAGAGTCATGTCCCTGAAGCCGGAAACATCAACATCCTGGCAACCAATACGGGGCTTAGGGTTGAGTTCGCAATTTTCGCAGAAATGACTCTAGCTAGACTCTAGACGAAGTTCAGCCAAATTTTGGTAGCCCAGGTACCTATCAACCAAGAGAGAGAAAAATCAACCCACCTTTAGGGACCACTGGAGAGTTCCACATTAATTTCATTGACCGGGCGGGCTTTTAACTCCAGAGACTCAGACCGGGGCAAGAGGTTAAACACCTCCCGCAACTGATCGTCAATCACGGCAAAATCGACAACCCCGGCTTGGTTAAACTTGACATTCCCGGCGGCATCCAACAAAACGGTTTGGGGCACCAGGCCTTGATAATAGTAGCCCGGCTCTTCCGGGGTATAGCTGTCTTGGGGGGGAATAGAATCAACATCAATTGGAATAAAGTCGGCGGCGCGGCCATAGTAGGCCTGGAGTTGCGAGACAATCGTGGTGAAGGCTTTGCAATCGCTGCTGTCGTTAATGTAGTAAACCAACAACGTGGCCTGGGGCCGCTTGAGAGATTGGGCGAGGGTCACTTTCGGCGGGACTAAAGAACCATTTCCCCCATAGAGTGCAAAAATATTGCCATCAAAGTGATCATCCGTTAAGCCAGCCCAGGCCGGGGTTGCCAGACTCCAGAGACCAACGATCACACTGAGCAGGATCAGCATCTGTCTAAACCTGAACCGCCAACCGGGAAAAGTGGATGAAAAAGACCGGAGCATGGGGCAAAAATTATTCTGGCAACATCAATCTTGATCTTAGGGGGTGATGGTTTTTTCTGGGATGTTAAATAAGGGGTCTGGGCTAAAACTGGGCGGCCAGTTCCGGACTCAACTCAAAATTAGCCGCCACGGTTTGCAGATCATCCAAATCCTCAAGCGCGTCCATTAAGCGCAAAACCCGCTTGGCCTGGTCAAATTCTGTCACCTCAATCGTATTGATCGGCACCCATTGCACCTCCGATGTTTCGATGGGGTAATCCTGTTTTTCCAAGAGGGCGGTTAAGGCTTCCAGGCCGGGGGGAGACACTTTAATTTCGACTAAAGGAACCTCACCAACTCCGGTTTCTAATCGCTCATACCCCACCGCTTCCCCGCTCAACAATAGCTCTAAAAAGGCTTCCTCATCCTCCGGAGCCTGGGTTGTAATTATGCCCCACTCCGCAAACATCCAACTCACACAGCCCGTTTCCCCTAGGTTACCGCCATACTTGTTAAATGCTGCCCGAATATCCGCCGCTGTCCGATTGCGATTGTCAGTTACCGCCTCCATCAGAACCGCCACCCCACCTGGCCCATAGCCCTCATAGCGAATATGCTCCCAGGCCGAGCCATCACTGCCCCAGGTGCCTGCCCCCTTTGCAATCGCCCGCTCAATGTTTTCCAGAGGAATCCCCGCCGCTTTCGCCTTAGTGATCGCGGTTCGCAGTTGAAAATTTCCGGTTGGATCCGGTAACCCCTGTCGTGCGGCTACAATAATTTCCCGGGAAATCCGGGCAAAAACCTTCCCTTTTTGGGCATCCACTCGGGCCTTTTGCCGCTTAATATTCGCCCACTTACTATGTCCAGCCATCAGTGCTTCATCGTCTCAGTTGAATTGTTGGCCAACGTTGCTGATATCAGGATGTCGTCCTTAGGGGGTAGCTTCATCCACAGGAATCGGCACTTGGACTGTTTAGTCTTTCTTCTCTTTCACTTTCTTGGGTGGATCGGGGCTAATGTCTGGGGGCGGGGGGGCGGGTTCTGGATTGATTGAGGGGAGAACCGTATCCACTGGTGGGGTTGGCTCAGGTTTGGGGCTGGGGCTAAGGTCTGCGGGCGCGGGCAACGGCTCCGTTAAATCTGGGCTAGGGCTAGGCTCTGGCTCAACCAATAGGGGATCAGTCGGTTCGGGGCTAACCTCTGGACTAGGCTCTGGGGTCAGGGTTGGACTCGGACTTAAATCCACCGGCGGTGAGACGGGGCTGGGTTCCTCGAGCCTTGGGCTAGGTTCCGGTGAGACGGGCGGGCGGGTGGGCGGAAAATCCTCCTCTTGGCGCAGTAGGGGGGGCGCACCCGGAATCGTCGGTTGTTGCCGCAGCCAAAACCCCAAGGCTACACCCAGGCCACTGCCAATTAGGGCTGTTCCCAATAACCAGACCCAGGGATTATTCCAGGCCGAGTTGCCAGCAGAGTAACTCCGAGTAGCCCGATGCTCAGTCCCCGGCCGGGTGGCAGGAATCACAGGGCGAGTTTGGGGTAAGACTGCCACAGTGCTGGTGGTCATGGCTGAAACTTTAGAGCGGCTGCGTTTAGGCAACGGTTCCTCTAATAGCTCTAACCAGGCCCGAACAGATTGCGGGCGGTCGCGGGCATCCAAGGCCATGCCAGTTAAAACCGCTTCCTCTAATTCCGGCCAAACTTCTGGCTGCATCTCGTGCAAACTATCCAAGGGAATCCGATCCCGCAACACTGAAGCCACTGGGGGTTTCGCCGCCAACAGCGCGTAGAGAGTCGCCGCTAGGGCATAAATGTCAGTAGCTGGACTCCATTGATGTTTAGGTAGATATTGCTCCACTGGGGCATAGCCGGCCGATAGCATACCAGTATTGGTTTCCACCTTACCAGGAGTATATTCTCTGGCAATACCAAAATCAATTAACACCACGGAATCCGTTCCCTGGCGCAACATAATGTTGTCGGGCTTAACATCTCGATGGAGCAACCCATGCTCATGGACAAGGGAGAGGGCCGAACCGACTTGTTTGATGTAATGAATGGCCTCGGCTGGGGAGAGGGGGCGGGATCTGACCAGAGCAGCTAAAGTTTGCCCCGGAATATAGTCCATAACGATGAACGGCAAGCCCGCTTCAATAAAGCAATCGCTCACCCGGACAATGTGGGGATGCTGAAATTTTGCTAAGCGTTGGGCTTCATGGATGAAGCGTTGACCAATTTGGGCGATTTGCTGGGAGTCGTGCTGGGTGGCATTGAGGGTTTTCAGGACAATGGTTTGATTTAAAAGAGTATGAGTAGCCCGATAGGTAATGCCAAAACCACCTTGACTGAGCAAGGCATCCAACCGATACTTACCACCTTGTAGGGCATTACCAAGCGCGAGGGGAGTCACAGTCATATCACAACAGCTAAAAGATTAAGGACTTGGCCTGGGATAAAGAGGCATTGGGCGAGGATCATGGGTTAGGGGCGGTGCATCATCGGGGGGAACCCAGGGAGACATGGGAGAACTTCGGGGAGAACTTGGGGCGAGGGGCTGGCTTAATTGTAAAGTAACTAACCGATAGGCTAAATAGGCAGGTAAGGCCGTCATGGCGACAGCAATCATTCCCGACAGCACGGTGGTAAAGCTCCAACGACTGCCATAAAAGCTGCGGTAGGGATCGTAGGAATGATTCACTAACTGTTTTTGCCGCAGGTGCATCGGCCGTTTAAACCGCAGTCGCCGATCATCCAACTTTTCCAGTAACACCCAACCCCCTTGGGCTTCCTCTTGACATACCTGCTTTAACGTTTCGGGTTGGTGAAATATGTTCCGTTGAGAGCGTACAATCTTAAATTCCCAGCCGGATGCACTCGGTGCGGGTTTTGGGAGGTTGGTCAATGGCTGACTTTGGGTTTGATATTGCGTCAAATCTTCCTCTTCTTCCTGTTGTTGCGCAGTCATATCAGCCAGCCAAAACCACCATTGACTATTCACGACTAGGGCTAATCCTAAGCTACCACTGAAGAGAATGAGCAGGGCGATCAGGGTTTGGCCTCCCGTGTAGTTTCCGTATAATTCCAATCAGACGCATCTGAGCCAGAAATTCATCCCATCTTACACGCTAGATGTCAGACCTTGGGGAGGAGATGGGGGCAGAAGCCAGTGGGATTGCGGGACATAGGCTTGCAATAAAAAGTCAGAGCCAATTGTTTCCCAGGTGATCCGCTCTAGGTTGAGGGCTTGATCCATGGTTTCCAGGCCCAGTTCCCCTAAGGGCGAGAGCGCACCAGGGCCACCAATGAACTTCGGCCCAATAAACGCCCAAATTTTTTGAATCATCCCCTCCAAGAGGGCCTGGGTACTTAAGGTGCTACCCGCTTCCCAGAGAACTGTATTAATCCCCCGGTTGTAGAGGGTATCCATGGCTGTGGTCGGGGTTAGTGAAGGCAACGAGTCAAGTGCAACGCCCAATTTTTCCAGATGTTGCGCCGTGGGATGATCGGCTGGGGCTTCGGTGAGGACTAAGGTGGGGGCTAAAGCCGTTTGCCAGAGATGGGCGGTTAAGGGTAGGTCTAAACTCCGGCTCATGACCACGCGCAGGGGATTATGGGCACTGGCCTGGTGGCTGGTCAGTTGGGGATTATCAACTCGAACCGTATTACCCCCCACGATCACCGCGTCCGATTCACTCCGGAGTTGATGCACGGCTGTCCGGGCGGCGGCACTGGTGATCCAATGGCTGTGACCACTGCGGCTGGCAATTTTTCCATCCAAGGTCATGGCGTATTTGAGAATGCCAAAGGGACGGTGTTGTAAAATCCGATGGACAAAGGCCTCGTTTAAGTCCTGACAAGCTGTTTCTAAGACCCCAGTAATCACCTCCAGGCCGGCCTGGCGTAACCGCGCAACTCCCTGCCCCGATACCCGTGGATCTGGATCGATCATCCCAACGACAACGGTTTTGATGCCTGCCTGAATGACTGCTTCAGCACAGGGAGGGGTGCGACCGTAGTGGCTACAGGGTTCCAGGTTGACGTAAAGGGTGGCTCCTGTGGCTTTTTCCCCGGCGGCTCTGAGGGCAAAGACTTCGGCATGGGGTTGCCCCGCTTGGGGATGATAGCCTTCTCCGATGACTTCCTCATCTTTGACAATGACACAGCCAACAAGGGGGTTTGGGGCGGTGCGGCCTTTGGCCTGGGCGGCTAAGACTAAACAGCGGGCCATGTGGCGTTCAAGATCAACCGGCACGTCTTCCACGCTCCAGGCCTGGGGGGATAAACTCAAGTCACTCTATTTTAGGCAAAAAGTTGCTGGAATCCGGGGACATCGCCAATGATAGGGAGAGACTTTCACCACTTGATTCAGGTGTTATGACCCTTGCGGCTACGGTTACGGCGGATGTGATCATTGTTGGGGCGGGTTTGGCGGGTTTGATCTGTGGGCAGCAGGTAAGCCAGGCCGGTAAAACAGTCCTGATCCTAGAAAAGTCGCGGGGGTTGGGGGGACGTTTAGCCACCCGTCGGATTAATGAATCTTGCTGGTTAGATCATGGCTGTCCGGCCTGGTTTACGCCCCCTACCTTTCCACTAAGGCCTGACCTAACTGCGTGGCTCCAGTTGACTTCGGACCTGCGGCAAGAGGGAATAATCCAGGCCTGGCAAAATGCACCCACTTCACCCAAGTTGTTGGACTTTACGGTAGATGCGGCTCCACAGGGGATGACAGCGATTGCTAAGGTCTTAGCCAAGGATTTAAGGATTCAGCGTCAAGAGTTAGTCCTATCCATCCAAGTCGGGGTAGAAACGGGACTCTGGCAAGTAACCAGCCAAAATCCAGAACAAACGCCCCAGGCCTGGTTTTGTCAGACCTTAATCCTGGCGATGCCAGCCCCACAAGCCTACATCCTCTGTCAGCCCCTACAAAGGGAAGGTCTTGCGCCCGAATTTCTCAAACAACTCAAGGCCGTTACCTATGATCCCTGCCTCACCCTCATGGCTGGTTTCCATCTCTTCGAGCCGCTCCCCCCTTTGCCACCCCTTGAGCTAAGTCATCCAAGTTTTAGGAGCTGGGCCTGGGACAGTCGCAAACGGCCACCGGGGCATTTCCCTACCCTGGTTGTCCACAGTAGCCCTGAATTTGCCCAAGAACATTTTGACCAGGAACCGCTGGCAGATATCGCAGCCGATCTTTACAAAGCCTTCCTGGAATTTACTGAATTAAATTGTGTTTTAGCGGCACCGGCCTGGCAACAGATTCATCGCTGGCGGTATGCCCAAGTTAAAACCGCGTACCCCCGGCCCTACCTAGTTGCACCCATGTCACCGACCTTAATTTGCTGTGGAGATTGGGGTGGAACTGACAATCTGGCCTGGGGGATTGGGCGGGCCTGGCAGTCAGGAATGGCAACAGCAGCGCTCGTTAACAAGAGTCTTTAAACGTTAACGTCAGTGGTTGAAACAACTCTCCTCACCAGGCCCCACTTAAGTTTAAGGAAACAAAACCCTAGTCTGTTGCCCCTTCTAAGGTCTCAGTGGTGGGATTTTCAGACTCTTTGGCTTCGTTGCGATTGTCATTAAAGAACCGCCGCCCAAAACGACCAGGAGAGCGTTTCCGAAATTTGCGAGCGTAGGCCTGGTTACGGAGGGCTTTTTCTTTTTTAGGATTCCGGCGTTTTGCCATGCTGACCTCAAGATGAATGGGCGTTGAACAAGATAAAGAAATCTGGAGATTAAGACTCAGCAAACGGACAGGGATGTGGTTGCTGCCCCAAACCTCATAAATTTGGACAAATTACTATTATACCGGACTTATTATTTTTCTGGAATATCTTGCTCTCCAGACCGGACAGATTGGGGCTGAAACCGTTCATTCATCCGGATTTTGCTAAGCTGATGGCAAGGTAGAGTCATTTCCCTTAGGAATGAAACACAAAAATACGGGAAACCATCACAGGTGGTCGGGTTGCGTGTCTCAGTTTTGGCAGAAATGACTACAAAAACAATATAAAAGCAAGTTGTATCGGGTGGGGTGAGGTGATGAGCCAGAAATATCTAAATCAGGTTGCGCTTGTGGGATTGATGATTAGTCTGACCTTACCCGGCCTGGCCGCCAATCCGGAAGACCTAAAACAACTCCGGCGCACGCGTAGCTGTCCAAATTGTGACCTCAGCTATGCCAGTTTGAATGGGATCAATCTCCGGGGGGCGGATTTACAGGGAGCGAACCTGAGTGCCGCTAGTTTACGGGGAGCCAATTTAACCGGAGCGAACCTGACCGGAGCTACCTTAAACAATGCTGATTTACGCCGGGCTAATTTATCTGGGGCGAATTTAACCAATGCCAGTTTGGCCTGGGCGAGAGTCGAGCGAGTTCGCTTTGATCATGCCAATTTGACTGGGGCCATTCTCGGCGGCTCAAAATTAGCGGGAGTCTTGGATTTAACCGGGGCGATTCTTCCCAATCAAAAATCAGCCTTTTTTGCTTCACCTGTGCGGCGTTCCCGTTAAATTTGGGGATTGTCAGATACAGAGTTGTCGAGTTCTAGTTTGCCTCAATCAAGGATTCCGGCCTGGTCATGAATGAATATTTTGCGACTGTGGCCAGGGGGTTAGAACCACTTGCGGCCGATGAACTAGAACAACTCGGAGCCAGACAAATCGAACTTGGCTTTTGTGGGGTGAGTTTTTCGGGTGATCAGGCCCTGCTCTATCGGGTTAACCTTTGGGCGAGACTTCCCTTTCGGATTTTGTGGAAACTGAAAACCTTTGATTGTCGGGATGCAGAAGAACTCTACCGGAACATCCAGCAGATTGACTGGTCAAATTTCCTCACTCCAGAGATGACCTTAGCAGTGAAAGTTACCGGAAAAACACCGCAACTAAACCATACCCACTTCACTGCCCTCCAGGCCAAGAATGCGATTGTCCAGCAACAGGAAAAACAGTTCCAAGCCCGCTCATTTATTAACCCCAAAGCCCCAGATTTACAGGTTAATTTGCACCTGGACGCAATGCATTGCACCGTCAGTTTGGATAGTTCTGGGGACAGTTTGCATCGGCGGGGCTATCGGCCAGCAGTGGGGCTTGCACCCTTAAAAGAATCCTTGGCAGCGGCCTTAATTCAACTCTCAGATTGGCAACCGGAGCAGATGTTTTACGACCCCTTGTGTGGTTCCGGAACGTTGCCCCTAGAAGCGGGTTTGATGGCGTTGAATATTGCCCCCGGCCTGTTTCGGGAAAAATTTGGGTTTGAGTCTTGGCGAGACTTTGATCGGGATTTATGGCAACACCTGAGACAAACGGCAAAAGCTGAACAGAAATCTGCGTTATCGGCACCGATCTGGGGCAGTGATCGGGATGAGACTGTGATTGACCAGGCCCAGGTGAATGCCAACCGCTGCGGACTTGGTGAACAAGTTTATTTTTTAGTTGCCGAGCTAGAGGAAATTGCCCCACCTGTAGATCACGGGATTATTTTTTGCAATCCCCCCTATGGTGAACGTCTGGATGCCCTCTCTGATCTGGGTCAGTTTTATCATCGCTTCGGGCAAATTCTCAAGGATCGCTTTCGCGGCTGGACGGCCTATGTTCTCAGTGGCAATAAGGAACTATCGCAAACTATCGGCTTGAAATCAGCTAAACGCTTTGCGGTATTTAATGGTTCAATTCCCTGTCAACTGCTTAAATATGAATTGTATTAACAATAAATGAGGCAAACCCTCTTGAAACTAAAGATAGAAAAAGATTAGTTTCGTTTACTTTTGAAATTCTGCCAGTAACCACCGACTAATTGCGCCATCATCTTCGGATTTACTCCGGTTGAGAGCTTCGTTAATGATCTCTAAGCCCAGGCCTGGTAAAACCAATGAACGTGTAATTTGCCGACTACCCCCATTAATAATTTCAAACGCAATGACTGAGATTGAAACTACGTCTATGATCCAATACTCTTTTACATTTAGCTGTTCATACAAAAGTCTTTTTTGCCCCAAATTATCACTCAAAGAAGTGCCAGCAATTTCAATCACTAAATCCGGTGGGCCAAATTCATTCAAGTCAATAGGACTGTTTGTTCTTGCTGGAAATCTCAGATTATCCCCCAGATAGTAGGCTAAATCCGGTTGACATTCATATTGTCCGATCGCTCGAAAACTACCATTTGTTAATCCTTTGCAAGGTATCCCTTTGAGTGTGCAATAAAGACTAATAAGAAGACCCACAATCGTATTATCTTGACAATGACTAGAGCCAATGGGCATGGTTTCAATCCTCATCCAGCCGTTGTTGTAGTAAAACTTCAGGGCATTGCTATCCGGCTCCGTTTGATCCACCAGGCCCATGAAGTCAGACCAACTCCCTTGGATCCACACATCAGTCACTAATGGAATTATCGGGAGTGTACTGCTCATCGTGTCTCTTCGTTTTAAGGTTTTAGACCACTTCTGAGGTGACTGGGGCGGCGGTGGGTGGGACTTGCGGTTGGAATTGGAACAAGGAATAAACCACATTCCGGCGGATCATAATCATCATATCCAGGAAAATTTCATAGCCTTCCCGTTTATATTCCACCAGGGGATCTTCCTGACCGTACCCCCGTAACCCCACCGACTCGCGCAGAGCATCCATTTGTTGCAGGTGTTCTCGCCAGAGGGTATCAATTTGTTGGAGGATAAAGAACCGCTCGGCCTGGCGCATCAACCCGGCCTGGATTTGGTCAATTTCCGCTTCTTTGCGTTCGTAGGCGGTGCGGACTTGTTCATGGAGAAACAGTTGCATTTCCCCGACACTGAGTTGATGCAGATGTTCTGGCTCTAAATCCGCGAGTAAATAGACAAATTCCTGCACCTTACCGACTAAACTGGCTAAATCCCATTCTTCCGGGGGCAGTTCCGGATTGACGTAGGCGGTGACAATATCATCCATCGTCTTTTCGGCATATTCGAGCACCCGATCCTTCAGGTCTTCCCCTTCCAACACCCGCCGCCGTTCCGCATAGATCGCCCGCCGTTGGTTATTCATGACCTCGTCATACTCGAACACCTGTTTCCGGATGTCGTAGTAGTAGGTTTCAACTTTTTTCTGGGCATTTTCCAGGCTGCCGGTCAAAATCCGGGACTCAATCGGCATATCTTCTTCAACCCGGAAGGCATTCATCATCGCTGCCACCCGATCGCCGCCAAAAATCCGCAGTAGGTTATCTTCAAGGCTCAAGAAAAAGCGCGTCGATCCCGGATCCCCCTGACGGCCGGCCCGACCCCGTAACTGGTTATCAATCCGGCGCGATTCATGACGCTCTGTCCCAATTACATGGAGTCCACCCAATTCCACTACGTCTTGATGTTCCCGACTGGTAAAGGCTTCGTATTCATGGCGGATTTGGTTGTAGGCTTCCCGCAGTTTTTGAATCACGGGGTCTTGGGTTGGGGCTTTTTCGGCGGCAACCGCTAACAGATCCTCGGCCTGGAGTTCGGGAATACTGCGCTCACCGTATTGTTTAACGGCAAAATCTACCGCGGCGCGCAAGAGGGTTTCGGCATCTTTGGAAATTTCTGTGGGAAAAATATCAGTGGAGACTTTCCAGGATTTTTGTTTAACCTCTTGTCCAAAGCCCTGGCCGCCTTGCCGTTGGCTGCCCATTAAGCTCAGGAGGGACATCGGATCATCACTTTCCGGCATGACAATCCGGGGCATGAAAAATTCCCGCACCTTTAACCGGGCCATGTATTCGGCATTGCCGCCCAAAATAATGTCGGTTCCCCGCCCGGCCATGTTGGTGGAGATAGTCACGGCTCCTTTACGGCCGGCCTGGGCAATAATTTCCGATTCCCGCTCGACGTTTTCCGGTTTGGCATTGAGGAGGTTATGGGGAATCCCCTCTTGCAGCAGGAGTTGGGAGAGAATTTCCGATTTTTCGACGCTGGTGGTTCCGACAAGGACTGGCCGCCCTTCCCGGTGAAATTCGGCACACTCTTCGGCCACGGCCCGCCATTTGGCCATTTCGTTTTTATAGACGACATCAGAGACATCCCGCCGCTGACTGGTGCGATTGGTGGGGACGACCGTGACTTCCAGCTTGTAGATTTTTTCCAGTTCCGCTTCTTCAGTTTTGGCGGTGCCGGTCATGCCCCCAAGTTTGGGATAGAGCAAGAAGAGGTTTTGATAGGTAATCGTGGCTAGGGTTTGGGATTCGTTTTGGATTTCGACCCGCTCTTTGGCTTCAATGGCCTGGTGTAAGCCGTCACTCCAGCGCCGGCCTGGCATCACCCGTCCGGTAAATTCATCCACAATCACCACTTCTTGGCCACGGATGATGTAATTTACGTCTTTGATGAACAGTTCCTTGGCTTTGATCGCATTAAAGATGTAGTGGGCCCAGGGGTCTTCCGGATCAAACAGGTCTGCCACGCCGAGGAGTTTTTCCGCTTCAATAAACCCTTCATCCGTCATCAGGACGTTGCGGGCTTTTTCATCCACTTCGTAATGGTCTTCGGCATTCAGACCGCGGGCAATTTCCGAAGCTTTCAGGTATTTTTCGGTGGGGCGTTCAACTTGCCCAGAAATAATCAGCGGCGTGCGGGCTTCATCAATTAGGACGGAATCGACTTCGTCAATCACACAGTACTGAAAGGGCCGCTGCACGACTTCTGCCATAGAAGTGGCCATGTTATCCCGCAAATAGTCAAAGCCGATTTCGCTGTTCGTAGCATAGGTGATGTCACAGGCATAGCTTTTTTGGCGTTCTTGGGGCGGCATTTGCTGCTGAATTAAACCCACACTTAAGCCCAAAAACCGATGGATTTGTCCCATCCATTCCGCATCCCGCCGGGCCAGGTAGTCATTGACGGTAATGATGTGTACGCCTTTTCCAGGTAGGGCATTGAGATAGGCGGGTAAAGTTGAAACAAGGGTTTTTCCTTCCCCAGTTTTCATTTCGGCAATTTGGCCATCGTGGAGGATCATCCCCCCGATTAGTTGCACGTCAAAGTGGCGTAATCCCAAGACCCGCCTTGAGGCTTCCCTAACGACGGCAAAGGCTTCGGGTAAGAGATCATCCAGGGTTTCACCGTTTGCCAACCGCTGCTTAAATTCAACCGTCTTGGCCTGGAGTTCGCTATCAGAAAGGGGTTGAATCTCTGCTTCCAGGAGATTGATGTCGGTCACCAAGGGTTGATATTTTTTCAATTTCCGTTGGTTCGGATCCCCAAAAATGGCTTTCAACATGGCTGATGACGATGACAACAGTGCGACTTTTCTTAATCCTACAGTGGTTTGCTCTAGGGGTGGGTGGGTGGGTTCAGGTTAAATCTCGGCTTGCTGGGGGTAGGCCCAAATAATGGTTTCTTGCTTATAAATCACCAGGCCTGGCGGCATTCCCTTGGGTTTATAGACCTGTTTCGGTTGGGTATAGACAACGGGGGCTTGACTGGTTTGACGGGCCTGGCTGTAGTAGGCGGTGAGATTCGCAACAAATTGCAGGTCTTTTTCCGTGGGGGTATCACCCGCTTCTAGGCGCAAAAGAACATGACTCCCAGGAATTTCTTGGGTATGGAACCAGAGATCGTAGGGGCTGGCCAGGCGAAAGGTGAGGTGATCATTTTGGCGATTATTCCGGCCCACGAGAACATCCCAACCTGAGGGTGTGGTGAATTGGCGAAAGTTAAAGCTGGTTTTGCTGGGGCGGCGGTAGTCAGGAACGGGGAGATAGTTTTCCTGAATCAGTTCGTCACGAATTTCTTCTAAAATTTCCAGATCTGCTGGGGCTTGATACCGTTCACATTGCTCCACGGTGGCGGTGACTTGGGCGAGATAGGCAATTTCCTGTTCTGCGGCTTGCAAAAACGGTTGAATACTCTCCTCGGCGCGCTTCAGCTTTTTATAGCGTCTGTAAATAAACTCAATATTGTCGCTGATGTTGCGTTCTGGGTCGAGGGGGATGGTAACAGGGGCATTGGTCTCAAAGTCAGGTAAGGACAATTCGGTTAAACCAGGTTCCCAGAGGTGGCGGTGGGCATTTAGGAGATTGGCCTGGTGGAGATAGGTCTGGGCTTGGCTGGCAGTTGCTAATCGGGCCTGGAAATCCGCGGCTTTTTGCTCCAGTTTGGCCAGAAGGTGTTTGAGTTTTTGGAGTAATTGTTGCCGTAATTGCTGCCAGGCCTGGTGTTGGAGCTTGTTCTGATAATAGCTGGCTAAAAGTTCCGAGATACTTGGAGCAGAGCTTGCAATTCCCCAGCCCAAAACGCTGTAGCCCGATTCTCGCCACCCCGGTTTCCATTTCCCCTCTGCCAATGCGGTTAGCCAGGCCCGCCAAGCTGCAAATAACTGTTGCCATTGGATTCTGGAGAGATGATCTGTGGACATTTTGGCGGGACATTCGGCCTGTTCCAGAAGTTGCTGCACCAAGATGGAACTTAAACCCCGATAGCAAGTGAGCAAGGTTTTATCGATTGGCCCAGGAACTAAACTCAGGCGGGCTTGCCATTGCTCAAAGGGTTCGGTGAGAGACGGGATGGTATCAGTTAAGGGGGGCGGGGGCTGGTAGGGTTGGCCAGTTTGGATTGGGCGCAGACGGGACTGTTGAGTACTAACTTGGTGGGCAGCGGTAATAATTTCCCCGGCTTGATTCACCAACACCACATTGCTGTATTTGCCCATGATCTCTACATACAAGTGCCACAGTGGAGTGTCTCCAGGCCGGCGGGCGAATTGTAAATCTAATACCCGTTCCCAGGGATCAAGCTGAGCTATCTGAATTAAAGCCAGGCCCCCAAGTTGATGCTGTAACTGCTGGCTAAAGGTAAAGGTATCCGGCTGGCGGGGAGGGGGATCACTGCGATGAATTCGGGCGGCTTGGGGATGCCAAGAAATTATTAACCAGCCTTTCGTGTCAATAGTTCGCAGTCCTAAGCTCAGGCTATGGCGATCCAGTTGATAGACCAACTCCACCCGCGCGGGGATCCAGGCCTGGCGAATTTCCTGAGTAATGGCAATTAAAGTCGTGACATCAACCTGCTGCATCTCGCCCTCCCCAAAATTGGGCTTGCGTTTACCCTGATGAATTGGCCAGCGTTAGGGGTTTCTTCGGTGGCGATATTTCTCAACATAAGAGATTCAAAAATTGCCTGTCAAATTCGGCTCAGTTCAGTGCTTCAAGAGGATAGGGGCCTGGTACGATGAGCAAGGATTTACGCGCAATTCCCCAGGCCTGGGGCGAAAAACGAGGAAACACTATGGAAATTGGTCAAAAAGTCAGGGTATGTCGAATTCGGGATCGGGTCGATCAAGGCGTGGCTGGTAAATTGGGCAAAGTCGGCACGATCACTGGCTTCAAAATGACCGATGGTAGTGGCGTGGGTGTGGTCGTTGCCTTTGAGGGCCAAGGCAGTACTTGGTTTTTTGAAGACGAAATTGAAGTGGTGGCGTAACCCTCAGGGCCTGGGATTTAAGTCCTGTAACACTCGGTTTCTTCGAGAATGCTTGCAAAGGATCCCCGTGTGATAGGGTTAATGATGGTGCATTTTGGGCACAGAACTATTCCCACGCGTTGCCTCTGGTTTCCGGTGGAGCGCAAACAGTCAATCAGCAAAGGTAATTAAGGCGTAGGTTATGGTCACAACAGTCGAACAAGCCAATGTGGGTTACATCACGCAGATTATTGGCCCAGTGGTAGATATTGAGTTTCCCAGTGGCAAGCTGCCCTCCATTTACAATGCACTTCGAGTCGAAGGGAAAAACGATGCGGGTCTGGATGTGGCCGTCACCTTTGAAGTCCAGCAATTATTAGGCGACAACAAAGTCCGGGCCGTCTCCATGAGTACCACCGATGGCCTGGTGCGGGGGATGGAAGCTGTAGATACTGGGGCGGCCATTAGCGTACCTGTGGGGACAGTCACCCTCGGGCGGATTTTTAATGTTCTCGGCGAACCCGTTGACGAAAAAGGGGCGGTTAGCCAGCAAGATACGCTCCCGATTCACCGGAGTGCGCCCAAATTCACCGAACTCGAAACCAAGCCTTCGGTTTTTGAAACAGGCATTAAGGTGATTGACCTCCTGACTCCCTACCGTCGAGGCGGCAAAATCGGCCTGTTTGGCGGGGCAGGTGTGGGTAAAACCGTGATCATGATGGAATTGATCAACAACATCGCCACAAAGCACGGTGGGGTGTCTGTATTTGCCGGTGTGGGGGAACGGACTCGGGAAGGCAATGACCTCTACAACGAAATGATCGAGTCGGGCGTCATCAATAAAGATGATCCCAACGCCTCCAAAATTGCCCTGGTTTACGGTCAAATGAACGAACCACCGGGAGCCCGGATGAGGGTGGGCCTATCTGGCTTGACCATGGCTGAATATTTCCGGGATGTCAGTAAGCAAGACGTGCTGTTATTTGTCGATAATATTTTCCGCTTTGTCCAGGCCGGTTCCGAAGTCTCTGCGCTTTTGGGTCGGATGCCTTCAGCTGTGGGGTACCAGCCAACCTTGGGAACAGACGTGGGTGAACTCCAGGAGCGGATTACTTCAACCACTGAAGGTTCCATTACCTCGATTCAAGCCGTGTATGTGCCCGCCGATGACTTAACCGACCCTGCACCAGCCACCACCTTTGCCCACTTGGATGGTACAACCGTGTTATCTCGGGGCTTAGCAGCTAAAGGAATTTACCCGGCTGTGGATCCCCTGGGTTCAACCTCCACCATGTTGCAGCCTTCTATTGTTGGGGATGAGCATTACACCACCGCTCGGGCCGTCCAATCTACTCTCCAGCGTTATAAAGAACTGCAAGACATTATTGCCATTCTTGGCCTGGATGAACTCTCGGAAGAAGATCGTTTAACCGTGGCTCGGGCCCGGAAAGTCGAGCGATTCCTCTCGCAGCCGTTCTTTGTGGCGGAAGTCTTTACGGGTGCACCGGGTAAATACGTCACTTTGGCCGATACAATCAAAGGCTTCCAACAAATCCTCTCTGGGGAACTCGATGATCTACCAGAGCAGGCCTTCTACTTGGTTGGTGACATTGAAGAAGCCAAGGCCAAAGCCGAAAAACTCAAAGGCTGATTAATTTAACAGGTGAGGGGTGGGCCGGCTCATCCCTTTTGCTGAGTTTTTATCTTGCTTGACCCGTTGCTCAATCGTTGAACGAGGAACTTAAACCCTATGGTAATGACTGTCCGGGTAATTGCCCCTGATAAAACGGTTTGGGATGCCCCTGCTGAAGAAGTCATTCTCCCCAGTACCACTGGCCAACTGGGAATTCTGCCCAATCACGCCCCTTTGCTGACGGCATTGGAAACTGGGGTAATGCGGGTGCGTACCGGCCGCGATTGGTTAGCCATTGCCCTGATTGGTGGGTTCGCTGAAGTTGACAATAATGAAGTCACTATCCTAGTCAATGGGGCCGAACGGGGTGACCGGATCGATCTGGAAGCCGCCAAGGTGAGCTATGCTACAGCTAAAGAACAGCTTATAAAAGCTGAACAAGCTGATTCCCGCCAGGCCAAGTTTCAAGCCAGCCAAGCCTATCGCCAGGCCCGAGCCAAACTCCAAGCCGCTGGTGGTTCCGTAGATTAGATCTATTTAAACAAGAGATTTGCGAGCATAGTCATGGGTGGGCTAATTGGCTTAGTGCTAGTCATTGTTTATCTGGGTGGCGGCTGGAAATTTTGGGCTGGCTTTGAGCGAACAAACTATAATCAGTCGAAATTTTTGTTAACAGTTCTTTGGCCAGTGATGTTGATGAATAAAACCTATCGACAAAACTTTGGCCGGGCCCTGAAAGGCTAATATAGATTAGCTAAAAATTTAAGTTTTCACTCAACAGTTGTGGGAGAGCATTGGCGATCGGGGGTAGGCTGCAGTTATCCGAGTTCAAGCCACTAGGCAAAAAACAGTTCTTTGGTTAGGCTGAAAGAGATGCTCCTCGTTGTAAGGAATCGTCAAATCTATGGGACTTTTTGATCGGATTGGTAAGGTCTTTAGCTCGAATATCAACGCAATGGTCAGTGCGGCTGAAGATCCAGAGAAAATGCTGGAGCAGGCCCTACTGGATATGAATGAGGACTTGGTGAGTCTTCGTCAGGCTGTAGCTCAAGCAATTGCCTCCCAAAAGCGTTTGGAGCAGCAGTACAAGGTCAACCAACAACAGGCTACTGAATGGGAACGCCGGGCTAAACTAGCCTTAACTAAAGGGGATGAAGCACTGGCCCTCGAAGCCTTAAATCGGAAAAAAACAGCGACTGAAACCGCTCTGGCTCTCAGGACTCAGCTTGATCAGTGTGATGCTCAGGTTGCGACGCTCAAGAAAAATATGGTTGCTTTAGAGAGTAAAATTTCGGAAGCGAAAACGAAGAAGGATATGCTTGTTGCACGGGCCCGAGCCGCAAAAGCCAGTGAGCAAATTAGTAAAGTTGTCGGGAACATAAATACTACTAGCTCTGTGGCCCTATTTGAGCGCATGGAAAATAAAGTTCTTGAACAGGAAGCTCGTTCTGAAGCCGTGGCTGAGTTAACTGGAGACTCCTTGGAAAGTAAGTTTGCCCAGCTTGAAGCTGGAGAAGATGTTCAAGAAGAGCTTCAACGTTTAATTTGGGAGAGGGATAACTCTTCTGTTCTTGAGGGTACTTCTAACGCTGGATCCTTACCAGCGGCTCAGGTCACCCCAGCAGATCAAGTCATTCCAGTTGAGATTAAAGATCCTGAACTCGAAGAATTACGCAAAAAGCTGAATGGTTAAATCCTAATCTATCGGCCTGGTGCATGGGCTATTCAGGTAATAGCAGCAATTTATTTTGGGTTTATAAGTTAGCGAATCAGTCGGCTGTGTTTAGCACGTATTCTGGAGGTGGTTAATGAGCGAATCCATTACAGCGTCAGAGGCTAGGCAGATTCTTGACAGTATTCAAGCTCTAACCCTACAGGTGCAAGTTAACCAGGCCAAGACCGATGAACAATTCAACTCCGTTCGGGCTGAAATTAGTGCAGTTAAAGCTGAGTTGAAAGCTGAAATTAATGCTGTTAGGGCAGAGCTGAAGAGCGAAATTAATCCAGTAAGGATAGAACTTAAAGCTGTCGATGACAAAGTGAATGAGCTGCGAATTCAGCAACGCTCTACCGATGCGCGCCTCTGGACTTTTATTGTTGGCCTGGTTACCCTCGTTGGGGGTGGCGTGATTAAAGTGCTTTGGTTTGATCGTGGTTAAGTTGGAATTAATTCCCCCGGCCGTAACCGTGACCACCGTCCCTGTTCAAGCTGGAAACTGGCGCATCCGACCACATCCCATTCCAGGTTAATCTCATCCACAAACGTGCGGATATTGACATTGATCGTGGGCTGATCCGGTTCAAAACTAGGCTCGTCAGTCAGATGCGGCTGTTGATGTTGGGCTTCTACAGCATGATAAGTGGTGCAGCGATCGACAAAAGCGCAATTCACGCAAATACACATCGGCTTGTCCTCCGGAAGATGGGGCCTGGATGATCATCCAAGAGATGGCAAACTTGGCTGGGCACAGCAAAGGATTTATTTCTTACTCTAGCTTGTGAGTTTCATAAACCGTTGATGATTAAACTAAAAACCAAAAGATAAACAACGGAGTTTCAATGGGACAAGTTTGGGATACCCAGGCCTATGCGGATCATGCTCATTTTGTTGCAGATCTAGGCGAACCCCTGCTCGAATCCTTAGCTGTTCAACCTGGCCAGCACATCTTAGATTTGGGCTGTGGCGATGGGGTTTTAACCGTGAAGCTCCAGGCCTTGGGCGCAATAGTGATTGGCGTTGATGCCAGTCCAGCGATGGTCACGGCGGCCCAACAACGGGGAATTACAGCCCGCGTTTTAGATGCCCAGGCCTTGGATTATGAAGCAGCTTTTGATGCTGTATTTAGTAATGCCGCGCTGCACTGGATGACCAAACCGGATTTAGTCCTAGCTGGGGTATGGCGCGCTCTCCGTCCGGGGGGACGGTTTGTGGGTGAGTTTGGGGGTGCTGGCAATATTGCCCTGGTTCAAGCCGCCTTAACAACAGCACTTAGCCAATGGGACCTGGATTTTGATACCCTAAACCCTTGGTACTTTCCCACTCCTGCCGATTACCAGGCCCGTCTGAGTCAGAACGGATTTCAGGTCAAGGCCATTCAGCTTATTCCCCGGCCAACTCCCATACCCTCAAGAATGAGCGATTGGCTTACCACCTTTGCCCAGACCTTCTTGCACCTCATGCCAAAGCCAGAACAGGAGGCATTTTTGGATACAGTGGTTGGGCTATTGCAGCCAGATCTCTTAGACGCGTCTGGCCAATGGTGGGTAGATTATGTCCGCCTTCGCTTTGTAGCGGAGAAACCTGAGGCAGTCTAGGCACAGGGACTCAGGCCAGAACCGAGAAATCTGTCCGACTAAATTGACTAGCGGGGGCAATCCGAATCCCCTCCGGAGTGGCGTAGGCTACTTCTGGATAAAAGTCACTGGGGGGCTGGGGGGTGCGGGCGACTAAATCTGCAATCCGTAACTGAGTGGCTGCAATGTAAATTCCCCGAATCCGGGCTGAACGATCCCCACTGGCCCCAGCGTGAACCACACCTCGCATCCGGCCCCAGACTATAATGTCTCCTCCGGCAATAATCGAACTGCCTGGGTTCAAGTCACCAACCACAATCACGGTGCCAGGATGACAAATTTCCGTACCCGAGCGCAATGTTGTTTCTAAATAAAGAGGTTGACTCGCTGGGGAGGCACTGGCCTCTGCATTGCACAAAGATAAGCTGGGTGAAATTTGCCGGATACTGTAGCCCAAGGTTGCAGCAGCAATGGCTGTTTGTCGGCGGCTTGTCTCGATGGTTTGTAAATTCAACTGCACTGGTGCGAGGGCTTCGACTAGTTCCTGAAGCTGCCGTTGATCCAAGAGGCGATTCCCAACGCGTACCTCCAGGCCAGTTTGGGGTTGCCAAAAGGGGGCGCGGCCTTGGAGATGCAGTTGCAGTTGTTGTCCCAGGCTGTCCCAATCCCCTTCTGTTTCTGGGGGCAGTTGGAGGATGACCTGTTGATCCTCGGCTTGATAAAGATTCACCCCAAGCTCTGTCTTCAATAAGGGTGTGATTATCTCAAGCGGATCAACTCCAGCCGGAGTCGTGACGGGGGAAAACTCCAGGCCTGGGCTATCTCGCTGCTCAGGGGGATTGGGGCCGGAATCCTCTTCAAAATCATTCATGGCTGACCAACTCGTAACCGTTGAGTCATCAGAACTTTGCCAGAATCGCGAATTAACGCCACGGAAATCCACTGACTCCCGGCCTGGTTCGGAGCCTGCCCAATCTTGAATAATCCCCCCGCCGGTAGGAGTTCTAGCTTAATACTCGGCTGCTGCAAATAGGTTTCGGCATTAATCGGTTGCACTAGAGCCGATCCCAAAAGGAGGGCATCCCCCAACGGTTCTTGAACAATCACATCTAAGTTATAGTCTTGCCCGACTTTCACCGCAGTCGGAAGATTAAATTGCACCGTTGGAGGTGCCTCACCCGCCAGCAGTTTGGACTGTTCCGAGGTAATATCCTGCCAGGTAATTTGCCCATTAACAATCCGTTGACGGCTACTCAGGCTTGCTTCTAACTTCAGGGGTTGCTCTTGAAAACTGCCTTCCCCGGTCATTTGAGTAGTGAGTTCAAGTTCCCAACCAGCACTTGTTTTTTTCCAGCGATTGACTGTGGTTTGATAGCGAAGGGTTGGATATTGCTCCCACAGGCGTTGAATCACTTTTTCAACTACCTGGCGATTTAGCCCGTCTGTGGAGGCAAAATCAGCACTGTAAAACCCCAGGACAGCATTCAAATCCCGGGCATTGGCGGCGGCATCAATCTTCTGGATTAGGGTTTGTAACTCCGCTGGAACGTTGGCCCGAGTAGCATTGTTCTGGGCCTGGGCAGGGGGCAGGAAAACAGGGCCAGTGCTTGTCCAAAGGGTGAATGCTGCTAGAGCGGAAAGATAGTGCCGGGCCATAGGAGCTGAATGCCTCACCAAAGTGTAGAGAAAAATGGATTTAAAACGGAGCTACAGGAATAATTGCCTATTTTAAAGAGGTTCTTGATACACTACAAATATCTTTACAAAGCTCTGATGATCTTTAGTCTGCCCTTCAGTTTAACAGTCAGGAGTTAGCGGCCTATGCCAGGTTTTCCAGTCTTATTCTGTCGGAGCTTAGTTTTAGGGCTGGGCTTTGGGCTGATGGCGGTTTGCCTCTGGTTGGGGGCTACGAACAGTGTCTTCGCCGAAACTTACACGATTCAAATGGGTACAGCCAATGGCAACCTTGTCTTTGAACCAGCAACTCTCACCGTCAAACCGGGAGATGTCGTTCAATGGCAAAACAACACTCTCCCCCCCCATAATGTGATTTTTGATGGTCATAACGTTCCACCTGAGACCCTCGATTTAGTTGGGGCACTTTCCCACTCAAAGTTAATGCTGAAACCTGACGAAACCTATGAACTGGAGATTACCGAAGCCCTTGCGCCTGGGGAATACACCTATTTTTGTGCGCCCCATCGCAGGGCGGGTATGGTCGGTAAATTAGTGATTGCAGGCTAAGAATTTGCGTGGTTGCGATGATGACTGCTTCTCCTTCAATCCTGGCTAATGCAACAGCAACGGCGACCTATGATCTCGTGATTGTTGGCGGCGGGATTGTTGGCTTAACGGTCGCTTGTTTTTTCCATGATCAAAACCTGAGGGTGGCGATCATTGAACGGGAAAGTCAATCCCAGGCCGCGAATAAAAATCAAGCCTATGCCTTACATCTCAGTTCCAAGCAAGTTTTTGAACAGTTGGGCTTATGGGATACTCTAGAACCCAAACTCCAAGCCTTTACCCAGGTACAGCTTTCTGATGCCCATTATCCCTGTGTCGTGCAGTACCAGGCCAAGGATATTCAATCGCAGACAGTCGGATATGTCGCTACCCACCAGGCCCTACTGCAAGAACTCCAGACCCACATCAACTCAGCCAAGAATATTACTTACCTTTGCCCTTATACCCTGCAAGCTATCAGTACCACAGATGCCTATACCCTAGTCACCCTAACTGATGATCACGACAATTCCCTGGCAGTTCAAACCCGTTTAGTCATTGCCGCAGATGGTAGCCAGTCGCCCTTAAGACAACAGGCTGGGATTCAACAACAGGGCTGGGCCTACCCCCAAAATTGTCTGGTGGCCACCTTAGCCTTTGACCAGCCCCAGCCAGCGACAGCCTATGAACGCTTTTGGCCGACTGGCCCCTTGGGTGTATTACCGCTTTCTCCCTACCAGTATCGAATTGTTTGGACACTACCCACTGCTCAAGCCCAGCAGACCCTGGCCATGAGTGATCCTGAGTTTATCCAGGCCCTCCAGCCCCAGTTAGATCCAGGTATGGGGAAGTTTCGGATTGTCGGTCAACGCTTTCAATTTCCAACTAAACTGCGTCAAAGCCGCACCTACATCAAACCGCGCTTGGCGTTAGTTGGAGACGCGGCCCATAGTTGTCATCCCGTTGGCGGGCAAGGTCTGAATTTGGGGATTCGGGATGCCGCTGCGTTGGCAACTGTGATTCGCCAGGCCCAGCAAAACCAAGAGGATTTTGGCAGTTCACAGGTCTTGCGCCGCTATCAACACTGGCGATTATGGCAAAATTGGTTAACCTTAGCCTTTACCGATGTTTTGAATCGGCTGTTCTCGAACCAGGCCGGGGGGATTGTCCAACTGCGGCGACTCATTCTCCATTTGCTTAAGCAGTCTCGGCTGTTGCGTTACCTGAGCTTACGGTTCATGGCTGGCCTGTGGGGCTGACCTAAACCCTTATACTCAAAGATGGCAAGCCATTTACCTTAATTCAACCCATTAATCGCTATGGTGACTTCGACTCCTTCGACCCAACAAACCATTTTGCGCTATGGCGTAGTCGGGGCCCGACGGTTTAGTAATTACTTTTGGGCCGTCGTTGTTGTCGTTGGGGGCCTGGGCTTTTTCTTAGCTGGTTTATCCAGTTATCTCCACCAGAACTTGCTCCCGATTGGGAATCCGCTCGAACTGGTATTTATTCCCCAGGGCATTGCAATTGGATTTTATGGTGTGGCGGCCTTGCTTCTTTCCACTTACCTATGGTTGACCATTGTCTGGGATGTCGGCGGGGGCTATAACGAATTCAATAAAGAAACCGGGCAAGTCAAAGTCTTCCGCTATGGATTTCCGGGGAAAAACCGCACCATTGAAATCTCTTGCCGCATGAGTGATGTCCAGGCCCTGCGGATTATTATCCGAGAAGGCTTCAACCCCAAACGGGCCTTATATTTACGGATCAAAGGCCGGGGAGAAATTCCCTTGACTCGGGTGGGCCAGCCGCTACCATTAGCCGAATTAGAAAATCAAGGGGCAGAAATTGCCAGCTTTCTCGGGGTACCAATGGAAGGGTTATGATCACTTCTAGCAAGCTTCTGGGTTTTGAGTCGGGCATTTCCCAAGGTGGGACAGATGGAAAAAATTTATCTTACCGAAAAAGAATCTAGAATCATCAAAGCCTTTGGACAAGTTCGAGAAGCGTTTGTCCCACAATTAGCCGTAACGGCTCGGCTGACCCCTAGTGAGGTGACTCAGGCTCTTTCTGGGCTGGAGCATAAAGTTCTTGTTGAACATCCAGAACCTCATTTTGCTCGTTTAACACCAAAGGGAGTTCAGGCTCGTCTGAATTGGTACAACTGGATTATTGAACCTGACATCTCCACATAATCATGGAGATTCTCACTCAAAAAAATCAAGAAAAACTAATCTTAGAAATTCTCTGGAAAATTTCTAGTCCTTGCGGGATTAATATTTTGTTTCACCCACTTTTTCTGATTTCTCATCGCTGTTCAGTTAAACACATATATCAATCCTAAAGATGTGGTGGGTGCTCACAGGACTAGTAGTCTCTCTGGCTTCGTTGATTGAAGTATTTGTCAAACTTGATTTACAGAGAATAAGACTACAGGGGAACTTATTTATATGGTTGTTTTCATTTGTAATTTTACATTTTTGTACTGCCGCCATATTTAGTGCTCTACTTGATGATGCTCCATTATTTAACTCCTTGGCTGAGCCGCAAAAGTCCCTTGCGATGGCCTTAAGCTGCCTAGTGTTTCTTAATTCTAAGGTTATCAGCTTTAATTGGAAACAGGAAGAAATTCCCTTTGGAGTGGAGTATCCCTACACGAAAGTCAAAGCATTTTTCCATGGTAGGTTGAACATAATTATTATCAATATTGACTATCAAATCTTGCAAAAGACGATTGGGGATAAAACTGTTGAGGACTTGTATAAAGAGGCAAAATCAAAAAAAAGATGAAATAGACTAATGTCTAGTGATGAAAAAGCAGAGGTTGATAGGTGGCTTGATCAAGTAAAAATGATCCCGACGAAGCATCCGCCAAGGATTACCTAGCTTACTTTATTTGTTTTGGAAAGAAGTCTAATTAAGGCAAAGTTCTATATTGCTTAAATACTTGAGCACCCCAAGAATCTTATAGAAATCTGTACCGTCTTCTTGAATCTCAAGATCATGCCACAATAAAATATGAAATGTTTTGACTGGAGGCGTTGTTTTGGCCCATACGATTGTCACAGAAACCTGTGCGGGAATTGCCGATTGTGTCGAGGCCTGTCCGGTTGCTTGTATTCATCCGGGGCCTGGGAAAAATACGTTAGGAACCGATTGGTATTGGATTGACTTCAGTACTTGTATTGACTGTGGCATTTGCCTGCAAGTTTGTCCGGTAGAGGGGGCGATTGTCCCAGATGAACGGCCGGAACTGCAAAAAACGCCAGCGTGACCCCCATGACCAGCGAACCCATTCTGGAGGTGCAATCTGTTTTTGCTGGCTATGTGGCCGATTTAAATATTTTGCAGGGGATTAACTTTTGCCTTTACCCCCAGGAACTCGTTGCCGTGATTGGCCCCAATGGTGCGGGAAAATCTACTTTAGGAAAAACCATTGCTGGATTGTTAACCCCGCGTCTGGGAAAAATTACGTTCCTTGGTGAAGAGATTACCCGTCTTAAACCCAACCAAGTGGTGCAGCGGGGGATCGCCTACGTGCCCCAGATTGCCAATGTGTTTCGCTCGTTGACTGTAGATGAAAATCTGGAGATGGGGGCCTTCTTACGCCAGGAAGCAATCAAACCCCTGAAAGACAAAATTTTTACGGCTTTTCCGAAACTGGCTGAGCGGCGCAAACAACGGGCGGGAACCCTTTCTGGAGGAGAACGGCAAATGCTGGCCATGGGCCGGGCAATGATGATTGATCCCCAGGTGATGATTTTAGATGAACCCTCGGCCGCTTTATCTCCGCTTTTGGTGGCTGATATTTTTGCCAAAATCCAAGAGATTAATACCTTGGGGACGGCGATTATTCTGATTGAACAAAATGCCCGTACGGCTTTAGCAATGGCGGATCGGGGGTATGTCTTGGACACAGGTAAAGATAAATTAGCGGGGCCTGGGTCAGCCTTACTGAATGATCCGCAAGTAGCCGAGCTTTATTTGGGAGGCGGTAAGTTTTCCTAGTCCTCAGAGCGGCAAGCGATCAATGTCCTTATTCCGCCCAATCACCACCATGACGGCCCCTTTTTTCAGGCGTTGTTCTGGGTCTGGGTTCACAGCCACCACTTCATCACAGATTAAGGCCACTAAATTTAAGCCATAGGTTCGCCGCAAGCCAACTTCTGCCACGGTTTTGTTATCAAATTCTTCGGGAACGCGCACTTCGACAATGCTCTGATGGGGGTCTAAATCAAACCGGTCTAAAATGGCGGGCCTGGTCAAACAGTGGGCTAACGTACACCCGGCTTCATATTCGGGAAACACGACTAAATCCGCCCCGACGCGCTCCAAGAGTTTTTTATGCACTTCTGAAGAGGCCTTGGCGACAACATGATGCACCCCGGCTTCTTTGAGGTTCAGGGTGGTGATAATACTGGCTTCGAGATGATTGCCAATGGCCACAATCACCGTCTCAAATTCCGTAATGCCCGCCTCCTTCAGGGCCTGGGGATCGGTGGAGTCCAGTTCTAGGGCATGATCCACCAGGCGCTCCAACATCACCTGAGCCACTAACCGTTCTTCCCGATCGGTGCCGAGGACTTCGTAGCCCAAATTATGTAAGGTTTCACAGACCCCCCGCCCAAACCGCCCCAGGCCAATGACGGCAAACTGACGATTGGTTTTTCGCATTCCGTGCAAGAAGCTAAGAGAGGAAAAGTTCACAGATGTTAACTCCTGAAAATTAACTAAAGGGGTGTTGAGGGTCTGAGTTGAGGGTGGAGGAGCGGCGATTTCGACAGCGATCTGAGCAATATTTCACCTCATCCCAACAATCGGCCCACTTTTTTCGCCAAGTAAACGGTCGCTGACAGACTAAACAAATTTTTGTCGGGAAGTTTTCTTTACGGCGTTGCTTGGGCATGACCCATCGTGATCCTGGGATTTAAGGTTAGTTGCTGATTTTGCGACCAGATCTATTTTCTCTTACTTTTTCCGCAATTTCTTAGTTACCTCTCATGGCAGCGAAACGGATCAATCCCAAGCGGGGGCCTGGTTATCGGGGTAATTTCAGTCAGGAGGATTCGATAGAATTGAGGTCAAGTAGGGCTGGCCTGGTGAAAACTTGATGAAAACCTTAGCAAAATGGACGGTGGCAGACTATCATCGCATGGTCAACACGGGTATCTTAACAGGGCGGCGGGTTGAACTCTTGGCAGGTGAGATTGTAGAAATGAGTCCTGAAACCCCAATTCACTACACTACCGCTAAACAAGGAGCCAAATATTTAGAAACCCTCCTGGCTGGTAAAGCTGAGATTCGCTTCAATGGGCCAATTACGCTCACAGATTCCGAACCCGAACCGGATATTGCTATTGTCCGTTTGCCAGAATCAAATTATGTTGAGCGTCATCCCACTACGGCTGATATTTTCTGGATCATTGAAGTAGCCCACAGTAGCCTAAAGATAGATTTAGAACTGAAAGCCAGGATTTATGCCAGTGCCGGAATTGCGGCATATTGGGTCTTAGATTTAGTCCAGCGGCAAGTAACGGTGATGCGAAACCCAGAAAACAATCAATATTTAGACTTAGGGGTAATCACAGAGAGTTGTCTAATACCTTTAGCGTTTCCTGACATCGAGATTAGGCTGGATGATTTATTTAAACATTAGGGAGCAAAAAGAAAGGATCAGAATAGAAATTTCTTAATGAAATCAGCAACCAAGGTTATTTCAATTTTCGTTGCCACATCAAATGCCCACTTCCCAGCATTCTTTAGGTGGATATAAATTTTTTCTCTATCTCCTTCCTTAGCTGCTTGTTCTGCTTTGGCAATTTCACCAATGGCAATATCGACTTGAGGCTCAGACTCAATAGCATTTTCCTTCATTGCTTTACGAAGTTTAGATAGCTCCTCTGTTAGTTGAGCAATATCAGCATTCTCCAGTGCTTCAACCGAGGTTTGATTGAGAATCATGTCATGAGCATGAGAGTTTGGCCCAACTGCTCCCGCTTGTCCAATAGTGTAGTTATTTACAATCGTGGGCGGAAAATGTTGAGTTGAATTTTGGGGATGTTCCATATTTTGTTCAGCTTTCTTCACCCCAGAGTGTGTAATCATTACTCCACCTCCCAGGTTTACTGGTTTAAGGAAGCCTTCATGGTAAAGATACTTAAAAATTTCTTCAGTATCTTCATAATCCCAGCCTAGTTCTGTTCCAATTTTAAAGACATTGATTGCATGATACGTTCTCCCATTGGTTCTGTCATAGATTTCCTTTAACATTAACTGGCGATTTTTATCTTTTTCTTCCGCTGTGCTATTCATAGAGTTTCTCCTTTCTGTAGGTGTTGACTTAGAGGTGATCAATGAAAAATAAATACTCTCTAAATCTAGATTAGTTGATTATTTTTCAAAGGTTCGGCAACCAACACTTTCAGGTTCGGAAATTAATAATTGCATGAACTAAAGTCGAAAGCTTGTATCCGGGTGGTGAAAAAAGTTACGGGACAGAATCTCTTGTAGGAAATGAATAGCGACAACCACAATTTACAATTGTTTGGAAAGGGCTGATGACGTTACAAGAGCCACAAAATCACGCATTGCAGTTGCCCATTGGTGATCGCCGGCCATGAATCCAGGCCTTGTAAAGCTCAATTTAGCAGGAAACGTTTGTGATTACTCCGCCAATAACAGATAGAAGCTCTCTGATGGGTCGGGATCCCTGGACTCAAAGCCTCATTGAGATTGTTCATTGAGATGCAGAAGATTCTACAGCGTCCTATGTAGATTACCTAGAGGAGAAATATGGTTGAGGGGGGTATTGAAGGAATCAAATTACTTTCTACCCCGTTATGATATTGCTGTAAGCCTTTGTTGGGTTTCAGGCTATGCTGGCACATCGGATCGAAGCGATTATTACTCAGGATAAGACACTGACCTTACAAAATTTACCCTTTCAGTCTGGTGAGCAAGTTGAGGTGATTATCTTATCTCGCCCCCAAATAGAGGTTGGACAAAATCGTTATCCCTTGCGGGGAACCCCAATTCAGTACACCGATCCGGCTGAACCTGTGGCCCAAGATGACTGGGATACTTTGCAATGATTGTCCTTGATACTCACATTTGGATATGGTGGGTGCACGGAGATGAAAAACTTACTCCTGAATACAATCAGTAACCTACTTGAGCAAATTAAAAGAGATTTGGTCAACCCATCAGATCACTCAAAAAAAAGACCCCCACCTTAATGATGGGAGCCTCAATCAAACAATTTAGATGTCTAAACTCAGATCATCACTAATCCAAGTTAGGCATCGAGAGCACTGGTTCAGTTTCCCGCTCAATCCCTTTCTCAAACCCAGCCGCAGCCGCCCTAGCCCGACCCGCGTGCCAGAGGTGTCCAACCAGGAAGAAGAAGCCCAAGACAAAGTGGGAAGTGGATAACCAAGACCGGGGCGAAACAAAGTTCACCGAGTTGATTTCAGTCGCCACACCACCCACAGAGTTCAAGGAACCCAACGGCGCATGGGTCATGTATTCAGCAGCCCGGCGAGCTTGCCACGGTTGAATATCATTTTTGATCTTGTTGAGATCCAACCCATTTGGGCCACGCAGCGGCTCTAACCAAGGGCCACGGAAATCCCAGAAGCGCATGGTTTCACCACCGAAGATGATTTCCCCAGAGGGAGAGCGCATCAGGTATTTACCCAAACCAGTTGGGCCTTGGGCTGAACCCACGTTAGCACCGAGTTTTTGGTCACGGACTAAGAAGGTCATGGCCTGGGCCTGGGAGGCTTCTGGGCCGGTGGGGCCATAGAATTCGCTTGGATAAGCGGTGTTGTTGAACCAGACAAAACAGCAGGCGATAAAGCCCATCAAGGACAAAGCACCTAAGCTGTAGGAGAGATAAGCTTCACCCGACCAGATAAAGGCGCGGCGGGCCCAACCAAAGGGCTTGGTGAGAATATGCCAGATACCACCGGAAATACAAATCAGGCCCAGCCAAATGTGACCGCCGATAATATCTTCCATGTTGTCAACACTGACAATCCAGCCATCACCACCAAAGGGAGATTTGAGGACATAACCAAAAATCACGGCCGGGTTCAAGGTCGGGTTCGTAATCACGCGGACATCACCACCACCGGGAGCCCAGGTATCATAGACACCGCCAAAGAACATGGCCTTGAGGACCAAGAGCAAGGCCCCAATCCCCAAGACAATCAGGTGGAAGCCGAGGATGGTGGTCATTTTGTTCTTGTCTTTCCAGTCGTAACCAAAGAAAGAAGAATACTCTTCTAAGGTTTCCGGGCCACGCACGGCGTGATAAATCCCACCAAAGCCCAAGACAGCCGAGGAGATTAAGTGCAAGACACCGACTACGAAAAATGGGAAGGTATCCACCACTTCACCCCCAGGCCCCACACCCCAACCGAGGGTGGCAATATGGGGCAGAAGAATTAAGCCTTGCTCGTACATCGGCTTTTCAGGAATGAAGTGAGCCGTTTCAAACAAGGTCATGGCCCCGGCCCAGAAAACAATCAGGCCAGCGTGGGCAACGTGAGCACCCAACAATTTGCCAGAGAGATTGATTAAGCGAGCATTACCGGCCCACCAGGCGAAACCAGAGGATTCCTGATCCCGATTGGTGGCAAAAATCGAATTACTAGAGAGCGTTACCACGTGGGAGTACCTCTTCTGGGAAGATAAAGTTTTCATGGGGTTGGTCTT
>VFQU01000097.1_pt1 | contig 116943 bp, 107 predicted proteins | sample 3512311 | NCBI WGS metagenome assembly VFQU01 (sample SAMN10412377, study PRJNA504923) | tailings metagenome | isolation source: Relicate 3 Philex TSF3 active mining site | place: Philippines: Tuba, Benguet | collected 2017-08-29
CGAGCTGCTGCTGGCGGCATGAATGCGCTTCGTCGGGCAGATGCTGGCCGATTATTTAACGAAAACATGCGCGAGGATGGCTCATACCCTACTGCCTCATTTTCGTGGGTGGATGAGCGAGGTGTGGCAAACGCGCTGGTCTGCGGTTGAGCCGTAAGGCATTTCTATCGTCTGGGTTTGCATCAGCCAGTGGTCCCGGCCGCCACATGCGCTGCAAAAGCGCTGCAAATTTTCGCCGCGACCGCAGGATCGCTCAGGTACCCGAAGATGCCATGGGCGTTGGTCGTCCTGTTTTCGACTGCATCGTAATTCACGACGCCGGGCGTCACCGGGAAGGTCTGCGCGTCAAGCGGGTACATGGCTATGAGATCGCGCCGGTCGAAAGCATTGAACCATTAGCGGACGCAATACGGATGGCGCACCGGTTCAAGCCCCTGGCGGATCGAATGAATGCCGAGCGGCGATCCCAGGGTCACAAACAACGGAATGGTGATGTCGCGCCGGTCCTTGAGAATGTCGTAAGCGATGACCGAGCCAAACGAGTGTCCGATTACGATGGCCCGCGCTCCCGGCGCGAGGTGCTCCTCGACGATCCGATTGATTTGGGCTCTGACGCTTGCCTCGCGCATGTAGAGCCACACGTCATAGGTCAGTCGCTCCAGCATTTCGCCGCTCAGCCCGGGGATGCGGTCCAGCGCGCGCAGGATCGTATGGACCCACGGTGAGCCGTTGATGGCCGGAGCCTCGCCGGGGCTATTGCCCAGCGCTCTGAGCTTATCGTCGGACAAGTTGTGGCGTTGCTGCACCTCTCGGACATGGGCATGCTGGAAGAGGACAAAGTCGCTTTGTGTCGTCCGGCTTGGTCGATGAGCATCGCCAAGCTGAGCGAGACCCGCAGCTGCATGTGTTATCTCGTCGAGACGGACACCATAGAACGGCATCCGAACATCGAATTCGGCGACCAAATCATCAACCGATGCCCCAACGCCGATCGAGAGTGATCGCAGCCACAGGTTCAGCAGATCCTCTGCGGCAAACTCGCCTTGCCCGCGCCCGTGAACAAGCAGGAGGAGGGGCCGGCTTGGCGGGGTAGCGCTCGTATTGACGTTATGGGGTTCGGGACAAGGGCCAGCAACGGCCGGCTGCGCGGCCAGTGCAGCGGAAAGTGAGGCATCATGGCAGGTCATGATGTCACCCCTCGCATGCGCCGCAAAACCAATGCGAAAGCAAGAAGCGCCGCTGAACGGAGAATGAAGGACACCCCGACCAGAACCGCCAGAAAGGCCATCGCATTGTCGGGGGGCATGAAGAGCGTGAGAACGCCGACCGCAAGGTCGAGCAGCCCGATCGCGATCTGAAGTGCTCTGTGCTTCTTAAAGCGCATTGCATTGACAAGTTCGGTGAGCCCGACCGCCGCAAAGATGGCCCCGACGAACCAGACCAGATCGACCGCTCCTGCGACAGGGAAGAAGATGAGCAGTGCTCCAACTCCAATCGCCAATCCGCCGAACAGGATCGCGACGACCCGGTGTCCGGTAGGCCCTGTTCCCGGATTGGCAAGCAAGGCGCTGACGCCCGCAAGCATGAAGCACAGGGCCAGGACCAGCCCGGTCGTAACGGCGGTTACGAGCGGATGAAAAATTGCGACAAGACCGATGGCAAGGAACAGGACGGCAGGGAGCAAGAGCCACTTGCCGAGCTTGCCGGGCGCGGTGGCGGTGGTCGTGGTCATGGCTGCGCGTCCTTTTGTGTATCACCTGTTCTGACAAGCAGATCCTGCAAGAGGGCAATCACCTCCTGCTGCTGGGCGATGATGGTGCGATGCTGTTCGCCGCGAAGCCCATCGAGCTTCTCCTGCATGGCAAGGATCTCGATTTCGGAGCGCAGGTTCACCTCGTAATCATGCGCGGCAGCCATGCGGTCTTTTTCCGCCTGCCGGTTCTGGCTCATCATGATCACCGGGGCCTGAATCGCCGCCAGCATCGACAGGACGAGGTTGAGGAAGATGTAGGGATAGGGATCAAACGCGGCGCCGCGCGCCAGAACGATGCTGTTGCCGACGGTCCAGGCGATGAGAAACAGGAAAAACCCGCCGATGAACGGCCATGAGCCGCCGAACTGCGCAACGCGGTCGGCGAGCCGATCCCAGGCATCGTCTCCGCGCCGGGCCATTTCGTCACTATTGGCGCTGATCGGACGGCGGGTCTTGATATGTTCGATCACGCGGAGGGTGCGATCCTCTTGCGGATCGCCTCCCATGAGCTTGCGCGCCAATGCGAGGGCTGGTTCGATTGCAGTGTCCATGATTGCCTCCCGAGTGGACGCGGTGGTCTTTGATACCAAGGATCCGATCATGCCGGACTGTGCGTTGCGAAAGCCGTCCGGCATGATCCGCAGCCGTCACGTCAGCGCGAAGCCTTTGCAGCCGGTTTCGGGAGCGGCTTGTATTCGCTGTCGTAGAAGGAGACGACGACGCTGTCCTCGACTGCTTTCAGCTGAAGGTTCGCTTCGTAGAACTTGCCTTCGCGCAGCATGGCATGTGCCTTGTCGAGGTGCTCCATCGCCGACTTGACCGGCACAACAGCCGCCGAAGTCTCGACCCGGATATCCGCGAGGCGCAGCGTTTCCATCGCCTTGTCCCGCTCGCCCTGCTTGAGATGCTCGTTCGCCTTGGCCACGGCACTGGCCTTGGCCGGTTGCTCGCGGTAGTCCTCGGCCAGAGCAATCGACAGGTCAAAAGGCAGGTAGCCCGGTTCGATCCGTGGTCGGCGCTCGCTTGCTTCGAGCTTCTCGAACTCGGTGCGCGCCGCTGCGAGATTGGTGCGAGCATTGTCGACCAGTTCGACTGCGGCCGGTGCCACGCCATCGAAGATCGCCAGACGCGCTGCGCGCACTTCGCGCATGGCACGGAAGGCGTCGTCATAGGTCCTGATCGCCTCGGCACGCTTCGCAGTCTGCGAAAGGTGCGCGACCGGATCATGCGTGGCCTCGGTCTTCGCCGCGGCTTTTTCTGCACCCTGCTCCTTGGTTGCTGCCTGACCTGCGCACGCCACAAGCGAAAGTGCGATGGTGCCGGTGACCAGCATCCGGCTGATGCTCTTGTTCATGATTGTCCTCCTCAATATGTTGCGATCCCGCCGGAAGTTTCCGCGGTAATGCCTTTATTGTCGGGACAGCTTGTTCGCTTGCTGACGAGCAGATTAAGAAAATGTCATGAGCTTGGACTATTCTGCCGCAAGCCGCCACGACATGTCGTATCACCTCGGCTCGCAGGGTTCTCCGGCATTACGCTCACCTTGCGACATGACCAAAAGTTCATGTTTCGGACACTACGAGAATACGCGCAGAGGTTACACAGAACGCATGTTTGAAACCTCGCCTCGCCGATCGCTATTGGATCGCCCCTACAGGCGGGCGGTGCTGGTCGGTGTGGCGGCCGCCGTCCTCGTGATCGTGCCCTATTCGAGATATGTGCGAACACGTGAAGCGGACGAGGCCATCCTGCGGCTTGATCATGACCTCGGCGTCACTCTTGGGGAAATGGGCCCGGCTGCGGGCGAAACGCTTAACGCTGATGAATATCCCCCGGGCAAAATCGTAGTGACAAGCACCACTGAGCATCAGACGGCAGTCGTTCCGCCGTTGCAAGTGGGCGATATTATCGAGGATATTGACGGCGTCGACATAGTGTCCCGGTCCGATCTCGCCGCAGCCGCCGAGCGCGTCGAAGAAAAGCGGACAGCCTTCCTTTCCTTGAGCCGCCACGGCAAGCAGTTCACCGCACTGGTTCGGCTCCAGCCATGATGGCGCTTGCTCCTGCCGTGCGCGAAGCATTATCGCCGCCGTGGGAGGGGCACGTGACTCGCAAGATTCTGCTCGTCGAAGACGACGATACAACGGCCAGCTATGTCGCCAAGGGTTTGGATGAAGCAGGCTATGTGGTCGATCGCGCCGATAACGGTCGTGACGCCTTGTTTCTTGCCACTGACGGCACCTATGCAGTCATTATCCTCGACCGGATGCTCCCCGGCATTGACGGGTTGACGGCTTTGGCGGCGATCCGGGCGGCAGGTGTCGAAACGCCGGTGATCATTCTTTCTGCGCTAGCCTCACTCGATGAGCGTGTGCGCGGTCTGGAAAGCGGCGCCGAGGACTATCTGGTCAAGCCCTTCGGTTTTGCCGAATTGCTGGTGCGGGTAAACAATCTGCAACGCCGCGCGGTCGGCACGAATGTGGAGACCGTCCTGCGCTGCGAGGACCTCGAAATGGATCTGCTCGGCCACAAGGTGCGCCGCAGCGGGCAGACGATCGAGTTGCAGCCGCGCGAATTCCGCCTGCTCGAATATCTGCTGCGGCACTGCAATCAGGTCGTGACACGCACGATGCTGCTCGAAGGGGTATGGGATTACCACTTTGATCCAGGCACGAATGTGATCGATGTCCACGTCAGCCGTTTGCGCCGCAAGCTCGCGTGCGAAGGTTCCCCCGAGCTGCTGCACACCGTGCGCGGGGTCGGTTATCGGCTTGGCGCAGGAGATTGAACCTGCCGCTCGCGTCACGCCTCTCATTCAGTTCCCGGCTGTTCCTGCTCGTCTTTGTGCTCCAGCTCGTCTCGGCTGCATTGCTCGCTCTCGTAGCCTGGCAGTTGGTGCAAGGGCGGCTCGAAGCTGCGGCACGCGAGTTTGGGTCGGAACTTCATACCGAATATGAGACCCACTTCCGCATAACGGGACGCGACGGGCTTGGTAAGGCGATCGGTCAGCGACTTGCCGAACCGTCGAGTGACGATCTGGCGCTGCTGCTGGTGGACAGCAACGGCAAGGTGCTGGCGGGCAACCTCGCCGATTGGCCGCCTGTTGTTGCCCCCGACGGCCAATGGCAAAGCCTGCCGCTCTACCGTAAGAAGCGCGACGAGCCCGAACTGATCGGGCTGATCGGCAGCAAGCTGGACGATGGTTCCCTGCTGCTCACCGGACACGTCATCGAGGACCAGCGCCGATTGCTGGTTCTCATGGGGGAGGTCTTGGCGGTGTCGATGGCACTGGCTGCCGGGCTTGCAGGAATTGCCTCGGCCTTCAGCGTGCGCATGGTCAATCAGCGGATCGGCACCCTGGTGGAGACAAGCGAAGCCGTTGCGGCCGGGCGACTTGACGAGCGGGTGCCCTCGGCCGGCAACCGTGATCCCTTCGGACGGCTAGGCACCGGCATGAACATCATGCTCGAACGACTGGAGCGTTTGGTGACCGAACTGCGTTTGGTTACCGATGGCATGGCGCACGATCTGCGCATGCCGCTGATGCGCCTTCGCGCCAACATCGAGAATGCCGGTGTGGCTTCCACCGAAGCGGCGGTGCAGCAGCCCCTTGCCCTCGCGGAAGCCGAGCTTGAACGCCTGTTGCGGATTGTCGGCACAGCGCTGGAAATCGGACGGATCGAAAGCGGTATCGGCCGCGAGCAGTTCGAGCCCGTGCCGCTCGATGAGGTGCTTGAAGATCTGGCCGAGCTTTACGGCCCGGTCGCCGAGGACGCGGGCTTCGAGATGCGGGTGGAGGCCTCTCCGCCGTTGATGCTCATGGCGAACCGGCAATTGCTCAGCCAGGCGCTGGGCAACCTCATCGAGAATGCGCTGAAATATGCTGGTAGCGGTATCCTGACGTTAAGTTTGGGTTACGACTCCGAAACCGTGCAGATTGCGGTTGAGGATCGCGGGCCCGGGATTGCGGATGCCGATCGCGAACGTGCGCTGCGCCGGTTCGGAAGGCTCGACCCTGCGCGACAGGAGAGCGGAGCGGGGCTCGGCCTCGCACTGGTGGAAACGGTGGCGCGCCTGCACGGGGGAAGCGTGAACCTGGAAGATGCCAAGCCCGGGCTTCGGGTGGTGCTGACGCTGCAGCTGCCCTGACTGACCGTCAAGCGCGCCGCGCCTTTGGAAATCCGCGCTTTTCCGCCGTGGGCCCGGCGACGATCTCATGCGAAAGGAAGGGGGTCTGAGATCGCCGCCGGACCGGGGCCGGGGGCGCGGCTTGGGCAGCGGTGCATTGGGGACAGCACCGGTCATGCCCTTTGCAGAGGTTGTCGCGGCCGGGGGTGGGGCCGCCTCCTCTGTTTCGGGTTTTAGGCAAGCCTGCTGATCCCGGCGATGGCGGCGACATTACAAGTTCGTAATTATGAAAAACTAACGGCTGCTTCGAAGCGAAACCATCGCGGAAGTCCCGACAGACATTTCATGACCGTTTGTTAATCGGCTGAACACCGTGCCGGCTCAGCCAGCAAGCTAAGCATCTTCTTGCCCGGATCCGATTTGGCCGGCGAAAAAAGGAGTATGGTGCCATGGCCCCTCAAGAACACGTCGTCGTCATCGGCGGTAATTTCGCAGGCCTCGCCTGCGCGCAGCAAATCCATGATGCCTGCGGTGACGCGGTCGCCATCACGGTCATCGACCGCAAGGACTACCTGCTGTTCATTCCCAACATCCCGGGCGATGTGTTCGCGAACCGCGATCCTGCCGCGGGCCAGACCATGAAGCTGCGGCCCGCCCTGCGCCGCGATGCGATCCGGTTCATCCAGGGCGAGGTCACAGCCATCGACCCTGAAGTGCAGACGGTGACATTCCTGACCTCCGAGCGGCCCGGAGCCGAAGCGGACTCGATCATTTACGACTATTTGGTGGTCGCGCTCGGCTGCGAGCTGTCGTTTGACCGCATCGAAGGGTTTGCCGAGCATGGCCACAGCGTCACGGACCTCTACCATGGCGAGCGCCTGCGCCGGCACCTTCACGAAGGGGGCTACAAGGGCGGCAAAATCGCCATCGGATCAGCAGTTTTCCATCAGGGCGATGGTGCGAACGGCCTCGAGCCCTATCCGGGCGGCTTGTTCCCGATGGCGAGAGCGGCCTGTGAAGGCCCGCCGCTGGAAGTGACCATGTCGCTTGCCACCTGGCTCGAAGAGCACGGGTTTGGCGGCCCTCACCTTCTCACTGTCTTCACCCCGGCGCCGATCATCGCGGAGGATGCGGGCGCGCACAACGTCGAGAAATTCCTCACCCTCGCGGCGTCGATGGGTGTCAACTATCGCAACAATATGGGAGACATCCGGCGCCTGACTGCGGAAGGGATCGAGTTCGAGAACGGCGGGTTCATCGAGGCTGAGCTAAAGATTGTATTCCCGGACTGGCGCGCGCACGCGTTTCTGCGCGACCTCCCGATCAGCGACAGTGAGGGCTTCATCGTGACCGACCTCACGATGCGCAATCCGGACTATCGCAACATCTTTGCCGCAGGCGACTGCGCGGCTGTCACCGTGCCCAAGCTCGGCGCGATCGGCCATCAGGAAGCGGCAATTGTCGCTCGGCAGATTGCCGACGATCTCGGGTGCGGTCCGCCGGGCCAAGGGAGTGACCAACTCGAACCGGTCATGGTCTGGATCGGCGACATGGGCGGCGGCAAGGCGTTCTACATCCGCTCCAACGTCTGGTATGGCGGCAAGGACGAGGTACTCGAACTCGGTCGCGTGCCTTACGAGCTCAAGATGCGCTACCGCGACATCTTCCTAGCCCGCCATGGCCGCGTGCCCGACGCGGCGCTACAACTCGCGCAGTTCGCTGCGGAAACGGTGTGAGTCACGCATCGGCCGGGTCCGGATCGCCGTTACACCAAGTTGTTGACAGCGATCCGGGCCAACCGCACGCCGCTCAAAATACGGGAGAAGATCAAATGAGAAGGGTGACCATTGGTCTGGGGGCTCTTGCGACCATCATGCTAGCGAGCTGCTCACCGCAGCAGCAGCAGAAAGCGTCGCGGGATGATCTGATCGTTACAGCGCAGACGCCGCAAGCGTCAGAAACGACGGCACATTCCGCCAGGCAGCAGATTGCCAGTATTGCCCTGTCGTTGTCGGATCCCCGTAATGAGCCCGTTGACATGACCGACACGCTCAAAGCGCTGGAGGCGGAAGTCGCACACTCGGGCAACGAGCTGTCTCCCACGACCCGCGCAGCGATCACGGCAGACTTGCAGTCCGCAAACGATGCTGCCCAGCTTAAAGACTGGCAAGCGGTTCGCGAGGCCGCGTCATCGATCTACGGGCGGCTGCAGTAATGTGGTGCTTTTTGTGGTTGGATACCAGCTTCGGGTTTTGGCAAAAATCCTAGGGTAGCTGCAAGTTCCGAGGCTCGCCGCATCAGTGCCAATACAGGGGAACTTCTCGAAGCCGACCGATGACGTGCAGACTCATCCCAGCATACGCTCGACAGCTGCACCAATATGTTCCGCCGCTTCCAGCGCGTGTCCATCATCGAGATGGGCATAGCGGGCTGTGGACTGAACACGAGCATGGCCAAGCAGACGCCCGATCATTGGGAGCGTCTCCTTGTTCATCGCAGCATGGCTCGCAAAGTTATGACGCAGATCGTGGAGGCGGAAATCGCGAAGCCCAGCGTCGTCGCGGAACTTGTTCCAATACTTATGCAAGTCCTTGACGGGCTGGCTCAAGGTTGGATCCCAGAACACCCAGGGAACGTCCTTGTAGCGCGGACACGTATTTAATACGGCGCGCGCGTCGTCGCCCATCCACACCATGCGCGGCCCGGTCTTGCCGTGGCGGAGCTTGAGGCGAATACCGTGGACGTCTTGCCAATGCAGACCGAGAATTTCCCCGCGCCGACACCCGGTCAGCGCCAGCAGGGTCACAGCCTTTGCCGCAAGCGCCCACATTGGCTTATCGCTGGCGCGCTCCTTGGCCAGCACTGTTCCGAGGCGCTGCATTTCCTCGTGCGAGAGGAAGCGCTTCAGATGGTTGCGACGGTTCATGCGCACGGCGCGGCATGGATTGGTGTTCTCGAGCCGGTAGCCCCAGACCTCCGCCTTGTTCAGCATTGCGTTCAGAAGCGCCAGCGTCATGTTCGCGGCACCTGGCCCGGTCTGCTGGTTGACCTCGGCGAACCAGCGCGTGACATGCTCCTCGTTCAGCTCGTCTATGCACAGGCCCTGAAAAGCATCTTGGAGATAGAGGCGGCGGTAGCTGGCATTCACGTTCCATGTTTTCGGCGTCCAGCGGGTCCCCCATCTTTCCCAGAATTCGTCGAGAAAATCGCTGTAGCGCGGGGCCGAACGGATGCGCTTGCGCTCACTGGCCGGATCCTCACCCACACGCGCATATGCCAGCACGATCCGCGCCACCTGCGTCGCCTGCGCGCGTGTCAGAACCGACGCTGGCCCCAGCGTCACGGTCCGCAGCTTGCCGCCCATCCGCGTCTGCACGATGTAGACGTTTCTGCCAGTAGCATAGTGCCGGATGCCGAACCCATGCTCGATCCCGAGCCAGGTCGTCGTCCGTGGCTTGCCTCTAGGGATGCAGATCAGGTTGATGTCAGCGCCGACCCGCGCCAGCGCCTCCTCGACGACCTGCTTTAGCCCCAGCGCGGTCATGAGTGCAGCCCCAGCGAGTTAGCCAGAGAGCCGGAAATGCGCTTGGCCGCGTCTGCGACGATCTCGTCGGCCAGATGCGCGTATTTGGCGGTCGTTTCGGGGAGCACATGGCCCAGCAGCTTCCCGATCGTGGCAAGCGGCACATCGTCCATGATCGCGGTCGAGGCAAAGCTGTGGCGCAGGTCATGCAGACGTACATCGGGCAAGGCGCAGCGGCGCCGGAAATTCTCCCACCATTTTTCGAGACTGATCGGTTTCGTTCCCGTCCTATCGGGAAAGACGTATGGGCACTCCCCCACACGAGCAATGCCTTCAAAAACCGCCAATGGTTGACTGTTCAGCCAGATCACCTTGGGGCCGGTCTTGCTGTCAGGCAGAACCAGTCGAGGCGGCTTGACCCAGTCCCATTGCAGCCCCTCGATCTCGCCGCGACGCGCCCCGGTGAAAAGTAGCAGCCGTAGGATCGCCACCTGTGCCGGAAATTCGGCCTCTTGCGCGCGCAGTTCAGCGCCCACGCGCGCGTATTCGCGGGGGGTGAGATACCGCTCCATCGCTTGCCTCTTGTAGCGAGGCATCCCCCGGCACGGATTGGAGCCCTTGCGGCGCATCTTCAGCGCCTCGGCATAGTTCAAAAGCGCTGCCAGCACGGGTATCGCGCGGTTGTATCGCGCCTCGCGTTCGCCTGCGAAAGCATCGCGCCAGCGCACGACATCTGCCTTGGTGACGTCAGCCACCAGAATGTCACCGAAGTGGGGGGCAAGGTCACCGCGCCAGGCATCGGCGTTGCGTTTTGCGGTAGAGGCTTTCCAGACGCGCGACAGGTCGTCAAAATAGGTTGCCACGAAATCGGTTATGGTCGGCGTTGACCGCACCACCACCCGCTTTGGCAACCCGTCCAGCGCCACCTCGGCAAGCAATCGGCGCGCCTGCGAGCGGGCCAGTGCCGCGTCGAGGTCGGTCGTCTTTCCAAGCGTGATCCGCCGATGCTTGCCGCGATGGCGTAGCCGCACAAACCAGTAGGTGTTACCGGTCGGGCGAACCCGCATTCCGAAGCCCGCCAGCTCGGTGTCCCAGATGCAATATTCGCTGGCCTTAAGCGGCAGATTCCGGCGTGCGAAATTGCCATCAAGAAAGGCCCTGTTGCCCTGCTTTTTCGCTGCGGGGACCATTTGGCCATCAGGAATATCAGAACTGCTGCCTAAAGTCCCGAAATTCTGTGAATTATTGGGGACCACATGGCCATCAATGGCTACCGATCTGCCGAGCGCATTGCTGAATGCTCGCACTGATTTTATTGCGGTTTTTCCCATAGATTGGCGGTTTACCGCATTCGGTGTGCATCCCGGCGCTGCCAGATCCCTTGCCGACCGCGCTCAGATTTTCCGCAATCCGCGCGCGCAGCTGCTCCTCAAGCTCGGCAGTGATATTGTCAAAGCCGAGGCATACCGGAGCACTGCGCACCGCGATCTTGCGCCCGCTCATCGAAGTGACGGAGCGCCATACGAAGCCGCGGATTTCCTTCTCGGTGGTGCCCTCGACGATGATTTCGCCCGTGGGGGCGACATCGATCACGCCCTGGGCGATTGCCCTCGTGATGGCCGGATCAGCCAGCCGATCGAGCCGGAAGGCACCTGCCTCGGGCGCGGTGGGCGCGACCGACGGGGTGTCAGGCTGCGCGGCGCATCGACTCCCCGGATCAGCAAAAGGCTTTGTGAACAAGCCATTATGGCCATGAACCCAGGATTAAGGCAAGCCCGGGCGAGCCAGCTTCGCCTTATCCGCCCTGCGCGTCAGCAACTCCCCACATTTGTCCGCCGACCGTAACGCCCTGTTGCGCGCACATTCGGGCGAATATGGGCGCCTTGGGGCAAACGGTTCTGCTGCCTTGCGGCCGCGTCAGAAGCCAACCGCGAACCCGACGCGGCCGCTTGTGGAGCCCTTGACGGTGGATCCGGCAACCCCGCCGTTGACGTAGATGTTCGAAGCCACCCGCGCAACGATGCCCCCCCGCGAAGCCCTGCTGGCCACGATAGGTCGAGACGTTGAAGTTCAGCGACACCGCCTTGTCGGGCACCACCATCATCCCGCTCATCGCCATCGCCGTGACAATCCCGGCATCGGCCTGGCGGCGATTGAGATCGATTTGCGCACCCAGTTCAAAGGTGAATGCCTCAAGCGTGTTGAGACGGTTATTCTGCTGGGCATTGAGCAATTCGGATGCGGTGATACGGTTGTCTTGCGCGGTATTCAGCGTTTGTATTGCCGCGATCTGTGTTGACTGGGCGGTGTTGGCATTCTCCACGATGGTGAGCCGGCTGTCCTGCACCACATTCTGGGCGAGCGCGGTGTTGGCGGTGTTCTGGGCGGTCGCAGCCTCGGTGCGTGCGGTGTTGGCGGTGGTCTGCGCGGTCCCCGCATTGGCCAGCGCGGTGTTTGCTGTGCCCTGCGCCGCTGCGGCCTCGGTGCGTGCGGTATTGGCTGTGGTCTGAGCGGTTGCCGCATTGGCAAGCGCCGTGTTCGCGGTGCCCTGCGCGGTTGAGGCATTGGCCAATGCGGTATTGCCGGGTCCCTGCGCCGCCGCTGCCGCCCCGCTTGCCCCTGCAACAGCGGTGTTCACCTGGCCGACCGTTGCGACATCGGTTGCCGCAACCCCGGCCGCGACATTGACGATCCGCCGTTCGCTCCCCGCTGCACCCACAGACACGGTGTTGGCGTCAGTTGCAATTGCGCCATCACCCAAGGCAATGCTGCCCGCAGCGTTGGCCTGTGCACCGTTGCCGAGCGCGACCGCACCATTGCCGTTGGCCGTGTTGTTTGCGCCAATGGCAAGCGCGCCCGTGCCGGTGGCGGTGTTGGGATCGCCGATTGCCACGGCGCCATTTCCGATTGCACTCTGGCCAAAGCCGATGGCTACCGCGCTGCCGCCCGTGGCTTGGGCATTGGTGCCGATGGCGACGCCATTGGCGGCGTCGGTGGTTGTTGTGCCGCTGCCAATCACCACCGCGCCAGCCTGTGTTGCGGCCCGGCCATTGCCGATGGCGATCCCGTCGGCTGCCGTGACTTGCGTGTTCTGGCCGAGCGCGGTGCCGCCTTCGCCCGACACGTTGCTGTCTGCACCAATTGCCGTGCCGCCGATCGCATTGGATTCGGCACGACCACCGATCACAGTTTGGTTGCCACCAGCGTTGACCGGGTTGCCGGGCGCGTTGAAGGCAAAGCCAGTGCCAGCCCGTGCAGTCGTTCCGATGGCGACATTGTTCGCACCTACCGAAACAGCAGCCGCGCCCAGCACCGTGCTGGAATTCACGCCAGTATTGGTCGGATTGGCAGTGCCACCGAACCGCGCAATCGCCCCATTACCAATGGCAACCGCATTATCGACCGCCAGTGTGTTGTGACCGATCGCGACGGTGGCAAAAAGCGGGTTGATGGCGCTTGGCCCCGCGGCATTTGCGTTCTTGCCGATGGCGATGCCGCCCGCCTTGGTGACGGTGGCATCTTCGCCGCACGCCAGCGAATCGGTGCCGGTGGCGGTTGCCCCATTATTGGCATTGGCGGCGTTGTTGCCACTGTTGGTGCCATTGAGGTCGCAGGTGTCCTGCGCGGTCGCTGGACTGGACAGCATCCCCATGGTGCCGACGGCCAGTGCAGCAAGCCCGGAATTCAGAAGAATTTTCTTGGTATTCATAGCCCCCTCCTCGACATGCAAAGTCGCTTGAGCGGGGAAAAATAAATTCGACGTCCCCGCTGTCCACGATCGATGCCGAGTTTCGTCGGCGCGACGCCGATGGTGATGCGAATATCAGCCCCGCCGAACTCCAGCAGTTTGAGCTGGCCGAGGCGCGCGCCGCCGCCCGCCGCGCCAATCGCGATCTGTTTCTGCGGCTCGACCGCGACGGGAACGGCGCGCTTTCGCCGGATGAGTTTTGCGCGCTGGTTGCAACGCCTGCGCCTGCCGATATTGGCCCGCAAATGTCGCGGCTTGATCGCAACGGCGATCAGCGTGTCACGCTGGTCGAATATCGGGCCGCGACGCAGGCGAGCTTCGACCAGCTCGATACCGATCTGGACGGCGTCGTCACCACCGCAGAGATGCAGGCGGCACGAACACCGCCCGAAGGCCGCTAGAGCGCCGCGCGATCCGCGCCATCGCGCTGCCCGCTGGACACATGCGCGGCAAGCGCCTAAACAGGGCCTATCCCCGGGGAGCCTGCTGCTGAAGGCGATGTGTCGCCCAAGGTTTTCAAAATGGCTGAGAGGGGCAGGTCAGCTCTGCCCGACCCGTCGAACCTGAACCTGTTAACACAGGCGGAGGGAGTGGGCTGGTCGCAAGCGCCATGTGTCCCGCATCTCGTCCGCCTTCGAGGAGAGAGCGCATCATGGCCGACATCAATTCCCCCCTTGAATCTGGCGGCGTCGAAATCGGCGTCACCACGGGGCCGATCCGGGGCAGCCGCAAGGTCCATGTCGGCGCGCGCACCGGCAGCGGCATCCGCGTCGCGATGCGCGAGATCGATCTTGAGGGCGGCGAGCCGAGCGTGCGGGTCTATGATACGTCAGGCCCCTACACTGACCCCGATGCGCGCATCGACATCAGCGCCGGCCTTGCCCCGCTGCGGCGCGACTGGATTCTTGCCCGCGGCGATGTCGAGGCTTACGATGGCCGCGAGGTCAAGCCTGAAGATAACGGCCGCCTCGGCCCGGACCGCGTCCCGCAATATCCCAACGCGGTCAAGCGGCCCTTGCGCGCCAAGGCGGGGATGAACGTCACCCAGATGCACTATGCCCGCCGCGGCATCATCACGCCGGAGATGGAATATGTGGCGGAACGCGAGAACCTCGGGCGCGAAATCGCCGCCGACCTGATCCGTGACGGCGAAAGCTGGGGCGCGGAGATCCCCGATGTCATCACCCCCGAATTCGTGCGGCAAGAAGTCGCCCGGGGCCGCGCCATCATCCCCTCCAACATCAACCACCCCGAAAGCGAGCCTATGGCAATCGGGCGCAACTTCCTCGTCAAGATCAACGCCAATATCGGCAACTCCGCCGTGGCGAGCGACGTCGCACAGGAGGTCGACAAGATGGTCTGGGCGACCCGCTGGGGCGCGGACACGATTATGGACCTGTCGACGGGCCGCAACATCCACGACACCCGCGAGTGGATCATCCGCAACTCCCCCGTCCCGATCGGCACCGTGCCGATCTACCAGGCGCTCGAGAAGGTCGGCGGCATCGCCGAGGAACTGACCTGGGAGATCTTCCGCGACACCCTCATCGAGCAGGCCGAACAGGGCGTCGACTACTTCACGATCCACGCCGGGGTGCGCCTCCCCTACATCCCCATGACCGCCAAGCGCGTCACCGGGATCGTCTCGCGCGGCGGCTCGATCATGGCCAAGTGGTGCCTCGCCCACCACAAGGAGTCCTTCCTCTACGAGCACTTCGACGAGATCACCGAGATCATGAAGGCCTACGACATCGCCTATTCGCTGGGCGATGGCCTGCGTCCGGGCTCGATCGCCGACGCCAATGACGAGGCGCAGTTCGCCGAACTCTACACCCTGGGCGAACTGACCAAGCGCGCCTGGGAGCAGGATGTGCAGGTGATGATCGAGGGCCCCGGCCACGTGCCGATGCACAAGATCAAGCAGAACATGGAAAAGCAGCTCGAGGCCTGCGGCGAGGCGCCGTTCTACACCTTGGGGCCGCTCGTCACCGACATCGCGCCGGGCTACGACCACATCACCAGCGGCATCGGGGCTGCACAGATCGGGTGGTATGGCACCGCGATGCTCTGCTACGTCACCCCCAAGGAACACCTCGGCCTGCCCGACCGGGACGACGTGAAGGTGGGCGTGGTAACGTATAAGCTCGCCGCCCACGCGGCCGACCTCGCCAAGGGGCACCCGGCCGCACAGGTGCGCGACGATGCGCTCTCCAAAGCCCGCTTTGAATTCCGCTGGCGCGACCAGTTCAACCTCAGCCTCGACCCCGAAACCGCGGAAGCATTCCACGACCAGACCCTGCCCGCCGAAGGCGCGAAGTCGGCCCATTTCTGCTCGATGTGCGGGCCCAAGTTCTGCTCCATGAAGATCACCCAGGAAGTCCGCGACTTCGCCGCTAAGCAGAACGCCGGCATCGAAACCTTCGTCGCCAGCGAGGCCGAGGCGGAGGCGGGGATGCAGGAAATGAGCGCCAAGTTCCGCGAGGTCGGCAACCAGCTCTACGTCGGCGCGGGCGACCGGGAGCACGATTGAGGCCCACCCCTAACCCCTCCCGCAATCGGGAGGGGGATCGCATGGCGCACTTGTCTCCCCTCCCGGCTGCCCCCGGATCGGGGGCCGGGGCAGGTATCGTGGCCGGGGGTGGGAGCGCCCCGCCTTTCTTCTCCCTTCCCCTCGGGGAAGGGCCGGGGATGGGGGGAGCAACGCTTCAAAGGCAGCGCGACCAATCGACCGCCGAACCCCCATCCCCAACCCCTTCCCCTCAGGGAAGGGGCTTTGCCGCTCAATCCTCCCCTGCAAGGGGAGGGGGACCACCCGCAGGGCGGTGGAGGGGCAGGTGCGGCGTGTACGAAGGGTTGGCGCGCGGGCGCACCCCGTCAGGGTTTCGCGCAGAGGCGCGGGGGGAAGGGAGGCGCGGGGAGTGTCGTTCTAGGTTGCTCTAAAACGGCTTGGGAAAGTCCATTGGAGGTGCTTGACAGTTGGTAGGCTATCCGGCACGGTCCCGTTATGTTCCATGACAGCGTTACCCCTGGAGAGAGCCTTCTCGCTACTGCGGGTAAGCAAAAATTCTCGACCATCTTAGCGGATCCACCTTGGCAATTTCAGAACCGCACTGGCAAGGTGGCACCTGAGCATAAGCGCTTATCCCGCTATGGAACCATGATGCTCGATGATATCTGCAATCTTCCTGTGGAACAGATTGCCGATGATCCAGCCCATTTGTATTTATGGGTTCCGAATGCCTTGTTGCCGGAAGGTCTACAGGTGATGGATGCATGGGGATTCAGGTACGTCTCGAATATCGTCTGGCACAAAGTTCGAAAAGATGGGGGTTCAGATGGAAGAGGCGTCGGGTTTTATTTTCGCAACGTGACTGAACTTCTTCTTTTTGGTGTGCGAGGAAAGAATGCTCGGACTTTGAAGCCGGGGCGCAAGCAGGTTAACATGATCCAGTCACGTAAGCGGGAGCATAGCCGAAAGCCGGATGAGCAATACAAAATCATCGAGGAATGCAGTTGGGGTCCGCGTATCGAACTCTTCAGTCGCGGCACCCGGCCCAGATGGACCGTATGGGGTAACCAGGCTGACAATGAGTATCGCCCTGACTGGCAAACATACCCGTACAACAGCTCCTTGAGTATCGCCGCCGAATGAATGAATCGGAGGGCCAAGAATCGGGCCTACCCGAGAGGCACGACGATATTTCCAGTGGTCGTGGGGCCGATCTTCGTGCCGTTGTCGAGCCGCACTTTCCGGAGAATTTGCTGAGTAAGTTTGAGATTTTCAGTTATCGCAATGCGGCATCAATCTTGGCCACAAGTTTCCCTGCTCAGTTTCAGCAGATTTTAAACGCTCTGGATCGGTTCAGTATCTCAAGAACCATGATCCGCACACCGGGCGGCAGCAAGGGCCCGATTGCCAAATACGTCGATACGCTCTTCACCGAAAGCAACGGTTGGCGAGAGACCCGGATCTCGGCTGACCTGCATGTGAAGCTTCTTGATGCCAAAAAGACTGATCATGTTGTCGACCATTATGTACGTGACGGCTTTCTCGATGGCCACCGCATTGATTTTTTGAATGGGCGCGTTGCACTTGACCTTGAGTGGAACAGCAAGGATCAAACATATGACCGCGACTTGTATGCCTTCTCCGCATTTTATGATGCTGGAGCAATTGACGTTGGTGTGTTGATCACCAGAGGATCGTCGCTGGATAACAACTTCTTTCGAAGCCTAGGCAGGGTTTTGGCAAAAGATGGAAGCGAAGGAAATCAAGACGTTTTCAAGAAGTATGGCGCATCGACCACTTGGATGGGAAAACTGCTGTATCGTTTGGATGCAGGGCGCAATGGCGGCTGTCCTGTTCTCGCGATAGGCATCACGCCAAAATGCGTCAATGAAGACTAACCCCCTTTCCTACTCCCCCCTCGCGCGTCATCCTTCCGCGATGACCCGCGCCCAGAACCGCAATTCGCCCCGTCCCGCAACCCGCGCAAAACTCCGCGCCGTCCCGGACGCCGCCTCAACCGACACCACCCCCAAGCAACGCCGCCACGACAGCTGGCCGCTTGCCACACAGGCTGCGTTCCTGCGCGCGCTCTCCGCAACGCATTCCGTCTCCGAAGCCGCTGGGTCGGTCGGCAGGTCGCGGCAGTCGGCCTATCGGCTCCGATCACGCCTCAAGGGGCAGCCATTTGATCTCGCGTGGGAGGTGGCGTTTCATCATTCCTATGATGTGCTCGCCCACGCGGCGCTCGAACGGGCGCTCAATGGGGTCGAAGTGCCAGTTTATTACAAGGGTGAGCTGGTGGATACCTATCGCCGCTTTGACGAGCGGCTGACGGTGGCGCTGCTTTCCCGCTTCACGAACGGCGGCAATCCGGCATTCGGGCGGCTGGGGCCGATGGCTGAGCGGCACGCGCGCGATTTCGAAAGCCTGCTGGCGAAGGTCGAAAGCGGCGCGGCGGTCGATACGGGCGCGCTTGCCCCTGACGCGCCGGGCGAGATCGAGGCGCTGCAAAGGTTTGTGCCGGGAGCGCGTTTTCGCGCTGATCCCCACTGTCCGTCCGTGCTTTCGGATGAAGAATTAATGCAAGCGTTACAGGAGCATGGGTGGGAGGAGTGAAGCGGACACGGTGTCCGCTTTGTCCGCGTGTTTGTTTTGCGTCACCGCCTCCGCGGTGACGTCCTCGGTGCTGTTCCCTCCGCTTCGCTGCGGGGCACCTGCGGCTCGCGCTTTGCGCTCGCGGCCCTTGCAGGGCCGATGGTGTTTGTTTTGCGTCACCGCCTCCACGGTGATGTCCTCGGTGCTGTTCCCTCGACCGCGCGCAGGCGCGCGGTTACACACCGATCAGCCTGCGACTTCCACCCGGTTGCGGCCGGTTTCCTTGGCGCGGTATAGTGCCCGGTCGGCTCTGGCGAGCAGCCGCTTCAGCAATTCTGCGGGCTGCCATTCGGCAAGCCCGAAGCTGGCGGTCACACTGTGCGGCGCGCCTGCGGTGATCAGCGGGGTATCGGCAAGGCCGGCGCGCATCGTCTCGATGGCGGCGACAAAGCCCGCGCCGCGGCCCGCAGCCGCGCTTGCCGGGGCGGCGACCAGAAACTCCTCGCCGCCGATCCGGGCGACCAGCCAGCCCTTGGGCGCGAGCCGTTCGAGCATCACCGCAACATGGCACAGCGCGGCATCGCCGGTTTCATGGCCGAACTTGTCGTTGATGCACTTGAAATCGTCGACATCGATGATCGCGATGGCGCAGCCGCGCGCTGGCGATCCGGGGGTGGTCCACTGCTCCAGCGTCGCCATCGCCGCGCGGCGATTGGCAAGCCCGGTGAGCGGGTCGGTATGAGCCAGCCGATCGAGCGCGGCGTTGGACGCCTCCAACCTGAGAGTGAGCGCGGCGATCCAGCCATAGACCGGGCTCGCCACCATCAGTGGGATCGCCGCAGCGGCAATCATCGAGCCGGTGTAACTATCGCTCCCGACCATGTGGAAGGCCGCCTCGGTGAAGCCGACGGAGGCCAGCGTGGTGCCGCCCACCACCAACACGCCGTTGCGGATGATGCGGGTGCGCACCTTGCGGCAATGCCGCAGGGCGGGATCGGCGGCGGTGTCGGGTGCGGCGTGGGTTACTGCCATCGTTTCCGCGCTTGCACCTGCCCCTGTCTTGCCGCGGCCTGCGCGCAGAGCCCGGTGCGGGATTGCGCTGCTTGGTGGCTGGGGCACGAGGCGGGTGTGGAGGGTCATGGCAGTGCGGACTTTAGGTCGGAATTGTCCAGATATGGTTAAAACCGGACTACGCGCTCATGAGGGCCTGGCGATGCCCGGCACAGTCCGGGCAAGCGCTGCACGGGCGAGAATTAGGTGATCGGGCAAAGCTGTGCTAAGGCAACCCCGCTGACGTCGAAAAATGCGACGGACTTCGAAATTTGCGCCTCGCCGCTCGCCGACTGGCTTATCAGCCATCCGGTTCCCGGTGTCACTCAGACGACGACTTCCTTTCATCCAACGATACGACGCACTACGCTTTGTGGCCATCCGGCCACGGGCACCCCGCTTTGTGGCCACCCGGCCACGGGCAATTCCCTCCCCGCATGTTGCGGGCGGGCAATCCACCGTTCTTGAAAGGAACGTCTCATGGCCAAGACTGGCACCGTCAAATTCTTCAACACCGACAAGGGCTATGGTTTCATCCAGCCCGATGATGGCTCGTCCGACAGCTTTGTGCACATCACCGCCGTTCAGGCGGCCGGAATGCAAACGCTCGATAAGGATCAGCGCCTCAATTACGATCTGGAAAAGGGTCGCAATGGCAAGGAAAGCGCGATCAATCTGTCGATGGCCGACTGATCCGCGATGCCTGATGGGCGGGGCGCGGCGATGGCTGCGCCCTGCCTTGATCCTGTCTTCCCCGCTTCCTCCTGAACAAGGCCCTGCACGATGCTTCACACGTATGAATTTTGCAGCGAACGGGCCGATGAAGCGATGGCGCTTGCCGCTGCCGCCACGCTCGACAATGTGCGGATGCGCGAATTGCGCTCGGAAAAGAGCTGGCGCGCGCTGGCCGAACTTGCCCGCAGCGCCGCCGAGGGCCGCCTCAAGGCAGACAGCGAACGCGCCGAACGCCGCGCCGCCGAGGCCGCCGACGCGCTCTAGCCGCGCGCCGCGCGCCGCGTCCGGCTCATCCGATTTCGCTGGCAAGCAGGCCCGGCGCATACCATATTCCTCTCGGGCAACGAAAAAACCACAAGAGAGGAGACACGCCCATGAGCAGCCTGCAATTCCAGTTCAACACCGACAGTTCGGTGATGGGAACCGAGGATGTGGCGACCCGCATCGAAAATCAGGTGCGCCACCGGCTTGCACGCTTCGAGGACCGGCTGACCCGGATCGAAGTCCATGTCACCGATGTCAACGGGCGCAAGCATGGCGCCGATGACAAGCACTGCATGATCGAGGCCCGCCCGCGCGGTGGCAAGCCGATCAGCGTTACCGGCAAGGCCGCCGATGTCGATGCCGCCGCACGGATTGCGGCAGGAACCATGGCCGAGCGGCTTGAGCGCGTTTTCGGCAAGGCCGAACGCCACCGGCATGATCCCTCGCCCGACAAGGTGATCTGAGCCGCAGCCTGCGGCAGGTTAACCGGCGGCGGCAAGAACGCTGCCGGTTACCCCGCATTCACGCAGCACCGCATCAATCTGCTTGGCGACCCCGAAAAACCCGGCCCGTGCATGCGGCCAGGTCGCCCGCGCCAGATCGGGCAGGAGTGTGACGACGCGCCCTTGCGCTGCAAGTGGCGCAAGCTCGCCCCACAGCGCATCGCGGGTCCATCCCTGCGGCAGATAAGGCACCGCGATCCGCGTGATACCATGCTCTGCCAGCACTGCGGCGAGCGGTTCGCCCGCGGGCCATGCTCGGGCCGGGCACCCGAATGTGGCGCTCGCCTCGGCCATACCGCTTGCCAGCGCTCCTGCGGCAAAGCCGCGAGCTAGCCGCTCGGCCCCGCCCGGTGACCGTGCGGCTGCCCGCTCGGCTCCGATCACCACAGCAGGGGCAGCGGGCAAGCCGAGCGGCGCGGGATGCGCGGCTTCATCGTGCAGCAGCAGCGCAAAAGGTTCGGCGAGATCGTCTGCACGCACCGGGCCGGGCAGTTCCAGCTTTACCCGCGGGTGATCCTGCGCCTCGGTCAGCGGTTCGGCATGGGCCACCAGCCCCGGTGCTGCCAGCGGCCCTTGCGGATGCCCGGCGGTATAGCGGGCGATGTTATCCGCCCGCGCCAGATAATGCTTGCCCTTGGTGTGCAGGCCCGCAACCCAGCGCCACGACAGCGTGTTCGAGGCCGCATCGCCATCCACCAGATGCCGCAGGAAGAAATCCGCGCCGAGATGCCAGTCGAGCCGCAGCGTAAAGATCCAGATACTCGCAAACCACATGCGCGCATGGTTGTGGAGATAGCCAGTCTGCGCCAGCTCATGCACCCAGTGATCGAACGCGGCAATCCCGGTGCGCCCTTCGATCGCTTCTGCATAGGCCTTTCTCAGCCCCGCATTTGCGGCCAGCGCATCAAGCGCCCGGTCGCGTCCCGCGACATAGCTTGCCCACACCCCGGGGCGCTGTTCGAGGTAGCCCTTGAAATAGACGCGCCAAAACACCTCGGCGATGAACTTCTCGGCGGCGCGCGGCGCATGCTGGCCGAGAACTGCGTCCAGCACCTCGGTTTCACCCAGCAGCCCGGCATGAAGCCAGGGCGATAATTGCGAGACATGGCGCCGCGCTTCGCCCTCGTCGGTATTGCGGTGTTCGGCGTAGTGGCGTCCGGCGCGGGGGAGAAAATCGGCGAGGCGCGCAAGGCCAGCGGCACGGGTCGGTTCAAAGTCCATGGGCCATCCAACCACCCCGCCGCTGCATGGTTCCGCGCCAGTGGGTTGCTGGAAAAACAGACAGGGGGTGACAATTCGCCGCGCGGCGCGGTAGGATGAGCCACGGGAGAATAAAGCACCATGATAACGTCGCCCCTTTCCGCCTCGCTCCGTCGTGCCGCTGCGGCCACGCTGGTGCTGGTCGCCGCCCTTCCCGCCTGTTCGCCCGCGCCGCGAGACGGCATTACCACCGATAAGGCAGCGCCCTTCGATGGGATCGCGCCTGAGGAAGTGATTACTCTGACAGGCACAGAGCCGTTTTGGGGCATGACCATCACCAATGATGTCGCGGCCTACACCACACCGGAAAATCCTGCGGGCAGCGTGTTCGAGGTCAGCCGTTTTGCCGGCAACAACGGCCTTGGCTTTACCGGCAAGCTCGATGGCGCCGATGTCACGATCGCGGTCACGCCCGGCGCATGCAACGACGCGATGAGCGATCGCACCTATCCCTTCACCGCCACTATCAAACTGGGGGAGGCAAGCCTTGCCGGATGCGGCTATACCGACAGGCAGGGCTTTACTGGCCCAGCCGCGCCGTAAGGCAAGCTGAAATAAGGGGGGCACGATCATCATGGCTCATACCGGAGGCTGCCTGTGCGGCAAGGTCCGCTACACGCTCAATGCCGAGCCGCTTCTTTGCGTCACCTGCCATTGCAAGAATTGCCAGCGGCAGGCGGGCAGCGCCTTGTCGATCATCATCGGCGTGCCTGAAGCTGCGGTTGAGGTAACAGGCGAGGTGACGACCTATAATGACACCGGCGACAGCGGGGCGAGCGTGCGCCGCCAGTTCTGCAACACCTGCGGATCGCCGGTGTTCACCCGGATCGACAGCCCGCCGGGGATGATGTTCATCAAGGCGGGCACGCTGGATGATACCACAGGGCTGAAGCCGGCGTTTCATTGCTACACCAAGAGCAAGCAGGCGTGGGTCGATCTGGGTGATCTTCCGGCCTTCGAGACGGTGCCCGAGGGGCTCTAATACCAAGGTTCGCTGACGTGAACTTATACACCACCCGCCCGCCTCCCCACCCGGCCACCAATGATACCGTCAGGCTATGGTGGCCGGGTGGGGAGGCGGGCGGGTGGTATGAGTCGCGCTTTGCGCAACCTCATAAAACACAAGCCCCCCGGGTGCATCCGATCTAGAACAAGCCCGGCAGCTCGATCTGGGCCGCCGTGGGATCGCGCGACATCAGCATGTCGCGTTCGTTCCGCATCGTCCACATCGTGCCATTGCTGCTGGTGATCGGCGTGCACGAGCGCCCGCCCACGAAATCGAGCGCGGTGCGGATCGAGGCCTCGCCCGGATCGCCCAGCTGGAAGGCGATATCGTCATTGGCGCGGCAGGTATTGGGCATCACGCTGGCAAGGCCCGTGAAATAGTCGCCCTGATTGTTGGCATTGACAGTCTGGAAGGTGACGGGGCGCACCCTGAGATCGCACGAGGCGAAATCGAACGCGGCCTGGCCGACCGGCTTGCCGAAGGTGTTGCTGCCGATGATCGCGATATTGTTGCCGACGTAAGGGAGCAACGAATTGATCACAAGTTCGCTTGCCGAGGCGGATGATCCGGTGGTGATAAAGGCGATCCGCGCTGGATTGATGGCATTGGGCTCGGCCGCGATGTTGCGGGTGCGGTTCTGTGCGGACTTTTCGGAACGCCACACATTGCGGCTCCATACCTGTCCGGTGCGCCCCGCCAGCAGCAGATCGCCCAGCACATCGGCCCCCGACACCAGCCCGCCGCCATTATAGCGAAGATCGATGATCACGCGGGTGATGTTCTGATCGCGGAACTGGCCGAACGCCTCACGCATCTGGCGCTGCGCGTCCTCGACGATGAAGGTGCGCAGGTTGAGATAGCCGACGCGCGTGCTGCCATCATTGAGGATGCGCACACCGTAACGATCCGAGACCGGATCGAGCGAGAAATCCGCCTTGGTCACACTGCGCTCGGTCACCGCGCCGCCGCGCGGGCGGAATTGGAGCACGCGGGTGACGCCCGGATCATTGGGACCGAGCGCGTTCGATACCGCCGCCGAACCGCCCGAGGCAAACAGGCTGGAGACTGTCTGCAAAGTGGCTGCCGTGGTGCCGATCGCAAGGATTTCGGTGCCGCGATCAAGCCCTGCGGCAAAGGCCGGGGTGCCTTCGTAGCCTTCGATCACGAACAATCGCCCGGCTGCGCTGTCGAACCCGAGCCGCAGTCCGAAGCCTGCGCTCGATCCGCTCTGGATCAGTGCGTTCTCCTCGCGGATCGAAGTTGCGCCGGTGAAAAACCGGTCGCGGTTCTGCGCGCGCGCAGGCGCAACCCGGGCATCGATGAAGCCTTGAAGGGTGTTGAAGCTGTCGGGGTTTACGCTCGCGAGCAGATTGGGGAAGAGATACCACTCATCCAGCAGCGAACTTACTGCATCCTGCTGCGAGCGCAGCGAACAAGCGGCTGGCGTCGGGGTCGGGGTTGGCGTGGGCGCGGGGGTGGGAGTCGGCGTCGGGGCGGTGCCGACCGAGGGTGCCGATCCGCCGCCGCCCGATCCGCCACCGCCGCAGGCGGCAAGGGCCAGCGCGAGCGCTGACACCAGCGCGCGGGGATAGGTAATGGTTGCGACCTTCATATCTGTGCAAGCTCCACGAAAACAACGGGGTAGGGGAGGGTAAAGCGCGACGACCAGGTGCTGGTTGATGTTGTGATGATGCGCCCCCGCTTTGGCAAGAGCCAAGCCTTGCGCACCGCGAAGAAGCGAAGCAATTTCGTGTGTGACTGCGGTTTTTTGGGGTGGAGCGCACAGTTTTCCGCAGAAACCGGAGCAAAAGCGCGCGTGCTCTCTCGTCTATGCGCTTGCTTGGGACTAGCACGGAGGCGATGACAAGACAGAATCATGCCTGATTTTCCGCAGTTTCTTGGGTCGGCCCTGCCTGTTCCTGCGCGCCATGCTGGTCTCGCGATCGCGCGGCTGGGATCGGCGGCCACTTTCGCGCGCGGCGGCTTTGCGCTCACCAGCCCGGCGTTTCGTGCTGGCGAACAGCTCGATCCGAGCTTCACCGCCGAGGAAGAAGACGCAGTTGCTCCGCCGCTCGAATGGAGCGCGCCGCCGCCCGGCGCGCAGGAACTTGTCATCATCGTCGAGGAAGTGAGCGCATCGGCGCCCGATCCGGCCTGCCACTGGCTGGTGTGGGGTCTGGCCGGGCAGCGGGGCAAGCTGCTCGAAGGCGAAGTGCCGCCGCGCACCGGCAAGAATGCGCGCGGCAATTCCGAATGGCTGCTGCCTGCCCCGCCCGCAGGCGAGACGCGGCACTATGTGTTTCAGATTTTCGCCAGCGAGCTTCCGCTTACTCTGATGCCGGGGGCCACTCGCACCGATCTCATCGCCGCGCTTGAAGGCAATGTCACTGCCTGTGCGCTGATCTACGCCCCTTTCACCGGTTCATCGGAGGAAGACTGGGAGGATGATGAGGATGACCTGTAAGCTTTCGTACAAGTAGGGAGAAGACCATGGCTACGAAAACCAACGCACTGCAAAAGCCGGTGCAACTTTCCGCTGATCTCGAGGCGGTGATTGGCAAGGGTCCGATGACTCGCGCCGAAGTGACCTCCAAGGTGTGGGAATACATCAAGGCCCATGGCCTGCAAGACACAACCGACAAGCGCCAGATCAATCCCGATGCAAAGCTGGGTGCGGTGATCGGCAAGGATCAGATCTCGATGTTCAAGATGACGGCTGCCGTCTCGAAGCACCTGACCTGAGATCGGCCATTCAAGGCCAAGACGTGCGGCGCGCGATCCGATAGGGTCCGCGCCGTTCGCTTTTCAGGGTGCCCCGCCATGTCAGGGTGATCGCCCCTCGCGCCGCCAGCGTATCGACAGCGGCGTGCACATCTTTCATCCGCGCGCGCCAATCGCCATGAGGGGCGGCCAGCCGCCGCGCTGCTTCGGACGGGCAGATGGTCTTGCCGGCTCCGCGCGCGTCGAGCAGGGCAAGTATTGCCACCTCGGCAGGCGTGTTCACGCAGCCTCCGGCTCCCAGCCCGGCGCGGCAAGTTCGAACCCGGCAAAGTCAAAGCCGGGCACCACCACGCAGGATACGAGGCAATAGCCCGCCCGGCCGCCGGGCGCGGGCCGCGCGGTCTGCCATGCGCTGTTGGGCACCAGCCCCTGCAAATGCTCGCCCGCAGCCCCATCGCCGCCAAGCCGCAGCGCCTCCACCGGCCCGGCATCGCTCGCGGCAATCCGCAGTTCCAGCGCATCGCCGCCCTGCCACAGCCACAGCTCAGCCGCATCGACCCGGTGCCAGTGCGAAGCCTCGCCCGCTTGCAGCAGAAACAGGATTGCCGTCCCGCGTGCGCGCCCATCCGGGCCGGCATCGCTGCGCCAGGTTTCACGATACCACCCGCCTTCGGGATGGGGCGAAAGCCGCAATTGTTCGATCAGGGTTTGCGCGCTATCGCTCATCAGTGTCGCTTTCCTCGGCTGATGAGCCGCCTTATCGGGAGTTTCCGCCGCCATGCAAGCCATCCCCCAGCGCGCCGCCGGTGTGCTCGCTCTTGCGCTCGCGCTCGCGCTGGCCGCGCCCGCTCATGCCCAGCGGATCACCGATGAACAGGCCGCCGCCACCGCGCGCGCCGCGCTGGAAGCTGCCCCGGTGTTCGACGGGCACAACGATACGCCGGGCCAGCTGCGCTCGCGCTACAACAATCAGATCAACGCGTTCGATTTCACCGACACGCTGACCGCCGCCGATCCCGATGGCGAGCGGGGGGTGATGCACACCGACTTGAAGCGCCTGCGCATCGGCAAGGTCGGCGCCCAGTTCTGGTCGGTCTATGTGCCGCACAACGCCAACGAGGCCGCCGCCGTCCAGCAGACCATCGAGCAGATCGATGTGACCAAGCGGCTGATCGCGCGCTACCCCGCCGACATGGCTTACGCCGAAACCGCCGAACAGGTCGAGGCGGCGATGGCGCAGGGCAAGATCGCGTCCCTTTTGGGGATGGAAGGCGGCTATTCGATCGGCTCGAACCTTGGCGTGCTGCGGCAATTCTATGCGATGGGCGCACGCTATATGACGCTCACCCACAACAGCAACACGCCCTGGGCCGATGCGGCGACCGATAGCCCCAAGCACAATGGCCTCACCGATTTCGGCAAGGATGTGGTGCGCGAGATGAACCGCATCGGCATGCTGGTCGATCTTTCCCATGTCAGCGAGAAAGTGATGCACGATGCGCTGGATGTGGCGCGCGCGCCGGTGATTTTCAGCCATTCGGGCGCGCGCGGCGTAACGCCCCATCCGCGCAATGCGCCCGACAGCGTGCTCCGCCGTCTGCCCGAAAATGGCGGCGTGATCATGGTGGTGGCGCTGCCTGCCTTCATCAATGAAGAACTGCGCCAATGGGGCGCGCGGCGCGCCGCTGAAGTCGCGCGGCTGCGCGTGGTGCATCTCGGCAATCCCGATGCGGCGGCGGCGGCCTTTGATGCGTGGATAGCGGCCAATCCCGAACCCAAGAGCCCGCTCACCGACGTGGCCGATCACATCGATCATATCCGCAAGGTGGCGGGGATCGAGCATATCGGCATCGGCGGCGATTATGACGGGATGCCCTCTGGCCCCGTCGGCATGGAGGACGTGGCCGGATACCCCGCGCTGTTCACCGAACTGGCCAAGCGCGGCTATTCACAAGTGGAATTGGAACTGATCGCCAGCCGCAACATCATGCGGGTAATGCGCGAGGCCGAAGCCTATGCGAGAAGTGTCGCCGATCAGCCGCCGATCGAAAGCGTCATCAGTCCCGCAGCAGCTCGTTGATCCCGGTCTTGGAACGGGTCTGCGCGTCCACTGTCTTGACGATCACCGCGCAATAAAGGCTCGGCCCCGGCGTGCCATCGGGCAGGGGCTTGCCCGGCAGGCTTCCGGGGACAACCACCGCATAGGGCGGAACTGCGCCCATGTGGACTTCGCCTGTCGCGCGGTCGATGATCTTTGTCGACGCGCCGAGGTAAACGCCCATGGAAAGCACCGCGCCTTCGCCCACGCGAACGCCTTCAGCGACTTCGGCGCGCGCACCGATGAAGGCGCCATCGCCGATGATGACAGGCTCGGCCTGAAGCGGTTCGAGCACCCCGCCGATCCCCGCCCCGCCTGAAAGGTGGACGTTCTTGCCGATCTGCGCGCATGAGCCGACAGTCGCCCAGGTATCGACCATCGTGCCCTCGCCCACATAGGCGCCGATGTTGACGAAGCTCGGCATAAGAACTGCCCCCTTCGCAACAAACGCGCCGCGCCGCACCACTGCGCCGGGCACCGCGCGGAAACCGGCCTCGCGAAAGCGCGCATCGTCCCATCCGGCGAACTTCAGCGGAACCTTGTCGAAGGCCGGAGCCGAAGCGCAGCCGCCCGGCATCACGGCGTTATCATTAAGGCGGAAGCTCAGCAGCACCGCCTTCTTGAGCCACTGGTTGACGCGCCAGCCGCCGCTCCCGTCAGGTTCGGCGACGCGCGCCGCGCCGCTATCGAGCAGAGCCAGCGCCTGTTCGACCGCTTTGGCAACATCCTTGCTCGCAGGCGTGATCTCGGCGCGGGCTTCCCAGGCGGCTTCGATGGCGGTGATGAGGCTATCGGTCATGGTGGCTCCGTCGCGGGTCTGCAATTACACCCGCGCGCCTAGCGCCCCCGTGCCAAGCCGACAAGCCTTACTCCGTCATCCCGGCCGCGAGCGCGAAGTCGTAAGCCCGATCGACCAGCGGGTAGACGCGGTCGCTCATCGCCTGGGCATGGGCGGATGAGGCGGTGCCGTCGATCACGCGCTTCTTGATGCCCTGCATGATGCCCGCAAGGCGGAACAGGTTATAGGCGAAATACCAATCCATCGGGGGCACCGGAAAGCCCGTGCGCGCCACGTAGCGCTCGACCGCTTCATCCTGCGAGGGGATGCCGAGGCCCGCAATATCAAGCCCCAGCAGCCCCGCGCGCCCATCGGCCGGATTGTGCCAGTTGAGCATGAGGTAGCTGAAATCGGCAATCGGATCGCCGAGGGTGGAAAGCTCCCAGTCGAGCACGGCGATGACGCGCGGATCGGTCTTGTCGAAGATGACGTTATCGAGCCGGTAATCGCCGTGCACCACGCTCGAATGATGCTGCGGCGGGATGGTTTCGGGCAGCCATGCGATCAGCCGTTCCATCTTGGGCATGTGTTCGGTTTCGGAGAGCTTGTATTGCTTGGTCCAGCGGGCGATCTGGCGCGCGCAGTAATCGGTCGGCTTGCCATAATCGCCCATGCCGATTTCGTCGGGCTTGCGAATGTGAAGCTCGGCCATGGTGTCGATCAGCGCTTCGTAGATCGCGCGGCGCTGGGCGGGCTCCATGCCGGGCAGCGCCCCGTTCCACAAGGAGCGGCCATCGGCCATGCTCATCACGAAGAACTTGGAGCCGATCACCGCAGTGTCCTCGCACAGCCCATAGGTGCGCGGCACGGGAAAGCCGGTTGGGTAAAGCCCCGTCATCGCGGCATATTCGCGGTCAACCGCATGTGCTGATGGGAGCAACTTCCCGAAAGGCTGGCGGCGCAGCACATAGGACGCGCCCGGCGTGTCGATCCGGTAAGTCGGGTTCGATTGCCCGCCCTTGAACTTGGTGTAGCTGATCGGGCCAGCGAACCCTTCGACATGGCCTTCGAACCAAGCGGTCAGCGCGGCAAGATCGAGCCTGTCCTTGTCCTGCACCTCCACGGTGCCGACCATTTCCTTGTCGAAATCGATATCCATTCTAACCCCTCATTGAGTCCCCGCGAAGGCGGGGACCTCAGGCCTCAGGCGCGGTGCCCTTGCCGCATGAGACCCCCGCTTTCGCGGGGGATCACAGCGCTAATGTCAGTCGAACACCACAACTGTGCGTGCCGAGTGCCCTGCGCGCATTGTATTGAACCCTTCGTTCACCTCATCAAGCCCGATGCGCTCTGCGATGATGGTGTCGAGATCGAGCAGCCCGCGCATGTAGAAATCGACCAAACGCGGCAGATCGACGGGAAACTGGTTCATCCCCATCAGTGCGCCCATCAGTTTCTTGCCGCCGAGCAAGTCCATCGCGGACAGGCCGACCTTGCAATCCAAGGGCATCATGCCGAGGATCACCGCCGTTCCGCCGCGCCGCAGGCTGGCGACTGTAAGATCGGCCGAGGCCTGCCGCCCGACTGCCTCGATCCCCCAATGCACTCCGCCGCGTGACAGCGCGATGATCTGCTTGGCCGCATCAGGATCGAGCGCATCGACAGTATGGGTTGCGCCCAGCGTTTCAGCGAGCGCGCGCTTTTCAGGGATCGGATCAGCCGCGATGATCTGGCCTGCGCCCGCGATCTTCGCCGCGTTGATGGCAGCAAGGCCCACGCCGCCGCAGCCGATCACAGCCACGCTTTCGCCCGGCACCACCTTACAGGCATTGAAGATCGTGCCCGCGCCCGTCGTCACCGCGCAGCCGATCACCGCAGCGCGATCGAGCGGCATGTCCTTGTCGATCGCGACGCAGGCGTGTTCGTGGATCAGCATCTGCTCGCTGAGCGCCGAGAGGTTGAGCATCTGGTTCACGGGCGAACCATCGGCACGCATCATGCGCGGCTGCTGCCCCTTGGCGCGCCGGGTATCGCCGCCGAGACACAGCGCGAGCCTGCCGCTCACGCAGAACTCGCAGTGCCCGCAGAAGGCCGAAAGACAGGTTACGACATGATCGCCGGGCTTGACTGTCCTTACCTCGCTGCCGACCGCGCGCACCACGCCGGCCGCCTCATGCCCCGGAATGGCGGGCAGGGCATGGGGGTAATGCCCGTCGATAAAGTGCAGATCGGAATGGCACAGCCCGCAGGCCTTGGTGTCGATCAGCACTTCATGCGGGGCCGGATCGGCGAAGTTCACCTCGCCAATGGTCAGGCCTTCGCCCGGTTGTTCGAGAATGGCGGCTCGTGCCATGATAATTCCTCACCCCTCCCGCTTGCGGGAGGGGAGCGAGACTTGGGCTTGCCTCGCAAGTCCTTGTCGCAGCGGGGTGGGCCCTCGCGGGCCCATGCCCACCCCCGCCCCCTCCCGCAAGACGGGAGGGGAGACTGATGCTTACCGCGCCCCGATCAGCGCGCCACGCCCATGTCGCCCGAACTGAAGCTGGCCGCGTCATTGGCGGCTGCCGCGCGGCCGTGATTGCCGCGCAGGGCATTCGCCGTCGGCCCGGGGACGGGCGCGTGCTTGGCGAACTCCATATGCGCGATCGAGCGGGCGTGGACTTCGTCCGGCCCGTCGGCGAGCCGCAGCGTGCGCTGGTGGGCATAAGCGGAAGCCAAGCCATAGTCCTCCGAAACCCCGCCGCCGCCGTGGGCCTGAATGGCATCATCGATGATCTTGAGCGCCATGTTCGGCGCCTGCACCTTGATCATCGCGATTTCCTGCTTGGCGGCCTTGTTGCCGACCTTATCCATCATGTCGGCTGCCTTGAGGCACAGGAGCCGCGTCATGTCGATATCGATGCGCGCGCGTGCCACGCGTTCTTCCCACACTGAGTGCTTATAGACCGGTTTGCCGAAAGCCTCACGCTCTTGCAGGCGGCGGCACATCTTGGCCAGCGCCTCTTCGGCAACCCCGATGGTGCGCATGCAGTGGTGGATGCGGCCCGGCCCGAGGCGCCCTTGCGCGATTTCGAAGCCGCGCCCTTCGCCAAGAAGCATGTTGGTGACAGGCACGCGCACGTCCTTCATCTCGACTTCCATGTGGCCATGCGGGGCATCATCATATCCGAAGACGGGCAGGTGCCGCAGGATGGTGACGCCGGGGCTGTCAATCGGCATCAGCACCATGGATTGCTGCGAATGGCGCTGGGCGGAAAAATCGGTCTTGCCCATGACAATCGCGATCTTGCAGCGCGGATCGCCAAGCCCCGAAGACCACCACTTGCGCCCGTTGATGACGTAATGATCGCCGTCGCGCTCGATGCGGGTCTCGATGTTGGTGGCGTCGGACGAGGCGGTATAGGGCTCGGTCATGAGGAAGGCGGAACGGATTTCGCCGTTCATGATCGGGCGCAGCCATTGTTCCTTCTGCTCGCGCGTGCCGTAGCGGTGGAACACCTCCATGTTGCCGGTATCGGGCGCCGAGCAGTTGAATACCTCGCTTGCCCAGCCGATGCGGCCCATTTCTTCGGCGCACAGCGCATATTCGAGATTGGTGAGGCCCGGCCCTTCGAATTCGAAAGTCTCATCGACATGGTGGTGGCTGTCATTGCGCGGCGGCATGAACAGGTTCCAGAGCCCTTCGGCCTTGGCCTTGGCCTTCATTTCCTCGATGATCGGGATCACCTTCCACCGCTCACCCTCATGTTCTTGGCGGAGGAAGGTTGCGTGGTTGGGGCGGATATTCGCCTCGATGAAATTGCGGATACGATCGCGCCAATAGGCCTGCCGCTCGGTGGGCTCAAAATCCATGGGGGAGTTCCTCTCTCGTCCTTATTCGAAACCGAATCTGGCATTCAACGTGGCAGACCGCAGCGGTGCCGCCAAGCCTTCATTTCCGCGCCAGCGGCTGGGTGGGCGCAGGGTTTGCGGCTTCCTCGGGCGCTGCGGCAGGCGCATTGCGCCGGGCCTTGCGGCGCAGTTCGGCAAGTCGGGTGATGCGCGCCTCGTGCTCTGCGCGGCTGATCGGAAACCGCGCCAGCCAGAAGGCGGAAATCACCGCCAGCACCAGCATCGATCCGCCATAGCCCAGCAGCAGCGTGGTGAGCACGCTCTGCGGCACCGCGCCCGGCGTCGCATCGGGGGCAAGCTGCGAGAACGCGATGATCTGACCCGATACGAAAATCCCGACCCCGGTTGCGCATTTCTGCACCAGCCAGTTGCCTGAATAGAACGATCCTTCGGCGCGCCTCCCGGTGCGTTCCTCGAAGGCTTCGACAATCTCCGCGATCATCGACGTGGCCGAAACCAGCGAGATGATGCCCAGCCCGGTCGCAACCAGCGCAAAGCCATAGAACAGCGCCGCCGACGCATTGCTGCCCGGCGCAGGCCACAAGCCCGAAAACAGCAGGGTGTAGGGCACCAGCCCCAACGCTGTGCCGAGGATCATGCCGAGTCCCGCGCTCTTGGCCTTGCCGATGCGCGCATGCAGCGGGCCGATGGTGACAAACATGATCAGCACCGCGCCAAACAGCACCAGCGGGAAAAACATCAGCTGGCTGCGGGTCAATTGCAGCACGAACAGGTTGATGTAATTGGTGATCGAAAAATTGAGCCCCTGATGGACATAGGCGGCAAGGCCGCCCGCCGCAAAGATCAGAAAGGCGCGTTCGGAGAAAGCCTCGCGGATTTCGGCAAAGGCCCCCGCAAGGCTGAAGGGCGCAGGCTTGGCGGCGGGCAAGCGCGCCACCAGCCGGTGCTGGCCGAGCGCCGAACCGATCACCGAGACCGCCATCAGCGCTCCGCCAAACAGGCCGAAGGCGGCATAGCCATCGCGCTTGAGCAGGCCGTCCGGCCCCGGCATGAACGCTGTGTAGGCCAGCACCATCATCGCGAGACCCCCGATCCATCCGCCCAGCGCGCGGTAACGAAACAGCGTGGTGCGCTCGTCATAATCGGCGGTGATTTCGGGCACGAGGCTGATCGACGGCACTTCGCAGGCCGACAGCAGCACCCGCACCGCAACCGCGATTGCCACCAGCCCGGCGAAGCTGGGGGCCTGGCCGGTGGCCGGGCTCCACATCATCATCCACGCGAACGCCAGCGGGATGGGGGCGGCATAAAGCCACGGCAGCCGCCTGCCCCAGCGGGTATAGGTGCGATCCGACAGATTGCCAAGGATCGGATCCACCACCGCATCCACCAACAGCGCGATCAGCAGCGCAAGGCTGACGAGACTGGCATCCATGCCCAGCACCTGATTGTAGAAAATCAGGAGGAAGAACGAAAAGCCATTATCCTTGACCCCGAAAGCGACCGCGCCAAAGCCCTGAACCAGTTTCAGCCGCATCGGCAGCTTGCCTGCTATCAGGCCTGCCCCATCGCTCATGCGCGCGCGGCCTTGCGCGGCTTTCGCCCGGCGAATCCCGACAAGCTCTCTCTCCCCATTGCGCTTCCGAGCCTAGCCTGATTGGGCTTGCCGTCAATCCGTGCGGCTCTGACGCTACGGCATCCGAGGCTGCGATTTCGGCGCTTGCAGGGGTGTGTGAAATGCCGATAACGTAAGCGTCAAGTGAGGGATCAACGAGAGGAGAATCGGCTGATGGCTGATCTGGAAACCTTCCGCGCCGAAACCCGCAGCTGGCTGGAGGCGAATTGTCCGCCCGAAATGCGCCAGCCGGTGCAGGGCGAGGATGACGTTTATTGGGGCGGCCGCCGCGCCACTTTCAAGAATGACGCGCAAAAGGCGTGGCTTGAGGCTTGTGTGGCCAAGGGTTACACCGTGCCCGCCTGGCCCAAGGAATATGGCGGGGCAGGGCTCGACCCTGCGCAAGCCAAGGTGCTGCGCGAGGAAATGGCCCGCATCAATGCGCGCCCGCCGCTCAGCAGCTTCGGCATCTGGATGCTTGGCCCGGCGCTGCTGCATTTCGGGACCGAGGGGCAGAAAAAGCGCTTCCTCAATGAAATCGCCCGCGGGGAAATCCGCTGGTGTCAGGGCTATTCGGAACCCGGTTCGGGCTCGGACCTCGTTAGCTTGCAGACCTTCGGCGAGGACAAGGGCGATAGCTGGCAGGTCAACGGCCAGAAGATCTGGACGTCTTACGCCGATCAGGCGGACTGGATCTTTTGCCTCGTGCGCACCGACAAGGCCGACAAGTACAAGGGCATCACCTTCATGCTCTTCGACATGGCGAGCGCGGGCGTGACGACCAAGCCGATCCTGCTCATCAGCGGCAATTCGCCGTTCTGCGAGACCTTCTTCGATAATGTCGCCGTGCCCAAATACTATGGCGAAGATTGCCCGGCCTATGTTGGCGAGATCAATCGCGGCTGGGATGTGGCGAAATATCTGCTCGGCCACGAACGCGAGATGATCTCGGGCGCAGGCGGCAGTGATCGCACCGCCGCGATCGGCGCTGCCATGAAGCGCATGAGCGCCAAGACTGGCGACGAGGTTGATCCGGTGCTGCGCGCCGAACTCGCAATGTTCGATGTCGATGCCATTGCCTACACCGCGATGGGCGAGAAGTTTCTCGATGAAATCAAGGTCGGTAAAGCGCATCCTGCCCAGCCCAACATGATGAAATATGTCGGCACTGAACTGAACAAGCGCCGCCACGAATTGATGATGGCGGTCGGCGGAAGCCGCGCGCTGGAATGGGAGAGCGAGGCCACCGAAGGCGGCAAGGGCGCTCGCAATTGGCTGCGCACCAAGGCCAATTCGATCGAGGGCGGCACCAGTGAAGTGATGCTGAACGTGATCGCCAAGCGCATCCTCGATCTGCCGGGGGCCTAAAAGCCCTCTCCCCTTCAGGGGAGAGGGTTGGGAGAGGGGGAGTGTAACCCCCCGCGAAACGTCAATTTGGACAGGGCCGGGGTGGCGGACTTCCCCCCTCCCCGGTCCTCTCCCCTCAAGGGGAGAGGGAGACTTTATGCCACTCTATCACACCGAAGATCAGGCGATGCTCGCCGACACCGCGCGCGGATTTATCGCGGAAGAAGGCAATATCGCCAAACAGCTGCGCCATTGGCGCGACCGCAATTGCAAGGATGGTTTTGGCCACGGCTTGTGGAAGCAGATGGCCGAAATGGGCTTTACCGGAATGCTCGTGGACGAGGCCGATGGCGGGCTTGGCATGGGCCATGTCGAAGCCGGGATCGTGCTTGAGGAAATCGGCCGCAATCTCACGCCATCGCCGTTCCTCACCTCATCGGTGCTGGCGGCGACCGCTTTGAAGCACGGCTCGGCGGACTTGAAGGGCCGCTATCTGCCCGGTCTGATCGCCGGGGACAGCGTGTTTGCCGTCGCCATCGACGAGACCGCCAAGCACCGCCCGAGCCGGATCACCACCCGCGCCGAAAAGTCGGGCAATGGCTTCAGGCTGAGCGGGGCCAAGAGCTTTGTCATTCAAGGCGCCAGCGCCGACATGATCGTGGTCGCGGCGCGCACCAGCGGCAGCGACGAGGATGCGGACGGCATCACGCTGTTCGCGGTGCCCAAGGACGCGGCCGGCATGAGCCATGACAGCCTGCGTCTGGTTGACAGTTCGATGGCGACCCACACCCGGTTCGACAATGTCGAACTCGATGGCGATGCGGTGATCGGCGAGATCGATGGCGGGCGCACCGTGCTCGATGCGATGCTGATGGCAGGGCGCGTGGGCGCGGCGGCCGAAGGCGTCGGCGTTGCGCGCGGGGCGATGGACATGACGGTCGACTACCTCAAGCAGAGGAAGCAGTTCGGCAAGCTCATCGGCGAGTTTCAGGCGCTCCAGCACCGCGCCAGCCATCTTTATTCCGAAGTGGAAATCGCCCGCGCTGTTACCATCAAGGCACAGCAATTGCTCGATGCAGGCGCGCCCAGCGCCGATCTGATGGCGAGCGTTGCCAAGGCCAAGGTCGCCAAGGCTGCGCGCCTCGCGGTGCAGGAGGGCGTGCAGATGCACGGCGGCATTGGCATGACCGACGAATACGATATCGGCCTCTACATGAAGCGCGACCGCGCGCTCGCCGAATTCCTCGGCGATGCCTTCTTCCACGCCAATCGCGTGGCGGAGCTCAGCGGGTATTGAGCTTACGCTCCCCTCCCTTCAGGGGAGGGGCGGGGGGGTGCGCGCTGCAAGGCTCGCTGGGGCCGGGAGGCCCCACCCTGCTGCGACTAGGCAGCAAGCTGCCAAGTCTCGCAAATCCCTCCCCTGAAGGGGAGGGAGAGAGAAGGACAAAACATGGACATTCAATCACTTTTCAGCCTCGAAGGGCGCATTGCGCTGGTTACCGGAGGCAGCCGCGGTATCGGCAAGATGTTCGTCGAAGGCCTGCTCGCGGCAGGCTGTGCGCGGGTTTATATCTCGGCGCGCAAGGCCGATCAGATGCAGGCGACCATCGACGAATTCGGCGCAGACCGGGTTATCGGCATCCCGGCCGACCTCAGCCAGATGGACGGGATGGTGGCGCTCACCCACGCGATGAAGGCGCGCGAAGCCCGGCTCGATATCCTCATCAACAATGCGGGCGCGGCCTGGGGCCAGCCTTACCTTGAGTTCTCCGAAGCTGGTTGGCACCGCACGATGGATCTGAACGTCAAGACCCCGTTCTTCCTCACCCAAAAGCTTCACGATCTGCTCGTCGAAGGTGGCAAGCAGGGGCGGCCAGCCAAGGTGATCCATGTCTCCTCGATCGATGGACAGCGCATCAACCCGTGGGAAACCTATGCCTATCAGGCGTCAAAGGCAGCCGTGATCCAGCTGACGCGGCGCATGGCCGCGCGGCTTGTTCAGGACAATATCATCGTCACCTCTATTGCGCCCGGCGCTTTCCCGTCCGAGATGAACAAGGCCGCCAAGGATGCGCCCGATGCTTCGGCCTCCAGCATCCCGGCCAAGCGCATCGGCACCGCCGAGGATATGGCGGCGGCCGCGATCTATCTTGCCAGCCGCGCAGGCGATTATGTGGTGGGCGAGACGCTGACGGTCGATGGCGGCGTGGTGAACGCCCACCTTCCGAGCCACTTTGCCGATCCGGGCGGCAAGGGCTAAGGCATAGCCTGCACATGGGGGAGGGGGAACACATGGCGCGGAGCATCGCCGCAACACAGGCCAGCGCCGCATGACTGCGCGGCTGTTTGCCGAGGCGCTCGGCAAGTTCCTGCTGTTTGCCACTGTCATGGGTGCTGGCATCATGGCGGATAATCTGGCGGGCGGGAATGTCGCGGTGGCGCTGATCGGCACCACCTTGCCGATCGGCGCGATCCTTTATGTCGTCATCACCATGCTGGGGCCGGTATCGGGCGCGCACTTCAATCCGGTGGTGACACTGGTATTTCGCCTGCGCGGCGAGATCGCCAGCGGCGCGGCGCTTGCCTATGTCGCGGTGCAGATCGCGAGCGGTATCCTTGCCGCCTTTGCGGTGCATCTGATGTTCGATCTGCCGATCCTGCAAGTGGCCGATACCCCGCGCACCGGGATCGGCCAGTGGGCGGGCGAGGGCGTGGCAACCTTCGGCCTCGTCGTCACAATCCTGGCGACGATCCGCACCAAGCCCGAAGCGGTGCCGACAAGCGTTGCGCTGTATATCTTCGCTGCCTGCTGGTTCACCTCGTCAACCAGCTTTGCCAATCCGGCGATCACGATTGCGCGCAGTTTTACCGATACCTTCACCGGGATTGCCCCTGCCGATATTCCGGGCTTTGTGATCGCGCAGATCGTTGGCGCGCTGGCGGCGATGGGCGCTGCGCGAGTGCTGTTTGCGGATGGCAGCGAGAGCGCCTGATTGATTACGTGGGCTGTGAAAGGAGCCCACATCCCCGCAACAGGGGGATGTGGGCCAAGTTGGCGGAAGGCAAATCACCTTCCGCTCGGGTCGCTCGCCGTTTGCGTTGTCGGGCAGGGCCATGAGGGCCGCCGCGCCGTCTTGAGCGCCTATTGGCGCCTGGCGCGGCGCAGGTCTGTGACGGACATCACGCCGTGTCCCGAAACGGGATTTTTTGTGAAGGGGTAGCGGCTCGGTTGTCGTCGCGCGCCTGCCGCCATAGGGTGATTGCGAGGAGCGAAAATCTTGGAAAAGCTTGACGAAATCATTGCCCGTCTCGCGCCCGACAGCCTGCTGCGCGCCATCGAACCGGCGCAGTTGCCGGGCCTGTTGCAAAACGCCCGGCGGTGCGAACTGAGGCAGGGCGAGCGAATCATCGCGCAAGGCGACGAGGACGGCGATTTTGCGGTGATCGTCCTGTCAGGCGGGCTCAAGATCAGCATGGTCAGCGCCAGCGGGCGCGAGATCATCCTCAATTACTGCGGTCCCGGTGAGCTTGTCGGGGAGATTGCCATGCTCGACAGCGGGCCTCGCACCGCGTCGGTATCGGCGGCTGTTCCCTCAAGCGTGCTGCTGCTTCCCTCGCGCACCTTCCTTGCCGCGGCCACCTCCAGTCCGGTCTCGGCTGCCGAAGTCATGCGCGAACTTGCCAAGCGCGTGCGCCAGCTCAATCTGGTGATCGAGAGCGACCGCACCTTTTCCATGGCCCCGCGCCTTGCGCGCGCGCTGGTGCGCCTGATCGACCCGCAGAGCAGTGACGGCCGCTTGCGCTATGACCTCAGCCAGAGCGATCTTGGCGCCTTTGCCGGTCTGGCGCGGGAGAATGTGAGCCGCCTTCTCTCCGAGTGGGAAACGCAAGGCATCGTGGCGCGCAGCGGGCGTGCGCTGTTGGTGCGCGATGCGGGATACCTCGAAGGGCTGGCCGAATTCGGCGAAGGTGCCTGATCGCGGCTTAGCCTGAGCTGCTTTACCCCATCAATTCGCGCACAAACGGGATGAGGCCCGTCTGGCGGGCGCGCTTCATGCGTTCGGCGGCAAGGATCGCGCGCACCTTGGCAAAGCATACATCCACATCATCATTGATGATGACATAATCATAGCCGTCCCAATGGCTGATCTCGGCGCGCGCGCGTTCCATGCGCGCCGCGATCACTTCGGCGCTGTCGGTGGCGCGGCCTTGCAGGCGGCGGTGCAATTCCGTGATCGAAGGCGGCAGGATGAACACCCGCACCACATCCTGCTGGTCTTTCTGGTAAAGCTGCTGGGTGCCCTGCCAGTCGATATCGAACAGAAAATCGTGCCCGTCCTTCAACGCGGCGCGGATTGCGCCCTTGGGCGTGCCGTAGCGATGCCCGAACACTTCGGCCCATTCGTAGAAATCATCCTCGTCGATCATCGCCTGGAAGCGTTCGGGCGAGACGAAGCTGTAATGCACACCGTCGATCTCGCCAGGGCGCGGCGGGCGCGTGGTGGCCGAGACCGAGAGGCGGATCTCGCTGTCGGCGGCCAGCAACATGCGCGAGAGCGTCGTCTTGCCTGCACCCGAGGGTGAGGACAGGATAAACATCAGGCCCCGGCGGTGGAGCGTGTCGGCTGCGGAGTGGTTGCTGTCGCCCATAGGCCCCGTTGCCGCAAAGGGGGCGTGCAAATCAAGGCTGTCGTCAACTTTTCTTGGCGCGGCCCGGCAGTTTCATTCGGGGGAACACCTTGCCGCCGCGTGCCTCGATGCTCTTGCCCCGATCATACAGCGCTTTCAGCACCAGCCCGCCTGCCACCAGCGCGAGGCCCGCGGGCGAGCGGGTGGCGATACGGGTGATGGCGTAAAGCGCGATGGTTTTGGCGATGGATTGGCCGCCGACCAGTTCTTCGGCCTTGGCACGATCATAGGTGTGGGCGATCGTTTTGGCCTCGATCCGCTCACGCGCGAAATCGCCCGCCGCGCGCAGCAGGATATCGGCGATCAGGAAGTTGGTGGCGGGATCGGTGCTGGGCAACGGCAATCCGGCAAGGCCCGTGTCGGGCGCATCCGGCTGATCGGCAGGCGCGGGGCTCGCCTTGCGTCTGAACGGGCGCTTCATCGGCGCCCGGTCTATTTCTTGCGCCCGAAATCGATGCTGACGACGTTGGAATCGCTCCCCCCGTCCCCCGCGCCGACGCCATCGGGGGTATCGCCATCATTTTCGGCATCATCATGTGCCTCGGGCGCAAGCTCCCCCGTTGCGGCCTGAAACTGCAAGCCGAAATCCACCGCCGGATCGACAAAGGCCGTGATCGCGCTGAACGGGATTTGCAGCTTGGCCGGCACCTGATTGAAAGACAGGCTGACATTGAAGCCGGTCTCGCGCACCTCAAGATCCCAGAACTTGTTCTGGAGCACGATCGTCATTTCATCGGGAAAGCGTTCGCGCAGGTGCGACGGGATTGCGACGCCGGGCGCTCCCGTCTTGAAGGTGATGTAGAAATGGTGCGCGCCCGGCAGCGTCCCGCCGCCCGAGACTATCGAGCCGAGCACCCGGCCAACCACCGCGCGCAGGGCTTCCTGCACGATCTCGTCGTAGGGGATGAGGCTGTCGGGCGTGTCTTCGGTCATGACTTGACACTAGGTGGCCGGGAGCGATGCGCTGGTCAAGCCTTTTGCACGCGCTTACGCCCTGCTTGATATGGCTGCGCCGGGGTCTATAGCGCGGCATATGGCTGAGACTCAGGACATTGCTCCGCGCACCGGCAAGGTGGAGCGCAACACGGCGGAAACCGCAATCGCCATCGCCGTCAATCTCGACGGGACGGGCGCCTATGACGTGGCGACCGGGATCGGTTTTCTCGATCACATGGTCGAACAGTTCAGCCGCCATTCGCTGATCGACGTGACAATGAAGGTGCGGGGCGACCTGCATGTCGATCAGCACCACACCACCGAGGATTCGGCGATCGCGCTGGGGCAGGCGATTGCGCAGGCACTGGGCGACAAGGCCGGGATTGGGCGTTACGGCGCGGCCTATTCGCCGATGGATGAGACCTTGAGCCGGGTGGCGCTGGATATTTCCGGGCGGCCTTATCTGGTGTGGAAGGCGAAGTTCACCCAGGAAAAGCTTGGCGAGTGGGATACCGAACTGATCGAGCACTGGTTCCATTCGATCGCGCAGAGCGCCGGGATCACGCTCCACATGGAGCTGCTCTACGGCACCAACAATCACCACATCTGCGAGAGCCTCTACAAGGGCTTTGCCCGCGCCATGCGCCAGGCGGTTGAGCGTGATCCGAGGAAGGGCGGGGCGATCCCGAGCACCAAGGGGCAGCTCGGTGGGTGAAGTGGTGGCCCTTGTCGATTACGGCGCGGGCAATCTGCATTCGGTTCACAACGCGCTGAAGGCAGCGGGCGCAAGCGTCACAGTCACCGCCGATCCCTATGTGGTGCGCGCGGCCGACCGGATCGTGCTGCCCGGCGTCGGCAGCTTCAGGGCCTGCGCCGAGGGCCTGCGCGCCATCCCGCACATGGTCGAAGCGATGCAGGAGCGCGTCCATATCGGCGGCGCGCCGTTTCTCGGCATTTGCGTGGGGATGCAATTGCTTGCCGACAGGGGCCTTGAACATGGTGAGACGCCGGGGCTCGGCTGGGTGCCGGGCGAGGTGCGGCTGATCCAGCCATCTGACCCCGCGATCAAGGTGCCGCACATGGGGTGGAACGATGTCGCAGTCCTGCCCCACGCCCGCGATCATGAGGTGATTGAGGAGGGAGAAGCCTATTTCCTCCACTCCTATCACTTCGTCGCCGAAGATCCGCACCATGTTGCGGCCCTGACAGATCACGGTGAGGGGCTGGTGGCGGCGGTCGCCCGCGACAACATCATCGGCGTGCAGTTTCACCCGGAAAAGAGCCAGGCCTATGGGCTGGCGACGCTAGAAAGGTTTCTCGCATGGTATCCGTGACGATCCTCCCCTTGCAGGGGAGGATGCCCTGATCATTTTCCCTGCCATCGACTTGAAGGATGGCCAGGTGGTGCGCCTTGCCGAAGGCGACATGGCGCGCGCCACGATCTACGGCGATGATCCTGCCGCACAGGCGCTGATCTTCGCGCAAGCCGGCGCGGAGCATCTCCATGTCGTCGATCTTGACGGCAGCTTTGCGGGCGAAAGCCGCAACCGTGAGGCCGTCGAAGCCATCGTGCAGGCCTTTCCCGGCTATGTGCAACTGGGCGGCGGCATCCGTGACGCAAAGGCCGTGGAGGGCTGGTTCAACCTCGGCGTGGCGCGGGTGGTGATGGGCTCAGCCGCGTTGAAGAACCCCGAATTCGTGCGCGAGATGGCCCGCGAATGGGAGAACGGCATCGTCGTCGCTGTCGATGCGCGCGATGGCATGGTGGCGACCGAGGGCTGGGCCGAGGTTTCCGACGTGGCGGTCGTCGATCTTGCCCGCCGCTTCGAGGATGCAGGCGTTGCCAGCCTGCTGTTCACCGATATCGGGCGCGACGGGATGCTCAAGGGTGTCAACATCGAGGCGACGGTCGATCTGGCCCGCCGGGTGGATATTCCGGTGATCGCGAGCGGGGGCGTGAAGGGGCTGGATGATATCCACGTCCTTGCGCTCCATGCGTCCGACGGGATCGAAGGCGTGATAACCGGCCGCGCGCTTTACGAAGGGCGGCTCGATCTGGCCGCCGCCATTGCAATCGGGGCCAAGGCATGACGGTTGTTTGGTGGCACGGTTCGGTCGCGATAGCGACCGCAAGCCCGCCAAGGGGTCTCGGTGTGCGCCCGCAGGCCCATTCAGGCCGAGGATAATCAAGAAATGCGCTTGATGGGCTTCCTTTTCCTGTGCCTCACTTTCCTTGCCGGGGTGACGATCGGCACAGTCGAGGTTGCGCTCATCAATGTGGTGGTGTTCCTGGCGCTGGCGCTCATGGTGGTGCGCTTTGTCGAGCCGCGCTTTGGTGCCAACGGGCTGGTGTTCGGGATGGCGGGGGCGTTTTTCATCAGCTTTATGTGGGCAGCCGTGGTCTATTCACAGCGCACGCCCGAGGAATGCCTTGGCGAAGGCTGCCCGCTGCCCGAGCCTGACGCCCCCATCGTGCTGGAGCCCATGCCATGACTGTCCGCATAAGGGTGATCCCCTGCCTTGGTGAGGCTGATGGCCGCTCGGTCGCGTCAGCGACCGCAAGGGCGAATGCCCGCCCGCAGGCCCGCAAAGGCCGAGGATATCGCGCGCCCGGACGGGCGTGCGCAAACAAACATAACGCGGCCATCAAACGGGCGCTCGCAGGGGTTAAGCCATGACTGTCCGCATACGGGTGATCCCCTGCCTTGATGTGGCCGATGGCCGCGTGGTGAAGGGGGTTAATTTCGTCGATTTGAAGGATGCGGGCGATCCGGTGGAGCAGGCACGCGCCTATGATGCGGCGGGGGCGGACGAACTGTGCTTTCTCGATATCTCGGCAAGCCACGAAGGGCGCGGCACGCTGCTCGATATGGTGCGGCGCACGGCGGAAGTGTGCTTCATGCCGCTCACGGTGGGCGGCGGGGTGCGCAGCGCCGAGGATGCGCGCACGCTGCTCCTGGCAGGGGCGGACAAGGTTGCGGTCAACTCCGCCGCCGTTGCCCGGCCCGAACTGGTGGGCGAGATTGCCGAGAGGTTCGGCAGCCAATGCGTCGTCGCATCTGTTGACGCGCGCCGCACGCCGTGCGGGAACTGGGAAATCTTCACTCATGGCGGGCGCAAGCCGACGGGCATCGATGCGGTGGACTATGCGATCAAGGTTGCAGCGCTTGGCGCAGGCGAATTGCTGGTCACCTCGATGGACGGGGACGGCACGCAGCGCGGCTACGACCTCGCCCTGACCCGTGAGATTGCCGACGCCGTCAGCGTGCCGGTGATCGCCAGCGGCGGGGTGGGCAGCCTTGAACATCTTGTCGCAGGCGTGCGCGAAGGCCATGCCAGCGCGGTGCTTGCCGCCAGCATCTTCCACTTCGGCCAGCATACCATCGCCGAGGCCCACGCGGCGCTGCGGGCGGCGGGACTTCCGGCGCGGGGATAAACGCCCCTCCCCTCGGAAGGGGCAGGGGTGGGGGTACCGCAGTAGCGGGCATCGCACACCCATCCCCAACCCCTTCCCTCAAGGGAAGGGGCTTTAAGTGCCTGCGCGTGTCCACTATGTCTCCATCAATGGACACACTTTCCCGCCTCGAAGCCACTATCGCCCAGCGCCTCACCGCCTCGCCTGAGGCAAGCTATGTCGCCAAGCTGCACCACATGGGTCTCGCCAAGATCGCGCAGAAGCTCGGCGAGGAAGCGACCGAGGCGGTGATCGCCGCGCTTGCCGGCGACGAGGCTGAACTCGTGGCGGAAGCGGCCGATCTCTTGTTCCACCTCATCGTGCTGCTTTCGCACAAGGGTGTGAAGCTCGATAAGGTTCTTGCCGAACTCAACCGCCGCGAAGGCCTGTCTGGCCTTGCTGAAAAAGCTGCCCGCCCGGAGTGACCCCCAATGCCGATTGATCCCACGCTGCCTTACGACGAAAACAACATTTTCGCGAAAATCCTGCGCGGCGAAATCCCCTCGAAAAAGGCCTATGAGGATGAGTGGGCCTATGCCTTTGAAGATATCAACCCGCAGGCGGAAATTCACACGCTGGTTATCCCCAAGGGCCGCTATGTCAGCTGGGACGATTTTTCGCAGCGCGCGAGTGATGCCGAGATCGCCGGATTTGTCCGCGCGGTGGGCGAAGTGGCGCGGCTGAAGGGCCTCGTTGCGCCCGGTTACCGCCTGCTCGCCAATATCGGCATCCACGCCGGGCAGGAAGTGCCGCATCTGCATTTCCATATCTTCGGCGGCGAACCCTTGGGCCCTATGATTGCGCGCAGATAGGCGTTTGCCGCTTCGTCATTCCTCGGTAATGTTGGTGTGTTGACCACGGCGTAACCTGCGTGGCCGCATTGCTGATGGGATGCAATCGAGCGTGCTGACATGATACTGCCTTCACCGCCTGACGGCGTGCTCGATCCCCCGCGCCACTTTTATGCCGTGCGTGTCTATTACGAGGATACCGATCTTTCGGGCATCACCTATCACGCCAATTACCTGCGCTGGTTCGAACGGGCGCGATCGGATTTGCTGCGGCGGCTGGCAATCGATCAGCGCGCCGCCATCGAAGCCCATGAGGGTGCCTGGGCGGTGGCCGAGGTGAACCTTCGCTATCTCAAGCCCGCGCGTCTCGATGACGATATTCACATCACCACCACCTGCACCGAATTGGGGGCTGCCTCGTGCCGGATGCATCAGATCGCAAAACGGGTTGGAACAGATGAACCTGAGCCGCTATGCGAGGCGCATTTGAGGGTCGGCTTCATCTCGCTCGAAGGCCGCCCCCGCCGTATGCCCCGCGAATGGCAGGCGGCGTTCCGCAAGTTCATGAACACCGAAGGATAATCGTCCCCGTGCTGCTCCCTCTCCTTGCTGCCACATCTCCCGATCTTACAGCCGCAGCCCCGACGCGGCTCGATCCGGTCGAACTGTTTCTTCAGGCCGATATCATCGTGCAAGGCGTGATGGTGGGGCTGATCCTTGCCAGCGTGTGGGCGTGGATGATCATCATCTCTTTCAGCCTTAAGATGGGCAAGCTCGACGCGGCTTCGCGCGATTACGAGACCGAATTCTGGGAGGGCGAGAACACCGACAAGACGCTCTCGAAACAGCAACGGCGCGAAATCCCCTCGGCGCGGGTGGCAGCGGCCGGGCTGGATGAATGGAAGAAATCCACCGCCAAGGCGCCGATCGATCGTGTCGGCACGCGCGAACGGATTGCCGCGGTGATGGAAAGCCAGGTCGCCGAGGAAGCCGACGTGCTTTCGGCCCGCCTCAGCTTTCTTGCCACCACCGGATCGGTCGCGCCCTTTGTCGGACTGTTCGGCACTGTCTGGGGCATCATGAACAGCTTTTTCCAGATCGGCGCGCAGCAAAGCGCCAGCCTCGCCGTGGTCGCCCCCGGCATTGCCGAGGCGCTGTTTGCCACCGCCATTGGGCTGTTTGCCGCGATCCCGGCGGTGATCGCCTATAATCGCTTCAGCAATCAGGTGAACCTGTTCGAAGCGCGCTTGCAACGCTTCGCCGACAAGGTGCACGCGGGTCTCAGTCGCGAACTGGATCGGGTATGAAAAAGAAAATGAACACCGGCTGCACCGCAGCCGCAAGGGCGACTGCCCGCCCGCAGCGGGCGCAGCTTTGCTGCGCGTCTAGCGAGGATCGCGCGCCCGGACGGGCGTGCGAAAAGCAATAATGGGCATGGGTGTTTCCTCCTCGTCCGCGCGCCGCGGCAGGCGTTCCAAACGCGGCGCGATTGCCGAGATCAACGTGACGCCGCTCGTCGATGTGATGCTGGTCTTGCTCATCATCTTCATGGTGACAGTGACGCTGCCTGCCGTCGGCGTGCCCTTGGAGCTGCCCGAAAGCCGCGCCAATCCGGTTGAGGAAGCGCCCGAACAGGTGACGATCTCGATCGATGCGGGCGGCACCATCTTCATCGCGGATGAACCCGTGCCGCAAGGCGGGTTTGCCGATGCTTTGGCGGCGCTGGATCGCGGCAGCGATGGCAAGCCGCCGCTGATCGTGCTGCGCGGCGACAAAAGCCTTGATTATGGCCGGGTGATGCAGGTGATGGGCGAACTGGGCCGGGCGGGCTTTACGTCGATCTCGCTGGTCACCACCGGTTCAGTGTCGGCGCCCTAGGCGGGACAAGGGATGATGGCACAGCGCGCGCTTCAGCAAGAGGAAAAGATCGGCCTTGGCGTCGCTCTGCTGCTGCATGGCGCGCTGGTGGCGGTGCTGCTGCAACAGGCGGTGCGCACCGAAGTGCTGGCCTTTCCCGAACGCATGGATGTGAGCCTGGTGGACGAAGTGGGGCTTGAATCCGCCGCGCGTGAGCGGGTGCCCGAAAGCCGCCAGTCCATCGCGCCGACCTTGGGCGAGGTCGCGCCGCCGCCGGTGGCCGAACAGGCACCCACGCCGCCCAAGCCCGAACGGGTGGAAGTTGCTCCGCCACCCACAGCAAAGCCCCAGCCGCGCCCGACGCCTGTTGCCAAGCCATCGCCCAAGCCGTCAGCCAAACCATCGGCCAAGCCATCATCCGCGCCCAACCCGCGCGCCAGCAGTAGCCCCGCGCCGCGCGCCCCCGCCAGCACGACCACCGCGCGCAAGACAGGCGGCAGCCGGATCGGGGATGATTTTCTGGAAGGCAAGGGATCATCGGCCACCAGCAATGAAACCCGCGCCCCTGCCGCCACCTTCGGGGCGTCAGACCGCGCGGCGCTGGCGTCTGCCATCACCCGCCAGATCCGCCCCCACTGGAACGCGCCTTCGGGCGCGGATGCGGAAAAGCTGGTCTCGATTGTCAGCTGGGATCTGAACCGCGACGGCACTTTGAAAGGCCGCCCGCGCTGCCGTGTTGAAGCAGCCAGCATCACCGAAAGCAACCAGCCGCAGGCGTCCCTGCATTGCGAACGTGCGATCCGCGCGGTGCAACTGGCGGCCCCCTTTGAACTTCCCGAACAATTTTACGACCGCTGGAAAGCGCTCGAATGGCAATTCGACAGAAGGCTGTAACGATGAAACGCATGATTTGGCTGAGCGCGCTGGCGTTCGTGTTCACCACCGGCGCGCAGGCGCAAGACCTGGGCGCGCCGGTCGGCACGTCTGAACGGGTTGAACGCATTCAGGTCGCCCCGACCGAGGCAACCGATGGCCCGCTGCGCGGCACAGTCACCGACGAATCCGACTGGTCGGATATCGGCATCGCGATCCCCTCCTTTGCCACCGATCGCAACCGCGAGACCCCGGCCAATGCCGAAGGCACCGGCGCACTGGGGCGCGAGATTGCCCGCGTCATCACCGCGAACCTGAGGAATAACGGGCTTTTCAAGCCGGTCGGGCCCGATAGCCTGCCTGCGCCCGGTTTTGCGCAGATCACCTCTCCTGAATGGCCAAGCTGGAGCGGGCGCAGCGCCGAAATGCTGGTCCACGGCTATGTTTCCGCGCGCGAGGACGGGCGGCTGGTGGTCGGCTGCTATCTTTATGATGTCTCCTTGCAAAGCGAGCTGATCCGCGAAGGCTGGGTGGTGCCGCCATCCGACTGGCGGCGCGCTGCGCACAAATGTTCGGATGTGATCTTTGCGCGGCTGACCGGCGAAAGCCCGTTTTTCGACAGCCGCATCGCCTATATCGCGGAGACTGGCCCCAAGGATGCCCGCGTCAAGCGGCTGGCGATCATGGATTCGGACGGGGCCAACCACCGCTTCCTGACGCTCGGCAGCGCCACCGCGCTCACGCCGCGTTTCTCGCCCGATTATTCCAAGATCCTTTACCTGTCCTACGTCGATGGCAATCCGCGCATCTATGTCTATGATATCGGCACCGGCAAGCAGACGCTGGTGACCGAAAACCGCAGCCCCACCATCGCGCCGCGCTGGTCGCCCGATGGCCGGTCAATTCTTTATTCGATGTCAGTTTCGGGCAATACCGATATCTATATCGTGCCTGCCACCGGCGGGGCGAGCCGCCGCCTCACCGATACGCCGGGGATCGATGTCGGGGGCAGCTTCTCGCCCGATGGCAGCAAGATCGTGTTCGAAAGCGATCGGTCCGGCTCGCAGCAATGCTACATCATGAATGCAGACGGCACCAACCAGCGCCGCATCAGCTTTTCGGGCGGACGCTGCGCCACGCCCGAATGGAGCCCGCGCGGCGATCAGATCGCCTTCACGCGGATCGCTGGCGATTTCAACATCGCGGTGATGAACACCAGCGGCGGCGGAATGCGGGTGCTCACCAATGGCTGGCAGGATGAAGCCCCCACCTGGGCGCCCAATGGCCGCATCATCCAGTTCTTCCGCACCGAACGCGGTTCGGGCCGATCAGGCATCTGGCAGGTTGATCTGACAGGCCGCAACGAGCGCCGCCTGCCGACCCCGGTTGATGGCTCGGACCCGGCATGGGGCCCGATCCGGCCATAATTTGGCCCGCTTTCTTTGTAGTAGAACCTTGACAACCTGCGAAAGGATACCCCCGTCATGAACACCAAGTTCGCCGCCGCGCTGCTGCTTGCCTCGGCGACAACCCTTGCTGCCTGTGCCAAGAAGGCACCCGAACAATTGCCGCCCCCGCCAGTCTCAAGCGGCGGCGGGCAGACCGGGCCGCAGGTCCAGCCGATGGGCCCGCAGGTTGGCAGTCAGGAACATTTCGCCAATGCCGTAAACGGCCAGACTGTGATCTTCTTCGATCTTGATCGCTTCAACATTTCCAGCGCAAGCGCAGCGACCTTGCAGGCGCAGGCGCAGTATTTCGCGCAATATCCGCAGCTGACCTTCACCATCGAAGGCCACGCCGATGAACGCGGCACGCGCGAATACAACCTGGCGCTGGGCGAACGCCGCGCCAATGCGGCCAAGAACTACCTCACCAGCATCGGCATCGCGCCGAACCGGATTGCGGTGGTAAGCTATGGCAAGGAACGCCCGGTGGCGCTGGGTTCGGATGAACAATCCTGGGCGCAAAACCGCCGCGCTGCGAGCGTGATGATCCGTTAATCCAACCTCAGCAGGCCGGGCAGCGGCTTGGCCTCTATGCTCATAGCGGGCGGCGCGGCGAGATCGCGATCGCCGCCCGCCAACTCCCCAAGCGTCGTGACCACGCACAGTCCCGCCAGGGCAAGCACTGAAAACAGGCTGGAAAGGGTCAATTGCTGGCTCATCATCGGTCTCGGACTGCTGGGTTTGTTGCCATGCAACATTTCAATTAAAAACTGGTTCCCCGCTATCTCATCGCTAGGATTTGCCCGCCACCTCGCCTAGACTGAGGGGGCTATGCGTCCGACCAACATCATGTCAGCCCACCCCGCATGAGCCGCGCGCGCCGTTCGATGGATTGGGGCTTTCCGCGCTGGCGCGGCTATGGCTCCTCGCAAGAGGCGGCCAATGTGCGCATCTGCGATCGGCATGGCTGCGATGAACCGGGCAATTGCCCCGCGCCCAAGGCGCCCAACAGCCGTGAGCGGTGGTATTTCTGCCAGCGCCATGCTGCTGAATACAATGCCAAGTGGGACTATTTCGAAGGGCTGGAGAAAGAGGAAGCCGCGCAGCGCGCCCGCGCCGAACAGCGCACCAATGCAGGCTATGCGGAAGCGGCGCATTATGGCTGGGCCGGATCGGGCGATGGCAGCCGCTCGGTCGATGAAATGCGCGCACTCGATGTGCTCGGGCTTGAGGCCGATGCCGATTTTGCCACCATCAAGAAGGCCTACCGCGCGCGCGCCAAGCTGGTGCATCCCGATGTGAAGCCCGGCGATGCTGAAGCTGCCAAGCAGTTCCAGGCGATCCAGCTGGCTTACGAAGTGCTGCGCGCCGCCGAGGAACGCCGCGAGTGGCGCGGATAGGGCAAGGGAAGGGGACGCTGATGACTTCGGACATGCGCAGATGGCGCGCGGCTGCGGCAATCTCGCTGGCGCTCACCGCCATGCCGCTTCAGGCCCAGACACAGGCACCCGCGCCTGCACCCGCTCCTGCGCCGCCCGCCTATGGCGCGCCGCTGCCGCTTGATGAAGCGCTCGCGATGATCAATGCCGGGCTTGCCATCGCGCGCGCCCAAGGCTTGCTGCTCACTTTCGCGATTGTCGAGCCTTCGGGCGAACTCATCGCCTTTGCCCGCATGGAAAACGCCATCTACGGCTCGATCCCGCTGGCTCAGGCCAAGGCCCGCAATGCTGCCCGCTTCCGGACGCCGACGGCCTTGCGCGAACAGCAATTGACGGGCGGACGGCTCCAGCTTCTCTCGATGGATGAGGTGGTGGCGCTGGCTGGCGGCGTGCCGGTGGTGCGCGATGGCAAGGTGGTGGGCGCGATCGGCGTTTCGGGTGCTTCTTCCGAACAGGACGCCAAGGTGGCCACTGCAATGGCCAATAAGGGCCAGCGCTGAGCCTCGCTAAGTTTCAGGCCCCGCGAACCCCTTGGCCATTGCTGTCGATCTGCGGATCGGGATTGTCGTTCCACCACGCCACATCGCGCCACGGGCGCACGTCGATTTCGTGGCTCCAGCAATTGCGCGGCTGGTGGGCAAGGTGCCAATAGGTTTCGGCCAGCACGGCGGGATCAATGATCCCCTCGGCACCTTTCTTCGACTTGAAGGCCGCATACTTGTCGCCCAGCAGCTTGCCCAGGGTGTCGGGCGCATCCACCGCGCCGTCCACCACCACATGGGCAACGTGGACGCCCTTTGGCGCATATTCGGCATAAAGCGTCTGGCACAGCATCCGCCGCCCGCCCATCGCGGCGGCATGGCTGTGCTGCCCGGCATTGCCGCGCATCGCGGCGGTGGCCGAGGTGACGAGCAGCGTGCCGTGCTGCCCGCCACCCGCCGCCCGCTCCACCATCAGCGGGAACAGCGCATGGGCGAGGCGAAAGACGCCATAGGTGCCGAGCCGCCAGCCCAGCTCGAAAATGCGGTGCGGGGTATCGGTGAGGGCGCGATTGCCGATCTGCGCGCCGAGATTGTAGAGCGCGGCACGGATCGGGCCGACCTCGGCTTCGGTGCGTGCGACGAGTTCCTCTATGCTGCCATCCTCGGCGGCGTTCATAAGCGTGCCACTGGCGCTCCCCCCCGCAGCCTCGATATCGGCGACCATGCGCGCCAGTCCCGCTTCGTCGCTGCGGCGCGCCAGCACCGCGTGATAGCCGCTGCTCGCAAAGCGTTTCCCGGCGCTCCCGCCAATCCCCGCGCCTGCGCCAATCACCAGAAACACCGGCTTGCGGTTATCGCTCATCGCGCGTCTCCCCCCTTTGCGGTTTGATGCGGCTTAGATAATCGCTGCCACCAGCCAGACCACTGCCACAATCATCACCGCGCCCGCCACATCAAGCAGCAGTCCGGCTTGCACCATGCGCTCGATACGGATGCGGCCCGTTGCCCAGGCGATGGCATTGGGGCCGGTTCCCGAAGGCAGCATGAAGCCCCAGCTTGCCGCCAGCGCTGCGGGCATCGCAAGCAGCACCGGATCGGCGCCCATCGCCACCACCAGCGCCGCCACCACCGGGATGATGCCCGATGCGGTTGCGACATTGCTGGCAAACTCGGTGATGACGATCACCAGCGCGGTCAGCGCCAGCGCCACCACCGGTAGCGGCAGGGCCTCAAGCGGCAGCAGCGCAGTGCCGAGCCAATTCGCCAGCCCCGAAATCTGCATCGCCTGCGCGAGCGCCAGACCCCCGCCGAACATCATCATGATGCTCCACGGCGCACGTTCCGCCTCGGGCCAGGTCAGCAAGCTGCGTCCGGTGCCATCGGGAACGAGAAACAGCGCAATGCCTGCCAGGATCGCAATGGTTCCGTCGCTCCATGCGCCGGGCGGCAGCAGCGGGGCGACCAGCGGCTGGGTCATCCACCCGGCAAAGGCGAGCGCGGCAATTGGCACGATGCGCTGTTCCGGAGTGGTCCACGCGCTCTGGCTGGCAATGGCGGCGCGCGCGGCGGCAACATCAAAGGGGTGATCGGCCACCTTCTGCACCCGCGCAATCAGCCAGGCTGCCAGCGGCACGCCGAGTGCCACAATCGGCAGGCCGAAGAGCGACCATTGGACAAAACTGATCCTGAAGCCCGCCACACTTTCGATCAGGGCAACCGCCAGTGCATTGGTTGGCGAGCCGACAATCGTGCCCAGCCCGCCGATGCTGGCGGCAAAGGCAATCCCCATCGGCAATGCGCCCGAAAGGCCTTCCTTGTGCCCAGCCGGTTCAGCCTGCGGGTGTGCTTGGCTATCGCTGCACGAAGCGGCAAGCCCGCCATCAAGCACCGCAATCGCCATCGGCATCATGATCAATGCGGTCGAGGTGTTGGAAATCAGCATCGAGAGCAGCGCAGCTGCGAGCATGAAGGCCAGCAGGATCCGCCCCTGTCCGCCCCGTCGGCCGACCAGCCGCAGGATCGTCACGCTAAGGCGGCGGTGCAGGCCAGTGCGCTCGATCGCGAGCGCCAGAAACGCGCCGCCAAGGATCAGGAACAGCACCGCCGAAAAGTAGGACCGCGCGGTTTCCTCGGCACTGGCGATCCCGCCCAGCGGCACGACCAGAAACGGCAGCAGCCCGGTAACTGTCAACGGGACAGCTTCCGTCATCCACCAGGCCGCCATCCACACCGTCAGCCCAGCCACCAGCCAGGCCTCTGCCGTCATGCCCGCAGGCGGAGCGAGGATGGCGAACAGGGCAAACACCAGCGGGCCGAGGACAAGACCAATGCGGCGCGCTGTCATTGTGGCGGGGACCTCCTGTCGGGGGCTTTCACGACTATCCGGGCGTGGCAGGCGGCGCAAGCAAAAGGGCGGGGCAGCATTCGGCTGTCCCGCCCCCTTATCAGGCCCAAATGGCGTATTGCGACGACCAGCCGAGCAAATCGCAGATTAACAGCGATTAGCGCGGATTAAGCGCAGGGCGATTCTGCGGCCCTGTCGCGCCTATTTGGGTGCCAGCACCATCAGCATCTGGCGCCCTTCAAGGCGGGGGAAAGCCTCGACCTTCGCGACTTCCGCGACATCTTCCTGCACCCTTTTCAAAAGGTCCATGCCAAGGTGCTGGTGCGCCATTTCGCGCCCGCGAAAGCGCAGGGTGATTTTCACCTTGTCGCCATGCTCGATGAACTTGTTCACGTTGCGCATCTTCACGTCATAATCATGCGTGTCGATGTTCGGGCGCATTTTGACTTCTTTAATGTCCTGTGTTTTCTGAGTCTTGCGCGCCGCATTGGCCTTTTTCTGGGCCTCGTAGCGATACTTGCCGACATCAAGAAACTTGCACACCGGCGGGTCCGCATTGGGGGACACCTCGACCAGATTTAGGCCCTTTTCATTGGCCTGCTCGATCGCTTCGCGGGTATACATCACGCCAAGGTTTTCGCCTTCGTCATCAATGACGCGAACCTTGGGGACCTGAATGAAATTGTCAAAACGAGGGCCGCTTTTGATTGGCGGGGCCATCGAACGCCGGGGTGGACGGGATATGGGGCTTTCTCCTGTAATAGCCTAGGGTGAGCGCTGCTCTTTAGTCCGAAAAAGCCGTCAGCGCTAGGGAGAGTCTTGGGGCGGGAAGTGGGCTATAAAAATTAGCATATAGGTCCAAAGTGAACGCATTTCTCACGAGGAATGGACTGATAAAGTTTGGGAATGGTTGAGGTTTGAGCGAGCCCCCAGTAGCCTCGCTACGACGTCGAAGGGCTAACTGACGCCGACGGGGGCGAGGACACGGATGCAAGAAATCTCCGATTTCGACGCATTGCTCAATCGGGTTGAGCTAATGTTCGAGCCAGATGAGATGAGGCGGTTCGCTGCTGCTGTGCTTCGATTGGCTGATGCGTCCGACCAAGCATGGTCTCCTGAGAATGTGAAATTCAAATACACCCGATTTTCAAAGGCTGGGCGCATTGAAAAGAACGCTCTGCAATTGGCGCAATTGGCGCAACGGGAGTCAATGAGATCACAGCTTCGCGAACGGCATATCGACCCCGATCTGCTTGGGGAGCCCGCCTGGAATATGCTTCTGGAACTTTTTCAGCAATTTGCTGGTGGGGCTCTTGTTTCGACCAAGTCACTCCAGCTGATTTCTGGTTGTCCAGAAACAACAGCGCTACGCGTTCTTGACCGTCTTGAAGCCGCAGGACTGATTGAGCGGACACCGTCACAGGTTGACAAACGAGTAACGCTGATCGGCCTGTCTCGAACTGGGGTTGAGAAAGTCGGTGCCGCGTTATCAGATTTGGATGATTAGGAGTTGTTCAGCCTGAAGCGCAGTTTTTTGCCGTTCGAAGGGATGAGAGCTTCAAGGATTTCAGCGGGTTGCAAGGCGGCGCGGATTTCCGGTGCGGATGCATCCATCCCTCCGGTAAAGGCGCCGAAGGCCGGCAGGATCATGCGTTCGGCCCCGCCGCTGGGCGCGCTGTGTGCCAGCACCGCGCAAGGGCGCGAAATGGCGCGGTTCCTTGCCCTGATTCTCAGCTTGGGGTGATAATGCCCGGACAGTTCGGAACGGTTCTCGCCAGGGCGTGCCTGATGGCGCAGCACAATCCCGCCAAGCGCCAGTTCCTGCGCCACTGCGCCGCCGAAGCTGCGCGCCATCTCTTCATCATGATTGCCGGTGATCCAGACGAAATCACGGCTGTGGATCAGCCCTTCCAGCATGCCTCTGGCACAGGGTTCCAGTCGCAAAGCGCCTGAATTATCGTGGAAATTGTCGCCCAGCGTGATCACCCGCCGCGCATCGCAAGCCTTGACGATATCAGCCAGCCGTTCAAGCGTCGCGCGGCTATCATAGGGGGGCAGCATCGCCCCGCGCGCAGCGTGCCAACTGGCCTTTTCAAGGTGGAGATCGGCCACCAGCAGCGTGCGCTCGCCCGGCCAGTAGAGCGCCCGCCCATCGGCCAGCGCCATCTCGTGTCCGGCAAAGGGTAGGGGTGCGAACGAAACAGGAACCATCGGTCACTCCTGCCTTGAAACAATCCCCTTGGCAAGTGCTTGAGGGGCCTTGTGCGCGGCGCGCGCTTGCCTATGGTGACGCGCGGATAACGGATGGGAAAGCATGGCTGACTGGACTGAACACACCGCCCGCGCGAGAGCGTGGTTTGAAGATTTGCGCGACCAGATCTGCGCCGAATTCGAGGCGATCGAGGCTGAGGCGGGATCGGAGGCGCGCTTTCAATACACCCAATGGGACCGCCACGAGGAAGGCAATCCCGATCCCGGCGGCGGCGTGCAGGGCCTGATGAAGGGCCACGTGTTCGAGAAAGTCGGGGTCAATGTCTCGACGGTGCGCGGCAGCTTTGCCAAGGAATTTGCCGGCAATATCAATGGGGCAAGCGCGGATAATCCGGGCTTTTCGGCAACCGGCATCAGCCTTGTGGCGCATATGGCGAACCCGCATGTGCCCGCTGTCCACATGAACACGCGCTTCCTCACCACCACCAAGGCATGGTTCGGCGGCGGCGCGGACTTGAACCCGCCCTTGCCCTATGAGGAAGACACAGAGGCGTTCCACAAGGCGATGCAGGCTGCCTGCGATCCCCACGTCTCTGAGGACGACGCTCGCGATGCCAAGTGGGCAGAGGACTATTTCTACATCCCCCACCGGCAGGTGCATCGCGGGGTGGGCGGGATATTTTGCGACCACCTCGAATGCGCCGATGATGCGAGCTTCGATGCCAATTTCGATTTCATCAAGGATATCGGCAAGCAGTTCCTCGAAGTCTTCCCGGCCATCGTGAGGAAGCGCATGAACACCGCCTTCACGTCGGAGGACGAGGCGCAGATGTTCGAATATCGCGGCCGCTATGCTGAGTTCAATCTGGTCTATGATCGCGGCACGATCTTCGGCCTCAAGACCGGAGGCAATATCGATGCGATCCTGATGAGCTTGCCGCCAAGGGCGACGTGGTCGTGATGCTGGGCTAACCCATCGCCACCACCCGCTGCCGGAACCAGTCGGCGAGTTCATCTTCGCTGAGCTCACCCGCGGCGAGGGCGATAAAAGCGGCGGCCACTTCGGCGTCGCTGGTGGTCGGCAAGTCGTAGCCATTGAGCACCAGAAAGGTCTCGCTGATTACGGCGGCGGTGCGCTTGTTGCCATCGGCAAAGGGATGGTTCCGCGCGATGCCATAGGCATAAGCGGCAGCCAGCGCTGCTATGTCGGGATCGCCATAGGCAGCAAGCTGCTGTGGACGCGCCATCGCGCTTTCCAGCAGCGCCGGATCGCGCACCCCGTCAAGCCCGCCATGCTCTGCAAGCTGTTCGCGATGCGCAGCTTGCGCCACCGAGGTGGCAACCCAGTTCCAGTCTGACATTGCGGGCTGACCCTATTTGGCCAGTTCTGCCAGAGCCCGCTTGCGTTTGCGCATGATTTCGCGCGCAACGCGCATCTGCTCTTCAAAATCATCTTCCGGCACACTCAGTTCGATCCCGCGCGGGGTAGTGGTGAGGGTCAACTCGCCGCCAACCTCGGACTGGAGGTGCGCCAGCACATCTTTGGGAAGGATGATTCCAGCCGAATTGCCGATTTTGGTGATCTTGAGCGTCGTGTTCATACGCGCGTTATAACGCAGGCGCGCCGCAGTGCCAATAAGCACTTTTACAGGCGCAACAATCGCGCTTGCCCGCTTGGCCCGTGCCGCCCATATTCATGCGCAATGCTGCGCCAATATGAACTCGTCGAGAAGGTCCTCGAATACGATCCCACCGCCGACGAGGCGATGCTCAACCGCGCCTATGTCTATACTGTCCAGAAGCACGGGACGCAAAAGCGCGCGAGCGGGGATCCCTATTTCTCGCACCCGGTCGAAGTCGCCGGGTTGATGACTGATCTGAAGCTCGATCAATCCACCATCATCACTGCGCTGCTGCACGATACGGTGGAAGATACGCTTGCCACCATCGAGGATATCGAAGCGCATTTCGGCACTGAAGTTGCGCGGCTGGTCGATGGGGTGACGAAACTCTCCAAGATCGAGACCATGCCCGAGAATGAACGCGCCGCAGAAAACCTGCGCAAGTTCCTGCTCGCCATGTCCGAGGATATCCGCGTGCTCTTGGTCAAGCTGGCAGACCGGCTGCACAATATGCGCACGCTCCACTTCATCCGCTCGCCAGACAAGCGCAAGCGGATCGCGCGCGAGACGATGGATATCTACGCGCCGCTCGCCGAACGCGTGGGCATGTATGAATATATGCACGAAATGCAGGCGCTGGCCTTCCGCGAGCTGGAGCCCGAGGCCTATGCCACCATTACCGATCGGCTCGAACAATTGCGCTCGCAGGATGGGGGGCAAGTCGATGCGATTGCCTTCACCATCAAGCAGCGCCTCGCCGAGGCAGGCCTCAAGGTCGAGGTCTATGGCCGCGAGAAGCACCCCTATTCGATCTGGCACAAGATGGCCGAACGCCATGTCAGCTTTGAACAGGTCACTGATATCATGGCTTTCCGGGTGCTCACCGAGACCGAGGAAGATTGCTACCGCGCATTGGGCGTGCTGCACACCACCTGGCAATTCATTCCGGGCAAGTTCAAGGACTATATTTCGACCCCGAAATCGAACGGCTACCGCTCGATCCACACGAGCTTGATGTATGAAAACTCGATGCGGGTCGAAGTGCAGGTGCGCACCCGCCAGATGCACCGGGTCAATGAATTCGGCCTCGCGGCGCATTGGGCTTACAAGCAGGCGGGCAAGCCCGACGGGCAGGTCGGCTGGCTGCGCGATCTTATCGAGATTGTCGATGCCAGCCACGATGCCGAGGAACTGCTCGAACATACCAAGCTTGCAATCTATCAGGATCGGATTTTTGCCTTCACCCCGAAAGGCGCGCTGTTCCAGCTGCCCAAGGGTGCAAGCGCTGTGGATTTCGCCTTTGCGGTGCACACCAATCTGGGGCTGGCGACAGTGGGGGCGAAGATCAACGGGCGGCATATGCCGCTAAGGACGCCGCTGGGCAACGGCGATGTCGTCGAGATCATCAAGAGCCCCAGTGCCGAACCCCAATTGTCATGGCTCGGCTTTGTGGTGACGGGCAAGGCGCGGGCCGCAATCCGCCGCGCGGTGCGGATGAAGGAGCGCGCTGAAGTTGCGACGATCGGCTCCAAGCTGTTCGATGAAATCGCCGCGCGCGTGCCTGCCAAGATCGGCAAGAAAGCGATCCGCGCGGCGGTGGAACGGCTCGGGATGGACGAGCCCGATGATCTGATGTACGCGATTGGCGCAGCCAAGCTGTCCGACCGCGAGGTGATGGAAGCGCTGGTGCCAGGTTGCACGGCGGGCTTTGAGGATGACGAGCAATGGTCGCGGCGCGAGCGGGTGATCTCGATCCGGGGCCTTACGCCCGGCGTGGCGTTTGAACTGGCGCAATGCTGCCATCCCGTGCCGGGAGACCGGATCGTCGGCATCCGCCGCAAGGGCGAGACCGTGCTTGTCCATGCCATTGACTGCCTCGAACTGGCCAATGGCATCGATAGTGACTGGATCGATCTTGCCTGGGGCAACCGTTCGGTCGGCGCGGTCGGTCAGCTTTCGGTCACGATCTACGACCGCATCGGCACGCTGGCTGAAATGGCGGGCATCTTCGCTCAGAACAAGGCCAACGTCACAACGCTTGCACAGTCGCAGCTTGACCCGCCTTTTGTCACTTACGACATCGAGGTGGAGGTGCAGGATCTGGCGCACCTTTCGCGCATATTGTCCGCCTTGCGCGCCAGCGATGCGGTGGCGCAGGCGGAGCGGCAGTAGAGTGACGGTCGTCGGGCTCGATCATGTGCAGATCGCGTGTCCTGCGGGCGGCGAGGATCGGGCGCGGTGGTTCTTCGGCGAGGTGCTCGGAATGACCGAGGTGCCCAAGCCCGCCAACCTCTCCTCGAGCGGCTGCTGGTTCACAGGCGGCGGCGCGACGCTCCATATCGGCGTTGATCCCGACTTCCGCCCTGCGAAGAAGGCGCATCCGGCACTACTGGTCGATAACCTTGCGGGTCTCCGCGCGCGGCTCGCCGAGGCGGGCTGCGTGATCCGCGAGGACAAGCCGGTCGAAGGCTATGTGCGGTTTTTCACCGAAGACCCCTTCGGCAACCGCATCGAGCTGATGGCGCGAGTGTAGGTGCTTTAACTTGCCTCCCTTGAGGGAGGGTTTGGGGGTGGGTTCTCCACGCCAGGGACAGGGCAGAACCCCCATCCCCAACCCTTCCCCAAGGGGAAGGGGGCGTCTTGCGGAGTTATTCTGCCACCCGCCGCACCGGCACGCGGATATTGCAGATGTCCGCGCCGCCTGCGGGCGTGATGAAGAACGGATCGCGGCGGTTGGCGATGGCTTCGGCGTAAGCGGCGAAGGTTGGGCTTGTCGTCGAAAGATATTCGAACGCGGGGCGTGTTTGTTGGCCTACCGCTTCGCTACTTGAGGCCGGTTCGGCGGGCGCGAGGTCGCTCGCCACCCGAACCGAAAGGATTGGCGTGCGTTTGTGCGCTTCATTAGCGGCATAGAACCCCAGCGCGCCACGCCCACGCGGGAGCGAGGAGAGATGCTCCATCCCCTCGATCACCCGGCCCACCAGCGCGATATTGCGATCCAAGTGGCGCGGCGCGTGGCCGATCACGGTGTAAAGTTCCGCGCCCGAGCCCGTATCGGGCGAATAATTGCGCCCGACGCCGACCATGCCGTAACAATGAACGGGCCAGACAGCGTCCTTGGCGATCCCAATCGGCCAACCTTGCTCGAAGGCCATCGCCGCAGCGTAGGCATCCTGTCGCAGCATCACGAGCGGCGGTTCCTGGAGCCTGACCTTGAGCGCGGGCGCAGGTGCTGGGGCCTTGGCCTCAGCCTCGTCCGCTCGCTGATTTGCAGCGCGAACCCTTGCGCGTTCGCGAGCCGTCTCGATCAAGCGGTCGCGGATTGCCGCAAATTGCGGATCAGGCGAGGCGATCTGGTAGTCCGCCTCCCCCATCGCCTTCAGCCCTTCGGGCAGCGGCTTGGGCTTCCCCGTCGCCTCGGGGTTGTCGTAATTGGGATCGCCCCACTGGGTGACGTAATTGTCCTGCACGCGGTTAACCGAGATACCATCATACCACTTGGCGCGCGCGAACAGGCGGATGTTGTCCACCCAGCCTTGGCTGAAAGGCGCAGGTATCAGCTGGATCACCACGGTGCGCGGATTGCCCTCAGCATCGGGGGCAAGCGTCATGATAAGCAGATCGTCCGCCGGGATCGCCACCCAGTCAGCCCTGGGCGCGGCGGCGACGATTTCGGACGGCGCCGGTGCCCCTTTCGGCTCCTCCTGAGCAGCAACCGGCAAGGCAAGGGCAGCCGAAGCGGCGAGGAAGGCTTTGTTCATGCCGTGATAGTGCCACACCACCCACCCAATCAAAAACCCCTTTCCGCACACCCAAGGGGGCAGAAAGGGGTTTTCGAGGCAGCGTTCGCAGGGAATGCCGCATCCGCGCAGCGCTGTGCCTGTGCGATTCTCATACCACTTTTCGCCGCCCCCGCCAAACCGGGTGCCATCCAGCGCCTTGCAGACGGCAAGTTTCGCGTCTATCGGCGCGCTTCCTGTCGCTGACAGGCTCGCGGAGCAGTGGCCGAGTGGTCGAAGGCGCACGCCTGGAAAGTGTGTATACGTCAAAAGCGTATCGAGGGTTCGAATCCCTCCTGCTCCGCCATCACCCTGTGACGGCCCTTCCGATTCCCCTGACAATTTGACGCCGCCGCAGCGGGGGCCGCCGCTGGCTTGTGACCTCCGCGTTAACCAATGGAAAGGTCTCTAGGGTGTATCCCCGTGGCATACGTGAATCTCTGTGTGGCCATCTGATATGGTCGTGGCCATGAACCGCGTCGCCGCCTTTGACATTAAGGCAATGAATAGCTTAGCCTTCCGAAAGAGGGGGGCGCTAGAATATGGCCGAGCCGGATATTCGCATCAAATACGATGGTGGCGATGCGCGCGCACACGTAATGGATATGCGCTTGCTCGCGTTATCAATGCTTGGCGCGGAAAGGATCGTGTCGGACGGGTTGATTGTCCTGGTGCATCGACGCCTTCCAAAACGCGGAGAGCGGGCACCTGTTATTCTGAAGGCCCGCGAGCCAGCGGAAGGATCGGTCGAACTGATCCTGCTATTCCACGCGATTTTTGGCACGCTGGATTTGGGGCTTCCGCTTGCGAAAGACTTAGCCGCCCACTTCATCGAAGAATGGTTGAAAGCCGTGATTGCTCACTTCAGCGGAAAACCCGACGTTGCCGAACAAGCGATAAAGGCGATGGCTGACATGGACGCCAGGCGACACGAAGAGACGATGGAAATCAACGCCCAACGGCATGAAGAGCAGATGGCAATGATAGCTCTGTTGCGCGCGGGCATATCGGGAGAGCAGCGAGCCGCCGAACAGTTCGTTGCACCAGTCGGGCCGTCTGTTGAAACTGTGACCTTCTTCCCCAGCGCCGAACGTCCCATGCTGATCGGCAGAGATGATGCAGACGCGATCCGTGATGCTGCCAAGTTGAATTGGGGGCCGTTGGAACAACTCACCTTGAGGACTGACGGCTTTAAGTTTCACACCAGCGGCTTAAGCGTCGAAAACCCTGACCGCGAAGGCTTCCTCATGGCGAGAGTTCGTGACCCGCGTTTTGAACAAGAGGAAAACCCTTACACGGAAGCGGCCCAACGGCGCGCCGAGATTGTAGTCACGGGGCGGCGGGGGTATAAAGACTCCACATTAGCTGGGATCGACATAGTGGACTTTATCCGTGCCAACCCTTCGTGAGGCCCGCCAAAAGGGCGAATTGGGCGCATTTGTGCGAGAACACAGTGGCGATCCGGTTGGCGACGCCGACGCCCTTGAGGCAGTTATCCGTTCAATGGCCGGAACGTCGAAAGAAGCTCCGGAAGCATCGTCTCGGGACGGTTCCGGCGATTGAAGCGATACTCGAACTCCTTGACGTAGCGGGCAAGGTGCTTGGGGCTGACGCTGGTGTGCGTTCCGCCGATTGACCGCTTCAAGTGGCTCCAGAAGTTTTCGATGGCGTTCACAGACACACCGCCGGGGCCGACATATTCGCCCGCATTGTGATTGACTCGGGCGTGCGCGTAGCCCTCGCTGCCAAGCACATGATAGGTTTGGCGATAGTCGGTGTGGATGGTCGTCCCCGGCTTCACCGCCGCCTTGATCGCGGGCAAGAGCGAGGCCCGCTTGACGTCCGGCAGATCTTGGTGGTGACTTGCCCGTCACGCTCAAGCATTCCCAGCACCACGGTCTTGTTCTCAAGGTGACGCCCCGGTCCTTTGCCCGGACGCCGCCCGCCAACCAGCGTCTCGTCAATCTCGACAACCTTGCCTTCGCCGCCAATCGGTGCGTCGCCGTCAATGTCGGCCATATGGTCGCGGATCAGCGCGGCCATGCGCCATGCGGTTTTGTAGGTGACCCCAAGCTGGCGCTGCAATTCCTTGGCGCTGACACCGTGCCGCGTGGTGGTGAACAAGTGGATGGCATAGAACCACAGTTGCAGCGGAGTGCGGGTTTTCTCGAACGGGGTGCCGACGGTGGGGTGCAGGTGATTGCCGCACCACTGGCAGGAATAGGCGCGCTCGGCCTTGATGCGATACCAGTTGGACGGTCGCTCGCACGAGGGGCAGGTGTAGCCCTGCCCAAAGCGCACCGTAAACAGGTGCGTGAGGCAGGTTTCATCGTCCGGGAACATCCGAAAGAAGGCGGCGGTGGTGAGCGGCTTCGTCATGCAAATTTATATGCCGAACTGCGTTACGTATGTCAAGGGGATAAACCTCAGGTCGCTTGACATTCCTGCGATCCGATGGTAAAGCATCCTTGTCATTTTGAAAATGGAGCTTTCCATGTCGAGCCGTAAGTCCCCCGCCATGACGCGCTATGTGAAGCGCCTTGCGGTGTTGATGGTGATCTACATTGTGCTGATCTTCAGCGTCGGGTTCCTGTTCCGTCAGGCACCGCCAAGCGGTGTTCTGGCCTATGCAGCCGCAGTGCTGCCAGCGCTGCCGATCCTTGGCGTGTTCTGGACGATCTTCCGTCTGCTTGAAGAAGAAACCGACGAATACATTCGTCACCTTCTGGTGCGCCAAGTGCTGTTTGCCACTGGCCTTTGCCTGAGCGTCATGACGGTCTGGGAGTTCCTCCAGAATTATGATGTCGTGCCCGATGGTACGGGCGGCTTTGGCACTGCATTCGTGTGGTTTGTGGGGCTTGGCCTCGGGACAATCCTCAACACGCTCGCCGCGCGGCGCGAGGGTGCCGAGGAATGAACAACCGCTTGAAGGTGCTGCGCGCCGAGCGCGACTGGAGCCAGCAAGATCTGGCGGACCGGCTCGGGGTCAGCCGCCAGAGCGTCAATGCCATCGAAAAGGGCCGCTACGACCCCTCGCTGCCGCTTGCGTTCAAGATTTCCGATGTTTTTGGCCTGCCGATCGAGGCGATTTTCATGAGAGAGGGATAGCCCAATGATCTGTGCTTTTCGTTTCGCCTTGGTGTTCGCGGCGCTCATGCTCGCCAAGGTTGCCCTCGCCGAGGACCGCGCTGCGCCTTGCCCGCCCTTCGAAGTGGCGGGAAAGGGGCCTGATCTGGTGCTGGTGCCAGGGCTCGCCTCGGCACCGCAAGTGTGGGACGGCGTGCGCGAGAGGTTGGCCAAGGATTATCGCCTCCACCTGGTGCACATTGCCGGTTTTGCCGGGCGCGCACCGCAAGGCGATCCGGCAGACCTTCTGGCCAATGCCCGCGCCGAAATTATCCGACACCTTGATTGCAGGGGCATCAAGAGCGCGGCCTATGCGGGCCATTCGCTCGGCGGGTTTCTTGGGTTGACGCTGGCGGTTGAACATCCTGATCGCATCGCGCGGGTGGTGGTGATCGATTCGCTGCCCTTTTTCCCGCTGATCTTCGATCCCGCGGCCACGCCCGCGCGCGCTGCGCCGCAGGCCGAGGCGATGCGCGCCGCCGTGCTGGCGCAGGATGATGCTGCTTTTGCGACAGGTCAGCGCATGGGCGTGCAATCGCTGGTGCGCGATCAAGCCTATCACGAGCGCGTGGTCGACTGGTCGCTCAAGACTGACCGGGCGAGCTTTGCAGCGGCCATGCATGCCCTGATGACGACTGATATCCGCCCGCAGCTTCCCGCCATTCGCCAGCCGGTGACCGTGCTGATGGCGGCCAGTCCCTTTGCCCCGCGCGCACGGGTCGAACCGCTTTACCGCGCGGCCTATGAGGGGCTTGCCGGGGCGCAGTTCCGCGTGATCGAGGGATCCTATCACTTCATCATGTACGATCAGCCCGAAGCCTTTGCGAACCAGCTGCTCGCAGCGCTCAAGTAACGATAAGGGCCGCCCGCCCGGTGCATGAGCGCACAGGGCAGGCGGCCCTTTTGTGGCCTCAAGGTACGGCACGACTTACTTAGAAAATATAGCTCAAGCGCGCATAGAGGAACCGCCCGTTGAAGCCGAAGGGCGAGAAGCTCGAGAACGGCAGGAAGTAATTGTTGACCGACAGGTTGCCAGGCGCGCCGGTTACCGGATCAATGCCGCGCCCTGTCGGGTTGGCAGTGGGGTATTCGTCGAACAGGTTGTTCGCCCCGAAGGCCAGTTCAAGCCGGTTGGCCCAGCCTTCCTGCGGACGGATGCGGATTTCGGCATCGGTGATCCAGCGCGGCCGCATCAGCAGATCATCGATCGGCGAGGCGCCGGGCGAGAAGACTTCGCCAAAGCGGTTGGCGCGCAAGGTCAGGCTCAACCAGTTCCACTCCCAATCGGCACCCAGATTGATCCGGTCGCGCGGCTGGCCGCGTTCGATCCGTTCGGATTCGAGCCGTCCGAAGAGATTGATGCCGGGCACTTGTGCAAGCGCTCCCGGGTTATCGCGGCGCCCAGTGATATCGACATCGTTCCAATTGTAACCCGCCGTCAGCGCCAGCGTGCCGGCATTGCCGAGGGTGGTGCGATAGGTCGCGATTGCATCGAAACCGCGGGTGCGCGTGTCGATCCCGTTGAAGAAGAAACGCGCCGCCGAAATATTGGTGAAACCCGCATTGTTGAGGATCTGCGCAATCGCCCGGCCTGTGCCAGTGCCCGAAGGCGCGCCGGCGGCATCGCGCGTGGCGGTGAGGTTATCGGTCAGCACGATCCGATCATCAATGTCGATCTGGTAGTAATCGAAAGTGAAGTTCAAACCCTGCACCGCGTTGAAGACTGCCCCTGCCGACCACGAGAACGAGGTTTCGGCTTGCAGCGGGCTTGAACCGAGCGCTTGTGCCACGGGGTTGCCGACCGGCAGCGTCACAGCATCCACCAGCACGCCGCCGATATTGTTGGTGGCGGCTGCTGCAAAGAATTGCTGCTGGAGAGAAGGCGCGCGGAAGCCTGTCGAAATTGCACCGCGCAGCGCGAAGCCATCGACCACCTCAAAGCGCGAGGCGATCTTGCCGTTCACCGTGGAGCCGAAATCCGAATAGTCCTCGACGCGGCCTGCCACCTGCACGTTCCAGCTCTTGGTGATGTCGGTATCGAGTTCGAGATAGGCCGAGATGTTCGAACGGCTGTTCGCGCGGGTCACGTCAACCCCGCCGATGGTGCGCTGGAAGCCGGGGAAAACCTGGCTTCCGGGCGCGGCAAAGGCAGTGGCGGCAGCACCGGTGATGAAGGGGTTGTTGGCCCCCACGCGCACCGGCCCGGCGATGAAGCTGTTGGTTTCTCCTGCACCCAGTTGATAGCGCTCGCGCCGCCACTCGGCACCGAGCGAAAGGGTCATGCGCTCGATCCCCGAAACCGCAAGATCGCGGTTCACATCAAAGTTTGCCATCAGCTGGCTGTAGTTCAATTCGCCCGCATCAAACTCGGTCTGGCTGGCTGCGCCCAGCGAAGCATTGAGCGAATTGGTGACCCGGAAATCCACCTTGTTGCTGCCGTAGGACAGCGAGAGATCCCAGTTCCAGCCCTTGAACTCGCCGTCAAATCCGCCGGTGATCGCGAAATCGGTGCTGTCGGTATTGATCAGCGGCAGGAAGCCATCGGGATAGATGGCAACCACGTTGCGGTTGTCAGCGGCGCGGCGATAGAAGCCTGCCGATTCGCCCTGGCGCGTGCCGAACGTGCCAAAAGCATAGAAATTGGCAGTCTCACCCACCGGCGTCCCCATGTTGACCACAATGTTGAGGTCTTCGGTGCGCGGATCGCCATAGCGGTGGCTACGACGGTTGAAGGTCAGCTCGCGCGGATCAAGGGGGCCAGTTTGCGAATATTGGCGACGCGGATCAAAGCCGGTGCGGTTGGTATCGCCCCGGTCGCGATATTCGGCCGTGATGTTGATGAAGCCCTCGGAGCCCAGACCCATCCCGATATTGCCCGACACTGCGAGCACTTCGCCGTCATTGACGCGAAGGCCCCGCCCGGTGCTGTTGAGCTGGAGCACGCCATCGGGGGTCAGCGTGGGCACCTGGCCAGCCACGGCGTTCACGCCAGTCACTTCGTTGACGCCGGCGATGCGGGTGTTGAACCCACCATAGTTGACCCAGAACCGCCCGCCTTCGCGCGAATTGTTAAGCTGGAAGTTGATCACGCCTGCAATCGCGTCCGAGCCATATTGTGCCGCCGCGCCATCGCGCAGCACTTCGACGCGGCCAATCGAGGACGCGGGGATCTGATTGAGGTCAACCGCCGTCGAACCGCGCCCGACTGAGCCGTTGATGTTAAGCAGCGCTGCAATGTGGCGACGCTTGCCGTTGATCAGCACCAGCGTCTGGTCTGGGCCAAGGCCGCGCAAGGTGGCCGGGCGGATCACGTCGGTGCCGTCGGTGATCGAAGGCTGCGGGAAGTTCAGCGAGGGCACCAGATCACGCAGCAGGCGCGCGGTTTCGGTGTTGCCCGACTGGCGCAGCTGATCATCGGTGATCACGTCGATGGGCACTGCGCTGTCCGCGACAGTGCGTCCGGCGCGGCGCGTGCCGGTGACGATGAGCTGGCTCCCCTGCGATTCATCGGGCGCGTCACTTGTGGATTGTTGCAGGAGCGCAAGGCCGGAACCTGCATTTGCAGTCACAACCACCGGAGCGCTTGCGCCCTCGGCTGCATCGCCGCGCTCGGCTGCATGTGCTGCGGCTGGCATGCCTACGATGCCCAGCAAGGCAGCGCTGGTGGCGATCCGGGAGACGGAGCTTAGGACACTGGGTGAAAATCGCATGTAAGGCTCCCCTGAAGTCTGGGTTTTGGTTAACAGGCGGACCGCCGAGCGGGCCGCGCTGGTGAAGCCGGACAGACCGCACGTCGCACCAGCAAGTGCGCGTGCCGACGAGCGCGAACGGCCCGGTCCGGGTTAGTGGCAATCGGGATGCTACGCTGCGCCGAGACTGGTCTGCGCGCACCCTTCGATCTGGTGTGCTGCCGCACAAAACCCCCAAGTGGCGAATGCAACACGGGTTCGCAGTTGCATGGGAGCAAAGCTGTCACAAGCTTGTTGCATTATCGGCAAGGGTAAATTTGATACTTTCAATACGTCATGTAGCGTATTTGCAACAGGTTGTTGCGCGCCCCGGCGTCGCATCCTTGGGGCAGGTTCACGGCTGGTGTTGCGCGCCGCGCTGGGTTACAGCGCCGCCCGCTTCCCCCGCGATGCGTAGCAATGAGGAGCCGATGACCCACGCCGATACGCCTTGGCTCTGCCGGGCGATTGCCACGCTCGAGGCCGATCAGATGCGTTCCGCCGACACCCATTTGGTGAAGCTCGATCTACCCGAGTTTTCTGGGACTGACGTCTATCTCAAGGACGAATCGACCCATCCGACCGGTTCGCTCAAGCACCGGCTGGCACGATCGCTGTTCCTTTATGGGCTGTGCAACGGCTGGATTGCCGAAGGCACCCCGATCGTCGAAGCCTCGTCCGGCTCGACCGCGATATCAGAAGCCTACTTTGCGCGTATGCTGGGCCTGCCGTTCATCGCGGTGGTGCCTGAGGGGACCGCCCCTGCCAAGCTGGCCGAGATCGTGCGGCTGGGCGGCCGCTGTCACGAAGTGGCGGGGGCCGATATCTATTCCGCAGCGCAAGCTCTCGCCCGCGACATCGGCGGGCATTACATGGATCAGTTTACCTTTGCCGAGCGCGCCACCGACTGGCGCGGCAACAACAATATCGCCGAATCGATCTTCCACCAGATGCAATGCGAGCCGCACCCGGTGCCGCGCTGGATCGTGGTCGGGGCGGGGACTGGCGGGACTTCGGCCACAATCGGGCGCTACATCCGTTACAAGGCCTGCGGCGCGGCGCGCACGCAGCTTGCAGTCGTCGATCCGGAAGGTTCGGTGTTCGCGCAAAGCCACCGCACCGGCCGCAGCGATCTTACCTCAGACGTGCGCAGCCGGATCGAAGGGATCGGCCGCCCGCGCGTCGAGCCGTCGTTCCAGCCTGCGGTGATCGATCGGATGATCGAGGTTGCTGATGCCGACAGCTTTGCCGCTGCCCTCTGGTTGTCCGAGCGGCTGGGCCGCCCGGTCGGCCCTTCAACCGGCACCAATCTGATGGGCGTCTTCGAACTGGCCCGCGAAATGGCCAAGGCTGGGGCCAAGGCCAGCATCGTCACTCTGATCTGCGACAATGGCGAGCGCTACCGCGACACTGTGTTCGATGCCGGATGGCTGGCGCGCGAACCCTCCGTTACCAAGCAGCGCGCCGCCCTTGACGCGATGCTCGCGCAGCAGCAGGCCTGACAGGCGGGGGGCAGAGGCGCCTATCCGGCCTTGCCTGCCGCCTGCCCGGCGTCAGCGCCCACGCCGCTGGCGCACCAGTTCCCGGATCGGCACAGTGGCACCGATGACAGAGGCACGGGCATGATCCGCGCCCACCATCATGGCGGTGACGGCCGCCTCGGCAAACAGCCGTCCGCCGACCGAAATCACCGTCGGTGAGGCTGGCAGCGCCTGCCGCGTCTGCTCAATCGCGCGGCTTAATCTGACCAGCGAATGACGCCGCGGCAAGGCATCGGACAGGCCGATGTCGACGGCATTGGGGCGCTGGGCCCGGACCTGATTGGCGAGCGCTTCGATACTGTCGGGAAAGGCAACATCGACTTGCCAACCGGCATCGATGAATTGATCGGCCAACAGGCTGGTGCCCAGCTTGTGCTGCTCACCCGGCACGGTTGCCAGCAGAATGCTGTAACGCTGCGACACGCCGGGCGCTGCAACGGGCTGCACATGGCGCACCGCATGACCTGCCATCTGGAGCATGCTGAGTGCAATCGTGAGGTCGATTTCACTGCATTGGTCAGCCAGCCACGCATCGCCAAGCGCACGGGCAGCCGGTTCGATCAGCAAGGCGATCATGGCATCGGGCTTCCAGCCTTGCTCTGCCAGCTGGGCCAGCAGGCTATCGATCTTCAGATCATCGCCTTCAAGCGCAAGGCGCACCAGCTCGCGGATGGCCCGCGCCACCGCGGGCGGGGCAGAGGTGCTGGCGGCCCCTTTCGCGCAGTCGCGCTGGCGATCATAGAGCATCAGGTCCCATGCGGAAAACAGCCGGCTGTTGATCACATGCTCACTGAGCACCTGGATATCCCGGTGGCGCGGGTCACGCTTGATCGAATCCCACACCATGTCGAGTTGGTCGGGCGGGCCTTCGAGGGTTTGCAGGAAGCAGCCATCTTCAAACAGCAACATTCCGGTGATGCCAAGCTCGCGATTGCGGGCACGCGCCTTGCTCACCATGGCTTTGAGGTCTGCGGGGGTCGGGTTGGTGGTCGCCATGCTCTTGTAGGTGAGGCAACCGATCCATTCGTCATTGGGGCGCTGTTTGCTTTGGATGCGCGACGCCATTGTTCTTCTCCCAAGCGGGAAAGGGTCGACACGACAAGCCTGGCAGGCGCAATAAACCCGTCTAAGCAATCGGCGAAGATCCCTATCCGCCCTTTTTTCTTGTTATGTTATGCAAGGCTCTGACGGGAAATGGCGGCTCACACCGTAGCCTCGTTTCGGGGCGAGGCTGACAAGTTGGCCATACCGGAGCTGCGCATCATGCAGAAGCCTTCGCGCAGCGTCGGCATGAACCTGTGATCCCATCGCAAGTCCTACCGGATCCCTGACCCGCCGTCAGAACCTTTCGAGTCTATCCGACGAGTGGTGCAAATCATCCGACAAGCTGCATAGATCGTCAAGCGAGGGAGGCAAAAAAACTCTTTTGAGTGTAAATAAGCTAGGGAAAAATTCCGTTACGGCATGCTGGGTCTGCGGCGCAGCGCAATTCGGATCGCGTGCGGGAAAGCCGGTGGGCTGCGTGCGATCCTTTAACCATGTTCGAGTCGGCGCACACCCGGAGCAACGAGCCGATGGCGCCCAGAGGAACGATCGTGCGGTGCGTCACCAAAGAAAAGCCCCGGAAAACCGGGGCTTTTTTTAATTGAAACGGCTCAGTTACGACCGCCGAACAAAACTGCGAAATATTCCCAGATCGACATAAGAATCTCCTCAGCGCGACCAAAGCGCTCTGAGGGGTTAACACATTTTTAACCATAAGCAAGAAGAGTTTGTCTAGGCGGCGGCGCGTTTGCTCCGGATCATCTCCACCAACTCACTGATCGTAATGGCTTTGGCGAAGAGGTAACCCTGTCCGTGATCGCAGTGCATCTCGCGCAGGTCCTGCGCGATCGCTTCGGTTTCGACCCCTTCGGCTACCACCACCTTGCCAAGCGAATGCGCAATCTCGATTGTCGCGCGGACAATCGCCTTGCTCTCTTCCGAGGATGCCATGCCCTGAACGAAGCGCTTGTCGATCTTGAGCTCATTGCTCGGCAGCGATTCGAGATATTCGAGGTTCGAATGGCCCGTACCGAAATCATCGACCGACAGCGAGATGTTGCGCTGTTGCAGCGCTTTAATCTGTGCAGCGATGCGCGCGTCATCGAGCTTGGCGGTTTCGGTGAGTTCGAGCGTCAGATTCCTGCCCGGAAAGCGATTCTGGCCAAGCAGGGTCATCATGTCGAACAGGAAGTCGGTATCCGCCAAACTCTTGGCTGACATGTTGACTGCCAGCTTGAAATCGGGATCGATCCGCAGCGCGGCGCGCGCGTCCTTGAGCGCGACATCCATCACAATCAAGGTCAGATCATTGATCATGTCATTGGCTTCGGCAGTCAGCACGAGTTCCTGCGGGTTGACATAGTCGGCACCTGCTGGCTGCCAGCGGATCAACGCTTCGGCCCCTACAACCTGTCCAGTCCTGAGATCGACCTTGGGTTGGTAGCCGACCCCGATCGAGCGATCGCGCAGACCTTTTTCAAGCAAACGCAGCAATTCGAGGCGATGCTGACGTGCTTCGATATAGGCGGCGTTGTTGACGATGTATCTGAGGCCCTTGCCCGCTGCCTCGTCGGCCGCCTGCACGGCCTTCTTGATCCGCTGGCGCACTGGCAATTCGTAGTGTGTATCAATCCCGAGTGCAGGGTTGCCAGCGGCCATGTGGGTATCGTGATTGATTGCCATCTTGAGCATCATGGCAAGCCCGTCGGCGTGCTTTGCCAAAGTCGTGCCGATCATCCGCGGGGCGAGCCAGAGCAGCACATCCTTTTCGAAAGCCACTTCCTGCGCGTCTCCCGGCCCCTTGATAAAGCTAATCAGGTTGGCGACGAATTCGCCCATCTGCGTATCGCTCCAGTCTTCCGACAATTCGGCCAGATTGCCGATCTTGAGTGCATAAACGTCCTTGTCCGGGCTGGTCTTGTCGAGCGGCATGGCTGAGGTGGTGAAGGCGTCGACTTCGTTGTTATAGTATTTGCGGGCGATCCGCCGGAACCCGACCCCGGCAACAATCAGCCCGAGCAAGGCCGACAGCACATCGACATTCACGCCAAGCCCGTCGAGTGCAAACGGGGCAATCATCAGCACGCCGGTTGCCCGCCAAAGGTTGCGGCTGGAGCGCGCACGACTGCGGACCTGCCAAGCCAGCGCGATCACCAGCAAAACCAGCGCGGGGAAACTACCCAGGTCCACCGGCAATCCACGCTTGAGCGTGTGCGCCCCGATGATGTGGAAATAGGGGCCCGGCACGCTGCCTTCGCCGGGGAACTGGAAGACATCGCTGGTTTCGTAATTGGTCCAACCAACAAGCACCCTTTTGCCCGCAAGTTTGGTGCGATCGAAATTCCCCGTAATGATGTCGTAGTAGGACATCACCGGCACGCCATCCGGCTGGAAGGCGTAATCGGGATAATACCAGGTGGGTTTGCCCTCGTACCCTGCCAGCACGGCTGAAATTCCCGGCATTTGCCGACCTTCAAAGTCGGCCGCCGTGCGGAACCGCACCGAAAGGCTGTAGGGCAAGGCAAAGCCCATCATGTTGGCGACATTGGCGTTTTCACGAAACATCGGAGCAGGTAGGATAGGCGCCACCTTGCGAAACCCGTTCTTGACCTCAGGGGCACCACCCAGCCACACTTTGCCGCGGTGGCGGGCAAGTGTTTCGGCAAATCTTGCGTCCGCTTCGGGCGTTTCCGGATCGGCATGGGCGCGATCCCAGACGATGCGGTCAACCCCTGCGGCAACCAAGTTATCGACGAGAAGACTGTCTTGAAACCGGTTGGGCCGGGCCTGCTTCATCTTGTTGAGCGTCGCATCGTCAATTGCGACCAGCACGATATCCTGAGGTGGGGTCGTGGCGCGGACTTGCGCGCGAATGCTGCGATAGGTTCCTTCGAGCGGGAGCGGCAATTCAATCGCCGCAGAAACGAGGCCGACAACTGCCGCCACCACTGCGATGGTGATACGCTTGCGCTTGATAAGGTCGGCGCTCGATCCGGCATCGATCAGTATCGGCGCGCGGACCGATCCCGCAGGCTTGCCAGTGAGCCGCCGGAAGCCGGCGAGCACGGCTTTACCGAGCGAGAAAAGGTCACGATGCATCAGGATGGCTCCGGCTCACGCAGTCCGGACTAATGCAGTTTGGTTAATTCTCCGTAAGCCTGCGATCCGGCAGGACGCCGCGCTTGCCGCGCCGCGCGCCCTGCCGGATGTCGCCCGGACTTGGGATTACTCAGCCTTCACACCCATTTCCTTGAGAAGAGCATCGGCACCATCGACCTTCTCCATGGTCCATAGCATGAAGCGGCTGTCGACATGGATAGTGCGGTTGATCCTGGCATCATACATCCAGTCCGACACCACGCCTTCGATCGTGCCATCGAACGCAAGGCCGACGAATTCGCCCCGTGCGTTCAGGGTCGAGGAGCCCGAATTGCCGTTGGTGATATCAACCGTCGAAAGGTAATCGACCGGCAGTGTGCCCAGTTCAGGCGAGGCATAGCGGCCATAATCCTTGGCCTTGATCAGTTCGATCATCCGCGCAGGTGCGTTGAATTCGCCGCGCCCGGTGTGCTTCGCAGCCAAGCCCTCGGCAGTGGTGAACGGGGTCCAGTTCTGGCCATCAACGCTCTTGCCTGTCACCTTGCCATAGGTGAAACGCAACGAGCCATTGGCGTCGGGATACATCGGCTTGCCCTGGGATGCGGCATAGGCAAGGCGTGCCTCCATCACCGCCGAGCGGGCCTTTTGCAGATCACCCGAACTTGCCTTCTCGGCAGCTTCGCGGGCCATCGCTTCGTCATGGGTGGCAACCGCAAGTTTGATGAAGGGATCGTCCGAGGCACGGAAGGCAGCGGCAGGCTGATCGAGCCAGCCCAGCCGCTTGGCCGTGTCGCCGAGGGTGGTTGCCGCATACATCGCCGCAAGATCCTTGCCTTCCATGGCGGCATCAAAACTTGCCACCCGATCAGCGGCGGGCAGGGTGCGGTATTCGCGCAGAGCCGCTTCCCACAGCGCCTTGTCGATCGCGGGCACGAACCGGCGTTCGATCCGCTGGAGGCTCTGCGTCATGAAAGTGCGGTCGCGCTGCTGATAACCCGGCTCGCGCTGCGCATCGGGCTTTTCCTGTTCGAGCGCCCAGCGATAGAGCATGCGCGCTGCGCCATATAGCTGGCCGCGCCCCAGCATCCCGCGCTTCTGATCGGCGAGCGAGGAGGCGTTGCTTTCCTTGACCAGCCGGTCAAGTTCGGCAAGCGCCGCGCCGTATTTCTTCGCCCGCGCCGGATCGGAAGAGATCCAGCTGCGAAAAGCCGCTTCCTCGGCGTTCTTGCGCGCGATCAAGGAGATGGCATCTGCGCCAGCGAGCTGGCCTGCGATCTTCTTCTTGTAGTTATCAACGCCCTGCAAGGTCGCTGCATAAGCGATCTTGGCTGCGCTGTTGCCTTCGGTGAGCGCGTTGATCTGGGCGCTGTAATCCGCCAGCATCTTCTGCTGATAGGGGTAAAGTTCTTCGTAATAAAACCGCGCTTCTTCCGCCGTGCGCAGACGATCGGTGGTGCCGGGGAAGCCTGCCACCATCACGAAATCGCCCGCCTTCAGCCCGTCCTTGGCGATAGGCAGCCAGGCCTTGGGCTTGAACGGCACATTGTCCTTGGAAAAGGTCGCGGATGAGCCATCAGGCGCGACATAGGCCCGGTAGAACGAGAAATCGCCGGTGTGGCGCGGCCACATCCAGTTGTCGGTCTCTCCCCCGAAATTGCCGACGCCCGCTGCCGGCGCATAAACGAGGCGCACGTCCTTGATCTCCAGCTGCTGCTGGAGCCAGTATTGCTGGCCGCCGAAATAGGCGCGCACGTCGCAGCGGCGGTTGGGCTGCTTTTCGCATTCCTCGATCAGCTTGGTGCGGTTGGCCTGAAGCAAGTCATAGCGCGCGCGGCCCGAAAGCTTTTCGGCGCCCTTCAGCATCATGGCGCTGACGTCGCGCAGGTCCTCGATCACATAGACCCGGCTGCCCGGAGCAGCGGGCAGTTCATCGCCCAGTGTCTTGGCGAGGAACCCGTTGGTGAGATAATCCTTCTCCGGCGAGGAATTGTATTGCAGCGATCCGGCCACACAGTGGTGATTGGTCGCCACCAGCCCTTGCGGCGAAAGGAAGGCTGCCGAACAGCCGCCAAGCGAGGCAATTGCAGTCAGCGGGGGACGTTTGAGATCACCCAGCGTTGCCGGATCCAATTCAAGCCCGGCCGCCTTCAACTCTTTTGCGAGCGATCCGGTCTGGCTCGGCAGCCACATGCCCTCATCGGCCATCAACATGGCGGGCGTGGCGGCAAGGAGCAGCGAGGCCCCGGCAAGCAGCGATGTCTTCATGATCGGCAAACCTCTTGTAAAATGGGCTGATCGCAGCGCCAGACGATGCGCCGGAATCAGTAATCGCGGAGCGATAGAGCAAGCGCGCGCGCAAGCAAATGGCTTAGCGCTGCTGCGGCTGGTCAATGGCCACTGGCGTTCGCCGGATTGAGCACCAGCAACAGCCGCCGCTCGCCGCTCTGGCTGATCGGGGGCGAGCGGTGGATCGCTGGGTGCAGCGTCGCCAGCTTGCCCTTGAACAGGCCGACATCGCCCGGCTGCATACGGTTGATCCGGCGCGGCTGTTCGCCCCGCGCGACGGCTTCGGCCTCGGGGGCATCGAGCCAGTCGGTGCCCGGCCCGACGTAAGTGGTAATCAGCCGTGCCGCGACATAATCGGCATGAAATTTGCGGCATGAATCGGTGGTGACCACCTCAAGACGCACCTCAAGGCGCTGCTGGCCGAGGGCGGTGCAGAAATGCTCCGCCAAGAGCGCAGCATCAGCGATCAGCGCGGCGTGGAGGTGGGGCCCGTCAAAGCCGTTTTCGCCGAGTGCTGCGACAAGCAGCGCGGGCAGGTCCTCGCGCGCTGCCACGAAACGCAAGTCCCTTGGCTCGCCCTTGGTGAGCGGGGCAAAGTCGGTGCCCAGCCTCCGCTCCCAGATCGCCAGATTGCAGTCCTCGCGCCGGATGTCTTGAAGGATTGCCGGGTCTGCCGAGGCAAGGGCAGCGGGAACAGACAGGACTGACATGGGAAAACCCTTTAAGTGATGTGATAACGTGTCAATACGGCGAGGAGGCAAGGCTGGCAAGTGGCGTGCAAAATGCAACTTGCGAGTCATTATCAATTCCGTCATGAGGGGGCAGGTTCACTCCACAGCAAAGGTTTTCATGATGCGCAGCACTCTCAAAGTCTGGACCAATCTTGGCCTTGGCACCGCGGTTGCGGGCGGGCTTCTGGCGGCTTGCGGCGGCGATGCTGGCGGTGAGGGCGGCGCAGTGCGCGGTGGCGGCGAGGCGGGGGCCGAAGCTCCGGCCAGCACAGGCGGCGAAGGCGGTGAAGGCGGCGAAGGCGGCGAGGGCGGTGAAGCTGGCATAGACACCGCTGCCGCAGCGCGCGATCCGGTCGCTTATCGCGGCGCGCTGGCGGTGGTTGAAGCTCATGTGCTCGCTGCGAGCGATGCCTTTGCCGCCGGGCGCAAGACCGAGGCTGCCGAAATGTTTGCCCATCCGGTCAGCGAAGTGCTCGTCGGCATGACCGCGGTATTCGCCGCACAAGGCGTTGCCGATTTCAGCGGGTTGCTCAACGCCGCTTCGGCGGCAGCGCTCGATGGGGAGAGCCCCCAGCAAATCGCTGCGCGCCGCGATGCGATCCTCACAGCGCTTCGCGGCGCCGCGGCCAAGGCCCCCAATAGCAGCGCCAGCGAAGGCGCGATTGCCGCTGGCGTGGTGGCCGACCAGATCGAACGGGCGGTCGCGATGCACCGCGAGGCGGGCAGCAGTGCAGCCTATGGGCCTTATCTCGATGGCTATGGCTTTGCCCGCGCCGCGCAGAGCCAGTTCAAGGCCTCAGATGCTGCGATCAAGGCCGCCGATCCGGCGCTGCATGGCCGTATCACAGAGGCACTTGGCCTGCTCGCGAAGGCCTATCCATCGGCAGAACGTCCGGCGCAGCCCGCGGTGGCGCAAGGTGCGCTGGCGGCGGCTTCGTCGAAGGTGATGCTTGCGGTGGGCAGCTAAGCTGCGGCTCGCTTCTGCTACAGATAAAGATTGTCCGATCTGACGCGGCCAAATCTCTTGTGACTTGTCAAAAGATGGCTGCGCCAGCTTGTATTTGTTCGCTTTAGGGGTAGGGTGCGCCGCGCAGACGGAGACTCTGGATCGGCGCTGGCTACAAGGCGCATTCGCCAGAGGCTTGCACCTGAAAATGTCGTTTGCGCTGGGCCTGCCCAGTTTGCGCTGGGGCAGGTCGTTCGAACCGGGGGGACAGTCTTGTCGCAACACGCGCACTTGCAGCAATCGCACGGGCGAGCCGGGGTGCGCGGATTTCTGCGGCGCTTGCCGGTTCGCTTCGCGATTGCCGGTCTGGCAGCGCTTTGGTCGGTAGCCAGCACTGCGCAAGTTGCGGGCGTGCCGCTGAACCGCAGCGATCTCGTTCCGCCCCAGCAACGCAGCACCGAACGCGCGACCACTCTGAGCATCGACGGCGATCTGGCGCGGGCACCCTGCGTGCTGGACCAGCCGCAATATGCCGCTCTCAAGTTCACGCTCAAGGGCGCGCGCTTTGCCGGGATTGAGCGGGCGCGCGGCGTGGCGCTCGATGCCGCATATGCGGGCTATCTCGAACGCGAGGTTCCGGTCTCGGCGCTTTGCGATATCCGCGCCAGGGCCAACACCCTGCTGCGCGCGGCGGGCTATCTCGCCTCGGTCGAGATCCCTGAACAAAGCCTTGCGGGCGGCATCCCGAAATTTGTGGTGGTGCTGGGGCGCATCACCGCCATCCGCGTGCGCGGCGAGGCCGGCCCATCCGAAAGGCTGGTTGAGCGCACCCTCCAGAAGCTGACCCGGGCCGATGTGTTCAACACCCGCGAGGCTGAACGCATCCTGCTGCTTGCTGATGATCTGCCTGGGCTCGATGTGCGCCTCTCGCTGCGTCCGGCGGCGGGCGGCGCGCCCGGCGATCTGCTCGGCGAAATCGCGATCGTGCGGGATCGGGCGGCGCTTGATCTCAACATCCAGAATTTCGGCTCGCAAGCTGTGGGGCCTTTCGGCGGGCTGCTGCGCGGCGAGCTGTATAATCTCACCGGGCTTGGCGATCGCACGGCGATCACGGTGTTCAGCACGCTTGAGTTTGCCGAACAGCAGACAATCCAGCTGGGCCATGATTTCCGGGTCGGCACCAACGGATTGCGCGTCGGTACACAGCTAACCTACAGCGCCAGCAATCCTGCGATCAACCTGCCCGGCTTTGCGCTTGAGGCCGAGACAGTGTTTGCGAGCCTGTTTGCGAGCTATCCCCTGATGCGTCGCCGCACAGCGAGCCAGTATCTCGAGGCCGGGTTCGATCTCGCCGATCAGAATGTCGAGGTGAACGCCCTGCCGCTGACCCGCGATCGGGTGCGGATCATGTTCGTGCGGCTGACCGGGGAGGCCACCGACGAGCCTTCGTTGCAGCGGCAGGGTGGTTATAGCCAGTTCGAGCCGCGTTTAAGGCTGCGCTATCTGGCCGAGGTGCGCCAGGGGCTGGGGGTGTTTTCGGCAAGCCCGGATTGCCGCCCGAACCTTGCCGCCTGCCTTGCTGGTGGCGGCGTGCCGCCGAGCCGGATCGAGGCCAATCCGCAGCCGCTGCTGGTGCGGTTTGATCTCGGCGCGGAATATCGCCCGGTGCCGCGCTTTGCGCTGGCGCTGCGGGTAAGCGGGCAGGTGAGCGGCGATGCGCTGCCCGCGTTCGAGGAATATGCCGGGGGGAGTTTTTCGATCGGGCGCGGTTATGATCCGGGATCGGTGCTGGGCGATAATGGTGTCGGCGCCAGCCTTGAGGCTCGCTATGGCTCGCTCGCGCCGCGCGGGGCCAATGATGTCGCGCTCCAACCTTATGTCTTCACCGATATCGTGCGGGTCTGGAACGAGGATCCCAGCCAGCGCGGGCTTAATCCGGATCGGCTGTGGTCGGCAGGCGGAGGGCTGCGCGCGGCATGGGGCTCGCGGATGCAGGCTGATGCCCTGTTGGCCGTCCCGCTCGAACGACCGCTTGCCGCTGCGCAGCGGGGCGATGTCCGGCTGCTGGTATCACTGACCGCACGCCTGTTTCCCTGGAGATTCTGAGATGACCCGCACCAGCGCCAAGCGTTCGCGTTTTCTCGTCGGTTGCGGCAGCGCTGCGCTGGCGCTCGGACTGCTTCTGGGTCCGCGTCCTGCCGCCGCACAGGGCATTCAGGCAAGCGGCAATGTGGTGTTCGGGGCAGCCGAGATCGATCAGGCCACCCTCAACCAGACCACTATCGAGGTCGGCACCCAGACAGTGGTGATCGATTGGAGCCCACAACTTGATAACGGAAATGCGCTGGATTTCCTGCCGACAGGGCGCACGGCGATCTTCCAGAACGGGCCGGGACAAGGCGAGTTTGCGGTGCTCAACCGCATCCTGCCAGCTCCTAACGGCAATATCGCCGTGATCGATGGCACTGTTATCTCGCGGTTGCAGGGCGATATTCCCGGCAATTTCACACCGGGCGGGTTCATCGCCTTCTATTCCCCCACCGGCATCCTGATCGGCCAAAATGCGTCGTTCAACGTGGGCCAATTGCTGCTGACCACGCTCAACACGAGTGATGAGGATTTCGACATCTTCTTCAACCAGGGCAATTTCGGGCTGGGCCAAACGCTGCCACTGGCCGCCGCGACCGCCGGGTCGCCCGCGCGCATCCAGATCAATCCCGGCGCGCAGATCACTGCAACGCCGGAAAACTCGTTCTTTGCCGCAGTTGCCGCCGATGTGCGGATGCGCGGCACCAGCAATGTCAACGGCAGCCAGGCCTTTGTTGCGGGCGAGGTGGTGAACCTTACTTTCTCCAACGGGCTGTTCAACATCGAGATACCCACCGGAACAGCGGCGGCTGAGCTTGCCCCGTCAATTTCGACCGTGCTTGAGTTGAACGGCAATATTGGCGGCCCGGCAAGCACCGGGGCGGGCGACAATCACATGATCTACGGCGTGATGCGCGCCGTGAGCGACCCGATTTCGATGCTGGTGGCTGGCAATCTCGGGTTTGCGCCTGCCCAGAGCGCCGGGATCATCAACGGCGAGATCATCCTTTCCGCCAATTACGATGTGTTTGGTCGCAGTGTGAACGGCGGATCGGTGGCGCAGGGAATCAATGCCGAATTCAACGCCAATGCCGCCACCAGCAGTGCTCCTGCTGACATTACGCTGCGCGATCTGACGGCCAGCAGCAGCGTGCTCGCCATCGGCACCCGCATCGTTGAGGCTTACGGGCTCAACACGCCGCTTGCGGTGACCGGCGATCTGATGCTGGTTGCGCCCTTCGCCGACCTTGGCAGCAGTCCGGACAGCGTCCAGAACATCACCATTTCCGGCGATGTGCTGGCCTATTCGCGCGCGTTCGGCGGGGCTGCCAACATCAATGCCACGGGCGGGACCGCTGTGGTCGGTGCCAATTTCTCGGGCTTGCCCGGCACCGTCACCATCGACGGCAATGCGAGGGTGACTGCCGATGCCTTTGCGGGCAGCAATGGCACTGTGGCGGGCACTGCGACGGGCGGCACTGCGGAAATCTTTGCCCGGGGCGGCACGCTGGCGATCGGCGGCACCGCGCTGGTGAGCGCGCAAGGAACGGGGCCCACCGCAAGCGGCATCGAGACTGGCGCGGCTGTCAACGGCGGCACGGCGCTTGCACGGAGCATCGATAGCGGCGTCATCACTGTCGGCGGCACGCTCAATGTTCTGGCATCCGCGACAGGCACCGCCGGTTCGCTGGGCAGCCCTTCGACCGGCTCTGACACCTTCGGCGGGATCGCGCGGATATCGGCCAGTGGGGGCGGACGGATCACAGCGACCGGGGCGACTGCGGTGCGCGCCAGTGCCGCAGCGCTGGCTGCGAGCATCGCCGGAGCGGGCGCGCTGGGCGATGGCGGCCTTGCCACTGTCACAGTTACCGGTGCGACTTCCAGCCTCACTTTCAACAACACCTTGACCCTTGCGGCGGTCGGGACCGGCGGCAGCAACGGCAACGGCGCTGGCGGGGCGGGCATTGGCGGGAACGCGGTGATGACCGCCAGCGATGCCGGCGCGATCACGGTGGCCTCCGGCATGACGGTTGATGCGGCCGCGACCGGCGGCTTCGGGAGCACCGGCGGCGCTGGCACCGGCGGGAATGCAATTGCGCAGACCCTCACCGGTGGCTCGATCATCGTGCAGGGTGGCACGCGCCTGTTCCGGGCGGATGGATCGGGGGGCAATGGCACCAATGGCGGCGGGCTCGGGCAGGGCGGCACCGCGGGGGCCGAGGCGGCTGCGGGCACTATCGAATTTCGCGTCACCAGCGCCCGCGCTCAGGCCAATGGCACCGGCGGCGACAGCACCGCGCAACTTGACGGCGCGCCGGGCGGCGCAGGGATCGGCGGGACGGTCTATTTCCGCGCGGGTGGCGGAACGCTTGCCGATGGCACGCTGCGGATCGGCGGCGATGCTACCCTTGAGGCAGGCGGGCTGGGCGGGCGCGGGCTGCCGACCGGAGTTGTGGGCGGCGATGCTCTGGGCGGCGAGGCCAGCCTTGCTGCGGGCAATCGCGGCCTCATCACCATCGGCGGGGCTACCACCACTCTTAGCGCCAATGCCGATGCAGGCGAATCGCTGAACGTCGACGTGACAAACCTTGCTGACGCAGGGCGGGCGACGGTCTTGGCTGATGGTTCGGGCGAGATCGAGATCACCGGCTCGCTCGAACTCGCTGCCCGCGCCAATGGGCGGGCCTTCGCCGGATTCAATGAAAATGGCACCGGGGCGACTGGCAATGGCGGGGTGGCGCTCGCCAGCGTCACCAATGGCGGCGAGATCACCGTCAATGCCAATTTCAACGCCTTTGCCACTGGCCTCGGCGGCGATGGGGTCATCGGTGGCAGCGGTTCGGGCGGGGTGGCCGGGGCCGACGCATTTCAGGGCACGATCACCATTCTGGGCGATACTGAACTCACGGCGAGCGGGACGGGGGGCGATGCAGAGTCTTCCCTCGGCGGGCGCGGCGGCGACGGGCGCGGCGGGACTGCGATCCTGCGCGCAAGGGGCATGGTGGCAGCGCCCGGCGAGCTGAGCGTCGGGGGCGAAGCGCTGCTGTTTGCGGGCGGCACCGGCGGTGTGGGCGGATCGAGTGATGGCAGCGATTTTCCCGCCGGGCGCGGCGGCGATGGCTTGGGCGGCACCAACAGTATCACCAATCAGGCAGATGAGACTTTTGAAGGCGGCGTATATTTGGTGGCAGGCGGCGATGCCAGCGCGCTGGTGGTGGGGCTTGGCGCGTTGCTCGATGCCTCGGGCCGGGGCGCTGCTGGCGGCAATGGCGCGGGTCAGTTGATCGGCGGGGATGGCGGGAATGGCGTGGGCGGCTTTGCCGAGGTCGGCGTGCCGCTGCTTGGTTCCACCGCAGCAGCGCGCCAAGTAACCGCGACGCTGGGCGACGTCACGGCGCTGGTCGAAGGAACAGGCGGCGATGGCGGCCTGTTCAATTTCAACGTCACCGGTGCGGGCGGCGCGGGCACTGGCGGGATCGCGGTGATGCCGGTGCAGGGGGCTGAACTTGTAGCGGGCAATGTGAATTTCGAGGCACGCGGCTTTGGCGGTTCTGGCGATACTGGCGGCGATGCCATAGGCGGCACGGCGCGGCTCGATGGGCTGGTTGCAGGCGGCGATGCGACGCTTGCCAGTCTGCGGCTGGTAGCCGGGGCCGAAGCGGGCCTAGGGCTGGCGGGGAACAGCGGCGCAGGGCAGGGCGGCACGGCGGCGGTTAGCCTCAACAACGTCAACCTGTTGGTGGCAGGCGATGTCACCATGTTCGGCTTCGGGCGTGGGGGCGATGCGATCAATGGCGCAGGCGGGGCAGGGATCGGCGGGCTGACCGCGATCGATCTTCTTGGCACCAGCCGCTTCACCGTGGAAGGTGACGTATCGCTCGATGCCGTGGCGATCACCGGCTTTTCGAACGTCTTTGATACCCCGCCCACTGCCGATGCCGGGGATGCGCTGGTTAGCGTGGGCGGGTCGGGCGTGCTCGATATCGCCGGATCGCTCCTGCTCCAGACCGATGCGGAAGGGTCCGATAATCTGGATGGCGGCGGCGGACAGGCCATCGGCGGGTTGTCACGCGCGAGCACCAGCGGGCTGGGGCGGATTATCCTTGGCGGGGCCTTCACCGCAATTGCGGATGCACGCGGCGGCGATGGTTTGACCGGAGGCGTCGGCACCGGGGGCGCTGCTGCGATCTTCGCTATCGGCGGCGCATTCGAAGCGCAGTCGACGGCTTCATCGCTGAGCGTGACCGCGACCGGCGGCTTTGCCGGTGCATCGGGCACAGGCGGCCCTGCGCTGGGCGGTGCGATCGACATTGTGGCGAACGCGGGCGGCGCAGTGCGGCTGCTGTCAGCCAGCCTGTTGGCGACCGCGGGGGCCGGCGACAGCAATTCAGGCCGGTTCGGCGGGGCGCTTGGCGGCAGTGTCGATCTTGTTGCGCGCGGGGCCAATTCGGTGCTTTCGACGAGCAGCGGCATGACAGTGCGCACCAGCGCAGTCGGCAGCGGGCCGCGTGGAGGCGGGGTTCTGATCGAGGCAGCACAAGGCGGCCGGATCGAGCAGGGCGGCATGTTCGAAGTCAATGCCAATGCAACCGGCATGATGACCCCTTTTGGCGATGGTCCCGAAGTGCGCGGGGGCACGATCAGTGTTGATCTGGCAACCGCCGGGCAATTGACCGCACAGAACCTGTCATTTGTCTCGGCAGCGCAGGGGGGGGATGCCCAGCAAGGCGCGGGCGGCTTGGCGATCGGCGGGCGGATTGTGGTTGAAGCCGATGCGGCGACTTTCACCGTCACCGGCAACCAGACCTTCCGCTCGGCGAGCACGGGCGGCATCGGCAGCGGCGGCGATGGCGGCTGGGGCCGCACGGATGGCATTGCGTTCTTCATTGATAACGGCGCGGTATGGGAGGCGGCGGGCGGCGTAACCCGTATCGAGCTGCTGGGCCAAGGCGGTGAGGGCGGGTTTGGCTTTGCAGGCGGGGTCGGCACCGGCGGCTCGCTGGTGTTGGCTGCCACAGGGGCCGCCAGCCGGATCAGCCTCGGCACGCTTGATGCAACCGCAAGCGGCATCGGCGGGGAAGCGCCAGGCGGCCTGGGCGGCTCTGGCCGTGGCGGCTTGATCACTCTGAATTCGCAGAGCGGCGGGCTGGTCGAATTCACCAGCCGCGCCCGGGCGATTTCGCTGGCCGAAGGCGGTGCTTCTGGCATTGATGGCACCGGCGGCGGCAGCGCCATCGGCGGTGCGGTGTCGCTGACCACCTCCGGAACCGGCAGCCAGCTCCGCTTGCCCGCGCGCGAGGTTTTGTCCGATGGCCCGTCGCAATTCGGCGTCCGGATAAGGGGCGGCGGGACTGCGGGGACTGCCACAAGCGGCGGCACCGCCGAGCCGCAGGCGCCGGGCACCGTAAGCGTGGTGGCGGCTGATGGCGCCCGGCTGACTGCGGCCAATGCCGCCTTTTTCGAACTCGCCGAGGGCGGTTCACGCCTTGCCGGCGGCGGCGCGATCAACGGCGGTTCCGCAATCAGCGGGCTGGTGGAAATCATTGCTCAGGGGGGCTCGCTCGATCTCACCGGCACGGCGTTCAGCCGTGCGGTCGGGGGCGCGGGAAGCGGCGACGGCGATGGCGGCGCTGCGACCAGCGGCCTTGTGACGCTGTCGCTGAGCAATGGCACCGGGCGCATTGTGGGCAGCTTTGCGCTGGCGAGCGAGGCGTTCGGTGGGGCAAATCCCACCGGCCTTGGCGGCGCGGCGCAGGCCGGGACGGCGCAGGTGGTGGCCGAAGGCCTGTCCGAACTGGCGCTGCGCACGGGCACGGGTCCCGGATCGCTCGAATTGTCGAGCATTGCGCGCGGCGGGGCCGGGGCAGCAGGAACGGGTAGGAGCACAGCGGGCCTTGCGGCAGTGACATTCAGCGGGAACAGCGCGATCGATGGCGCGGCTGGGCGGATTGTCCTGCGCAGCTTTGCCGCGGCGGATAATCCCCAGACGCTGGCCCGCGCTGGCGATGCGATCTTCGCGCAATCGGGCGAAACCATCGCCGCGCTTGGCCAGCTCGTGCTGGAAACGCTGGCAACCGGCGTTGCGGGCAGCGAGGTGGCAGGCGGGCTGGCGCAAGTCACCTTGCCCAGCGGGATCCCGCTGCTTGACATCGGCACGCTTGATCTGCGCAGTGCGGTTGATGGCGGCGCAAGTGGCGATGCGGGGGCTTTTGCCGTCGATGTTCTTGCAGGCGGATTGACCGCAACCCAAGTTTTGGCCGCAACAGAGGTGATCGGAACCCCGCTTGCAAACCTGCCGGTTTCGCGCCTCAGGGCAGCGGGCGGCTCGCTTGCGGTCGGCAGTCTGCTCCAGCTCGAAACCGAAGGCGATCTGCTGCTGGAAACCGCCACCGGCGGCTTTATCGGCAGCGCTGATCCGGCGCAGCTTGGCGGCACGCTTGATGCTATCTCGGGTCGCGGCACGATCACCATTGCGGGCGACAACCCTGCCGAACCTGGTGTGCGGATGCGTAATCTCGTATTTGATGCGCCCGAACTCGATATCACCGACGGCGCGCGGTTGCGCGGCCAGGTGGTGATAATATCGGCTGCTAATCCGCAGGCGACCGCAGTGCTAGGCGGCAGCACCCAGGGGCCAGGCTTTACGCTGACCGCTGCCGAACTGAGCCGGATCGATGCGTCCTCGGCCATCATCACCTCGCAGCTTGCCTCGCCCAATGGGCCGGGCCAGCCGACGATCCTGCTGCGCGATGCGACGCTCGGTGGGGATGGCATCGCCGGGATCACCAGCCTTGTGGTGGGCGCCGACGGCAGCGATGGTGTGATCCGGGTCGAGGGCACTTTTGAGCTGGTCAATTCAGCCGCCGCGCTCAGCCTTGCGCTGGATGCAAACCGGATTGAAGTGGTAACGCCGGGCGGCCTCAGGGTGCTTGGTGTCGATGGCCAGCCAAGCGGCGCGCTCAGCCTGGTGGGCAGCGACATCTGGGTGGCCGATGCAGGGCTTATCGCGCAGTTGCGCACCAACCGCGATTTTGCCGGACGCAATGCTCTGCTCGCGGTAGCTGCTTCGGGAAGCAATGATCCGCTGGGCTACCTGCGCGGCGGGGCGGTATCCATCCGGGTCGGAACATCGCTCTTCGTCCGCAACACCGGCAGCACGCTCGAACCCGGCGGCATCCTGACAGGTGCAGGCGGACTGTCGATCGGCAATGCGGCGAGCGGCCCCTTGCCGCCTTCCCCCCCGGCGATCCCGCCGATCGAAGTGTTTGCCTATGGCAGGCGGCAAGTCGATGCGACCACTTTCGTGACTGGCCCCGCCTTTTTTGATGAGACCAACTTCAACCGCACCGGCGCTGATCCGGTGACAACCTATACCAACACCGCTGCGTTCAATGATTGCCTGATCAACGCTGGCCCATGCAGTCCTCCGCCTCCGCCTCCGCCTCCGCCACCGCCGCCGCCGCCACCCCCGCCGCCGCCACCGCCGCCGCCGCCGCCACCTCCGCCGCCGCCACCTCCGCCGCCGCCACCTCCGCCGCCGCCGCCGCCGCCGCCACCGCCGCCGCCGCCGCCACCGCCGCCGCCGCCACCCCCGCCGCCGCCGCCACCGCCGCCACCGCCGCCGCCGCCGCCACCGCCGCCACCGCCGACGCCACCGCCGCCACCGCCACCACCGCCGCCGCCGCCGCCGCCGCCACCACCTCCGGTTGCGAACACGGTGAACAACCCGACGATCATCACACCCCCGGTGGTGCAGCGCGAGGAAGTGGCACTTTCGCAGCAAGAGGAGGAGATCCGCTTCGGGTTCGACTTCAACAAGCCGCTCGAAACGCCGACGAGCGATGAGGAAAGCGGGCTTGACGATCCGGTTACGACCGGTGGAGACAGCTCGACCTATTCATCGGGCGAGGGTCAGCCGGGTAATCCGGGAGGCCCGAACTCATGACGCGAGGCAAGTGCTTCGGACACAAGTTGGCCGCCGCCTTCGCCATGGTCGCGGTGCTGCTTGCCGCGCCTCCCGCGTCGGTGCGGGCGGAGACCGGCACTCCGCTTGCGATCAGCCTGCGCGATGCCTTTCCGATCGGCAGCAACGGTTTGTGCCAGGCGCAGATTATTCCGCCCGAGCCGGGCGCGGGGCTGTTTGATCGGCGCTATTCGGTGATTTGCCGCGATGCTGCTGCCCCTGTCGGGACCTTGTGGGTGCTGCGAGGCAGCGCTGCCAAGGATGCGCAGTTGCGCTTTGCCGGAGCTGATGCCGCTTGCACCGGCATGGCCCCGGGCGCCCCGGTTCCCGGTCTTGCCCGGCTGACCGCGCTTGATTGCAGCCTGCGTGACAGCGTTCTCAAGACGCGGGTGCTGGCGGGCGAGGCGGGCGGGCGAACCTATGCTGCAAGCGGCCTGGCTGCCTACACCAAGGCGCTTGAGCTGGGTCTGGAATCGCTCGCGCGCGACCGTGTGGTGCCGGGCAAGGTCGAGATCCCGCTGACCCAGCTCACCGATGATCTTTCGTTTGCCCAACAGCAGGCCAAGGCGATCGCACCCGACCTTGCGCTGGCAGAGGGCTATCGCCGCAGCAACGAGGGCAATTTTGCCGAGGCAGCCGAATTCTTTGCCGCCTCATCCGCAAACAGCGCGCCAGAGGGCATGGCCGATGCCCTGCTCAATCAGGCATTGCAACAGTCCAATCTGGGCAATTTTGCCGAAAGCCGCCGCCTGTTTGCCCAGACCCGGCCCGCCAGTGCCAACAGTCCGATCCTTGCGCGCTTGCAACGCAATTACGAGGCGCTCGATGCGCTCAACCAGCGCCGCCCGCAACAGGCACTCGCCATCCTCGAAGCGCCGCTTGCCTTTGATTTTCCTGATGATGCAGCGCTGCGGTCGCTTGAAATCGGACCGGCGCTGGCGAGCCGCCTCGCTGCGGAAAACCAGCAGGATCAGCCGTGGCGCTACAGTTCCGCCCTCTCACCGCTCGAGCGGGCGCAATTGCTCGATGGGCAGGGCGATTACCTGCGCGCGACGGCACTATCGCAAGCAGGGCGCGGCGCAGAGGCAGAGCCAGTGCTTCAGCGCGTGAACGCGACCCTCGGCGCCGTGCGCGGCGGCAGGGTGGTCTCGATCCAGTGGCTGCGCGCTCAAGTGCTCGGCGAGCTTGGCTTCCTCGCTGAACGTGGCGGCCGCCTTGCCGAGGCAGAAGGCCTCCACCAACAGGCCATCGCGATTGTTGCAGCAGCTTACCCCGGTTCCCCCGCACTTGATAGCGCGCGCGCCCAGCTTGCAGGCCTCTATGCGCGCAGCAATCGCCGGGACGAGGCGCTGGCGCTTTACCGCGCGATTGTGGGGCAGGCAGGTGGCCGTCCGGTCACGTCGCTGCGCACGCTGATGCGGCCCTATTTTGCCCTCCTCACAGACGGCGGCAAGGACAGCGCAAGTGGAGCAGCGGCGGTTGATGATGTCGGAATGGTGGGTGATCTGTTTGCAGCCAGCCAGCTGTTGCAGCGGTCCGGGCTCGCGCAGACACAGGCCGTGCTCGCGCGCGAATTGTCGGGCGGAAGCGATGCTGCGGCTGAATTGTTCCGCGCTGCCACCAATCTCACCCGCGCGCTCGAACAGGCGAGGCAAGGCGTTCAGCAGCTCGAAGCTCTGGCCTCTCCTGCGGCCGATCAGGTGCAACTGCTGGCAGAGCGCCGCGCCGGGCTTGCTGCGCTCGAGGCCGAGCAGGCTGGCCTGCTCCAGCAACTCGCCGAAAACCCGCGCTACCGCGCCGTGTCCGAAGGCAGCGTGACCCTCGCTGACTTGCGCGCCGCGCTGGGGCCGGGCGAAGCCTATCTCAAGATGGTGGTGATCGATCCTGTCGCTTACATGATCTTTATCACGCCTCAGGAGGCCAAAGCCTGGCGGATCGATGCGAGCGCGGCCGAGCTTGAGCAGATGGTAACGACTATCCGCGAGAGCATTGCGGTGGTCGAGGCCGGTCAGGTTTTCACCTATCCCTTTGATGTCGCCACCGCACGCCAGCTTTACGCGCGGCTGTTTGCGCCGGTGGCTGATCGCCTGCCGACCACGCGGCACATCATCTTCGAGCCGGATGGAGCGCTGCTCAAGCTGCCGCTCAACCTGCTTGTTACCGATGATGCCAGTGTGGCGCGCTACCAGCAGCGCACCACCGCGCCTGGCGGTGATGAATATGACTTCCGCCAGATCGCCTGGCTGGGCCGCAGCGCCGAGATCAGCACCTCGGTCGCACCGGCCGCGTTCCGCGCGGTGCGCGCCGCCAAGCGTTCGGGGGCAAGCAAGGCCTATCTCGGGCTTGGCGAAAATGCGCCTCTTGCCAGCAACGATATTGCGGCGCTCCGCACGCGGGCTGCGCTTGAGGGGACTGAGAACTGCGTGTGGTCGCCCGGCATCTGGGCACGCCCGATCAAGGCCGACGAACTCTATGCCGCAGCAGCCCGCTTTGCCGACGGCACTCGGGTCGTAACCCGCGCCGACTTTTCCGATAGCGCGATCCGCGAGATGTCCGATCTGGCTGATTACCGCATTCTCCACTTCGCCACCCACGGGCTGGTGACAGCGCCCCAGCCGCAGTGTCCGCCACGCCCCGCGTTGCTGACATCCTTCGGCAGCGCGGATTCGGATGGGCTGCTGACCTTTGCGGAGATTTTCAATCTGAGGATCGATGCCGATCTGGTGATCCTTTCGGCCTGCGATACCGCTGGCAGCGCGACGCCCGGGGCGACCCGCGAGGCCGGGGTGACGACTGGCGGCGACTTCGCGCTCGACGGGCTGGTGCGGGCCTTCGTGGGAGCAGGCGGGCGCACCGTGCTGGCAAGCCACTGGCCGGTTCCGGACGATTTCAACGCGACGCGGCGGCTGATTTCGGGCCTGTTTGCAGGGGACGGGACGAGCACGGCCTCCGCCCTTCGGCGCTCGCAACGGGAACTGATGGATGATGCCGCGACGTCGCATCCCTTCTACTGGTCTGCTTTTGCGGTGGTGGGTGATGGTGCTGCGGTCTTGGCGCGCTGATCTTGGCCGTGGAGCCGGCAGGCCATCGCATGGATGATCATGGCGTTCCGCGCCGCCGCGCCATCGGCCGACTGCTGGCGCGCGGCTGGCGCAATGTTCGTGCGGCCGGCGCGGTGCAGCTGGTCGGGACGATCCTGCTGGTGTTGCTGGCCCTTTTCATTGCCCGCTTCAGCTGGAACCTGCCAGGGACCAATGGTGCGCCGACCCCGCTCACCAGCGATGCCGAACGCGCGCTTTATGATCTGCGTGCCTATTTCACCGCCCCGATGGTGGAGCAGGATGATCGCATCGTGCTGGTGGTCTATGACGATCAGACCCTGATCCGCGCCCGCAAACGCTCGCCGCTCGACCGCGGGCTGCTTGCCCGCGCCCTGACCACGATCGATGGCATGGGGGCCAAGGCAATCGGCATCGACATCCTGTTCGACCAGCCGCAGGATGAGGACGAAGAACTGATCGCGGCACTGCGGGCCATGCGCACGCCGACGGCAGTTGCCTATGCCAACATCGCCACCAACGAGAGCGATCTTGTTTATGAACAGCAGGAATTCCTGGAGGAATTCCTCGCCCGGCTCGATGGCACCAAGGCGCGCGCTGCCAGCATCCGGCTTGACAATGCCTTCGGCGCAACCCGGGTCTGGCCGACCATCGAGCCCGGCCTGCCACCACTGCTCGGGCGCGCGATGATCGCGGATTCGCAAGGCATGCCGGCGGCCTTCGCCGGTTATGAAGGCGCGATTGCCTATCGCCGCGCAAAGTTTGCCGATGCGCCGCTGTTCGCCTCGCTCCAGATCGATCTTTTCGCCGATCCCGATCCTGAGTTGCTGCCAGTTCTGGAACAGCAGTTGCGCGGCAAATATGTGCTCATAGGCGGCGATATCGTCGATTATGACCGGGTAAACACGGCTTTCACGTCAGTAACCGGGCAGCATCCTTCAGGGCTGGCGGTGCATGGCGATATTCTTGCCCAGATGCTCGATGGCAAGGCGCTGAAGCGGATTTCGCCCGAGATGCTGTGGCTGATGGCGCTGCTTGTGGTGACAAGCGCAGTGCTGGTTGCGCTGCTCGAATCCCCGGCGCGGCGGCTGCTGCCGGTTCTGGCAGTGCTGCTGGTTATGTTCGTCGGCCTGCCGTGGCTGCTACAGGCACAAGGGATTGATACCTACGGCTTGCCCGCTGTCGGCTGGCTGGCGGGTTGGCTGATCGCTTTTGCCGCTGTCACCGCAGCGGCCCGTGTATCGGGTGCAGCGAGCCGCAATTTTGCCCAGAACGCGCTGGGGAAATACATTCCGCGTGACATTGCTCAGACGATCATCGAGGAGCCCGAACTGCTTGAACTGCGAGGGGAAAACCGTAACCTCTTCGTGCTTTTCAGCGACCTTGAGGGCTTTACCAGCATGAGCCACGCGATCGCGCCTGAGATGGTTGCTACCTTGCTCAACCGCTATCTCGACACGCTCAGCCAGGTGGTGCTTGAACACGGCGGGGTGATCGACAAGTTCGTGGGCGATGCGGTGGTGGCGTTCTGGGGTGCGCCGATCGCGCGGCCGGGCGATGGCGAGCGCGCCGCGCGCGCAGGCTATGCGATCTGGCAGGCGGGCGAGGCCTTCCGCCGCGAGGTTGCTGACATGGATGCAGGCCTGCCTCCAATCGGCAAGACCCGCGTCGGCCTCCACTACGGCGAGGCGGTGATCGGGAATTTCGGCGGAGCGACCCGCATCCAGTACACCGCACTCGGCGACAGCATGAACACTGCGGCCCGGCTTGAGGCTGCCAACAAGCCGCTCAAGTCGAGCGTTATGGCAAGTCGCGAATTCGCTGAGGCCTCGGGGCTCGACTGGTGGCGGCCGATGGGCCGGGTGATCCTGCGCGGCCGGGCAAGCCCAGTCGACCTGTATGAGCCAGCGCCCGATTTTCCCGCCGCCGATCGCGATGCATTGGCCGCAGCCCTTGCCCTTGTGGCTACGGACCGGGCTGCGGCAATTGCTGGCGTTGTTACAGTTGCGGCTAGTCATCGGCATGATTTGGCCTTACAAAATCTCGTGATGCGGCTCAGCCAATTGGATGAAGGGGGAAGCTATGTTCTCGGCTAGGATCAGAGCGCGATTGGCTTGTCTTGCGGTGTGTGGCGGGTTGCTGGCAGCACCTGCGGCGGCGCTTGCGGGCGTGGTGGTCAAGTCCTCCGGGCCGACGGCATCGCGCTACCCCATCGGCACCAAGCTGGATGACAACGCCACCATCACTCTGCGCGACGGCGATGCCGTGACGGTGCTGACCGCTGATGGCACAAGAGTGATCAGGGGCGCAGGCACGCACCGGGTTGGCGACCGGCCAAAGGTCGCCAATGATCGCTTTGCCGCACTAACCCGCAAGCGCGCGGCCAACCGGGTGCGCACCGGGGCGGTTCGCAGCGAGGCTGATGAGACGCCCAGCAATCCGAGCCTGTGGTATGTCGATGTGACGCGCTCGGGCATGATCTGCCTTTACGATCTCGGCGCGGTTCGGCTGTGGCGTCCGGGCCCTGCGGGCACTTCGACTTACCGCGTTGCAGACGGCTCGGGGGCAAGCTCGGTAGAGGTTACCTTCGATGACACAGTGGTGATCGCAGCGCTTGATCCTGCCCGTCTGCCGATCACCGAGGGCAGCACCTACCGGGTTTACCGGCCCGATGGCGCGCTGTCGGCAGACCTGCGCTTTGTGAAGATTGCCGAGGATTTCGGCACGCCCGATGCCCTTGCCGAAATGTTGATTGCCAAGGGCTGCACCGTTCAGGTCGAGGCGCTGGCGAACTCGCTCGAAGCCGCTGCAAACGATGCGGGTTGACGGGCCTGCCAGCGACGATGATCGAAGGTCTTGGCAGGGCGCATTAAGGGGGACGATTTTGGCGGGAATAGGGGCACAGGCGCTGGGTTGGCGGCCCTTGCGGCGCGGCTTTGCCTTGTTTGGCGTGGTGACTTTGGGCCTGATCGCTCCAGCGCATGTTGCAAGCAGCGGGGCGGTGTTCGAAGGTGTGGCAAGCTGCGCCGGATCAACCTGCCACGGCCGCGCCGAAGGCAATGGTGCCGTCGTTCGGCAAGACGAGATCGCCACCTGGCAGGAGCCTTCTGCTCCTTCGGGGGCGCATTCGCGGGCCTATGCCGTGCTGGCGGGCCGCCGCGGCCAGCAGATTGCGGCAAGCCTTGGCTTTGGGCCAGCGACTTCCGCGCAGGCCTGCCTTGGCTGCCACGCCACCAATGCTCCGGCGGGAGCACGCGGGGCAAAGTTCACGCTCACCGACGGCGTCGGCTGCGAAAGCTGTCATGGGGCCTCTGGCGGCAGCTGGCTGGCGGTGCATTATGCGCTGCCTGCTACCCATGCTTCAAACGTGGCGGCGGGCCTTGTTCCGCTCGATAATGCCCGCACCCGCGCCAATGTCTGCCTTGATTGCCATTATGGCTCTGTCAAGCCGGGGCAGTTCGTCACCCACGCCATGATGGCCGCGGGCCATCCGCGCATCGGGTTCGAGCTTGATCTGTTCAGCGCGCTCCAGCAGCACCACAATCTCGATGCCGATTATGTAGCGCGCAAGGGTAGCCCGGATTCGGTGCGGTTCTGGGCGGTCGGACAGGCCGAAGCGGTGCGGCGCGCCGCAACCCTGTTCGCGCAGCCCAAATTCGCCTTCGAGGGCGCCTTTCCGCAATTCTATTTCTACGATTGCCATTCGTGCCACCGCACCATCACCGATGGCCCTTCCCGCAAGCTGACTTTCGAGCCCAATCCGGGCCGCCCGATCCCGTTTGGCAATCCCCCCTTCAATGACGAGAACATCATCCTGCTTGCCGCTGTGGCGGGCGCGCTGGTGCCGAGTGAGGCCGAGGCATTCCGCAACACGGCGCGCGATTTCCATAAGGCGATGGCGCAAGGCCCTGGCGAAACCCGCGTGGCGGCTCAGGCGCTGGCCGCCGGGGCCGAAAAGCTCGCGGGTGCGCTGTCAGCCCGTGCCTATTCGGGCAGCGATGCGTTCCGGGTGATCGGCGTGATCGCGGGTGAGGCGATTGCGCCGCGCTTTACCGACTATGCCGGATCGGTGCAGGCGGTGATGGCCATCGATACGCTTCTCAATGCGCTGGTGCGCGAGGGGCGGATCACGCAGGGCGCGGCGGCGGGCATCCGCGCGGACATTGCGCGCGCCTATGCCGCGGTCGAGGAACCCAACGCCTATCGCCCGGCCGATTTTCGCAGTGCCTTGAAAAGCGCGGCGGGTGCGATTGCGAGGCTACAGTGAGAGCACGCTGCCGGTCGATTGCTGCCGGTTTGGGTGCGGCCGCCTTGCTGCTTGCTGGCTGCGGCGGGGGTGGTGGCAGCTCGGGCAGCAGCGCGGCGGCTCCGCCCGCCACCGGCGGCGGCACTGCTGCGGGCGGCACGAGTGGGGGCACCAGCGCGCCTGCGCGGCTTTATAGCCCGCCCGCAGTGATCGCGCTCAGCGCCGATGATGTCCGGCAGGTGGTGGCGCAGGCCGCGCTTCAGGCCGAACGTGATCGCACGCCCGCTGTCATCACCGTAATCGACCGGGTCGGCAATGTGCTGGCCATCTTCCGCATGAACGGCGCGCCCGCGACGCAGGCGATCCCGCCTGCGCCCAACGGCCGCAACCTTGACTTGCAGGGCGCCAATGTCCCGGCGGAAACCGCTGCTATCGCCAAGGCGCTGACGGCCGCCTATTTTTCCAGTCAGGGCAATGCCTTCTCCAGTCGCACGGCGGGCGGGATCATTCAGGAAACCTTCCCGGTCGGGCCTTCTACCGGGGGGCTCGAAAGCGGGCCGCTGTTCAGCGTCCAGTTCAGCCAATTGCCCTGTTCGGATATCTCCGCGCGCTTTAGCCCCGGCATGGGCGCAACCCCGGGGCCCAAGCGTTCGCCGATCGGCTTTGCCGCCGACAGCGGGGGCTTTCCGCTCTATCGCAATGGCGTGCTGATCGGCGCTGTCGGCGTGGCGGCAGACCCCGATTACGGGATCGATCGCAACACCCTCGATTTCGACAATTTCCCCGATGAACGCATCGCGCTTGCGGGCACGGTCGGCTTTGAAGCGCCCGAGGCGATCCGGGCGGACCGAATCGCACTCGATGGCACGCTGCTGCGCTACAGCGATATCGGCTATGCTCAGGTGGCCGATGCGGCGCGGGCGAGCTTTGCCGATGTCGCTTCGCGGCTTGGCCGGTTGGTGGCGCTGCGCGGCTATTATGATGGCACAGCCGTGCTCGCAGGCACGGCCTATGGCAGCGAGGCCTCGGGCGTGCGCCCGGCTCGGCCGGAAGAATTTGCCAATCCCGATGCCTATGTGGTGAGCGACGGGCGCGGCAATAATCGCTTTCCGATCCGTGGCGGGACGGATGCTGCCGAAGTAGGCCAGCCGCTGACCCGCGACGAGGCGGCGACCATCCTTGCCGAAAGCTTCGCGGTGCTCTCGCGCACCCGTTCCCAAGTGCGCAAGCCTGCCGGCACCCGCGCCGAGATGACGCTGGTGCTGGTTGATACCCGCGGCGAAGTGCTGGGGATTGTGCGGACCCCCGATGCGCTGGTCGATGCGATTGATGCAACCACGCAGAAGGCGCGCACCATCACGTTCCTTTCCAGCCCCTTTGCCGCCAACGATCTCTTGGCCGCGCGCGATCCGCAGATTGCCGCCTTTGTCGAGGCGACCCGGAATTTCGTGCGCGATCCGCAGGTTCTGGGCGGCAAGTTTGCCTTTTCCAACCGCTCGGTCGGCAATATCGCCCGGCCATTCTTCCCCGATGGCGAGCTTGGCCAGCCGCCCGGCCCCTTGTCGCGCCCGATTGATCAATTCAGCCTGTTTTCGACCGGGCTTCAGTCCGCGCTGGTAACAGGCAGCATCATCGACCATCTGCGCTTTATCGCAGGCGCCGCCGCAAGCGATGTCGACCGCCGCTGCACCAGTCTGCCTGCCGTGAATGCGGGCGGCAGCCGGATCCGCAACGGGATCACGCTATTTCCCGGCGCGGTGCCGATCTATCGCGGCAACCAGCTGATCGGCGGCATCGGCGCTTCGGGCGACGGGATCGACCAGAACGATATGGTGCCCTTCCTCGGCGTGCACAATGCGGGCGTCAGGCTCGGCACGCTGGGCAACGCGCCGCCTGCCATCCGGGCTGATCGCATCGTCGTGCCGGTCGGCAGCCGTCAGGTACGGCTGCGCTATGTCAACTGCCCCTTCGCGCCGTTCCTCGACACGGCCGAGCAGAACGTGTGCGAGGGACTGTGAGCATGAGCTGGCTGCTGCTCCCTGCACTGCTGATCGACCTTGCCGGAGCGCCGCAAGCCGCAGCCAACGAGGCGCCGCCGCCGTCGCCAACGCCGGAACAGACCGAGGCAGAAAAGGACTGGGAGCAAGATAGCCCGCCGGTTGATCCCGGCATCATCGAAGGGCGCGGGCGTCCCGGCTACACTGCGCCTTTGCCCGATCCCATCGTGCAGGACAATAAGGGTGCGGTCCGCGCGCCGCCGCCGCAGGCCTTCCCCAAGGATCAATTACCGATCCCCGATCGCTGGCGGCTGATCGAGAGCCTGGGCCTTGTCCGCGAGAACCTGCTCGATCCCTATAATCAGAACACTTACAAAGGTGATCGCCCGATCAACCGGGAGAAAGTGCCGTGGCTGCCGATCACCGGAGACGATTGGTTTTTCGTGGCAAATCTGATTTCCGATACGGTCTATGAACCGCGCAGCTTCCCGATCCCGGTGGGCGTGCAGACCACCGAGCGACCTGATCGCAACGATGTGTTCGGGGATACGTTTTCGCAGGTCTTCTCGCAGACGTTCCTGGCCGGTTTTGCGCTGCTCAAGGGTTCGACCACATACATGCCGCCAACGGTCGAGTATCGCGTGACGCTCGCCTATAATGTCAATTACGTCGATGTGCCCGAACGCCGGGTGCTGTTTGTCGAACCCTCGCGCCCGTCGGAACGGCTCGACAGCTTTCTCGGCGTGCAGGAAGCTTTCATCGATTATCACTTTGCTCGGTTTGATAATTCGCGGTTCGATTTCATCTCTATCCGCGGCGGCATCCAGCCGTTCCAGTCGGATTTCCGCGGCTTTCTGTTCAACGATCAGCAACTGGGCGTGCGCCTGTTCGGATCGCGCGACAATAACCGCTTCCAGTTCAATATCGGGGCCTTCTGGCGGCTTGAGAAAGACACCAATTCGGGCCTCAATTCGGTGGTGCAGCGCCCGCGCGACGATTTCGTGTTCGTTGCCAATGCCTACCGTCAGGATTTCCTGATCCCCGGCCTCACGAGCCAGATCATCGCCGCCTACAACATGAACCGCGAAGGTGACGAGATCGAGGTCGATACCAACGGCTTCCCGGTGCGCCCGGCGCTGATCGGCAGCTTGCGCGGGCGCGATTATGATGTCGTCTATCTGGGTTACAACGCCGATGGCCGGATCGGACGGATCAATGTGACGGGCAGTTTCTACTGGGCGCTGGGCGAGGATCGCAACAGCTTCTTTACGGATCGGCCCGCCAGCATCAACGCGCAGTTTGCCGCGCTAGAGGCAAGCTATGACCGCAGCTGGATGCGCTTCCGCTTGTCGGCCGCCTATGCCAGCGGCGATGGCAATCCCGATGATGACACCGAAACCGGTTTTGATGCGATTTTCGAGAACCCGATCTTTGCCGGGGCGGATACATCTTACTGGATACGTCAAACCATTCCCTTTGCAGGCGGTGGGCGCGCGATCAGCGTCAACGGGCGCAATGGGCTGCTCAATTCGCTGCGCTCCTCGAAAGAGCAGGGCCAGTCGAACTTCAACAATCCGGGGCTTGTGCTCGCAGGGGTCGGCGCGGATTTCGATCTGACGCCCGAGTTTCGCCTGTCGGGCAATGCCAATCACCTGTGGTTCGATAACACCGCGACCTTGCAAGCCCTGCGCAACCAGCCTGGCATTCGGCGCGAGATCGGGTTCGATGTTTCGGTTGCGGCGATCTGGCGTCCCAAGGCGACCCAGAATATCGTCATGCGCCTGTCCGCAGCGGCGCTGATCCCGGGTGCCGGGTTTCGCGATCTCTTTGCCCGGGTGGGCAGGGAGGGGCAATTCTTCTCGATCCTTGCCAATGTGGTGCTGACTTACTGATGCCGATCCGCGTTACGCCCCTCTTGCGATCCCTGGCACTGCTGTTCGCTGCGGCCCTGCTGGCGTTTGGCCTGGCAAGCGCCGACACCATGGCGGCCGACAAGGAGAAGCCGGTCAAGCGCGATTACAGCCGGGTCATCGCAGCCCCCGCGCCCGCGCAGCAATCGGTCGCCGAGATGGAAGCTAAGTCCGCCGGATGCCTTACCTGCCACACCAAGTCGGACGCGCCCACGATGCACCTGACGCCTGCGGTGCGGCTGGGCTGCACCGATTGCCATGGCGGCAATCCGCAAGTGCGCGGCAATGCCGAGCTTCCCCATCATCATGCCGACTATGTCGCCGCCCGCGACAGCGCCCATGTGCTGCCCAAATATCCGGCAAGCTGGCATTATCCCTCGTCCGCCAATCCCAAGCGGACTTATGCTCTGCTCAATAAAGAGGCACCCGAGTTCGTCAAATTCATAAACCCGTCCGATTACCGGGTGGCGCGCGATGCCTGCGGGGCGTGCCATGTGCAGGCGATCGAGGCAGCGGAACGCTCGATCATGGCAACCGGCGCGATGCTGTGGGGCGGGGCTGCCTATAATAACGGCATTTTGCCGTTCAAGAATTACCTTGTGGGCGAAGCCTATACCCGCGATGGCAAGCCTGCGAAGATCACGTCGCCGGGCGCGGGCAAGGATGGCAAGCTCAGCCCCCAGCAAGAAGCGCGCGGCGTGCTGGCGGAACTTTATCCGCTCCCGGTGTGGCAGGTGATCCCGCCCGCCGATGTGTTCCGCGTGTTCGAGCGCGGCGGGCGCAATATCAACTCGCAATTCGCCGAACTGGCGCTGCCCAATCCGACGGGGCAAATCCAGCGGCTCGAAGAACCGGGGCGGCCTGACCTGAAGCAATCCAATCGCGGCCCCGGCACTGGGCTACGGGTGGCGATCCCGGCGCTCAATATCCACAAGACCCGGCTCAATGATCCCTTCACCTGGTTTATGGGCACCAATGATCAGCCGGGCGATTATCGCCATTCGGGCTGCGCCAGCTGCCATGTCGTCTATGCCAATGACCGCGAGCCGCGCCATTCGCTCACCTATGCGCAATATGGGCGCGACGGGCAGACGATCACCGCCGATCCGACCATTGCGAGCAAGCTGGAGCCTGCGGACGAGTATGGGAAAAAGAAGCATGGCGGCGTGAAGGAGCCGGGCAAGACCTATGCCGATGATGCGCTCACCATCGAAGGCAAGATGAAGGAGAAGGGGCACCCGCTTCAGCATGTTTTTACCCGCGCAATCCCCACCGCGCAGTGCATGAATTGCCACATGCACCAGCCCAACATCTTCCTCAATTCCTACCTCGGCTACACCATGTGGGATTATGAGAGCGATGCGCCCTTCATGTGGCCGGAAAAGCAGAAATACCCCAATTCAGCCGAAATGCGCGCAGTGCTCGATCGCAATCCCGAGGGCGCAGCGCCCAAAGGCAAGTGGGCCGATCTCGATTTTCTGCGCAATGTCTATGATCTAAACCCGCAGCTCAAGGACACCCAGTTTGCCGATTATCACGGCCACGGCTGGAATTTCCGCGCGATCTTCAAGCGCGATCGGGAAGGCAATCTGCTCGATGCTGAAGGCAAGATCGTCGATCCCGACGATCCCGAAAAATGGCGCCGCAAGGGGGAAGGCAAGTTCGTGCAGCCCGGCGTCAATCCGGGCAAGGCGGTGCATCTCATGGACATCCACGCCGAGATCGGGATGCAATGCGCCGATTGCCATTTCGAACAGGACAGCCACGGCAATGGCCTCATCTATGGCGAAGTGGCCAACGCCATCGAGATCGGGTGCAAGGATTGCCACGGCACTGCCGATGCCTATCCCACCTTGCGCACCAGCGGCCCGGCCGCGCCGCCCGAAGGGCACAATCTGGCACTGTTGCGTAATCCCGATGGCAAGCGCCGATTTGAATGGATCGAAGGCGAGGATGGGCGGCGCAAGCTGATCCAGCGCTCGATTGTCGATCCTTCGCTCGAATGGGAGATGAGCCTCGTCAAGGACACGGTCGATCCAGCGACGCCGCAGTTCAATGCCAAGGCCGCGCGCGCCAAGCTGATGAGCCGTTACGGCGCGGAAAGCGGCCGCTTTGAATTCGGCATCGGCGTTGCGGGCGATGAGCGCGCGCACCGCGATCCCGAAATGGCCTGTTTCACCTGCCACCTTTCGTGGACCACCAGCTGCGGCGGGTGCCACCTGCCGATCGAGGCCAACTGGAAAACCGCCTCGCACCGCTATGAAGGCGGCGAGACGCGCAATTTTGCAACCTACAACCCCCAGGTCGCGCGCGACGAGATGTTCCAGCTCGGCAAGCACCAGACGACCAAGGGCAATCAGATCGCGCCGGTTCGTTCATCCTCGGCGCTGGTGCTGTCCTCCACCAACACCAACCGCGAGCGCATTTATGTGCAACAGCCGCCGATCAGCGCGATCGGCTTTTCGAGCCAGGCCTTCGCGCCGCACTTCCCGCACACTGTGAGGAAGACCGAAACCAAGACCTGCTCGGATTGCCACCTGTCGGACAAGGAGGATAACAACGCGATAATGGCGCAGCTGCTGTTGCTCGGCACCAATTATGTCAACTTTGTCGGCCTCAACGCCTGGGCGGGTCTCGAAGGCGGTTTCCAGGCCACCCGTGTGACCGAATATGACGAGCCGCAATCGGTGATCGGCTCATACCTCCACAGATATGCCTATCCCGATTACTGGCGGATGCATGTCGAGGATAATGGCCGCGAGCTGAAGAACTGGGTGCGCGGGAAAACCTTCGACAAGAACCTGTCGGGCGAGACGCAGCCGATGGAGGAATTCGTCAACATCCATCAAGGAACGACGGGCCGCGTCGGCTGCCTGCAACTGCGCGGCGAATATATGTTCGTGGCCGAAGGCGGCGGAGGCTTGCGCGCCTATGATGTGGCCAGCATCGCCAACAAGGGCACTTCCGAACGCATCCTGACCGGGCCTTTCTCCAAGCTTGGCCATAATACGCAGGTCAAGACCACTAACGCGACCTGCATGGCGCTGCCCACCAACCAGCCGATCGCGCCAACCCGTTCGACCCCCGAAATGCGCGAGATCAATCAGGAGCAGGCGTTCCTGCCGATCTACAATTATGCGGTGGTGACGGACGCGGTCGAGGGGCTGGTGCTGGTCAATGTCAACACGCTGGCGGACGGCGAATTCCGCAACAACAAGCTGCGCCGGGCGGTGCTGGCGGATGGCGCGACCGCGTGGAACCCCGATGGCGTGCTGAACGGCGCGCGCCACATCACGCTGGCGGGCGAGGTTGCCTATATCACCGCCGCCAAGGGGCTGGTTGTGGTTGATCTGGCCGATCCGCTGGCGCCCCGGCTTGCCGCGGTGCGCGAGCTTCCCGATGCCCGGGCGAGCGCGGTGCAGTTCCGCTACCTGTGGGTCTCTGATCGCGATGGCATCAAGCTGTTCGATGTGACCACGCTGCGCAACCCGGTGGCCCGGCCCGAGGGCACGGTGCCGTTGGCCGATGCGCGGCGCATCTATATCGCGCGCACCTATGCCTATGTCGCCGCCAAGAGCGATGGCCTCGTCATCCTCGACGTGAAGAACCCGCTTGCGCCCAAGGTCTATCAGAAGGTGACACTCGATGGCGCGCTCAATGATGCCGAGGATGTGATCGTTGCCACCACCAATGCCTCGCTATTCGCTTACGTGGCCGATGGGCGCAACGGGATGAAGGTGCTTCAGCTCACCAGCCCTGACAGCCAGCGCAATTTTTATGGCTTCTCGCCTGCGCCCAAGCCTGAACTGATCGCCTGGGCCAAGACACCATCGCCCGCCATCGCGCTGAGCAAGGGGATCGATCGGGATCGCGCGGTGGACGAGACCGGCGGGCAGATGGCGGTGTTCGGACGTTTGGGCTCGCGCCCCTTCACCCGTGCCGAAATGGAGCGCCTGTTCATGACCCGGGCAGGCGTGCCGTGGAAGGTGAGCGACGAGGTCAATATGAACCGCTGGATTGGCCACCTGAGCGCGCCCATCGGCGCCAGCCAGAGCGCGATGCGCTAACCCCGCTCGGCTAACATTCCCTGGATCATGGGCTGCAACCCTTGCGTGAAGCGGGCGAGCACCTCCCAGTCACCGACGCTTTCGTAATGCGAGACCAGCCGCTTTCCGTCCCAGCGGTGCAGCGCATAGGCGGGCGGTTCGGTCGTGATGAGCTCGCGGTCGTCGGGCGCGTCTTGGTCGATGGCTTGCAGCGCCATCGCCACCAGCGGGGCGACCGAGGGCGTCACGCCCAGCGGTATCCCGGCAAAGCGGGTGGTGATGGGGCGGTGGAGATGTCCGCAATGGACTGCCTGTACCTGATGCTGCCCTTCGAGCACGGCGCGCAGCCGGGCGATCCACGGCTCGTCAGGGGCCGGGTCCATCCAGTCGATGCCCGTTGCCAGCGGGGGGTGGTGCATGAAAATCATGGTCGGCTGATCGGGCGCTTCGGTCAGCCGGTCTGTCAGCCAGCTTGCGCGAGCCTCGCAAAAGGCGCCGCCGTGGCGGCCTTCCTCGAATGTGTCGAGGCAGATGATCCTGAGGCCCATCGGAGCATCGACCACATAGTGCAGGAACCCGCCTTTCGCTGGCCTAAGTTGCGCAAAGGCCCCAAGCATCCCTGCGCGGCTATCATGGTTTCCGATCATCGGCAGGATCGGGCAGGGGCAATCCGCCAACAGGGCAGTGAGCCGGGCAAAGCTGGCCGCATCGCCATGGTCGGTGAGATCGCCCGAGAGCACCAGCAAGTCGGGCTGGTTCGGCCCGCCGAGCACTCTTGCCAGCACGGCCTTGAGGCGCACGAGGTTCAACTCGTCAGCCCCGGCATCGGGTGCGAAGCCCACATGGATATCGGTCAGCTGCGCGATCAGCAGCGCGCGCCCATCGCGCGGCGCCTCACGCGGACTGCCGGCGGCAGTCATTTGGCCGAACCTTTGGGCAACCGGGCCTCTGCGACATAGCTGGAGCCTCCTTGCGGCTTGCCGGGGCGGTCGGGCGACCATTGCCCCGAGGGGACATGATAGGCGTGGCACATCGCGCAGGATGACGGCACGATGGTCTTGGTCTTAAGCGCGGTGGCCCCGCGATGGCAGTCGCGGCAGCTCTTAAGATCGGGGATCAAGAGATCGGTCGCAGCCTTTGAGGTATCGGCGGCGTGGCAATCGGTGCACTTCTCTTTTCTGTGCGCTTCGTGGCTGAAGAAGCCATGATCAAGGAAGCGGTCGGGCAGGTTCACTGGCACCAGATCGGCCCGGCCTGCGGTTTGCGTGGGCAAATGGCATTCGGTGCACACCCCGCCTTGCTGAAGTCCCGCCGCAAGGCTGATATAGGCATTAACAGGGCGGCCGAATTCGGCATAATAGCGCCGCGCTTTGCCGAACTGCCCCGGCCGCTGGCGCCCGGTGGCGATGGGTCGGCGCGAGGCACCCTGCCGCAAGACCGCGATATCCTCGCGGAACTTCTTCACATCGCCGTGGCGCAGGCTGGTGAAGCCCCCGCCGCCGCGCCCTGAAACGAGGCTGTGGCAGCTCTCGCAGGAATCCTCCATCTCAACCGGCTTGAACCCGATCTTGTCGCCTGTGAGCGTGTGGCAATCCTTGCATTCGAGCGGCTTGCCATAATCCGCCAGCGTAATCGCCATGCGCGCGGCCCCGCCGCGCGGGTTCATGTGGACATCATGCGGGAACTTGAGGCCGCTTTTCTCGACCGGCTTCTTGTCCAGCGACACGCGCACCGGCTCTTTCGCGCCATAGGCGGCGTAGAAGGTGGGACGGAATTGCGGATGCTCTTTGCCGAAATCATGCGCATTGCCGAGGCTGGTATCGGTCAGGCGGGTATCGAGCGTATCATGACAATCAGCGCAGAAGGCTTCGCTCGCGGGCTTCTGGCGGACCTTGCCTTCATGTTCGGTGTGGCAGGTCGTGCAGCCGCCGCGTTCTTCCTTGCCGAACATGCCGGCGATCTTCCACAGCGCTTCATCCCCCGCCGACAGCCCCGGCATCCCGCGCACAAGGCGGGGCTTCGCAGCGTGATCGCCGAGCCCTTTGTGACACGTCACGCAGGTTTCCTCCTGCACCGATACGAAGGCATTGACATGGCACGCCTCGCAGTTTTCCTCAAGGCTGTGGTGCTTTGCCGACAGCGCTCCGGTGCTCCATGCGGCATCAAGCACGGTCTGGCCGGGGGTGATCTTTTTCGGGTCGTTGGGAATGATCGTGCGCGTGGCATGAGTGATGATCGGCACTGCCAACAGCAAGGCGAGGATGAGGCTGGCAAAGATCCAAGCCATCGCGCGCTTGCTGGGCAGGGCGCTGGTCAGTTCGAAGCCGCGCACGGCATCGACCTTTACACCCGTCTGGGCAGGTTGCCTGATCGTGATGATAATCCGGCCATCGGTAGCGCGCGCAATAGCGAGCCGGGCCGCGCCCAGCGCGATTTCCCCGCCGATCGCCGGATCAATGGTGCCCGCAGTAATGGTGCGCCCATCAAGCGCAAAGCCGAGCGTGCCGACTGCCTCTGCCTTCAGCGTTCCTCCCCAAGTCAGCGCCAGCCGGACATGGCGCTGCTCCACCGCAAGATCGGCAAGATGGATATCGTTCTCGGCCGCGCGCCCAATCGTAAGCGCGGCCTGATCTAGCAGGCGTTCGCGGATGATTTCCCGCCCGCTCGCGGTCAGATCAACAGTGCGGATGAGGAAAGTCACAGCGCGGCGCTCACCAGTAATAGAAAACGCTGATGACATGCGCAGTGAGGGCCGCGATCAGGGCGATGGTGAGCGGGATGTGCGCGAACAGCCAGACTTCAAGCAGCCCTTTGATCTGGAGATAGTGCCGGATCTGCGCCAGCTGTTCGGCACGCTTTTCGAGCAGGGCATGGACGCGTGTGGCGGCCTCGTCCGGCCCGGCAATGGCGGAAAGGGCGCGGGTGGTGGCACACCGGGGATAGCGGCGCGCAAGGCGAGCCCACACGCCGCTCGCAAAAGGATCCTGCTGCAAGGCTGCCAGCACCAGATCGGCCTCGGCACGGCCCAGCGGCTGCGCTGCGCCTGCCAGTTGGCGATCGAGCGCGCCGAGCGCTTCGAGCATTTCGGCGCGGGTCATGTCGCTGCGATTGGCGCTGAGGCGTGCGGGCAGCGTTGCATAGGCGATCACCCCGAAAATGCCGGTAGCGATCACCACCAGCATCAGCACATAGGCAAGCGTGTGGACGTTCCAGCCGATCTGGAAACCAGTGTGCAGCGTGCCAACGACGATCAGCGACAGCCCGAGATAGACATGGGCCGAAGTCCATGCCTTGAGGCTCCATGCGCCGGGCGAAATGTGGCGCTTTCGCACGCCAAGCAGCGAAAGCCAGATGATCAGCGCAAGCCCGATGGTGCCGAGCGTGTAGCCATACCAAGTGCCGCCATTGGGGCGCGGTTCCTGATCGATCAGCACATAGCCCAGCGTTGTGGCTGCGCACAGGGCAAGGGCGATCCACAGCCAGCGGAAACCACCGTGCGCAAGAAAGCTGACATGGCCCGAATCGCGGCGCTGCTCTTCGCGGCGGAACCGGCTGGCGGCAGCATGGGCCATCACTCGGAGGCCTCGGCAAGCTTGGTGAAGGTGAGGAACTTGTCGGGGCTGACCCGGATCGCTGCGCCCGTCGGGCAAGCGCGCACGCAGGCCGGGCCGCCATCGATCCCGGCGCACATATCGCACTTGATCGCCAGCTTGGCTTGCGCCGTGCCCTGCTTTTCCGCTTCCTTCTTGCGCCAGCCAAAAGGCGCTTCGCCCGGGCCGGGGCCTGCCCCGAACAGCAGCCATTGCAGCAGGCCCGGCTTTTTGGGCGGCTTGGCATCCATCCGGATCACGTCATAGGGGCAGTTGCGCACGCAATTGCCGCAGCCGATGCAGGTATCGTCGATAAACACCTCGCCGTCGGGGCCGCGGTGGATCGCATTGGGCGGGCAATCGGCCATGCAGTGCGGGTGTTCGCAGTGTCGGCACGAAGTCGGCACATGGAGATGCGCATAGGTGCGCCCCGCCTCGCGATTGAGCCGCGAGAGGCCGTCGTGGCTGTCAGCGCAGGCTTTTTCGCAATTGTCGCAGCCGATGCACAGCTTTTCATCGATCAGCAGCACATCGGTTGCCTCGCCGATGCCGTTGTCGACGAGGAACTGCGCGGTTTCGGAATAGAGATCGAGCGCGCCGCCGAAGCTGCCCTTGCGGCTTTCGATGAAGGCGTTGGTGGCGCGCCGCGCCGTCATTTCCTTCAAGGCGCGAGCCTGCAATCCTGGCACGCGATCAAGCAGCGCAAGGAATTCTGCGCCCGGCAGTCGGATCACTTCGGACTTGATGGCGGCTTTTACCGTGGCGGTGCGGGGCGATCCGTCGATGACCGCCATCTCGCCGAAGTAACTTCCTGCCGGCAAATAGGACAGGAACACCGGTCGCCCGCCGATGGCTTTTTCCACGATCATCGAGCCGCTGCGGATGATAAACACGTCCTTGTCGTCGGCGCCTTCGGTAACGATCACCCGGCCCGCGCGCGCCTGCATCACCTCGGCTCCGGCGACCAGCGGCGCGATATCTTCGCGCGCAATGCCGGGGCCGAACATCTGGAGCAGCTGGCGCTCGATCGAGATGGCGGTGACTGCGCGCGCCGCGCCCGGCGAGGTGGCGAGCAGCTTGAGCGCAGCCGTGCGCGAGAGTTCCACCGCGACCACGCCTTCGGCCGCGCGGATCGTCGCGCCGCGACGGCGGCCTGAAATGAGGCCCACTTCGCCAAAGATCGAGCCCTGTTCGATGGGCACCGTGGCGGACGGATTGTTGGGATTGACCTCTACCGCGACCGAGCCCTCGGCAATCGCGAACATCGATGAGCCGGGGGCATTGCGGCGGAAGATCACTTCGCCCGGCTGATAGGCATGACAGGTCGAATCCAGCAGCAACTCACGCAGTTGCAGCGCTGAAAGATCAGCGAATATCGCCACATTGCGGGCGAACACGCCGAGCCAATCCTCGACGCTGCGAGCACCCGGCAGGCGAGCGAATTTTTCCGTCAAAATCGGTTCGTCGGCAGGCTTGAGATCAGTGTTCCCGGCAAGGAATTCGATCACGTCATAGCCCTGGTTCATGCAATGTTTGATCAGCGGATAGCCCGCCAGCGCGCCGATGATGTGAATGCCCGGAACGCTTGTTTCGAACACCGGCGAAAGCTGGGGGAAGGCGCCCGGATCGCTGCTTGAAAAGGCGATGCCCAGCCCTTCGACAAAGCTGCGCGGCGGCTGCGATCCGGTGCGCGCGATGATCCGCTGACACGGGATCGTTTCCTGCCCGTCGCGGGTATTGAGCACCAATTCGCTATCACGCACCTCGGCCGGTTCGGTCTCGCGCCGCACGATCAGGCGGCCTTCGCGCTCAGCTTCTTCGAGCAGGGCGACGTTGGCGGGCTTGGCGCGGGCGAAATCGGCCGAGCGGTTGAGGATGGTGACGATGTTGCGCTGCGCCGGATCGGCGGCGAGACCCAGCGCATTTTCGATTCCCGCATCACCCGAGCCGACCACCGTAATGTGCTCATCGAAATATTCGCCCGGATCATCGAGCTGATACTGGATCATCGGCGAATCCGCGCCGGGGCAACGCAGGCGGTTGGGATTGCCCTGTGTCCCGATGGCGAGCACAATGGCCTCGGCCGTGATCACCTCGTCGGTGCGCAGGCGGATGCGGAAATCGCCCTTTGCGCCTTCGACTGCGACAACCTCGGCACCGAGCTTTACCGTTACTTGCTGCGCTTCGATCTGATCGTCCCAGCGCCCGAGGATTGCCTCGCGCTGGCCCGCAGCGAAATCGAGATCGCTGCGCAGCACCAGATTGCTGGGCGTTGCCATCACATGCTTGCCCTTCTGGTATTTGAAGATCGTATCGGAAAGGTGATCGGTCTTTTCGAGGAGGATGTGGCTGATCCCCCGCGCCGCTGCGCGCGCAGCCGCGCTCAGACCGGCTGGACCCGAGCCGATGATGGCAACTCGATAGGCTTGTGACAATCGCGCCCCCAAATGTCCGCCGATGCGCTGAACGTCAGCATAACCAAACGCGCCGCATATGCCAGCGCGAATTGCCCTGATCCGCGCCCGATGCTAGGCACATGGTGATGGCAAACACCAACCAAATCAGCAACAATCGGGCGGGCTGGTATCTTCTCGGGGCGGCGCTGCTGCTGGCGGCAGCCTCGATCGGCGTGAACCTCTATGAGGGCGCAGACAGCGATGCGCCGGGTGAGACGGGCAATACCGCCCAAGGGCCGGCCATCGCCGATCTGCGCCAGCTTGCCGAGGCCTCCCCCGGCGATGCGCGCGCGTGGAGCAATCTGGCCTTTGCCCATTTCGAGCGCGGTGAATTTGCGCCAGCCGCCGAAGCCTATCGTCGTGCGACTGTAGCCGATCCCGAAAAGGCGGTGCTGTGGTCGGCGCTTGGCGAAGCGCTGGTGCTGGCGAGCGAACGCGATCCGCTTCCTGCCGAAGCGCTCGCCGCTTTCGAAAAGGCACGGGCGCTTGATTCTAAGGATCCGCGTGCGCGCTATTTCCTTGGCGTGAAGCAGGATCTCGACAAGGATCACCAGGGCGCGATTGCCGCCTGGCTGGCGCTGCTCGCCGATACGCCGCGCGGCGCGCCATGGGAGGGCGATCTGGTGCGCACCATCGAACAGGTCGGGCGGATCAACGGGATCGAAGTTGCCAGCCGCATCGCTGCTGCGCAATCCAACCGCACGGCGCTGATGCTTGCGCCGGGGTCGGGCGCAGTGGCGGGGGCTGCGGCATCACCCAACCTGCGCGGTCCGAGCGCGGCCGAGGTTGCCGCTGCGGGCAGCATGACGCCGTCAGAGCAGCGCAGTATGGCAGAAGGCATGGTCGCCCAGCTTGAAGCTCGCCTTCAGCAGAACCCACAAAACCTTGATGGCTGGGTCATGCTGATGAGGAGCCGCATGACGTTGGGCGAGGCGGCCAAGGCCAAGGCTGCGCTTGAGGCAGCGGTGAAGGCCAATCCGCAAGAGGCTGCCGAACTGCGGCGGCAGGCGGCGGCGCTCGGGGTGAAGTGACGCATCGCGGCGCCGGTGGCGGTGGCCCGCAGGATTGTCTCGTTGCCCGATAAGGCGCACCATGGCAGCCGATCAAGCGCACGCCACGGGGAGACTTAACGGATGGATCGCTTATTCACTATTATCGCGTCGCGCACTGCCTTCGCCGCAGGCCAACCTGCCGCCTTTGCTCTGGCGGTTTTCATCATCGCGGGATGGGGCCTCAGCGGGCCGATCTTCGGCTGGTCGGATACCTGGCAGCTGGTGGTCAACACCGGCACCACGATCGCCACCTTTCTGATGGTGTTTCTGATCCAGAATTCGCAAAACCGCGATGCGGCCGCGATGCAGGCCAAGCTTGACGAATTGATCCGCGCGGTGCGCGGTGCTCGCAATGAATTTGTTGGGATCGAGCATCTCACCGATCACGAGATCGAGGCGATCCGCAGTGCTTTAGAGCAATCGGTCGGCACCGATGCGACGGCGCATGGTCAGCACCGCAGCCTCGATAAGCTGCTGCAACGCCGGTAGTGCGCAGCAAGGGGGGGGCGCGGCGTGGATTTGATCGGTTTTGCCGCTGCGGTGCTTGTGGTGGAACTTACTCCGGGGCCGAACATGGCGTGGCTGGCGGGGCTGGCCGCAACGCAAGGCAGGCGCGCCGCGCTTTCTTTCGGACGACAGGCTGGGGCTGGGCAATGCCCTGCTGCTGGCGGTGGTCAGTAGCGGCATTGCAACCATCATCCATCTTGCCATCATCACCACCGGTGCCCGCGCCCAAGACTGGCTGGCCGACCCGCGCCGCCAGCGCCTTGCCCAGCGCGCCTTTGCGCTGGTCATGGTGGTGGCGGTTGCGGTCTCGTTCGTGGTGACCGATTTGGCGCTGCCCTAGCGCCAGCGCCGCCGTGCGGATGTGAGAGGGGTGGGAAGGGGCGATCCCACCTGCCTGGTGTGCGCGTTAATCGATGAGTTGCGCTGCGCCGGTCTCGATCATTATGTTCGCGACCCGCAGGAAACGCGCCGCCACGGCTTCGCTGACGCCTTGCTCGCTCAGAAGTTTCAGGGTTCCGCCTTTGGTCGATAACTGGCCGCGCTGGCTTTCTTCAACCATCCCCTGTGCAATCAGGCGTGCAACCGTGCGTCTGACGGTTTCGACGGGGATGTCATGTGTTTCGGAGATCCTGCGCCGCGAGATTGCACCACGATATTCTGCGGGCAGAGGTTCATGCCCCAGATAGCGTTCGTTGCGTTCGGTCGCGCGCGGATAGCGTTTCACGGTGGAAAAGACGATGACCATGAAAATCTGGTTATCGTCGACGCGCAGGCCAAAGGCGCGTTGCAGTTCGAGATTGATCATCACCAGCGCGTTGCTCACCTCGTAAGCGACCAGCCTTTCCGCGCGGCCATAGCCGTCGCGATCGATCGAGCTGAAGCTGCCTGTGGCGGTGAAACCCCTGATCCTTCCCCATGCCGCTTTCCTGTGAGGCCGTTTGCCAAGACAGACCCCGGCGATAGCATGATCCGCACCTGCCAGCTGCACAATCTGATCAGCGCACACAGCAGCGGATATGGTGCCTGTCATATCCGCCGCTGCGGCGACGCCCCCGGTCAGCTGCGCTTCAGAACCAGGATCGTGTCTGCTTCCGAATAGCCACCCAGATCGTCCATCAGGGTCTTGGCGTAATCGCAGTATTCGTTGGGGTTGAAGCTGAACTGCGCCAGCTCGCCGCCAAGCAGGGTATTATACTGGCGCAGCGCGCGGTTGAGATTGGCGGTCCGCACATCCTTGGGGGTTTTCTCGTCCAGCAAGGGCATGGTCGTGCGGAGCATCATGGTGAACATCCGCTGCTGATCGAGACCATAGCCAGCACAGCTGGTCGCGATCGCTTCCTGCTTGGCAAGGATCACCATCCGCAGCAGCATTTTGGCGCGGGTTTCCTCATCGGGCACGAATTGCTTGAGATCATCAAGCACCCGCGCATTCACATGCATGGCGGCGCGGGCCTGCGCGCTCACTTCGGCGCGGGCAACCGGCTTGCCGCCTTCGGGGCGGGCAGTGGTCTGGGCCAGCGCACTGTTGGCGATTGTTGCCGTGCCAAGCGCGGCGGAAACAAGAAACTTACGGAGCATAGACTTCTCCTGAAAGGGTAAGGGCGTTGGTGTGACGCGATCAGATCTGCTTGAACTTGGTCAGTCCGGTGCTGTATTTGAAATCGCAGCGCCAGCGATGATAATTGACCGTCATCGGGCTGCGGCGCACCTGCATGTAAACCAGCGCATAGATATTCTTGTGGTCTTCGACGTTCTCGATGGTGACATTGCGCAGACCCTTGCGCTGCGCATCCATCATGCAGCGCTGCTGCGCCTGGGCGAAATCCTGCGTGCCGCCCGATCCGCCGAAGCCGCCAAAGCCGCCTCCGCTGCCGCCTGATCCGCCAAAACCTGCCGAGGTCCCGAAAATGCGCTTGGTCGAGGAATAGGAGAAGTTGCCACGATCATAACATTTGCGCTGGTTGGGAACGCATACGACATTGTTCGACGGGCTGAAGGGCTCACCATACAGATTGCCGTCCCAGTCATTATCATGGCGGTGATCATCGCCGTGCTTGTTCGACGTTGCAATAGCGATACCGATGCCGATCGCGGCAATCCCGCCAATGATTGCGGCGGTATTGTCATTCTTCTTTCGCTCGTCAAGATCCTGCGCCAGCGCGGGATTAGCCGCACTCATTACTATCGCAAGCGCAGTGAGTCCTGTAGTTAGCCTTTTCATCGCACCCCCCGTGGTTGATTAATCAGCGCAGGACTGGTCGATTGGCCTAGCTGATGCAACGCTGGCATGACCCGCTTTGGGTAATTATGGGCGAGGGGGGATGCTGCCTTGTCTGGCGTGTCGCCATGGCCCAGCGCCCATCCCGCAGCCTCAGATCGCCGCGCTGAAGTTGCGCTGGGTCGCTGCGCGATAGGCATCGAAGAGGCTGGCGATCACGCGTGCATAGGGCAGGCCTTCGCTCGTGATAGTTAGATCATTGCCGCAAAGGTGCACGAGGTCGGCTTCGAGGAACGGAGTAAGCCGTTCGCGCACCTCACCCAAAAGGCAGGGCGCAACCGCAGCATGACCGCGGCACAGGAGGTGCTCGATCACTTGCCCGCGCAAACGATCCTCGGGCAAGCGCACGATGCCATGCCCCGCCGACAGGCGCCCTTCAGCCGATAGCGCGCGGTAGCGGCCATTATGCTTCTCGTTCTGGGCGATGAGGCCCGGCAAGCCGCTGATTGCGGTTGAACCCATGCCGACCAACACATCGGCCTGATCATCGGTAAATCCCTGGAAATTGCGCCGGACCATGCCTGTGCGCGCGGCCTCGGCCATGGGATCATGGGGCAGGGCAAAGTGATCGAAGCCAACCGGGCGATAGCCGTGTGCGGTAAGCGTTTCAAAGCCTTGCGCTGCCATTGCAAAGCGCGCCTCCGGGCCGGGCAGGGCGGCTGCGGGGATCATGGACTGGCGCGGCACCATGTGCGGGACATGGGCATAGCCGAACAGCGCGATGCGATCTGCGCCCATCAGACGGGTGTGTTCGAGCGTGTCTGCAAGGTCTTCCTCGCTCTGGTGCGGCAGGCCATACATCAGATCGAAATTGAGCGAGGTTACGCCCGCCGCGCGCAGCCATTCCACGCTGCGGCTGATGAGGAGCGGGCTCTGCTCGCGCCCGATCGCGGTCTGGCAATGGGACGCGAAAGTCTGCACGCCCATGCTCGCCCGCGTGACCCCGGCCTCGCCGATGGCGCGGCCCCATGCGGGGTTCATGCTGCGAGGATCAAGCTCGATCGACCATTCGGGTGCATAGAGCGGGAAATGCGCATGAAGCGCATCAATAAGGCCGAGAAATTCGGCAGGCAGGATCGCGTTGGGGCTGCCCCCGCCAAAGGTAATACGCCGCACCCGCGCGGTCGCTGGCAGGAGGCTGGCGACCGTGGCGAGTTCCTGATGGAGCGCTGCGAGATAGGTCTCGACCCGCGCCCGCTTGCCGGCCGCGCCCGTATTGCAGCCGCAATAATAGCAGATCATCTCGCAGAACGGGATGTGCAGATAAAGCGAGACATCGCCTCCCGCCCCGGCGATAGCGCGTTCAACGGCGCGGTCTTCGAGCGGGCCGAAATCGGCGGCGGTGGGATAGCTGGTATAACGCGGCACCGCGCGAGCGAGCAGGTCTGGGTGATAGGTCCACATAAAGGCTGTTAGACAACCCCAGCGCGCACCCGTCTTTGCGCCAGATCAAATCCTGCGCTTGGCTTTCTCGCGGCAGGTGCCTGCGTGGCAGCCCTTGGGGTGGCAATCCCGCTTGTCTCCGCCACTGCCCTTGCCAAGCGGGATCGAGATTTCCCCGCCGCCGCACAGCTTTGCAGTTAGTGCGGCGCTTGTTGCGGGCAGCGGGCCGATCAGCACCGGGACAAGGGCTGCAAGAGCCAAGACCGGGGTGATGCTCACGCCTCGTCCTCCTCATCGATCAGGATGCGGTTGGCTGCGCCGTCCATGTCCTCATACTGGCCATTTTTCATCGACCACAGAAAGGCGATAAGGCCGAGCAGGCCCATCCCGAGCGCGATCGGAATGAGGAAGGCAAGGCCGGTCATTGTCGCGCGGCCCCGGCGAGGCGCAACGAATTGGCGACCACCACGAGCGAACTAACCGACATCGCAATCGCGGCGATCAGCGGCGTGACATAACCCAGCAGCGCGAGCGGCACAGCCAGCACATTGTAAAGGATCGAAAAGCCGAAATTCTGCCGCACGATCTGCATGGTGCGCCGCGCGACGCGAATGGCGAGAGCGACCGGCATCAGCTTCTCGCCGATGAACACGGCATCGGCCGCCTGCTGGCTGGCATCGGAAGCGGTGCCGGGCGCAAGCGAAGCGTGCGCGGCGGCAAGCGCTGGCCCGTCATTCAATCCATCCCCTACCATCAGCGGGCGATGGCCCTCGCTGCGCAGGGCCTCCAGCGCGGCGAGCTTGGCCTGCGGGCTTGCCTCGGCGGTGGCGGAAAGCCCGAGTTGGGCAGCGATTTGCGCGACCGGTGCGGCGCGATCTCCCGACAGGATCTGCGCGCTGATCCGGGATTGCCGCAGCGCTGCGATGGTAGCAGCGGCATCGCTGCGCAACGGGTCGGCAAAGGCAATGGTCTGGCTGCGATCACCGATCACCAGCCGCGCGGCCAGAACGCTGGATGCATCATCGGGCCGTTCGAGCGCCACGCGCAGGCCCTGCCACTCGCCGCTCAACCCTTCGCCGCTTACCTCGTGGATGTTGGCGATTGCGGCAGGCACCGCTCCTTCGCGCAAGCATGCCGCCGCCAGCCCCCTGCTTAAGGGATGACGGCTCGACTGAGCAAGGCCCAGCGCAACGCTGCGCGCCTCGGCATCGAGTGCGGTGATATCCGGGCGCGGTTCGCCAAGTGTGAGCGTGCCAGTCTTGTCGAACAGGGCGATGTCACATTCCGCGAGGCGTTCGAGCGCGCTTCCGTCTTTCACCAAGAGGCCGCGCTTCAATAGCGCGCCGCTTGCTACCACTTGTGCTGCGGGCACAGCCAGACCCATCGCGCAGGGGCAGGTAATGATAAGCACCGCAATCGCGATCACCAGCGACTGGTGAACGCCTGCGCCCGCAATCATCCAGCCTGCAAAGGCCAGCGCGGCAAGGCTGTGCACAACCGGGGCGTAAAGCCTGCTGGCGCGATCAGCGATCCGCACATAGGTGCTGCGCGATTGGCCCGCCTGATCCATTGCCCGCGCGATTTCGGCCAAGGCAGTATCCTCGGCCACGCGGGTGAGACGCACCTGCAAGGGTGCACCAACGTTGATCGCGCCGCCATGCACTTCGCTGCCGATGGAGACGGGTTCGGGCAGGCTTTCGCCTGTCAGCATGGCGTTATCGAGCGCGCTGGCACCGGCTTCCACCACACCATCTGCGGCCAGCGCCTCTCCGGCAGCGAGCAGCACAATCATGCCGGGTTCGAGCGCCTCGGCAGCGATCCGGCGCGTGGTGCCATCGGGGCCGATCACGCTGGCGCTTTTGCCCATGCGGCCAAGTAGTGCGCCGATCCCCGCGCGCGTGCGGGTGCGCATCTCGGCATCGAGCGCGCGGCCTGCGAGCAGAAAAAACAAGAGCATGACCGCGCTTTCGAAATAGGCGTGGTGCCCGCCGGTAAGCGTCTCGTAGATGCTTAAGGCCGTCGCAAGGATGACCCCGATGGATATCGGCACATCCATATTGGTGCGCTTATGGCTCAAGGCCATCCAAGCGCTGGCAAAGAATGGCCGACCCGCATAGGCGATCACCGGCAGCGCGATGAGTGCCGAAAGCCAGTGGAACAGCTGCCTGGTTGCCCCATCCGCGCCCGACCAGATGCTGACCGACAGCAGCATCACGTTCATCATGCCGAAGCCTGCCACCCCCAGCGCCCGGGTGAGCTGCTTGCGTTCCTTCGCATCCGTTCCCAACGGATTGTCGGCCACGCGCTGCGCTTCGAAACCGAGCGCCATCAGGGCGCGTTCGAGCACGGCTTCATCAAGGCCGGGATCATGGCTGATCGCCACGCGCTTGGCTGAAAAATTGGCACGCGCGGCGATGATGCCGCCAGTCTTGGGCAATTCGCGCTCGATCTTGGCGATGC